>Ga0193726_1001623_pt1 | contig 17025 bp, 14 predicted proteins | sample H2c1metaG_FD_144928 | JGI IMG/M metagenome (GOLD analysis project Ga0193726, IMG submission 144928) | Soil microbial communities from a riparian zone of the East river system, Colorado, United States - H2c1 | ecosystem: Environmental > Terrestrial > Soil > Riparian zone | place: USA: East River... | reverse complement strand
TTTTATTAAAGAATTCATCCCCGCCATTGAAAAAACATATCGCATAAAAGCAGAAAAAAAATACCGTGGAGTTGCAGGTTTGTCAATGGGTGGTTATGGTTCCCTTATCTATTCATTAAAATACCCGGACATGTTTGCTGCGGCTGCTCCTCTAAGTGCCGCTGTTTTTGATGATAGTGCGCTGGTAACCATGCCTGACGCCAATTATGAAAGGACTTTTGGGCAATTATATGGCCGTGGACTAAAAGGACGGGAGCGACTGAGCAAAGCATTTTATGATAATTCCATTCTAAAAATAGTAGAGACCAAATCTCCGGAGGACCTGAGAAAAGTTCGTTACTGGATCGATTGCGGAGATGATGATTTTCTGACAAAAGGAAATTGCCTCTTACATATCCTACTCACTGATAAAAAAGTACCTCATGAATACCGCGTTCGGGATGGGGCTCATAACTGGACCTATTGGCGGACGGGCATAGTGGATGCTTTAAAATTTATTGGGGATAGCTTTCACCAGCAATAAAAGCTTTCCATCTTATCCTTCTGGTTTGTAAAAAATTTTTACCCGTATCTTTAAAATCAAATATGAAAAGAAATTTTTTTATTGCTTTTGAAGGTCTTGACGGGAGCGGAAAAAGTACACAGGTAAAGATCCTGGCCGATGCATTAAAAGAAAAAGGCCTGAAAGTTTATACTACTTCAGAGCCTACAGACGGTGCCATGGGCCGCATGATCAGGGATATATTCCAGCACCGCCAGCTGGCAGATCACAGAACGATCGCAGCTCTTTTTGTTGCGGACCGGCTGGACCATCTTCTTAATAAAACAAATGGGATCCTCAAAAAACTGGAAGAAGGTTTTACTGTGATCACCGACCGTTACTATTTTTCATCGTATGCATATCATGGTACGCATATGGACATGGATTGGGTAATCGAAGCAAACGCTCAAAGTGCCGGGTTGCTGCGTCCCGATCTTAATATCTACATCGATATATCCCCTGAAGTCAGCATGAAACGACTACAGCGCGGAAGAACATCAACTGAACTTTATGAAACGATTGAAAACTTAAAAACGGTAAGAGAAAAATATATTGAGGCTTTTGAAAAATTAAAGGAAGAAGAAAAAATTTTTATCACGAATGGGAACCTTTTCGAAGATGACATCGCGAAAAACATATGGAATGAGGTATCACGAATCACTGAATTGGAAAAAATGGAATCATGACAATCCAACTCACCCACGAAGTCAAAGGCAAGGTGGTGGATGGCCATACCCGTTGTGTTCATTACCATTCATTGCTGGATGTGATAGCGATAAAATTCAAATGTTGCGGAGAATATTATCCCTGTTACGAATGCCACCGGGAAGAAGCGGGACACGAACCTGCCGTGTGGAATAAAAATGAATTTGATACAAAAGCCATCTTATGTGGCATCTGCGATGGCGTCATGAGCGTCAATGAGTATTTAGCTTGCAATAACCGTTGCCCTTCCTGTGCCGCTTTATTTAATCCCGGCTGCAACAATCATTATCATTTATATTTTGAAGTTTAAACCAGCAAAAATGTCCGTAGAACAAAAACTATCCGAATTAAATTTATCGCTACCGGTCCTTCCATCATCAAAAGGGATTTATAAAAAATGCCTTGTTGCAGGATCTCTATTATATGTTTCCGGGCATGTTTCCATTAAAACTGATGGCAGTTTTATTACTGGCAAGCTGGGAAAAGATCTTTCAGAGGAGGAAGGCATTATCGCTGCGCGACAGTGCGGACTCGCTATCCTTAGTTCCATAAAAGAACATTTTGGAGATCTTGGCAAAATAAAAAGGGTGATCAAAATATTGGGTATGGTAAACAGTACGCCGGACTATGAAAAGCATCCTGTCATCATCAATGGTTGCAGTGAATTGTATGTTCAGCTTTGGGGTGATGACAATGGCAAGGGCGTACGAAGTGCTGTAGGCTTGGGTTCTTTACCGGGGAACGTTGCTGTAGAAATAGAAGCCATTTTTGAATTGCAATAATTTAAGATGAAACTGGATTGGTACAATATAAAAGAAATCGACAAAATCGATTCGCCGGCTCTTATCATTTTTGAGGATAGGGTAAAAGCAAATATTCAAACTGCGATCGGTATGGTTCATCATCTTGATCGCTTGAGACCACATGTTAAAACAAATAAATCGGGTGAAGCGACCCGGTTAATGCTCGATGCCGGGATCACAAAATTCAAATGATCGGGGCACCGGGTGTCGTGCTGGCTTACCAGCCATTGGGACCAAAACTCTCACGATTTATAGCCTTAATAAAAAAATACCCTGCTACGCTGTTTTCCTGTCTCACTGACAATCTATCTGCAGCCAAAGAGCAGGCAACGGAATTTTCGAAAAGTAATTTTGACGTGCCGGTGTATGTTGACCTCAATACCGGCATGAACCGTACAGGCATAAACCCGGAAGATGCGGTCGAACTTTGTAAATTTTTGTCTTCAACAAAAGGAATAAAATTCGGGGGCATTCATGCATATGACGGCCACCTCCGGAATCCTGATATTGAGATTCGTACAAAGGAATGTAATGAAGCGTTTAATGCGATAATGAAATTGCAGGATGAATTGCTGGCCATGGACATCCCTGTTCCAAATCGAATTGTAGGTGGTTCTCCAACTTTTCCTATTCATGCAAAACGGGAAAATGTTGAATGCAGTCCCGGAACTTTTATTTATTGGGATAAAGGATACATGGACCAATGCCCGGAGCAAAATTTTCTTCCCGCTGCTATTGTAATCACCAGGGTCATTTCGTTGCCATCGCCAAAAAGAATTTGTACGGATCTTGGTCATAAATCGGTTGCCGCGGAAAATGATATCAGTAAAAGAATTTTTTTTCTCAATGCCGCGGAATTGACTCCTGTTGGTCAAAGTGAAGAGCACCTGGTGTGTGAAACAGGTAGAGAACATGATTATAAAACGGGAGATGTGCTTTATGGGATACCGTTTCATATTTGCCCTACGGTAGCCTTATATGAAAGGGCCTTTATTGTAAGCGAAGGAAAAATAACGGGTGAATGGAAAAATATTGCAAGAGATAGAAAGATCACTATCTGAACAACAATCACGGACTATACTATGTTTATTATTGACGCTCATCTTGATCTTGCCATGAATGCAATGGAATGGAACCGCGATCTGCGTCAACCTCTTGAAGAGATCCGCAGAAGAGAAGCAGGGATGAATGATAGGCCTGATCGTGGAAACGGAACTGTTTCTTTTGATGAACTCCGGAAAGGGAATATAGGTTTGGTTGTCGCCACGCAAATTGCAAGATATGTAGCACCAGGCAACCCTTTACCGGGTTGGCACTCTCCGCAGCAAGCGTGGGCACTGACACAGGCGCAACTGGCTTGGTACAAAGCCATGGAAGAGGAAGGCGAAATGATGCAGGTGAAAGATCTTCGCTCCCTGGATATACACCTGGCCTATTGGAACAACGAAGAAGTGAATCAGAAAAAATCAATTGGTTATATTTTGAGTCTTGAAGGAGCCGATTCCCTGGTAACCTTAGATCATTTGGAAAGAGCTTATGAAACTGGATTGCGTGCTCTTGGCCCCGCTCATTATGGACCGGGCCGGTATGCAAACGGAACCGATTCAACAGGCACGATGAATCAGCAGGGCTTGTCATTGCTAAAGGAAATGGAAAAGCTGAACATCATCCTTGATGCCACCCATCTTTGCGATGATGCTTTTTGGCAGGCAATGGATCATTTTAATGGACATGTCTGGGCCAGCCACAATAATTGCCGCTCCATCGTAAATCATAACAGGCAATTCAGTGATGAACAAATAAAAACACTGGTAGCCAGGAACGCGGTGATCGGATCCGCCTTTGATGCATGGATGCTGGTACCGGGTTGGGTTCGAAAAGTATCTACTCCCCGGGAAATGAATTGTAATCTTGAAAAGGTGATTGATAATATAGATCATATCTGCCAACTCGCAGGCAATACAAACCATGTTGCCATGGGCACTGATCTTGACGGCGCTTTTGGAAAAGAACAATGTCCTTATGATCTTGAAACCATTGCTGATCTTCAAAAAATACCGGAACTTTTAAAAACCAGGGGCTACACTCCCAATGACATCAATAATATCATGCATGAAAACTGGCTGCGGTTTCTTCGGAGGGCATGGAGCCGGGAATAAAAAAAATCTCCTAAAAAAACTCTGTCTCAACATTTATTTTTTCTTAAGCAGTTTCCTTATCATTTCCTTTTAAGAATGGTTTAAGAAGATCTATCGGTACAGGGAAAATAGTTGTTGAATTTTTTTCTGTAGCTATTTCTCTCAGTGTTTGCAGGTACCGCAATGTGAGGGCACTTGAATTTTCACTTAAGATCTTTGCTGCATCCGATAAACGTTGCGAAGCCTGGAACTCGCCTTCCGCAGCAATTACTTTTGAACGGCGCTCACGCTCCGCTTCTGCCTGCTTGGCCATTGCACGCTGCATTTCCTGTGGAAGATCAATTTGTTTTACTTCCACATTTGAAACTTTAACCCCCCAGGGTTCTGTGTTTGCATCAATGATCTGTTGAAGTTTGTGGTTGATCTTATCCCGTTGACCCAGCAAGTCATCAAGTTCTGACTGACCCAATACGCTTCGCAAAGTTGTTTGAGAGATTTGTGATGTGGCGGCCAGAAAATTTTCCACCTGGACAATGGCATTTTGAGGTTCGAGAACGCGGAAATAGACAACTGCATTTACTTTTATGGAAACATTGTCCTGGGTGATGACATCCTGGGGTGGAACATCGAGCACAACGGTGCGCAAACTTACTTTGATCATTTTGTCCACGATTGGGATCAGCAGGATAAGACCCGGTCCTTTTACTTTAATCAATCGACCCAGGCGAAAGATAACGCCTCGTTCGTATTCCCGCAGGATACGAATGGCATTTGAAAGGATGATGAGACCAAAAACAATAATGACAATCGTAACAATAGGAACCTGTTGCATACATTTTATTTAGTAGTATTTAAGAATCGATTTTTTCCACAAATAATTTAAACCCCTGCATACTTTTTACGGAAATCTTTTCTCCCTTTGGGATCGGACCACTCAGTGATTCTGCACGCCATAGTTCTCCATGTACCATCACCATTCCCAAAGGATCTAACAATTCATTCGTCAATCCTGTTTTACCGATCAATGCAGCGGAACCAGAAACAGGTTTTAATCGCTGAGCTTTTAGTCCCAGGCCGATCACGAAAAGAAAAAATAAAGTTGTAATGGCCGTAGTTGAAAGAATAACGGTCCATGATATTCTTCCTACTTCACCCGAACCGGTTCGGATCAACATCATGGAGCCCAGGATTAAAGAGATGATGCCTCCTATCGCCAGCACTCCATGACTCGCAATTTTTATCTCGAGCAGAAAAAGTAACAATGCGAATCCAATCAATGCCATGCCAGCATAGTTAACTGGCAGGGTTTGTAATGAATAAAAAGCAAGTATCAAGCTGATGACGCCGATAATTCCCGGAAGAATGGCGCCGGGGCTGTAGAGCTCGAACATAATACCATAAAACCCGAGCATTAATAATATGTATGCAATATTCGGATCACTGATAATGCTTAGAAGCTTCTCAATAAAACTCATTTCATAAGTTTCGATCGTCGCCGACCTGGTGTGAAGAACGGCCATACCAGATTGCAATTCGACTTTTCTACCATCGACAAGCATCAATAATTCAGCATCATTCTTTGCAATAAGATCAATAACAGAATCACGCAGGGCTTCTGTTTCAGAATAAGAAAAGCTATGTCTTACCGCATTTTCCGCCCACTCAATATTCCGGTTTCTTTTTGTTGCGATGGTGCGGATAAAAGCAGCTGCATCGTTGGTAATTTTTCCATTCATAATGCTATCTATTTCACCCTGGCTGGTAACAGGATGAGCCGCCCCGATATTGGTTCCGGGGGTCATTGCAGCAATGTTCGCAGACAATGTTATAAACACACCGGCAGAGCCAGCGTCGGCGCCCGCAGGGGAAATATATACGATCACGGGCACTGAAGATTCCAGGATATCCCCAACAATGTAACGGGTTGATTTCAGCAAACCTCCCGGCGTGTTAAGATGGATGATGAGGCATTCTGATTTTTGATTTTCAGCTTTTGAAATAGCGCGATGAATGAATTCTGCTGTAGAAGGATTAATGGAAGCGTCAATCTTAATTGACAATACACTCTGTGCCGTAATGGAAATCGGTATCAGAAAAACAAAGAAGATGTATAAAATAATTTGCTTCATACGTGAAGCTCCCACTGTAATTTAGTGAAATAAGAGGCATGTGTCCCATTATAATTTGAGTATTTCTGATTTCTGATTTTTTGATTTCTGATTTTTCGAACCCGAAACCCGCAACTCGAAACTCAGAACTCCGGGGCAAAACTTACCAGCCACCCTGCAAACCTTCCTCAAGCGCCTTCTTATACTTTCTAAGGTCAAACCTGTACAGGTAGGGAGCTTTATGCGCTCCCCCTTTTTGAATTTCTTTTAAACGCTTTAATATACCGTAGCTAAGAATTTTCCGTTGAAAATTTCTCCTATCCAGTTTTTTGTCCAAAATAGTCTCATACAGCTTTTGCAACTGGGGCATTGTAAATTTTGCAGGTAAAAGATTATAGCCAACCGGGTGATAATTCAGATGGCCCTGCAACGTTTCCAGCGCCTTCTTCACGATCTCTTTGTGATCCATCATTAAAGTGGGAAGATCATTCACGTCTCTCCACGTGCAGAAATCAGAAAAATTATCCGGCTTCGGATCAACATAAGAATATTCAACCAGTGCATAATAACCAAGTGTAACAAAACGTCGAAACAACCAATGATCATCACTCAATTCGATCTCATCTTTTCTTAAAACTTCGCGATGGAAATTGGAATCTGATCTTCCCGGCTTTCCAAACGCTTTGAACTGCTGAAGAAATATCCTCGAGAGGCCTGTTCTCTCATTCAATATTCTTTTGGCCGCCTCATCCACATCTTCATCTTTAAAAACAAACCCACCCGGAAGGCTCCATTGTTTCGCATGCTGCATTTTTAACAATAACACTTTTAGCTGGGATTCGTGAAATCCGAAGATGACACAATCCAATGACAGCGAGGGAAGATACACTTCGACGCCTTCCACTATAAAATCCTTTATACTTTTCTTAATCACTGGTTTGCAAAGATGTTTAAAAAAAATTACCCGCGAATGTTTAATATCAAAAAAATTGTTCTAACATTGTGTCATACTGACGCAATGAAAATTTTCAAACTCAACATTGTATTATGAATAAAATTCTTCCTTCAGCCGGTTTTCTTTTTTTGGTTTTTTTCCTGCTTGTTCCCGGAATATTTGTTTCAGCACAAACCTCCCTGCCACAATTAGGAAAGAATACTATTAAAGAAGTCATTGCAGCAATGACGCTTGAGGAAAAGGCAAAGCTGGTGGTAGGCAGCGGCTTTCACATGCCCGGCGCAAAGACACAGGGGCCTGTAGTCGGGGAAACGCAGGATAAAGTTCCAGGAGCAGCAGGAACCACCTTCGCCATTCCCCGGCTTGGCATCCCTTCCATTGTGGTTTCGGATGGCCCTGCGGGTTTAAGAATACAACCTATAAGAAATAAGGATAGCGCTAAAACCTACTATGCAACTGCTTTCCCGGTAGGTACACTCCTTGCATCCACATGGGATACCACCCTTGTAAAAAAGGTTGGAGTAGCTTTTGGCAGCGAAGTCCATGAGTACGGTGTGGATATCCTTTTGGGTCCTGCGTTGAACATACACCGCAATCCACTTGGTGGGAGAAACTTTGAATACTATTCCGAAGATCCATTAGTCGCCGGAAAGATGACTGCAGCGATTGTAAATGGAATTGAATCAAATGGCGTCGGCACTTCAATTAAGCATTTTGCCGCAAACAACCAGGAAACAAATAGAAATACGATCAATACGATCATTAGCGAACGGGCATTGAGAGAAATTTATCTTAAGGGCTTCCAGATCGCCGTGAAAAATTCACAGCCCTGGACCGTAATGAGTTCTTATAATAAATTGAACGGAACCTATACATCGGAGGAATATGAGCTGCTTACCACTATCTTAAGAAAGGAATGGGGCTTTAAGGGATTTATTATGTCGGATTGGTTCGGGGGCAGAAACCCCGTTGAACAAATGAAAGCTGGTAACGACCTCCTGATGCCGGGAACACCACAACAATCACAAAGGATCATCGATGCTGTCAATCATGATTCGCTCGACGTAAAAGTATTGGATGAAAACGTATCGCATATTTTGAATATCATCCTTGAATCCCCGGCATTTAAAAATTATAAATTTTCTGATAAACCTGATCTGAAAAAGGATGCAGATATCTCCCGAACAGCGGCCGAAGAAGGAATGATTTTATTAAAAAATGACGGCAACGTTCTTCCATTGAAAAAAGGGATAAAGATTGCCGTATTTGGCAACGCTTCATATAATATCATTGCCGGGGGAACTGGTAGCGGCGATGTGAACAAAGCATATACTATTTCACTTTCGCAGGGCTTAACCAATGCAGGTTTTGACGTTGATAAGAGTCTTGACAAAGAATACACCGGGTATATTGCATCGGAAAAAGGTAAGCACCCGAAAAAAAGTTTTATGGAAGAATTTATGAATCCGACGCCTCCTATTCCTGAATTTATGCCGTCAGATGATCTTCTCAATAAAAATGCCACAGACAATGATGTTGCGGTATTTACAATAGGAAGAAATGCAGGTGAAGGAAGTGACAGAAAAGTTCCGAATGATTTTAACCTGTCAGATTCAGAGATAAGATTGATCAAAAAGGTTGCAGATGCTTTTGACGAGCAGCATAAAAAAACAATTTTCATCCTAAACATTGGAGGAGTCATAGAAATGGCTCATCTGAAAGAAAATGCGGATGTTATCCTTCTTGCATGGCAGCCCGGTCTTGAAGGAGGAAATGCGATCGCAAATATCCTTAGTGGAAAAGTAAACCCCTCCGGAAAGCTGGCGACAACATTGCCCATGCAATATGATGATGTTCCTTCAGTAAAGAATTTTCCGGGAAAAGAATTTCCTGAACAAGCCACTACGGGAAATTTTGGAATGAGACAAGTTCCTGCAGAGGTTACGTATGAAGAAGGTATCTATGTCGGTTACCGCTATTATAATACGTTTCATGTTAAACCTGCCTATGAATTCGGCTATGGTTTATCCTATACCAGCTTTGATTATTCAAATCTTAAATTAAGCGCACCAACATTTACTAAAAAGGTCACTGCGACCCTTTCGATTAAAAACACAGGCAAGGTGGCGGGCAAGGAAGTCGTAGAATTATATATTAGTGCGCCCGCCGGAGAATTAGACAAACCGTCGGAAGAATTAAAAGGCTTCGCGAAAACAAAATTGCTTCAACCCGGAGAATCACAAACGATCAGTTTCGACATTTCTGCATCAGATCTCGCATCATTTGATACCAAAAGGGAAAGCTGGATAGCAGCAGCGGGTGAGTACTCCGTAAAAATCGGGGCCTCTTCAGAAAATATAAAACAAACCGCCAAATTTAACCTGGCCAAAGAGATCGTGGTGGAAAAGGTCAACAAGGTTCTTGTTCCGCAAACAGATATCAATGAAATGAAATCGAAATAACAAGATCAGGATGTAATATCTATTTCAATCCGTATTTTGTCATATACCTGTTGTAAAGTTGGGTTTGCTTATTTTCCAGGCTTACTTTTCTGCCCTGGATAAATGCGGCCGTTATAATACTCGTCCTCATATCCAGGATATCCCCTGTGCTCACTACAATATTTGCATCCTTACCCACTTCAATAGAACCCGTCCGGGCATCAATTCCTAAAATTTTTGCAGCATTTAAAGTAATATCCTGAAGCGCTTCTTCCTTAGTCAACCCGTATGCAGCAGCTGTACCTGCATTGAAAGCAAGGTTGCGATACCTCGTTTCTTCAAGATCATCATTGAGTGCCACCAGTACTCCCGCCTGCTTAAGCATAAATGGGGTCTTGAAAGGCTGATCAATGTCTTCGTCTTCCGTTTCGGGCAAATTGTATTCCCTTGAAAGAATCACAGAAATATTATTTTGTTTTAAAAGATCAGCTATTTCCCAACTCTCTGCTCCCCCAACGATGACTACATCAATTCCAAATTCCTTTGCAAAATCAACTGCTATCAATAATTGCTTTACAACATCGGCATGAATAAAAAGTTTCCCCTTTTTTTCAAAAAGAGGTTTCAGGGCTTCAAACTTCAGATTCGTTTCCTTATGATCCGGTTCCATGGCATAAGCCTTTGCCTCACGGAAAAATTTCTTCACCTCTTCAATTTTATCAAGACCTTCCTTTATGGGATCTGTTTCCGGTTGCTGTCCAATGCCTCTTCCCCCACCAAAACGCGGGCGCCTGTTTATCAGGCTTGGCATATAAAATTCAATTCCAACATTTCGTTTATATAACGCATCTTCCCAATTCCATGCGTCCAATTGCATTACAGAACTCATGCCTGCTATAAGGCTGCCGGTAGGGCCCACATTCGCTAAAAGAATTCCGTTTGATTTTAATGTATTGATAATCTTTGAATCTGTGTTATAGGCTACAGCGGATTGCACATTAGGGTTCCATTCTCCCAGTTCCTGGTAATCATTTGATCCGCGAACAGCATTAGCAATATCTTTTAAACCAAGATCCGTTTCCGGAAGAATGAGACCAGGATAAACCTGTGCCCCTTTTACGTCAATTGCTTCTCCGCCTGAAATTGAAATATTGCTTCCCACCTCAGCAATCTTTCCGTCCGTTATTTTGATGGACCCATTGGTGATCACGGTGCCATTACCCACATGAATGGTTGCATTCGTAATATAAAATGTTCCTTTTTGTGGAGGAGCAGGATACACATCATCCTGGGCATTTGCGGTGAAAAAAAGAATTGTGATTGTTATAAGAGAAATATATTTTTTCATACTTAATTTTTTTGTTTGACTATTCCAGGTTTAATTGATCGCTTTTTTAAACCATTATTTCTTTTCACTGTTGATTTCCTCATAGCTATCTGTTTCAAATAATCCATCATGATGTTCGTAATCTTCGCAGTGAAGTACGACTTGCAAACTAGGGTGCGAAGGTCCTGCCCCCGATGGATTATTTCTTCCATCTGCGATCATTTTTTGAATGATCCTGTTTCGCTCCATTGAAATTTGTTTACGTAATTCCTTATCGCGATCACGATCAAAATAAATGATGCCGTCAACGATTGTCTTATTGGCTTTCGCATAAACACTCAAGGGATTATCGCTCCACAAAACAAGGTCGGCGTCCTTGCCAACTTTAATACTTCCTACTTTATCATCTACGTGCAAGGCTTTGGCGGGATTCAATGTCACCATTTTAAAAGCTTCTTCTTCAGTTAAGCCGCCGTACTTCACGCTTTTAGCCGCTTCCTGGTTCAGGTGGCGGGCCTGTTCCGCATCGTCTGAGTTTATACAAACATTTAATCCTTCTTTTACCATGATGGCGGCATTGTATGCAATGGCATCCTGTACTTCTAATTTATAGGCCCACCAGTCAGAAAACGTGGAAGCATTGGAACCATGTGCTTTCATCTTATCAGCAACTTTATATCCTTCAAGAATATGCGTGAACGTATTTATTTTAAACCCAAATTTTTCGGCAACTCTCATCAACTCGGTAATTTCACTTTGCACATAAGAATGACAGGTAATGAATCGTTTCCCATTCATGATCTCAACCAGCGCATCAAGTTGAAGGTCGCGCCGGACTGACGTTTGAGTCTCCCCCTTCTTTTTATTTCCCTGGTCCGCTTCTTTCATTTGCTTTTCATAGTCGAGCGCTCTTGCAAATGCATCCATCTGCACTTCCTCAACGCCCATTCGCGTATCGGGATAACGGGTGTTTCCCTGCGAGGAAGCCGTTCGTTTCACATTTTCACCAAGAGCGAATTTTATAAAAGGATCAGCACCTTTGAATTTCAGCTCTTCATCATTCACGCCCCAGCGTAATTTGATCAATTGCGTTTGACCTCCGATCGTATTGGCAGAACCATGAAGAATATGAGATGAGGTAACCCCTCCGCTCAATTGCCGGTATATATTTATGTCTTCAGGATTTAAATTATCGCCAATACGAACTTCAGAGGTTACAGAATGTGCTCCTTCATTAATGGAGAAAGCTGCGATATGCGAGTGTTCATCAATGATGCCGGGCGCTAAATATTGCCCCGTGCCATCAATAACTTTAGCAGAAGGGTCCGATAAATTTTTTCCTACCTGCGCAATCTTTCCATTTTTCACCAACACATCCGTATTCTGTAATATTCCTTCTTTCTCATTTGTCCAAACGGTCGCATTTTTTATTAAAAGATTTTCGGGGTGTGGTATTGAATCCCATCCGTATGCTCCGAAGGGATATGTTATTTTTCCTAAACGCAATGGCGGCTTGTGCCTGGAGCTATCCACAGGTTCATTGGCTTTTTCAAATATCGCCGTCCATGTCAAAGGATTTCCTGCAGTATCAACGCCATTTCCTTCCCAGATATCACCATTGTTAACACCACTCAATCGAAAACTGGCACCACCCCTTCCTCCAAAACCTCCGCCCGGCCCACCAGGACCATTTCCCCCGGGTTTCCTCGTAGGTGTCATCGAAAAACTCAGCTTTATCAATTTACCATCATAACTAAATTTTCCTGTCAGTGTATCTTTCCCAATTACGTTTGCTGTTGTTGAATTTTTTACATCCAGAACAAAACCCATGGACCCTTTCGCAGTATTTAAAACAAGGTTGTAGGTAGCGGCAATATTTGTCCACGCTTCTTCTTTAACTCCATACTTTTCGCCCTGTACCCAATTTTCTATAATAACCGTTTTTTCATTGAACAGGGGGCCGGTTGTAATTAAAAAATTTGCCAACTTGCCTTCATCAAGGCTGCCGACCTTATCATATACACCAAGCCAGGTTGCCGGTGTTTTTGTAAGGGCATCAAAGGCCTTGCTTTCACTCAATCCGTACTCAAGGGCTTTGCGAAGATTTGTCCAGAATTGTTTTAAATCACGAAGATCCGCAGTGGTCAAAGCAAAAGGAATATTTGCTTTTTCAAATGCTGCGGGATTGGTAGGTGCCAATTCCCAATGCTTCAGATCCGTAAGGGAAACATATTTTGCATCATTGGGATCATCGACTTCCTGTGTCTGCGGAAAATTCAACGATAATATATAGGGGGCCTTTGTTGCAGCAATATCACTGATGCGCTGATATTCATTACCACCTCCCTTTATGATATATTGAACGCCAAACTCATCACCGATTCTGTCCGCACGTATATCACTCCATTTATCATTTGCATCAAATATCTGTGGTAAATTCTGATCTTCATTCCAGGCCTCTAAACTCAGGTTCACTCCTTCTTTTATTGGTTTGGCTTTATACCATTGCGCATCCAGGTAGGTCTGTCGAAGCAAAGCCACGCTTCCCATCATGGAGCTTGGATAGCTTTGTGTTGAAGTTCCCCTGCTGAATGAATAATGTGCGGATGCCTTTGTTTTTACCACGACCAGGTTTTCTTTTTCGTCGGCGAGTGTCACAAACGCTCCAGTGCCCCTGGCGATCCCATCTTTTTGATGTGTGAGCACCGATCCAAAACCAAGTTCACGAAGTGATTTTGCTTCTTTATCATCCACAGAAAAAATATCCGCAGCATTTACTTCACTGTGTATTGCCTGGTTCCAGTCATACGATCCTTTTGTACTGGTCGTAAATTGTTGTTGTCCAAAAAAACCGCCGCCGCCAGCTCCGCCTTGCGTGCGTTGAGGCTGAGGAATTCCATAATCAGTGTAGATATCAACTAAAGATGGATAAATATATTTGCCCATGCAATTTATTACTACAGCATCCTTTGGAAGAGCAGCAGTAGTTCCAACACTTATTATTTTTCCATTACGAATCACCAGCGTGGCATTATTCAGCGTGGTCTGTCCATCTTTTACAATCGTTGCATTTGTGAAGGCGTAACAGCCAGTTCGGGGATCGGCTACTCCATTAACAGGAAAGGTTACCTGTGCATTACATATAGAGCATAAAAAAAAGGGTACCCATCCACAAATAGTTTTCAGTTTTCCCATAGCAGAAAATTTTTTTGAAGATATTGAAAAAAGAATAGCACCAAAAAACTCTTTCAAGGATTGATGGCGGGACGATAAAAACAAAATTATCTTGCGCATTACAGTCACCTGATCTTCAGAAATATTTAAAGAGGCAAAGGATTTTCCGGTGATTCCACCCTGGCCTGGTGCCCGTTAAAACGAGGTTTTGCCCGCAAATAGTTTTACTTTTGAATCCTGTGAAAATCAAAATATGAGTGCATTAAAAGAAAGGGTTGTTATTCCTGATTTCCGCTTCTCTCCCCGTGTGGACCAGGTGGGTGTGGAGGAAAGAGCGTCACGGTTTACCAAGAGAAGTATCAAGAAAGAATCTAAAGTGAAGGGATTGAAATTGGTTTTGAGCATGATTGATCTTACCACGCTTGAAGGAAAGGATACCCCGGGAAAAGTGAAACAACTTTGTTACAAGGCAAAACATTTACTCGATACATATGAAGGCTTACCGACCGTTGCCGCTGTTTGTGTTTATCCATCTATGGTAAGGATCGCAAAGAAAGCTGTAGAAGGCTCCGGGATAAAAATCGCTTCCGTTGCTACGGCATTTCCAAGCGGGCAGGCATCTACCCATGTAAAAATTGCCGATACAAGGTTTGCAGTACACGAAGGCGCCGATGAAGTGGATATGGTTATTTCCCGTGGAAAATTTTTAGCAGGAGATTATAATTTCGTTTTTGACGAAATAGCCACTATTAAAGAAGCCTGCGGGGAAGCCAGGTTAAAAGTCATTTTGGAAACCGGCGAGCTAAGTACACTTGATCATGTCCGGCGCGCTAGCGATATTGCGATGCACGCAGGGGCAGATTTTATAAAAACATCCACGGGAAAAATTCAACCGGCAGCTACCATGCCCGTTACTTTAACCATGCTGGAAGCTATACGGGATCATTATTATAGCACAGGAAAAATGATTGGTATGAAACCCGCCGGCGGAATTTCAAAATCAAAACTGGCTATACATTATTTAGTCATGCTGAATGAAGTACTTGGCGAAGGCTGGATGAACAATCATTGGTTCCGCTTTGGCGCCAGCAGCCTGGCAAACGATGTATTAATGCAATTAGTGAAAGAGAAAACCGGAGTTTATCAAAGTGCAGATTATTTTTCATTAGACTAGTTGTTGCGGGTCGCCCCGACGCTTCGGTCGGGATAAACGCTGACCCAGTTGTTGCTGGTCGCCTGACCAGCAACTCCTAAAATATCTCAGATAGTTGGAATTACTGCTAAAATAAAAAGATCGTAAATGCCTACAGTAACAAAAAAAGAAAAAAAGACCACATCGAAAAAAAACGGTGTGCCTGAATTGAAATTCAATTCTGGTTGGGAATATGCACCTGCGCCGGAAAGCAAGGCTCATATAAAATTGAATGAGCGGTATGATCTTTTTATCAATGGGAAATTTGTAAAGCCATCTTCCGGGAAATATTTTGATACCATCAATCCAGCCACCGAAGAAAAAATCGCTGAAGTTGCAGAGGCCAGTGCAGCGGATGTTGACAAGGCGGTAAAAGCAGCAAGAAATGCCTATGAAAAAGTTTGGAAAAAAATGCCTGCTAAGGAAAGAGCTAAATATATTTTTCGTATTTCAAGAATGATCCAGGAACGTGCGAGAGAATTTGCAGTGATCGAGAGTATTGATGGAGGTAAAACGATCCGTGAATCAAGGGATGTGGATATACCGCTTGCTGCCAACCATTTTTTTTATTATGCAGGCTGGGCCGATAAACTTGATTATGCGCTTCCTGGCCGAATTCCCCAATCTTTAGGAGTAGCCGGGCAAATCATTCCCTGGAATTTTCCATTATTGATGGCTGCATGGAAAATCGCGCCAGCCCTCGCAACAGGCAATACTGTGGTATTGAAACCGGCGGAAACAACTCCGCTCACAGCCTTGAAGCTGGCTGAAGTAATCCGGGAATCCGGCTTACCCGATGGGGTTGTAAATATTATCACCGGTTCCGGTCAATCGGGTGCTGACCTGGTGAACCATCCGGGAATTGATAAGATTGCTTTCACAGGTTCCACTGAAGTGGGAAAAATTATTCAGAATGCCGTAGCAGGGACACATAAAAAGATCACGCTCGAATTAGGAGGAAAAGCAGCAAACATCATATTTGAAGATGCGGCCATTGACCAGGCCGTGGAAGGCATCATCAATGGGATTTATTTTAACCAGGGTCATGTCTGTTGCGCAGGTTCAAGATTGTTTGTGCAGGAATCCATTTACAATATTGTATTGAGAAAATTAAAAGACAGGATAGAAACACTAATTGTTGGAGATCCTCTTGATAAGAATACTGACATCGGGGCTATTAATTCAAAGTCTCAATTGGATATTATCAATAAATATGTGAACATTGGTAAAAAAGAAGGAGCTGAAATGTATCAAAGCTCATGCAGCATTCCAGCCAAAGGGTTTTTCTTCAGGCCAACCTTATTTACCAATGTGGCCCAATCCAACCGGATTGCGCAGGAAGAAATTTTCGGACCCGTACTAGCCATCCAAACTTTCAGAACAGATGAAGAGGTAATTGAAAAAGCAAACAATACCCCCTATGGATTAAGCGCGGGAGTTTGGACAGATAAAGGATCAAAAATTTTTAACCTGACATCAAAAATGAGGGCCGGTGTGGTTTGGGCAAATACCTATAACAAATTCGATCCTACGTCACCGTTTGGTGGGTATAAAGAAAGTGGTTACGGTAGAGAAGGTGGATTGCACGGATTGGCTGCCTATTTAAAAATTTAAGATGAGTAAGACATTTGAGAAAAATTC
>Ga0193726_1001622_pt1 | contig 17044 bp, 15 predicted proteins | sample H2c1metaG_FD_144928 | JGI IMG/M metagenome (GOLD analysis project Ga0193726, IMG submission 144928) | Soil microbial communities from a riparian zone of the East river system, Colorado, United States - H2c1 | ecosystem: Environmental > Terrestrial > Soil > Riparian zone | place: USA: East River... | reverse complement strand
GTGATGCCGGCAAATTTCTCGTAGACCGCGACTGTCACCTCGGTCTCCCCCATCCAGAACCCCCGGCTGATGCTTACCTGGTGCGCCGGCTTTTCTTCGCTGAAACACTGGTCATCGCCGGGGGAGCAGCCCATGGTGAAGTTCCCGGACGGTATCCACACGTACGGCTGCTCATCTTGGGGGTTGGTCTTGATCTTGATCTTGTCAGGATTCGGATCGGGACCGGTCGCGGCGAATGGGCCGACCGGGGCCGCTGAAAGGAGGCGGATGCTCATGATGGCGATCGCGATTTTCCGTTTCAGCAGGCGTCTTTTCATGGTCTGATTTCGATGTCTGGTTTCGATGTTTTATTCCGAGTTTCTGGTTCCGAGTCCGCTGCCTGCGCGCGCTCGAGACTCTGTTGAGCCAGAGGGTCGTTTGGCTTGATGCGGAGCGCCTCTTGAAACTGTGCGATTGCTTCCTTCAGTTTTCCCTGTCGCGCCTGAACCAAGCCCAGCTGGTTGTGGGCCTCCACGCTGTCCGGTTTCAGCTCCACTGCTTGCTGCAAGTATCGGGTAGCCTGGGGCAGGTCGCCATGCAAGCGCAGCGCATTGGCCAGATTGAAGCAGGCCATGAAGTAGTCGGGCCGAAGATTCAGCGCTTCGCGGAAGTGGGGGATCGCCTCATCAAAGTTACCGAGCGAACCGAGTACGGCCCCGAGATTATTCTGCACCTGGACGTTGTTTGGGTTCAGCTGGGCAGCTTGACGCAGAGGATCGAGGGCCTCCTGATTTTTGCCCATGGCTCGCAACGCCGCGCCCAGATCAGCATATCCGCTCGGCTCTTGCGGATATTTCGCCAGCTTATGCCTCATCATCGCTATTTCGAGCGCAAAGAGATCTTCACGGCGCTCGGGCAGAACTTCGATCCATGCATCGGCCATTTCCTCGGTTGATTTCTGGCCGCCAACGACACGCCGGGGAGGACTATTGGGGTTGCGCGCATTGTCCGACGAGTTGTCGTAGGTGTAGCGCATCGACAGGATCGTGCCCTTGGGGAGCGACACCGGTTCTGCGTACCGAAACACGCCTTGCCAATCGAAATCCCATCGCTTGACCCAGATCAGCCACTGGCGCGTCCCGTCAGGCAGGGTGGCGAAAACGCGCATCTCCTTGCATAAATAGTGCGCATGGGGAAGGATGGAGAGCACCTTCACATCCGCCGGCAACTCAAGATCGTCCGAGATTTCAAAGTCTCTCGCGCCCGCGGGAATATCAATATTGCCATCCTGTTCGAGCCGCACGATCATCGGCGTCTTGGTCGGCGGTTGGTCGGAGAAGTAAAAGCCGACGCTAGGCTGAATCGGTTCCGATTTGCCCGGGGAGAGCAAGTGCATGATCAGGATCAGATCCGTGTCCTTGTCCAGCCGCCAGGTCATCCCTTCAGGCTCCATGTAGGGCGGGCTGCCAGGCCTCCAGGTAAGGAATCGGCTGTCCAGTTCAGCGTTACCGCTGGCAAACTGACCATCCATGCCGGTCGAGCCCACTTCGTAGACCTCGCCATTGGCGATGTGCAATGTCTGGGTGCGGTCGACGGCGATATAACAGTGATGGACAAGCTTGGGATTCCCCGGATGGATTTCGACGCCTCTCACGTAACGGGTTCCAGAGACGGGAATCGGCAACACGAAGCGAGGCCAGGAGTCTGTATTCGCGCCGGCAAGCAAAACGTAAGGTGGCAGCTTTACCACCAGGTCTGGCTTGCCGAGCTCCCAACCGTCGGAGAATGTCGGCAGAGGCGGCAGGTCAGCGGCCGCACCCTCGGGTGTTCCCCCCGATATCCATTGCTGAATGGTTTGGATCTGTTCGTCCGTCAGCCTGCGTTCCCCGACAAATTTGCCATAGCCGGGTTCCGGCAACCAGGGCGGCATGAAGCGGTTCGCGGTGACCGCGGCAATCTGCCGCGCATGACTTCTCACATCCTGATAGGTGAGGAGGCTGAAGGGACCCGATCCGCCGGGGCGATGACATGCCGCGCAATGATTGAAAACCACGGGAGCGACGTCCCGGTTGAAGGTCCGTGCGGCTTGCGATTTTGGTTTTTGCTCTTCCGCGACGCTGCGACCGGAGCCCGCAAGCGAGGTCCTAACACCGAGTGGAATCAGGCCGAGACACGCGAGAAAAACCTTAGAGCGGAATCCGATATTCATCGCACATCCAGGTACGTATAGCAGTTGACGGCGGCCGTTGTCCATTCTGGATGAGGGATCCCCGTTCCCTGAACAGGGATCGACGTTGTCAATCCAGGTCCGAGATGTAACAGCCCACTCCTCTGACGTCGCTTTTGTCCACCGACTTGCCGGCGACCGCTGCCCGGATGGCATCGTCCAGATCATGCGTCCTGGGCGCGGGCCGTGAGCCGCCGGGAGAACCGTACCAGTCGTCAATTCGCCCGTCGTAAAGCAGTCGATGATTCCGATCGAACACCGCGGCCTCGGGAGTCACCTTCACCCGGCTCAGGTTGACCAATTCATGTTCGGGGTCACGCAGCGCAGGCAGGTTATATCGGTAGTCCCGAAGATATTTGCGAACGGTATCCGACGATTCGGTTTTGTCTGGAAATACCAGCCAGAAAGTGGCGCTGTCGGCGTAGCGCTTGCTGATCTGCTGAATGGTTGGAGCGTAGCGGCTGGAAATGGGACAATCCCGTCGTAAGAATAGGAGTACGACAACCTTGGCATGGTCGTCCTGGAACGGATTCAACGCGTGGCCGTCGAGGTCGAAGGAATGCTGTCCGTGGGCGATGCCTGGAGAGACCAGCAACACGGCCAGCATGAGCCAAAGCCTGCTATTTGCACGGAAGGGGAATGGCAACGCGACTTTCATACCTCTCAATCCTAAACGTTTCAGCTCTCTTGAAATCGACTTCCCGGCTCGCGCTACGGCTGTCTGCCTCACCTTGGGATCTGGTCGAGGTATGACGCATCCAGGCCATTTTCCTCATCGTACTAGGGGCAGTGCTCGCTAGGGGCAGTACTCGGGCAGCCGAAACCCATCGACCTAGCCGATTTCTCCTGCCCCTCCGCGTCCCAATTGATGTGCGGACCCATCCCATGGATGAACGAGACCAGGGGAGGATCATTGAATTCTGCATGAGCCCATGGCGCCAAAGCATGTGCTCCGCGGTTCGCCTGCGCCGCCCGACGAACTCGGCGGTATTTACTTGTGCTGCGCCTCCCCGCCGATAAAATGGTCAAACCAGTCTGCGAATGCGTCGATGTCTTCCTTCGACTTCCAAAAATCGGCCCAGCCGTGGCCCTTGCCTTTGCGCACGATGATTTTGACCTCCGGCGCTCCAACCTGTTTCGCTTTGGCGGCAAAACTCTCCGATTGTTGCAGCGGTACAACCACATCGGCGTCGCCGTGAATGATCAGGGTTGGAGGCAGGCTGGAGGTTAGGTAATAGATGGGAGAGATCATCTTTCCGACGATCTGCCGTCCCAGATCTGTGTCGGACAACGATCCAAAAGCTGCGAAGAGCGGAGAGAGAGGACCGCGGCCGACGCCATCCACGCCGGGGGCTCCCCAATTCAGAAAGTCCGTGGGGGGAAAGAAAACCGCTACCGCCTGGACGGCGCAGCTCTCATGATCGACGGGATCCGTGGACGACGCTGGCCCGGGGCCGCCCTGGGTGGCGATCATCAGTGCGAGGTGCCCGCCGGAACTTGAGCCCAGTACGCCGAGCCGGTTGGGATCAACGCCAAACGTCGCCGCATTATGGCGAATGAAGCGCACCGCGCGTTGAACATCGAGAATGATGTCCGGAACGTTGAAGCGCGGCATCGAGCTGTGGACCACGGCAAACACGGTGAATCCCCGACGCAGATAAGTTTCGTAGTTTTCGACGGCGACATGAACCATCTTCGGCTCGTCGTAACTTGAGGCCCAACCACCGCTGACCAGGAAGATGACTCCCGCCCCATTCGTCTGTGCAGGCGTAAACACGTCAAGGGTCAGGGCCATACCCGCCTTGCGCCCGTAGATCACGTCGGCCGTGTGCCGGATCATGTTGTTTCCCGCGGTCGTTTCCCCGAGAACCGGGAACGTCATAAGAAGTCCCATGGCAACGAAGGCGACATCTCTGCCAATTTGGTGGCGGAGACGGCAACAGACCGTGGAAGCAGAATGGATGATCATGGATTTAAGCAATGCCTGAACCCCCGCAGCTTTTTTCTAACAGGCCCAGCCCAATTTCAAGCGTGTTCAATAGGCTGAAAGCTTTCTTGTTCCCGCCGGTCAACAAAATCAACCGGTTGACTCGCAAGATCGGTTAACCTTGCGCCCAGTTTTCTTGTTCCAAACTGCGGGGTCGGCACTTTTTGATTCGGTGCTGACACCAACAGGAGAATCCTGTGCGGATGTTTCGTTGGGTAAGCGCGAGCCTGGTGGTCACGGTTTGCAGCATGGCGAGTTCTGCCCAGTCGCCAGAGGCGCTGCGCGCGGCGGTGCTCATCAATCATGCCTACGACGTGCATTCCAACATCACCTATGGAGTGGCCAACAACTTTGAGCTGAAACTCGATGTGTACCAGTCCCGCGAGGCCAAGAGTCCCACGCCGGTGGTGATGATGATCCACGGAGGCGGTTGGCTGGTCAGCAACAAGGACGACTATGTGCTCACAGCCGGGCCTTATCTGATCATGGGATTTGCCGTGGTGAACGTGGAATACCGTCCGGGCAAGATTTCGCTCGCTCCCGCTGCCGTCGAAGACTGTCAATGCGCCCTGCGCTGGATTGCCCGCCATGCCAAGGAATACAACTTTGATCTTGATAAAGTGATTTTGACCGGTCCGTCGGCCGGTGGTCATTTGGCGCTTACTAGAGGCATGATTCCCTCGTCTCGTGGATTCGCGAAGGAGTGCGCTTACCAGGACGATCCCAAAAATCCCGATCCGAAAGTTGCGGCGATCATAAATTTGTTCGGCATTACAGACGTGGTGGACCTGTTGCAAGGGCCGAATCTGCGAACTTATGCAGTCTCCTGGCTGGGCAGCGCTCCGGGGCGCGAAGATCTGGCGCGACGCATTTCGCCAATCACCTACGTTCGCCCGGGACTGCCTCCCATTCTGACCATCCACGGGGATGCTGACAAAGTTGTGCCGTACTCGCATTCGGTGCGTTTGCATGAGGCGCTCGCCAAGGCGGGAGTCCGCAACCAGTTGTTGACCATTCCCGGTGCTGGCCACGGATGGCTGACCGCCGAGCAGGATTTGCTGGCGTTCGAAACCACTCGAGCCTTTTTAGAAAGTTTGGGCATTCGGGCGGTCAGCCCGTGATTATGGAAAACCTACAGGCCGAAATGGATTCGAACCCCTACTACAAGTGGGTGGTTGTCGGCGTGATGTGGCTCATCGCCTGCCTGAACTATACCGATCGAATGACAATCTTCTCGGTGTTCCCGGTCCTCAAGAAGGAGATGGGACTCACCGACATTGGACTGGCACTGCTCGGTTCGTCCTTCCTCTGGGTGTACGCCGTCTTCTCGCCAGTCGGCGGGTATCTGGGAGATCGCTTCCCCAGGCGTCGAGTCATTGTTGGCAGCCTTGTGCTTTTCAGTCTGATCACTTTCGCCACCGGCCTGGCGCGGACGGGCAACCAATTGGTCGCACTACGATGCCTGCTCGGTGTTTCCGAAGCGGTATTTCTGCCGCCGGCGCTGGCGTACATCGCGAGTTACCACTTTGACCGGACGCGTTCGCTTGCCAACAGCATTGCCTTGAGCGGTCTCACGGCTGGCGCAGGCCTGGGCAGCTGGTACGGCGGCTTCATGACGGAACACTATTCCTGGCGGATCGGATTCTTCCTGCTGGGGGGAGTCGGAGTGCTGACCGCGGGGATCTCGATTCTGGTTCTTCGTCCCGATGCACCCATCACCGGCGCACCTGCGCCAGGGCTTGTAACCGAAACCCCGGGACGAAAGATTCTTGCCATCGTGAAGACCCCCACCGCGGCATGTCTTATCTTTCTTGCGTTCGCCTTGTCGCTGACGAGTTGGCCCACTCACTCCTGGCTGCCGACCTACCTCTTTGAGAATTTCAAGTTGAGTCTTACACGGGCCGGTTCGATGGTTACGCTATTCGCGGCGCTTCCGGCCCTGATAGGAGGAATCGCGGGTGGAATCCTGGCGGACTGGTGGTCGAGGCGGGACGTCCGCGGACGCATGTCGGTTCAAGTGATTGGATTCTGCGTCATGACTCCGACCATGTTGGCGATCGGATTCATGCCTTCGGCCGCGACCGTCGCGGGAGTCTTGCTGGTCTACTCGGTTGCGCGGGGAATGCTAGAGGGAAATTCGATGCCGTTATTTTGCTCGGTTCTGCCAGCGAATCGCTGGTCGATGGCCTACGGCCTCTACAACACCGCTGGCACCCTTGCCGGCAGCCTGGGGATATTTTTCGTCGGCATGCAAAAGGCGTCCTGGGGAATCGGATACACATTGTCGGCCATGTCGGCCCTTTTATTGATGTCACTGGTGGTCACCACCATCACGATGTTCGGTTCCCTGCCGAGCGATATTCAGCGGCAGCGCGATATCGAAATTGCCGCACCCCACATGCTGTCATCCTCAGCGGGCCTGGACTCCCGGTTGCACCACTGAATCTGTCGAAGCAGGCTTCCAGAGGAAAGCCCGGTTTCTGGTTTTCAGTTCCCAGTTTTCAGTTCCGGTTCTCAGTTCCCGGTTCTCAGTGAGCTTCCACCGCAAAGACGCTTCGGCGCCGCAGGAACGATAGCGCCTGTTCAGCCTATTGAACGCGGTTGACAGTACCCGGAAAGCCTTCTAAAACCAGTTGGAGCCATGACGCCACCCCTTCCTGCTGCTCCGCTGGGTATCGGCCGAAAAATGCACCGCTCTTCGGTCGCGGACCGGGAGTTCAATCGACGCGGCTTTCTAGGGGGCCTGGCTGGGATGTGCGGCGCACTGGCGGTTTCCGGAAGCACTGCTTGCAGCCGTCCTTCTTTTCATCGCCGCGTGGGAGTCTCGATCCCCTATGAAGCGGAGATTCTGAACGAGTTCTACAGCGACATGAGACGAGAAGCCGCTCATCTCGACGAAGAACTTCGTCTCGTTCTGGTGGATGCCGAGGGAGACTTTTTCAAGCAAACCATCGCCATCGAACTATTTATCGCGCAGGGATTTGGCGGAGTCTTCATGTTCGTGCTGCCCGACGGAATGGATAGGATCGTGGCTCATGCGCGGGAGAAGGGAGTCTGTATTTTCAACCACAGCGCGACGCCCATCACGGGATGCACGCAGAACATCGTGCTCGACCAGCACGTCGCCGGATACAACGTGGGAAAGTATGCCGCGCAGTGGATGAACGAAAAGCTCGGCGGCAAGGCCGAGGTGGGGATATTGGCCAACCTGACAGACTCTCAGTTGATTGTTCGCACCCAGGGACTCAAGGATGGTCTTCGGGAAAACTGCCCTGGCGCCGTCCTGGCGGGAGAAGTCGAAGCCAACACCGTCGACGCCGGCGCCGCGGCGGCAGCGAATCTGCTGCAGGCCCATCCCAACATCGCTGTAATCCTTGCGTTCAGTGACGATCCGGGTGTGGGGGCCTACACGGCCGCGCTCGAAGCTGGCCGCAACGATCGCAATCGCTTCTTTGTTGGCAGCGCTGACGGCACCCGGCTGGGCATGGAAAAGGTCGCTGAAGGCGGCGTCTATCAATGCTGCGCGTTCTTTTTTTTCTCGTTTAGCGCAACGCAGGCGATTCGCGATCTGGATCGCTGTCTTCGGGGAGAAAGAGTCGCACCCACGCGGATCATGGGCAGCAAACTGGTCACGAAAGACAACGTCGAAGAATTCGATCGCATCTCGCACAATCCGCGGGCCCCGGAGTGGGCCCACTTTTATACCGACCCCGACGTCATGAGATACAGCGACGTACCTTTGACGACGCCTGAGTAGGCAGCTCTCAACGTGACCGACCGAACCCGAACCCGTGACCACGCGCAACCTGTCGTGCGAGCTGTCGGCATTACGAAATACTTCGGCGGGGTTCGAGCGCTGGAGAGCGTTTCGCTGGATTTCATACCTGGCGAAATCGTGGCCCTGGTGGGCGATAACGGCGCGGGCAAGAGCACCCTGGTAAAGATTCTCAGCGGAATTTATCAGCCCGATGAGGGCAGCATCTGGCTCGGGGATAGGGAAGTGCGACAGCTGGATCCGGCACGGGCACGTGAATTTGGCATCGAGACCGTCTACCAGCAACTGTTTCTCTGCGACAACCTGGGAGCCGCTGCCAACGTGATGTTGGGACGAGAACCGGTACGGGCGCGCTTTGGACCTCTCCGCTTCATCGATCACAAGCGTTCCGTGAACGAAGCTCGTAAACACATCGCGGAGTTGGGGATTGAGCTGGAAGACATGATCGCGCCGGTGCGTCGGCTATCGGGCGGACAACGCCAGGCGATCGCCATCGCGCGCTCCACCGTGAACGCCCATCGTCTCATCCAGTTTGACGAACCGACGGCGGCGCTGGGAGTGCGCCAGACCCGCGCCACGCTGGATCTGATTCAGCGAGTGGCCGCTCGCGGGGTCGCAGTCATCGTAATCAGCCATAACCTTGATGACGTGCTGACGGTTGCTCATCGCATTGTGGCGCTTCGACTCGGCCGCATCAGCCTCGACACATCTGTCGAGCAAACGACGCGCGAGCAAGTTGTAGCTTGCATGACCGGGATGTCGTTCGGGAAGGAAGCCTTATGAGCGCGTCATCGGCCGGGGCCTGGTTCAAATGGATGCCGGGTGGAGGACGGAACCTCGGCCTGCTGGTGACGCTGGTTCTCGGGTTGCTGTTGATCTCGCTGTTCAGTCCTCAATATCTGAGTCTCGACAATGCTTTGGTCGTCGCCCTTCAGATTTCATTCGTCGGCATTGCCAGCCTGGGCACAGCATCGCTCATCATCAGCGGCAACGTTGATCTCTCGATCGGTTCCCAATATGCCCTGTGCGCCGTGTCGGCGGCGATGCTGGCGAAGGAACTGCCCGCCCCGCTTTCGTGGGTGGCGGGAATTCTACTGGGCGCGATGCTCGGACTGATCAATGGGCTGATGGTCTGGCGCATCAACATCTCTCCCATTATCATCACGCTTGGGACGCTAACCATTTACCGGGGCATCGCGCTGCGAATCACAAACGGATTCGGGGTGCGGGGTGTACCCAAGCCGTTTTCATGGTTTGGTCAGGCGCGCTTTCTTGATATCCCCTCGCCCATCTGGGTTCTGGTCGCGCTGGCGCTCATCGCGCATTTGATCCTGCACTACACCACGCAGGGACGGCATCTGTTTGCATTCGGAGGCAACAAGCAAGCGGCTGAAGCTGCCGGGATCCATGGCAGGCGCCTGGTGCTGACTGGCTTCGCCTTGAACGGCGCGCTGGTGGGGACATCCGCGGTGTTGGCCGCCAGCCGCTTTGGAACGGCGGCTCCCACCTTCGGAAACGGCTTTGAACTCGACGTGATTGCGGCAGTGATTCTTGGCGGAGTGGCTTTTACCGGAGGAGAGGGATCGATCGTCGGCGTGGTGCTGGCCGTGATTCTCCTGGGCGTAATTAACAGCGGGCTGATTTCAACGGGTATTGATCCGCACTATGCGCAGGTGGTGAAGGGCGCAGCGCTGGTTATCGCGGTCACTCTGGATCAACTTACACAGGAGCAGCAGGAACGTCACCGCAAGAAGCTGGCCTTCCAGGAACGTTCCCCTGCCCCCTAGTGAGTTTACCGACGCAATTTCCGGTTAAGCCGGAACCTGTCCCCGAATGGTCAACGCGAAACCACGCGCCAGACCAATCATTTCGCGAGCCAGCAGGGATACTCGAGGACTGGGAATTTGACCGGTTGAACCACGCACCGAAAGCGAAGCGACCACCGCGCCGATCGGATCAATCACCGGAACCGCGATCGCCCTGACGCCGGGAACCTGCTCCTCGTCGTTCACCGCGAAGCCGTTGGCTCTCACCAGCGCAAGATGGGCCTTCAAAGCGGTAAGCGAAGAAATTGTTTTTGGCGTGAAGCGGGCCATTTCCCTTCCGCCAAACAGCTTGTCCAGTTCTTTATCCGAAAGCGTGGAGATCAACGCCTTCCCCTGGGCAGTGCAGTGCAAGTCGATATGGCGGCCGATCCAGGCGCCCCCGCCCGCATCCTGAAAGGACTCCACCTTGGCGATGATGACCGCCTCCGCGCCGCGCTGCACGGTGGCGGTTGCGGTTAGATTGAAACGGGCCGCAATCTGTCGTAGGTAAGGCGTGACCTGGGTTCTCAAATTCAATTCCGCCGGACTGGCGCTGGCGACATCCGCAAGACGCAAGCCGAGCAGAAAGTGGCGTCCATCCGTTCCGCGCTGCACATAGCCGCGGGTCACGAGTGTGTGAATGAGATAGTGAGTCGTGCTTTTCGGAATACTCAGCTTTCGACTTAACTCGGATAGGGTCAAGCCTTGCTGTGAGTGAGCCAGAAGTTCAAAGAGGCTCATGGCCCGGTCCACGGCCGGAAGCCGAAAATCCTGGCTCTCCGGTAACGTCTCAACCGTTGGAGTGCGCAAATCCTGTTTGCTCATCGCAATACCCCCGCGCCCACTACTGGGCTCAAGTGCTCGTGGCACGCTCTCGAACCGGGAGCATGGAACGTCCGCACATCTGCCAGACTAATTGGAACGATCACAATTTCTCATACGGCGGGCCATTGGTCAATGGGCACCGTGGATCCTGACCGTCCCTGTAACAGACTCTGTTCAATAAGCTGAAATGAGTTGACATCCTGCTCATTGAGCCTCTAGAAGTTTGATTGGCGCAAGCACCCCCAAGCCGCGTTTCGACCGCAAACACCATACCACCGGCGTGCCAAGATGGGAGATCAGAGTGAACCTTCCGAATGGACTGGCTATGTCGCTCTATCGCGGCATGGTCGAAATTCGTGAGTTCGAGCTTAAAGCCCGGGATATCTTCCGATCCGGCAAGATGCCAGGTTTCATCCATGTGTACGTAGGCGAAGAAGCGATCGCGGTTGGCGTGTGCGCAAACTTGCGCACTGACGATTACGTTGCCAGCACGCATCGCGGACATGGTCACGCACTGGCAAAGGGAATCTCCGCCAAGTCCGCCATGGCCGAACTGATGGGCGCGGTGGATGGCTGTTCCGGAGGCCGGGGAGGGACCATGCACCTCTATGAACCCTCGGTGGGCTTTCTCGGATCGAACGGCGTGGTTCCGCCGGGGATTCTCATCGCCGCGGGAGCCGCGCTGAGCGCCAAGGTACGGGGCAGTGATCAAGTGGCTGTGGCTTTTTTCGGCGACGGCGCGGTCAACAACGGCGCCTTCCACGAAGGTCTGAACCTGGCCGCGACCTGGGACCTGCCGGTGCTGTTTGTATGCGAGAACAACCTCTACGCCACTGAAATGCCATTCGACGAGGCCACCAAGAACACGAGCGTGGCGAGCCGTGCCGCGGCCTACAACATTCCCGGCGTCACGGTGGATGGAAACGACGTTCTGGAGGTGTACGCGAAAACTGGCGAGGCGGTCGAACGGGCGCGCCAAGGCAAAGGTCCGACACTGCTCGAGTGTTTAACCTATCGCTGGTTTGGGCACCATGAAGGGGATCCCGGAACTTCCTACCGCACCAAGGAAGAGATCGCGGCATGGAGAAAGAAAGATCCTGTCGCCAGGCTGCGCGAACGCGCCATCGCCGAGTCTTGGGCGACCGCGGCGGAATTCAAAAACGCCGACAGTGAAGTCAATCGCGTGATCCAGGACGCCGCTGCGTTCGCCGTAGCCAATCCACAGCCCGACATCAGCACTGCTTTAGAACACGTTTTCTCTAACTAGACAGCGGACAGGAAAAAATGGGCGGACTAAAAACAGCGTCTGAAGCTCAAACCGAACAATCGGCTGCCAACCAACGGTTGATCACTTACGCGGAAGCGGGAGTCGAAGCCGTCAGTGAAGAGATGCGTCGTGACCCGACCATCTTTTACATGGGACAGGGCGTCGGTCCTCGCGGCGGAAATTTCCAGCAAAGCCGTGGCTTGTGGGCGGAGTTCGGGGGAGAGCGCGTGCGCGACACTCCGATTGCGGAGCGCGGCCAAACCGGCTTGGGTATTGGCGCAGCGCTTGCCGGAAGTCATCCAATTGTCGATATCGTCTTCCTGGATTTTGTACTGGAAGCGATTTGCGAAATCATCCAGCAAGCATCGACCATCCACTACATCTCCAACGGAAAGTTCAACGTTCCAGTCGTGGTACGGGCGGCGGGCGGCGGCATACGGAGCACGGGACCGCATCACTCGCATACCTTCTATTCGTTCTTCATGCATATTCCCGGACTGAAGGTGGCTCTGCCGTCGACACCCTACGACGTCAAAGGGCTGATGAAGTCGACTTTGCGTGACCATAATCCGGTCATCTTCATCGAGCACAAGGCTCTTTACGGCACCAAGGGTCACGTGCCGAAAGAGGAATACCTGATTCCCTTCGGACAAGCAGTGGTGCGAAAGGCCGGAGATCAGATTACGCTGGTCGCCATGGGTCAGATGGTGGGTCGCGCGATGCAGGCGGCGTCAAAGCTTGAACAGGAGGGTGTCTCCGTCGAGATCATCGACCCCCGGACCCTGGCTCCGTTCGACCGGGAAACCATCCTGACATCGGTGGCCAAGACCGGACGTCTGGTCATCGTGGACGAAGCTTATGCGGCCTGCGGGGTCTCCGCCGAGATCGCCGCCATCGTAGCCGGCGAAGCGTTGTACGAACTCGACGCACCGATACTCCGAATCTGTACTCTGCCTGCGCCACATGCCTTTAGCCCGTCCCTGGACAACTACTTGGTTCCCTCGGTGGACCGAATCGTGACCGAAGTGGCCGCCCTCGTCGGGAAAAAAATCTAAGATCACGACCCCCCTTTGGGGTGCACGATCGGGAAAGGTCTTCAGGAGAACCGTCGTATGAGTTTTGCGATCGTAATGCCTCAGCTGGGACTGACGATGGAGGAAGGCACCGTCAGCGGATGGCTGAAAAAGACCGGCGACGTGGTCAAAAAGGACGAACCGCTGTTCAGCGTCTCCACCGACAAAGTCGAAATGGACGTGGAATCATCGGTGGACGGCAGGCTGGGCAAGATCATCGTTGCCGCCGGCGAGACGGTGACGGTGGGAACCGTGCTGGCCTATGTTGACGGCGGCGATGGGGAAGACATCAGCGCCATCGGCAGCGAACAGCCATCGGCTGAGATCCTGGAACAGAGTTCCGCGCCTCAAAAAGCATCCGCGCCGTCAATGCGCAGCGCGGTCGAGAAACCTTCCGGGAATCGTGCCGGGAGCCAGGCGCCGGTATCGCCAAGAGCCAAACGACTGGCGAAGGAATTGGGAGTAGATCTCGCGGCGGCAAGCGGCACCGGGATCCATGGAGAGGTCACTGAAAAGGACATTCGTGTCGCCTCCACCTCCAAACCCGCCGGCAAGGTCTCGCCATCGGATGGTGGCCGCCGTCAATTGATCGCCGAGCGCCTCACTCTCAGCATTCAGACGATTCCCACATTTTCCGTCGCGGCGGAAGTCAATGCGGAAAATCTTATCGCGCTTCATGAGAGTCTCAAGCAGTCGATGGCAGCCAAGGTGACCATTACGGATCTTCTGCTGGCCATCTTCGCCCAGACCTTGAAGAGCAATCCGGAACTGAATGCTGTCTGGGAGAAGCAATCCATTTCCGCCCGGACGGCGGTGGACCTTGGCTTGGCTGTGGCCACATCCAAGGGAGTGGTTGCGCCGGTGGTCCGGAACCTGGGTTCGGTCGATCTTCCCGCTCTGGTGGCACGCCGGATTGATCTCGTCGAAAAGGCGCGCGGAGGCCGACTGGCACTGGCCGATCTTGAAGGCGGCGTGGGGACTTTGAGCAACCTCGGAACGTACCGGGTTGACCACTTCCAGGCGATCATCACACCCGGCCAGAGTTCCATTCTTGCCGTGGGGCAAATTCGCATGCGGCCGTGGGTCGAGGGGACATTGACGGTGAAGCCGACTGTGATGCTGAACCTCACCGTAGACCATCGTGTGGCCGACGGCGCACTCGGCGCTGCATTTCTCAGCAAGATGGTTGGGTTGATCGAGAACCCGCAGGGTTTCTCCGCTCAGCCAGCAATCTCTCCTGGCGACGGCGCTGGCCGGAGATCGAATGCCTAGCTTGGCTGAGACGATCGCCCAACGCAAGGTGAATGCGGGGGAGCTGGCAATTTACTGGCTCTGCCAGGCGGGGTTTGCATTCAAAAGCAGCTTGAATGAGGTGGTGTACATCGACCCGTACTTTTCAGACGTGGTCGAGCGGCTGATCGGGTTCAAGCGGATGATGGCTTGTCCACTCTCGGCGGAAGACGCCAACGCAAACCTTATCGTTTGCACCCACGAGCACCTCGATCACATGGACACCGATGCTCTACCGGTGCTGGCGCAAAATCCGCGAACCGAATTTGCCGGCCCCATCGAGTGCATCAAGGAATTTCACAAATTGGGTATCCCCGAGAGGCGCTGTCATCTGCTTGAGGAAGGAAAAAGCCTGACTCACGGCGGCGTCGAAATTAACGCGGTTTATGCCGACCATGGCGAGCTCGCTCCGGATGCGTTGGGGATCGTATTGAATTTCGGCGGCATCAAGGTGTATCACACCGGAGACACCGCATATCGTCCCGAAGAGTTCGCCTCGGCCGTCAAAATGCGGCCTGATGTACTGATTCCCTGCATCAACGGGCGTTTCGGTAACATGGACGCGCAGGAAGCGGCACGGATGACCAGCCTGGTGAATCCGCAAGCGGTGATCCCCAGCCACTTCTGGATGTTTGTCGAGCAAAACGGAGAGCCCGGGGCCTTTCTCGATGGTTGCAAGGAGCTGGCGCCAGAAACCCGGGCCGTCCTGATGAAGCCGGGTGAGGAACTCTTGTTCAAGAAGCAATCATGAACCGTTCAAAGCTCGTGGAAACTCTCGCTGCGGTTGGCAAGCCCACTGAAACCTGGGAGAGCACCGACGGCACAAAGGCGCTGGTGCTGCCGTATGGAGGCAGAATCCTCGGATTATTTGCCCCGGGTGACGACGAGAGCTTTTTCTGGACCCATCCCGCTCTGGCCGATGCCGTCAGCGCTCGCGAATTCTACCAGGGCAAGCAGTGGCACAACTCCGGAGGCGAGCGCACCTGGTTGGCTCCCGAGGTGGATTTCTTCTTCCCGGATTTCCCGGACCTGAAAACCTACTGGCAACAGCGCGAACTGGATCCCGGACACTACGAGGTATCCGGGAAAAATGGCGGATTCAGTTGGACGAACCGCGCCACTCTGACGCTGTCCCGCGGGAAACGTAAGATCGATCTTGAGATTACGAAGTCTCTCTCCCCAGCCCTAAATCCACTTCGCTACGATCGTGAGCCCGCGGATTCAACGGTGAAGTTCGCGGGCTATACGCTGCACGCCTCGCTTCAGCTTCGAGGTTCCCCCCCGACCCCGCAAGTGGGCCTGTGGCATCTTGCCCAGATGCCTCACGGTGGCGACATGGTGGTGCCGACATTTTTCCGAAGCCAGCCTAAGATTTACATGGGAACGATTGGGCCTGAAGACCTTATCGTGGACGAACATCTGGTTCGATACAAGATGCGGGCAACCGGCGAGCACAAGCTCGGAGTTCGCGCCGCCGCGGTGACCGGGCGGATTGGCTACCTTTACGGATCGGGCAACGCAACTTCCCTGGTGGTTCGAAACTTCTGCGTGAATCCTTCCGGTGAGTACATCGATGTACCCTGGGCTGAGACGGAGAATTTCGGCTTCGCTTTTCAGGCCTGCAACGTAAACAGCAATCTGGGTGCGTTCAGCGAACTGGAATATCACGTACCCGCTGCCGGAACGACCCAGGGCAGTTCCCGGTCGGAAGATCAGTCGCAGATGTGGGCGTTTCGCGGACCAGAAGCAGCCATCCGATCGATTGCGTGGCGACTGCTCGCAGCGGGGATTTGAATAGGGGACGATACACTTCCATAGGAGCACGATTTCATGCGGTTGCAGGGTAAGACAGCGATCATCACCGGTGCCGGATCTGGGATCGGAGAAGCCTCGGCCAGGATCTTCGCCAAGGAAGGCGCGCGAGTCGCAGTCGTCGATCGGGATGAGGATGGCGGGAAAAGAGTGGCGGATGAGATCGGCGACCCGAATTTCTTTCTGTGTGCCAATGTCGCCATTGCCTCCGAGATGGAGCGCATGAGCAAGACCGTGCTCGATCGCTTCGGTCACATCGATATCCTCTTCAACAATGCCGGCGTTTCCTGCGTGGGTGCGTTGCACGAAACTTCGGAAGAGGAATGGGACCGGGTCATGGCGATCAATACCAAGGGTATCTATCTCGCCTGCAAGTACGTCATCCCCATCATGCTCAAACAAAAGTCCGGATGCGTTATCAATATGGCGTCGGGCGCGTCCGTGCTCGGGTTGGCGCAGCGCGCAGCCTACACTGCCTCGAAGGGCGCGGTGTATTCGCTGACTAGGGCCATGCAGGCTGACTACTGCCGGTTGGGCATACGCGTGAACTCGATTGTTCCGGGCACGATTTACACCCCGTTTGTCGAGGGCTATTTGCGCAGGCACTACGCCGACGATATGGAGAAGGCGACTGACAATCTCAAGAAGCGCCAGCTTTCTGGAACCCTTGGAACTCCCGAAGACGTTGCCTATGCGGCCCTCTACCTGGCATCCGATGAGGCCAAGTATGTTTTGGGCAGCGGACTGGTGGTGGATGGCGGCTTCTCGGCGGGTAAGATCTTCGATTAATCAGTACCGGAGTGGGCGCGTCCCACTCCGTGTTTCATTCACACTAAGAGCGAGGGTTATTCATGATTTTGTTGACCGCGATCACGCCGTCCGGGCCACGCTTGGCGATCAAGACATCCGCGGGAATTGTGATTCTAGAGGAAGCCCAGCGTAAGAAGACAGATCTGCCGCGAACCCTCGAGGAAGTCCTCGTTGTCCCGCGCGGGCTCGATAGC
>Ga0193726_1001621_pt1 | contig 17087 bp, 17 predicted proteins | sample H2c1metaG_FD_144928 | JGI IMG/M metagenome (GOLD analysis project Ga0193726, IMG submission 144928) | Soil microbial communities from a riparian zone of the East river system, Colorado, United States - H2c1 | ecosystem: Environmental > Terrestrial > Soil > Riparian zone | place: USA: East River... | reverse complement strand
CCTCTATGGGCGGGCGCGCCTGACAGGCGAAAGGCCGTCAAGGTCTGCGCATGCGGGGGCATGGGAGCGATGGGAGTCGACGTCAAGACGTTATTCCTGATCAACGTCGCAGTGCTGCTCCTGAGCGCGGCCGTTTCCTACTATTTCTGGCGCCAACACCGAGACAATGTCGGGTTGTTGTGGTGGGCATTCGGAACCGGCATCTGCACTCCGGGCATTTTGATGTTGGGTATCGCCGGCCCCCAGCCCCCTATACCGATCGGTCTGGCATCCGCGAGTTTGATAATCGGGGGCTTCGCCACCTGCTGGCAGAGCATACGTCGCTTCAACGGCCGGCCCGTGACGATAGGCCATGTTGCACTCATCGTTCTGGTCTTCGTGTCGGCTATCGCCGCAGCCGCCTACTGGGGCGCACCGATCAACCAGCGTGTCGCCCTGCTGTTCCTCGGACTGTCCGTCTGCGCCGGCCTGGGCTGCTGGGAAGTCATTCGCGGCTACAAACAGGAGCCATTGAGCAGCCGCCTGCCCATGGCGGCCATCCTGGCGGTGCTTACGGCCATCTTGGCGCTGCGCGCGGGCTTGACCGCGTTTCAGCCGGCGGGCCTGACAACAGAGATGTACTACGACCCGCTGCACGGCATTGCATCAATGGTCGTCTCGATCAGCATCCTCTGTCTCAGCTTCGGCATGATGATGATGGCGAACGAGCGCGTGAGCACACAGTACCAAAAGCGTGCTCTCACCGACGAATTGACCGGACTGCCGAACCGTCGGTCCTTCCTCGAGCAGGCCGAACGTTTCGGCAAACGGCCGGAGCGGTACAGCACTCCTGCCTCCATCCTGATGATGGACCTCGACCACTTCGCACAGGTCAATGAACGGCTCGGGCACGCCGGAGGGGATCAGGCGCTGGTGACCTTTGCCGGGCTGCTCCGCCACCATGTGCGGCCGACCGACATCGTCGCCCGCTACGGCGGCGAGGAATTCTGTGCGGTCCTGACCGGCGTGCACGTGCCGGAAGCCGCCCGCATCGCTGAACGCCTTCGTGCGACAGTCGCCGCCCAGGCCTTCGACGTCAGGGGCAGCGGCCACAGGATCACGGTGAGCATCGGCGTCGCGGCCTTCCGGGACGGCGACCTGCAGGCTTCCCTCCGCAGCGCCGACGAAGCGCTGTATCGGGCCAAGGCCAACGGCCGCAATCAGGTCGTCAACAGCGTCTCCGCACGGCCGGGCTCTTCCAGCGTACAGGAGGGCCAGGCGCTCAAGGCCGGCGGCGTGACCTAAGCGCGTGAACAGGCTCCTCTCCCTCTAACGGGACTCTAACGGGGAGAGGAATTTGAGGGAAGAAGAAGCCATGAAGATCGAAGGCGGCTGTCGTTGCGGCTGCATCCGCTCGGGATGACATCACGCGCCATCGTCACCCCCTCGCCACAGGAACTCGCGCAACGCCCGCAGGAACGCCACCGGGTGCTCGACCTGGGGCAGATGGCCGGCCGATGGAATCGTCACCAGCTTGTAGTCGCTGAGCGCCGGCGCCATCTGCCGCGCCCCGCGCTTGTCGAGCACAGGCAAGCGGTCGGCCTCGCCCCAGATCAGCAGCGTGCGGACCCGCGGCGCAGGGCACACCGGTTCCGCCAGCAGGAGGTCGAGGACCGCATCGACCTCGGCCGGCGAGAAGCGGTCGAGCGCGCTCACGATCGCGGCCGGTGCGTTGCGCCGGTCGTGGAACGCCGTCGCCAGCGCCTCGCTGCCGTAGATGCTGCGCAGGAAGTGCGCCCGCACCATGCGGCGCACGCTTGTGTGGGCCGCCATCCAGCGCACCCCGCGGTTATAGGCCGGCGGCGGATAGCCGTTCACCATGACCAGGCCGCGGCAGCGTTCGGGATATTGCGACGCGAAGCGCCAGGCGATGGTGGCGCCGAGCGAATTGCCGACGATGGTGGCGCGCTCGACGGCCAGAGAGTCGAGCAGCGCCTCGAGCCACGCGGCATAGGCGCCGAAGCTCGGCAGCAGCGCGCCCGGCACGCCGATGCCGGGCAGGTCGGGCGCCACCATCTGATGCGAGCGCTCGAGTTCGCCGGTCACCGTCGACCAATAGGCTTCGGCGCCCGCCCAGCCGCCATGCAGCAGCACGATTGCCTCGCCGCTGCCGCCGGTCCAGACTCGCGCCGGGCGCTGGCCGAGCGGGATTGTCTTTGCTTCCAAGTGACGCCTTCATGAATGAATTGCCGCGGGAGAATAGAAGATGGCGTCGCGTAGAACAGCATTGATCACCGGCGGCGGCCGCAATATCGGCCGCGCCTGCGTGCTCGGCCTGGCCGAGGACGGCTTCGACGTCGTCCTCAACGGCTCGAGCGATCGCGCGGCCTGCGAAAAGGTCGCCCAGGAAGCCGGGAAGCTCGGCGCCAAGACGCTGGTCGTCATGGGCGACGTCGGCAACGCCCAGGATTGCCAGCGCATCGCCGATGCGGCGATCGAGCAGTTCGGCGCCGTCGACGTGCTGCTCAACAATGCAGCGCTGCGTCCCAACAAGCCGTTTCTCGAGATGAGCGAGGCCGAGTGGCGCCGCGTCATCTCGGTCGACCTCGATGCCTCGGTGTGGCTGTCGCGCGCCTGCCTGCCCGGCATGCTGGAAAAGGGCTGGGGCCGCATCGTCAATTTCACCGGCATGAACGCCATCCATGGACATGCCGGCCGCGCGCCGGTGTCGGTCGCCAAGCACGGCGTGTGGGGACTCACCAAGGCGCTGGCCATGGAGTTCGGGCCGAAGAAGATCACCGTCAACGCCATCTCTCCCGGGCCGATCGCGCCGGACGTCGAGGAGACGAACGCCTCGGCCGAGGCGCGCGCTCAAACGGTGGCGCGCGTGCCGCTCGGCCGCATGGGCAAGCCGGTCGAGGTCGCCGCCGCGGCGCGACTGCTGGTGTCCGAGGCCGGCGCCTACATCAACGGCCAGATGATCCAGGTCAACGGCGGCGCCGAGACCTGACCGCCGGCGCCGCCGCTCTCGCGGAGAGCGCGCCACACCGTGGCGCATAGGGCGTCGAGGCAGAGCGAAGAGGCCGGGGGTTGACAGCTCGCTTCGCCTGGCCCAACACTTCACCACATGGTTAACTATCAGGAAGGCCAATGACCATGAGCTACATCGATGGATTTGTTGCGGCGGTGCCGACCGCGAACCGCGGCGCCTACAAGGAGCATGCCGAAAAGGCCGCACCGATCTTCAAGGAGCATGGCGCCCTGAAGATGGTCGAATGCTGGGGCGACGACGTCCCGGATGGAAAGCTTACTTCCTTCCCGATGGCCGTCCAGAAGAAGGACAACGAAACCGTTGTCTTCTCCTGGATCGTGTGGCCGTCGAAACAGGCCCGCGACGAGGGCATGAAAAAGGTGATGGCGGACCCGCGTATTCAGCCCAACGTCAACCCGATGCCCTTCGACGGCAAGCGGCTGATCTTCGGCGGCTTCGAGGTTCTGCTCGAGGCGTGAACCAGGGTCGGCAGCCTTAGGTTCCCCTTGGCGTTCGGACGGACTAGATTGCGACGTCGCCAGGCAGGGCATTACAGGAGGTCGACATGCCGGTGGTGAAGAACGAGGACGCCCAGGAGATCCCATGGCGCCCGGGCTATCGTAACTATGTTCTTGCCGGCCAGGCGCAGGGCGTTTCGGTGAGTTCAAGCATGGGCGTCCTGGAACAAGGGGCCGGGGCACCGCTGCATTTCCACGAGGAAGTCGACGAGGTCATCGTTGTCGTCGAAGGAACGCTCGACGTGCGGATTGGCGACGAGCGTCTCCTCGTTGGCAAGAACCAGACCATCTCCATTCCCGCTCGCACGCCACACGCCTTCACCGTAGTCAGCCCTGAAGGGGCGCGCTTCATCGCCTTTCTTCCCAAGCAGGGAGCGCACATGGCGACGAAGTATCTCGAGGGCGGACCGCCTGCGGGCGCCAATCTGAAGTAGAGAACGCTTTCGATCGCGATCGCGCCTGCCGAATCGCGATCGATGGGGCGAACGTCATCGGGAGGACGCATGGTCGACCGTCGTCAGGTCCTTGTGGGAGCAGCCGGCACCGCGAGCATGCTGGCGACCGAGGCTGTGGCGCAAACGTCGCCGGCCCCCGCCGCGACGCCGCCGGAGTCGCCGTACGCGGTCACCTACATCGAAGTCGAGCCGGCCCAAGCCGACGCCGCGCGCCGCCTGCTGGCGCGCTACCAAGAGGCGCTCAAGGATAAGGGCGCCCTCGAGTTCGCCGTCTTCGAGCAGATGGGCCGACCCAACCACTTCGCCATCGTCGAGCGGTGGCCGAGCGCCAAGGCCCGCGAGGACAATGCCGCGTCGGCGCCGGGCCAGGAGTTTCGCTCGGCCCTGACGCCGCTTCTGATCGCGCCCTACGACGAGCGACCGCACTTTGCCCTGTCGGTCGGGGCGCTGTCGGCCGGACCCCCGTCGAGCGGAACCACGCCGGCGACGCCTGCCGGCGTATTCGTCATCACCCACGTCGACATCGTGCCGCCGAAGCGAGACGATGGTGTCGCCGCCGTGCGCACGCTCGCCGAAAGAAGCGCCGGCAAGGCCGGGAACGTCCGCTTCGATGCGCTGGTGCAGGCGAGCCGGCTGAACCACCTGACGCTGGTCGAGGCCTGGACGGACGCGCCGGCCCGGGAGGCGCACAGCGCCGCCAATCCCACCAGGTCGTTCCGCACCACACTCGGGCCGATGAGCGGCGCCCTCTACGACGAGCGACTCTACGCGCTGCTGAAATAAGGTGCGGCCCGATCATGCCAGCTATCTTGTCGCGCCGCGCGGTTCTCGCCCGCAGCGCCACCCTCGTCCCGATAGGCTTCATCGCGCATCCCGCAATGGCCGCTGATTACAGGTTCCGCCAGTTCCATAACCAGGCGGCCTCGAGCCCACTGCATCGGCGCCTCGTCGAGATGTGGTCGGCGATCGGCGCGGAGACCAACGGCCGCGTCGCAGCCGAGGTGTTTGCCGAGAATGCCGGCATCCCGGGCTCCGATCCGGCGGCGCTCAAAATGCTGATCTCGGGCGAACTCGACTTCTTCACGTTGATGGGCGGCATCCTGGGGCAGGCGGTGCCGGTCGCCGAGGTGCAGCAGGTCCCCTTTGCCTTCCGGACGGCGGCCGAAGCGCACGAAGCGGCCGACGGCGCGCTGGGCGCCTACCTGCGCGAGGAGATGGCGGCCAAAGGCATTCATGGCTTCCCGGTCGGCGCGTTCGACAACGGCATGCGGCAGACCTCCTCGACCCGTCGGCCGATCACGGTACCGCAGGATTTCGAAGGCCTCAGGATCCGCCTGCCGGCGGGCCAGATGTTCACCGACACCTTCAGGGCGCTGGGCGCCGAACCGGTCACGATCAACGTCAACGGCATCTATGCGGCGCTGAAGAGCGGCAAGGTCGATGCGCAGGAGAACCCGCTGGCCGTGAACGAGGTCTTCAGGCTGTACGAGGTGCAGAAGCATCTGGCCATGACGAACCACATGTGGTCGGGCTTCAATCTCATGGCCAACGGTGCCTTGTGGCGAAAGCTGCCGGAAGACATCCGGGCCACGATCGAGCGCAATGCGGCCAAGTTCGTGCGCGCCCAGCGCGACGATCAAGGCCGCTTCAACGCGGGCTTGCGCACGACCCTGGCTGAGCGCGGCATGATCTTCAACGAGGTCGACCAAGCCCCGTTCCGCGCGCGCATGGCCCCGGTCTATGCGGCGTGGCGCGAGAGACTCGGCAGCAAGTGCTGGACCTTGCTCGAAGGCCACGTCGGCAGGCTGGGTTGAATGAGATCGCTTCTGGGCGAAGCGCCCGCGTAGACTGCCTGACAAGCGTGATGGCATCCTGCGGGTCCATCTCGGAGAGAAAGAGGAGTGGACGCGTGCGGGACTACCTGGCCTGGCGACTTGCCTTCGGCGTGACGACGCCGTCAACCAACACGGTCGTCCAACCTGAATATGACGACATGAGGCCGGCGGGTGTGACGAATCAACTGGCGCGCATGGTCATCGCCGACGATCCGGTGACCTCCGATGCCGATTTCGAGCGGCAGCTGGAGGCCATCGACAAGTCGCTCGAGGCTGCCGTCGAGCGGGTCATGGATGCCAAGCCCAACGCGTTCATTCTTGGCATCTCCGCCCTCTCGGTGTGGGGCGGCACGCTCGACTGGGGCGAAGACCTGAAGCGCCGCGTGCGCAAGGTGGCCGGCTGGGACATCCCCGTCGCGATTGCCTCCGACGCCGTTGCGGCCGGTCTCAAGGCGCGGGGGATCAAGCGCAGGATCGCCATCATGGAGCCCTACTATCCGTGCATAGAGCCCCGCCTCAATGCGGTGCTGGGCGCCCATGGCTACGAAATCGTCCGCTTCTGCCATATGCGCGGCAAGAGCCCGGCGTCGTACTCCGTGCTCAGCGCCCAGGACATGATCAAGGCCGCCCGCTCGATCGACGGACCGGATATCGAGGCGATCGTCGCTTTCGGTGCGAACCTGCCCTTCGCCAGGCTGGCCGACGAAGCCGAGCGCTGGCTCGACAAGCCGGTCCTGCAGATCAACGCGACCACTTACTGGCACGCCCTGCGCACCAACGGGATCACGGACAAGGTCTACGGTTACGGCTCACTGCTCGCGCGTTTTTGAGAAGACGCCGCGGCAAGCTTCTGGACTCACTCGCATTTGAAGCTCTCGGCCTTCTCCGTCGGGCCGCCTTTATAGTTGGCGACCTTTGGCCAGAGGCAGAGCGGCCGCTGGAAGAGAACGGCACCCTTGCCATGGCGCGCGTCGGCCCCCTCGAATTTGGTGGCGATGATCTCCTGCGGCGGCTGCTTCTTCTCGACCCAGTTCTCGAGCACGATGGCCATATCGTGCTTTGCGTCGCTGACCGGTGGCACGGAATCGCGCGTCGCCGTCGAGAAGTTGGTGGCGCCCGTTCCTTCAGCGCAGTGCCACATGCCCGGCACCATGTAGAGCCGCGCGAAATCCTCGCGTTGCGCGATCTTCTCGAAGTAATCCACGATATCCAGCGCGGCCCCGACCGGATCGTCCCAGCCCATGAACAGGATCAGCTTGCCGCCGTGCGCGTGGAAGGCGGCAAGATCGGCGCTCGCCGCGTCGACCATCGGCGATACCTTGGCGCGCACGGCGTCTAAGTCCTTGCCCCAATCGAAGCGCCACCAATCCCATTGGGCGTCGTTGAAGGCCCACAGACGGAAGAACTCGACCCGCTGCGGCTCATCCGGCTTGCGCGGGTTGGACCAATAGCCGCTCCACCCGGGATGGGCGTCCCTCGCCGTGTGCTCGGAGCCCTCGCTGCCCGGCAGGAACGAGGCGTAAAGCGGCTGGCCGGTCCGCGTGTCCTTCGGTGCCGTGTACATGGCCTTCATGGCCTCGACTTGCGGCGGCGTGAGGCAGCTCGCTTCGTCATGGCCCTTGCAGGCCAGCGTGCCGACATCGAACTTGCACTGGCGCGGATCGTTGATGACGCCGTCCTTCACGCCATCGAGGCCATCGCAGGCGGCGATCACGGCCTTGCGCACCATCCTGAGCTTGTCATCGGGCACGATCTGCGTGGCGTTGTCGCCCTTCGGATGGTTCTTCAGGAAGTGCCACAGGAAGGTAAGGTTCAGATTCGTGCGGTTGTTGCCGGGGTCGCCCGCGATGATGCCGTCGAAGTCGGTCGGATAGCGCTCGGCTTCCGACAGCGCCTGATGGCCGCCGGTCGAGCAGCCGCTGAAATAGGACAGGCGTGGTCCCGCGCCGTAGAAAGACGCCGTGATCGCCTTGGCCGCGACCACGCTCTCATGCACGGCGCGATGGCCCCAGTCGACGATGCGCTCTGGATGGCCCGCGCCGAACTTGAGGTCGCCGCCCTCGTGGCCGGTATCGGTGGCGACTCCGACATCGCCGTTGCGTAGGCGCGCGGCGACCTCGCCGTAATAGAGACGGTCGCTGTAGGCGCCGTTGCCCACCATGTGGAGGCGCCCGCTCCACGCCGACAGGGGCAGCCAGACCTCGAAGCCGATCTTCGACCCTTCCACCGGCGACGACACGCCCCGTACCCGGCAGAAGGCCGGCAGGCCGGTATGATCGTAAGGCTTGCCGTCGATGTCGGTGTTTTCATGGAATGTGCCGTCACGACGGGCCTCGGCCAGCGTGATCGACGCGTGCGGCAAGGCAAGCCTGGCGAGGCCCGCGCAATCGGCGTCGGTTTTCGGCCCGTCTGCCCACGCCGGTGAAAGCCCGGGCACGACGCTGTTCAAGATGACGAGGGCTGTTCCTACAGACACACTGAAGCGCATCGCCTCGCTCCGCTTTTGCTTTGGTCGTTTGACCTTACCCTTTTTCCCCGAGGAAACCTTCATCCGACATTCTCCAGATGCGCCGCGCAACAGACCAGTGTGCGGATATACGAATATTTTGATCACTGGTACGCTGCCCGGTCTGAATCGCCGATCACCGGCGAGACGATCACCCAGGAAGGTCGGCATGGATCTGAATCTGCGCGGCAAACTCGCCCTCGTCACTGGCGCTTCCAAGGGCATCGGCCTGGCGTGCGCCAGGCAACTTGCCGAGGAAGGCTGCCATCTGCATCTCGCGTCACGTACCAAAGCGGATCTGGAGCGTGCCAAGGAGACGATCCAGGCGCGGCACAATGTTTCGGTGACGATCCATCCCGTCGACCTCAGCAACGGCGATGCCGCGCGGTCGCTGGCGGCGGCCTGCAGCGACATCGACATCCTGGTGAACAATGCCGGCGCCATTCCCGCCGGCGACCTGCAGGCGATCGACGAGGCACGCTGGCGCGACGCCTGGAACCTCAAGGTGTTCGGCTACATCAACCTCTGCCGCGCGGTCTATCCCGCCATGAAGGCGCGCGGCGGCGGCGTCATCGTCAACGTTCTCGGCGCCGCCGGGGAACGGCCGACCTGGGGCTACATTGCCGGCAGCGCCGGCAACGCCTCGCTGATGGCCTTCACCCGCGGCATGGGCGGCACCAGCCTCGTCGACAAGATCCGCATCGTCGCCTGCAATCCCGGCCTCATCAGCACCGAGCGCATGGAGACGATGCTGCGCGCGACCGCCCAGGCCAAACTCGGCGATGCCGCGCGCTGGCGGGAGCTGATCCCCACCAACCCACCGGTCGGCACGCCCGAGCAGTGCGCCGATCTCGTGGCGTTCCTGGCGTCGGACCGGGCCTCGCACATCGCCGGCACGGTCGTCACGATCGACGGCGGGGCGGCGCACTATGCCGGGGTCCTGTAGGGGCTGATCCGCCATGCGGCCGGCGCGCCGCTCGTGCCTCGACAACCGGACGCCGCGGGATGAATAATATCCCACGCGATCTGCACGGGAGGAAACAATGTCCGACACCAAGCACTGGCAGTTCAAGCACGATGTCGCGACCGAGGCCCAGTGGACACCGGGCCTGCGCGAGATCTTCGAGTATCGCGACCTCGGGATGAAGAGCGGGACGAATGGCGACTATGTCGCCCACCTCGTCCGCCACAACGGCAAGAAGATGAAGGACGACGTCCAGCATTGGCACGTCCATGACTGCACGTTCCAGATGGTCTACGTCCTGAATGGCTGGGCCACCTTCGAGTATGCGGGCCAGGGCGTGAAGACAATCCGCAAGGGCGACTGCATCAACCAGATTCCGAGCATCCCGCATCGCGAGCTCGAGTGCTCCGAGGATTTCGAGGTGCTCGAGATCGTGGCGCCGGCCAACTTCAAGACCAGGATCGTCGAGGCGCCGGCGGCGCAGGCCCAGGCGGCGGAGTAGCGTTCGGCTCTCAAGGGCCGAGCAGACGACAAGAACGATCGGCCGGCGGGCAAACCGCCGGATCTCCCAGGGAGGGAAGCAGATGTCCGGACAGTTCCGCCCGTTGCGACGGGCCATGCTCAAAGTCGGCCTCGCGGGCGCCGCCGGCCTTGCGTCGCCCGCCATCCTGCACGGCGGCGCCCGGGCCGAGAGCGGCCCGATCAAGATCGGCCTGCCACTGGCCTTGACCGGCTCACTCGGTTCGGTGGGACAGCAGCAGAAGCGCGGCGCCGAGCTCTACGCCAAGCTGCAGAACGCCAAGGGCGGCATCCTGGGACGGCCGATCGAGCTCCTGATCGAGGACACCGCCGGCAATCCCGCCAACTGCGTGCGCAAGGCGCAGGAGATGGTGGAGCGCCGGGACTGCCGCCTGCTGACCGGCATCACGCTGTCGTCGGAGGCCCTGGCGGTGGTGCCCAAGCTCGCTGAATGGGACGCGATCTTCATCTCGTCCGACAACGGCGACGGCCGGTTGACCGCCGAGAGCCTGGTGCCGAACTTCTTCCGTGCCAACATCTCGGGGCCGATGGGCACGCGCGCGGTGTCGCTCTATCTGCGCGATTCCAAGCTGCAGAAGTTCTACGGGCTGGGGCTCGACTACGCCTGGGGCCACAACAGCGTGCAGGTCTTCGAGCAGGAGGTGCAGAGGTCCAAGAAGGAGTTTTTGGGCAAGGTCTTCGCGCCGACCGGCACCAAGGACTATTCGCCCTACATCACCAAGATTCGCCAGTCCGGCGCCGACGCCGTCTTTCTGGTCATGCAGGGCGACGACAACAACGCGTTCCTGTCGCAAGCCCAGCAGTACCGCCTGCCCGAGAAGGTCAAGCTGCTGACCGAGATCGTCGATCTCGCCAGCATTCGCGCGGTGGGCGATGCGTCGCTCGGCCTGATCGGCTCCTCGCGCTACAGCTTCAGCTACGATCACCCGCTGAACAACGAGTTCGTCGCCTTGTGGAAGAAGGAGCATGGCACCGTTCCCGATACCTTCGAGGGCGAGCAGTGGCAGTGCATGAAGGTGTTCGAGGCCGGCATCACCAAGGCGGGCGGTATCGAGGCCGCCAAGCTGCGCCCCGCGCTCGAGGACATCGAGATCGAGAGCGTCAAGGGCAAGGTGTTCATGCGCAAGTGCGATCACCAGGGCGTGCAGCAGGGCTTCATGGTCGAGGTGGTCAAGAAGCCGGGCTTCGACACGCCGGTGCCGGAGGTGATCGCCACCTTCCCGGGCGAAAGCACGACGCCCACCTGCAACACCATGACGTTCAAAGACTAGAGTGCGATGACGTACAACTCATGTTCCTCTCCCCCTTGGGGGAGAGGCTAGGTGAGGGGGTTACGCGCACCGTGACTGATCACCCCCTCACCCAACCTCTCCCCCAAGGGGGAGAGGAGCAAGCCTCGATAGGCCGATGAGTACCCTCGCCCTTCTGCTGACGCAGTTCGTCAACGCGCTGTCGCAGTCGGCCCTGCTGTTCTTCCTCGGCGTCGGCCTGACACTGATCTTCGGCCTGATGCGGATCGTGAATTTCGCCCACGGCGCGCTCTACATGCTGGGCGCCTTCGTCGGCTACTCGCTCTCGAGCTGGTCGGGCAACTACTGGCTCGCCCTGGCGGGCGCGCCGGTGCTGGTCGGGCTGTTCGGCGCGGCATTCGAATTCTCCATCCTGCGCAGGCTCTACCGGCGCGATGCCCACGCCTTCCTGATGGTGACTTTCGGCCTCGCTTTGGTGGTCGGCGAGGCCGTGCGACTGACCTGGGGCTCCGACGCGCTCCAGGTTGCAGCCCCGCCGCTTCTGAGCGGCGTGATCTTCCTGCTCGACGAGCCGTTCCCGGTCTACCGCCTCTTTCTCGCCGCCACCGGCATCGTGGTCGCCGTGGCGATCTGGCAGTTCCTCGAGCGGTCGAGGCTTGGGCTGCTGATCCGCGCCACCTCGCAGAACGCCGATATGGCGAGTGCGCTCGGCGTCGACATAAAGCTCATTCGCTCGTGCGTGTTCGGGATCGGCTGCGGGCTTGCCGCGCTGGGCGGCGTGCTGGCGGCACCGCTGGTCACCGCCTCGAACGGCATGGCGGCGACCGTCATCATCGACGCCTTCGTCATCGTCATCATCGGCGGCATGGGCAGTTTCCTGGGCTCCCTCATCGGCGCGCTGCTGATCGGCTTCGTCCAGGTGTTCGGCAACTACTACGCGCCCGATTTCGCGCTGGCCTTCATGTACCTGGTGATGCTGGCCGTCCTGGTGGTGCGTCCGGGCGGCCTGCTCGGCAAGGAAGCGTGAGCGGATGCCAGAACGGATGCCAGGGCGGATAAAAGGCGCGACCCGGCTGCTGATCTGGACCGTCGTCGCGCTGGCGCTGGGGCTGGCACCGCTCGGCCTGCCGCCGTTCGCCATGACGCTGCTCACCGAGGCGGTCATCCTCGGCCTGTTCGCCATGAGCCTCGATCTCATGTTCGGCTACACGCGGCTCGTCTCGTTCGGCCACGCCGCCGCCTACGGCTTTGGAGCCTATGCGTGCGGCTGGATGCTGCTGCATACCGGCATGCCGCTCTTGTTCGCGGTGTTCGCGGCCGGGTTGCTGACCGGAATCATGGCCATCGGTGTCGGCTGGATGTGCACCTTGGCGACCGGCGTCTCCTTCTCGATGCTGACCTTGGCCTTCGCCCAGCTGCTCTACGCCATCTCCTTCAAATGGACCTCGGTGACCGGCGGTTCGGACGGACTGGCCGGCATTCCGCGCACGATCGGCCCGTTCGGCTTCGCGGCACTCGCGAGCAAGACCGGTTTCTACTATCTGGCGCTCGGCTGCCTGGTCGGCGGGTTCCTCGTCTGCCTGGCCCTGGTGCGCTCGCCGTTCGGCGCGGTGCTGCGCGGCATTCGCGAGAACGAAGCCAAGACGACGGCGCTGGGCTACAACACCCGTCTCTACAAGATCGCCGTGGTCGCCGTCGCCTACGGGCTTGGCGGACTGGCCGGCGCCCTCTACGCACCGTTCGCCGGCTTCGCCAATACCGAGCTTCTGTTCTGGCTGCTGTCGGGCCAGGTGCTCATCATGGTGATCGTCGGCGGCGCTGGAACCCTGATCGGCCCGGTCCTGGGCGCCGCCTTCTTCATGCTGATGGAGCACCAGCTCAGCGCGCTGACGGAAGCCTGGGCGCTCTACTTCGGCCTGATCTTCATCGCCTTCGTCCTGTTCGCGCCGCAAGGGATCTGGGGGCTGGCGACGACACGGCTGCGCCATGCAGCCCCGAGGCCCTGACCGTGCCGCTGCTCGAGCTCGACGGCGTGACACGGCGATACGGCGCCCTGGTGGCGCTCGATCAGGTCGCCATGACGGTCGAGGAAGGCGAGATCCGCGCCGTCATCGGTCCCAACGGCGCCGGCAAGACGACGCTGTTCAACGTCATCACCGGCACCGTCAGGCCGACCGCCGGACGGATCCGCTTCGCTGGCCAGCCGATCGCCGGCCTGCCGAGCCACAAGGTTTGCCGGCTGGGCATCTCGCGCACCTTCCAGATCACGGCGCTGTTTCCCGAGATGTCGGCGCGCGAGAATGCGCGGCTGGCGGCCCAGGCCCGCCATCCCAGGCGCTGGCAGCCGTTCGGCGGCGCCCGGATCTTCAACGAGGCCCAGATGCGCGCCGATGCAGCGCTCGATCAGCTAGGCCTTTCAGGCATCGCCGACCGGCCGGCCGGACTGCTCTCGCACGGCGACCAGCGCCTGCTCGAGGTCGCCATGGCCATGGCCCAGCAGCCGCGCGTGCTGCTGCTCGACGAGCCGACGCAGGGGCTCTCGGTCGAGGAGACGGAGCAGGCGGTCGACACGCTGGCGCGCTTCCTCAAGGCCTCGCGGATGACGGTCCTTCTGGTCGAGCACGACATGGAGGTGGTGTTTCGCCTCGCCCACCGGATCACGGTGCTGCATCGCGGGGCGGTGATCGCCGACGGCGCGCCGGACCAGGTGAAGGCCGACAACCGCGTGCAGGACGCCTATCTCGGAGGCTTCGAGTGATGCTCCGGATCGAGGGCATGAACACGCACTATGGCGCCAGCCACATCCTGCAGGGCGTCGACCTCGAGATGCCGCAGGGCCGCATCAGCGCCGTCCTTGGCCGGAACGGCGTCGGCAAGACGACGATGGTGAAGACCATCATGGGGCTGGTCGCCCTGAGCGGCGGGCGCGTGCAGGTCGGCAGCACCGACATCACCGGCTGGCCGCCGCACCGCGTGGCGCGCGAGGGCGTGGCCTACGTGCCCGAGGGACGGCTAATCTTTCCCGACCTGAGCGTGATCGAGAATATCCAGGTGGGCGAACGCGGCGCCGAAAGCGCCTGGCCGCTCGCCCGGCTGCTCGAGCTGTTTCCGTCACTGCGCGAGCGCGCCAACAGCAGGGGATCGCAGCTCTCGGGCGGTGAACAGCAGATGCTGGCGATCGCCCGGGCGCTGGTGTCCGATCCCAAGGTGATGCTGCTCGACGAGCCCAGCCAGGGGCTCGCTCCCCTGGTCGTGCGCGAGCTCGCCCGCGTCATCCGGCTGCTGCGCGAGGAAGGCGTGACGATCCTGCTGGTCGAGCAGAACATGAAGCTTGCCGAGGCGGTCGCCGACGAACTGCACATCATGGTCAAGGGTCGCATGGTCTACCGCGCAACCCCGGCCGTCTTCCGCGCCGAGGAAGAGACCATTCGGGCCCGCTTTCTCACCGTGTGATCGAATCGAAGGACGGCCAAAGATGCTCGAGGCGGAAACAAGCTTCTTCCGCCTGTCGTCTGTCCGCCGCGCTCATATCTTCCGGCAGGCGCCGGGCGAGTTCTACCGTCGTGCGACTACTGCGCAGCGCTGCGAGTGTGCTCGGCAGTGCCCGGGCATGGATTTCGGCGAAGTCACACTCTCCAAGGTCCAAGCGTATCGGGAATGCCAGGTACTCGATTCCGACGCTGAACTTCGCGTCGACACCGGGCTTGTTGCCGCGTGCGTCGAGCCGGATCCACCGCCGTTGATCCCGCAACCATACGGCATTGAGCGCGTGGAGATATGTCCGCTCGCCGCCGGCGAGCTTTTGGTAGGACAAGCCCGTAGCAATGCCGCAGGCCCGCAGCACAGCTGCCAACAGGTGTGATTTCGCGAAGCAGATGCCGTGGCCATGACGCAGCACATCCGACGCCGACACGCTCACCGCCGGCGCGTGGATGTCCATGGAGTGAGGGTAGCGATCGCGCACGGTGTCGTAGGCGACGCGCATCGTATCGATGTCGCATGCTCGCCGGACTTCGCCGGCAAGTAGCTGGACCGCGGGATGGTCGCGGTCGATGGCTGCCGAGGCGGCCATGAACGGCGCAAGCCGCTCGTCGAGCAATGAGGTGGTTGGCGTGCCGGTAGATATGTGGTGCACCATCGGTCGTTCCCTGAACAAAACAAAAGCCCCGCTCTCGAAGAGGCGGGGCCTGGTATCGCGTTCACGTGCATGTTGTCGTCAGCGTCAGCGCGATTCTCCTGACCCACCCGAATGGCGGCGGCGTCGCTTGGCGAATTGCGCGTGGGACTTCATGGCGCGGACATTAAAGTCGCGGCGGTCAGCCACTGTCAACATGCCTCATCGTTCGCGGCAAGAAGGGAACTGCGGCTGGTTCTGCCGTCCATCTTGGCGCCGCTTGATTTGACCACGGGTTCCCACGGGACAACAGCCGGCCAAAGCCAGTATATTGCCCGGCAAGCCTCAATAGGCATCGAGGGTGCCGCAGGCATCGGCGTTCAGCTAAAAAAATGCGGGGAAGAAGCGCGCACAAGAGGGAGGAGCAGCTCATGACACGTGTCCATCGGATGACCCGTCGCCGAGCGCTGAAGGTCACGGCTGGCGCTGTCGGCGCGACCCTGCCGCTGGTGCATGTCCAGACAGCAAGCGCTGCCGGCAAGCTCACGATGGGCATCTGGGATCACTGGGTCCCGGCGGCCAATCCGGTGATGAAGGGATTGGTCGGCGAGTGGGCAGCCAAGAACAAGGTCGACGTCGCGATCGACTTCATTCCCTCCGCCGGCAACAAGATGATTCTCACGCAGGCTGCCGAGGCTCAGGCGCGGAGCGGGCACGACATCCTCGCCTTCGACCAATGGGCTGCCCACCAGTATGGCGACAGGCTCGTACCCGTGAACGACGTCGTGGATGGGCTGATCAAGCAGTACGGGCCGGTCAGCAAGGCAGTGGAATATCTCGGCACGTCGGATGGCAAATGGATGGCCGTGCCGGTCGCCTGGGGCTCGGCGCCGCTGCCGCCGTGCGCCCGCATCTCCATGATTAAGAATTCTACCGGTGAGGATGTGACCGAGTGGTACCCGGCCCAGGACGTGAAGACCAAGGGTGCGGACGAGTGGACGTACGAAAAGCAGCTGAAGATGGCCGAGCAGTGCCACAAGGCTGGTTCCCTGTTCGCGCTGGGCTGCGGCGCCAACAGCACGGACGCGAACCAGACCTGGGGCGCGACGTTCGGGGCGTTCGGGGCGCATCTCGTCGATGGCAAGGGCAACATCACCGTCGATTCCGATCCGGTCCGCGAGGTGCTCGATTACGTCAAGCGCTTCGTCCCCTACCTGCCGCGCGAAACCATCTCCTACGACGACGCGTCCAACAACAAGGCCTACGTGGCAGGCTCGGCGGCCCTGATCTGGAATCCGCCCAGCGCCTGGGCCGTGGCCAAGCGCGATGCGCCCGCCATCGCCGCCGACACCTGGCACTTTCCGACTCCCCGGGGCAAGATGGGCCGCCTCGTGCCGCATCGCCCCTATTTCTGGGGCGTCTGGCAATGGGCACAGAACAAGCCGGCGGCAATGGACCTGATGACGTTCCTCAGCCAGCGCGAGATCGTCACCAAGCTCAGCATTCCGGCGGCGGGCTATGACATCCCGCCCTTTCTGTCGATGGCGGATCTGCCGGTCTGGGCCGAACTCGAGCCGCCGCAGGGCACGCTCTACAATTATCCTGTGCGCCCCCACCATGATGCCGAGTACTACATCGTCGGCTCGAGCGCGCCGCCGGACATCGGGGTGCAGATCTGGAGCCAGTACATGATTCCGGGCATGGTGGCGCGCATCGTGTCCGGTCAGACGCCCAAGCAGGTGATCGACTGGGCGAAAAAGGAACTCGAGGGCATCCGTCGCTGAGCGGACGCGTCACTCCATCTTGGCGCCGCTTGATTTGACCACGGGTCCCCACTTCTCCCGCTCCAGCCGGACGAAGTCGGTGAACTCGGCCGGCGTCATCGGTCGGATCAC
>Ga0193726_1001620_pt1 | contig 17088 bp, 35 predicted proteins | sample H2c1metaG_FD_144928 | JGI IMG/M metagenome (GOLD analysis project Ga0193726, IMG submission 144928) | Soil microbial communities from a riparian zone of the East river system, Colorado, United States - H2c1 | ecosystem: Environmental > Terrestrial > Soil > Riparian zone | place: USA: East River... | reverse complement strand
TACCCCCGTCTCCGGATCTCATGAGGGTAGCTTCAATCACCACGCCCTAGCTGCTAGGGTGTGTTCGCCGTGATGCGACACGGTTGCTCTTGATGCTGGAATGCAGTTGTAAAAGGTCAGGCAGTTACCTCGTAACGGTCGCCGTCAAATTCCCACGGGAAGGACCCCTCACCTAGGTTCGGGATCACCACGAATTCGATGAACATCGCCTCAACGGTTTCAGGGTCGGCACCGTCGTCCCAAGCCCGTTGAATCGGCCCCCACCGTCCGAGCCGGCCATCCAACCGGAGCGGCGAGTTTCCGTGATACCCGCGCTCTCGCGAGTCGCTGCCCTGCGTGAGCCGGCCGCGGATCACGTACTGTTTGGCCTGCCAATCGGTATTCCAGCCCCCGGCCATCGCCTGATAGGCCGCGGCGATCAATCCTCGGTTGGCCGGCGACGCTTCGGTATCCCCGGTGAGCCATCCCCGCTGTGTGCGGGTCGTGGCATTCAATCCGGCCCGTTCCATCGCCGCGTAACCCGATTTCGTGCCAGACAGTTGCGCGAACTGGGCTCGCCAACCCTTCCGGTCGTATGTCGACCTGGGCGCCCCCGGCCGGCCGGCCGTCGCGAACAGAGCCGTAAGGGCCTGGCCTAGAGTCCGCCCGCTACCCGTTGCCATCGTCGGCCCCTAGGTGATAACAGACGCCTTGTTGGCAACACCACCATTTACCATCCGGGTCGTGGGGGTGGCGTACATGGTTCGTCCGACAGTGCTCACGTTTCGCAGCGTCGTCAGCCTGTTTCAACTGGGCTGCGAGCCGGTCGCAGGTCTCGTGAACACGGGTCCGGAATGCCTCAGCATCCGTCGCGAATCCCTCGGCCTTCATACCGACGAGCAGATCGGCCCAGTTCCGGGCCAACTGGGTCACGAACCCGAGATCTACCCAGATCTGATCATCCACGCTGGATCTCCTCTCGGATCTCCACGGCGCGGCGTGAGCTCACGAACCGGTATTGCCACCCGAGTTCGGTATCGGCAGCGTCGATCGGGTCCCACGGCTTGACCCCGCCAGGCCACTCGATCGGCTCGGGAGCCGGCCGGCCGCGCTTCGGGGTACCGGCCACCTCGAATAGGGCGCCCTGGCCCTCCACGGGCCGCTTAGCGGGTCGCACGGCGCCCCCTCGGCCTGTTCCACTCCGCGGCGAGCGCGGTTCCCTTCGGCTTGACGTATCCGAACCCCGTGCCCTCCGCGTACGGCTCGGGTACCCAGGTCGATCGGGCTTTCGGGGGGACCAGGAACGCGACCTCATCGACGTTGCCGAGCCGGACGAGCTCCGCCCCCCCGGCCGCGGCCTGATCGGCTCGAACCCAGTGCCTCACGGACGCTTCGGCCCGGACGCTGACGGACCAATCCGGGCGCCAGAAAGGGGAACGGGAACCCTTCGGCCAGAGTGCCCGGATCGCAATCGAGCTCTTGCGCTTCACCTCGCCGTACATGTCCTCATCGGGGCGGGCGAGCTCGCGGAGCTCCGACACGTCCGCGCTGAAAGCCTTGAACAGGTTGGTAACCGCGGGCGCCGTCCAGGCATCGCCGATCTCGAACGGGGGAATCCGGCCCTGCGCGGCGAGACGGGTACACAGCCGTAGGTGGGGGGTGGACACCCACCACGAATCTGTTGCAGCGTCGGCAATCTCGCCCAGGGGGTGAGGTCCACCGAACCATGCGAACCGCGGGATTTCGTAGATTCCAGCGTGCCCGGTCGCGTACGCGATCCCCTTAGTGCGCTTCAGGGGGCCGGCCGCTACCGGCACGTTCGCCATGGCCGACGGATACGACCCGTTGCGGTCCCAACTCTTGACGGTCCGGCCGGCGGGAGCATCGATTCGGTAACGGTGTTCGCCGCGCATCGGCTCGGTAATCAGTGCCCATGGCTCGGTTTCCCGTTCCGCGCGGGCAATCCGCAGCACGGGACGCTTCCGGGATGCGGTGATCGATTCTTGCAAGAGCCGGAACATCGACACTTCATCGGGGGTGGGTTCCGATTCGGGTTCCGGCTCCGCGGTCGGGACCGACCGAACTACACAGATGTAATGCCCTGGCCGACCACCAATGCGGATCTTCGTAGGGATTCCACATCCCACACACGGAACCATGGTGTCTGACAGAGACGTTCCCTCAGTTCCAGGAATACATGCCGATTGAACTTGCGTCGCGGGTGATTCCCGGTACGCTTCGGTACGGGTCAAGTGACTCAACCCCTTCGGTTGTAGCTATGCGGTTAGTGGACAACTGCACTGCTCCCGGGGGGTGGCCGTAAGGGCGCTCTTTTGGGAAGAGGGGCGCCCTTTGGCATAGCCGCGGGTAGAACGGCCGAAGCATAGCCCTAGCCCCGGTCCCTGCGGAAGATCCGACACGCCTAGGTATGCTGGGCTGACCGGACCGACTCAGCCCACTTGCGCGCGCATGAGGGGACCGCGGTTCGGGAAGGCGTCCCCCTATGGCCTGCGGGGAGGCAGAGGCGGAACCGGTGAACGGTGAGCCGCGGACGGGTAAAAGCCCAAGTCAGGCCACTCCTTCGCGGGAGCAGAGCGACCCCCGGGGTTCTGGCCCCGGGGGTCGCTGTGTGCCTGGCCGGCGGTCGGTCAGAAGTCGGTGACCTCGGACGACGACAGCTTGTAGACCTTGATGTCCTTGCGGTTGATCTCGTGCGACCCGCCCCCTTCGGGGAGCTCCGACGGCTCGTCGGCGTCGGCGAGCTCGCGCCGGTGCTGCTTCGACGCGTAGGTGAGCAGGCTCACCCGGGACGCCGCGGTCTCCTCGGTGTGCAGCTCGACGACCTGGGCGCCGCCGCCGTTCGGGGTGAACGCCAGGACGTACACGCCCGACGGGTCCGACTTCGCCGCCGCCGAATCGGCCTTCGCGTCGTCCGGGTGGTTACCGCCGTCGGGCGCGTGCGGGTCCGGGTGTTCCGGATTGGCCGACGGTGGCTTTGCGTGCTGCGTTGCGGGCATCTTTTCTCCTCGGGATCGGAACGTTCCGGGTTCGGACTATACCGCCTATCATCTCGGCTATGCGCAGTCTCGATCACGCAACCGACCGAATCAACGCCGCAACCGCGGCGGTCGCTGGGGCGTCCCGGCACATAACGGCGGAGGTGACAACGGCCGCGGCAGCGTTCACCGCGGGAACGGGTCTCGCCGTCCAATCCCTCTCCCGGGCGACCGGGGCAATCTGCATCGCGATGATTGCCGTTGCGATCGTCGCTGTGGTCGCGCTCATGCGGACGGTGACCCGGTGATCCCCGATTCGGCGATGGCCGGCGACCCGGGGCCGCTGGGCGCCTATTCCGATGCGGCGCGCCGGATCTCCGACGCGATGACCCTTCACCTGTTGGCCGACAAGGACGGGAACCGCGGGAAGTGGCTCGCGTTCCGTCTGTCCGACGGAACCTCAGACGGAGTGGTCTATGACGACCCGGTCGCCGCGGCCGATGCACAGTTGCACTACAAGCAATGCGCCTACATTCAGATCCATTTCGGGGGGATCACCCCCCGGGCCGCATCGGTGATGCTCGACTATTACCGCCGGGTGTACGACGCGGGCAACGTTCCACCTACGCTCGTCGCATACCAGCGCGCCAAATTGCTGCGACCCGGAAGGCCGATGTGATGACAGCTTCAACCGATATCCGCGACCCGTTCACTGTCGACGACGACCGGGACGATTCGGACGAGCCAACGGTGACGTTTCCTGCCCTACCCGAACGGGACGGTGCGAAGCTGACCGCGGAGCAGATGGCCGAACGGGCGCCGGAATACCCGTACGGCCGGCGGGCAGATGGAACCCCCCGGGCGAAACCCGGAGCGAAAGCGACCGCGGCGCCGCGGTTGGCCGCGGCGCCGAAGCCGCGGAAGACCGCGCGTCCGGCAGCGAAGCAGACCGGCCCGGATTACCGGCCCGGAATCATGGGCCTACTGCAAATCCCGATTATGGGTCTGTCGATGATCGGCCGGCAGACGAGAAACCCCGCCCTACAGGCCGACGGTATGGCCCTGGCGATGCACGCTCCGACCCTGGCCGAAGCGCTCAACGAGACAGCCAGGGCGCAACCCGCGGTCGGGCGGGCGCTGGAGAACATCATGAAAGCCGGCCCCTACGGCGCGATCATCGGCGCCGTGGTACCCCTATTCATGCAACTGGCCGCCAACCACAAGCTGATGAACCCGGCCCCCGCGATGGGGATTCACGACCCGGCCGACCTCGTTGCCCAGAATGATGCACAGTTGGCCGCGATGGCCGGCGGGCAGGGTGGCGAGTGATGGCCGCGGACACCGTTCAAGACCTCGTGCGGGAATTGGGCCGGATGAAGGATTCCGGGGTGATGCTCGCTTCCGTCCCGATCATGCTCGACGTGTCCGACGGACCCGATCTCAAGTTGGTGGACGCAAAGGTCGAATTCATCCGGGACGGAGAGACTACCCAAAAGTGGCTCGTGATCCGGCCGAAGCTCGCGGGGGATTCCAGTGCTGGTAACGACTAAGCTCGCCCCTGCCGGCTTGGAAGTCGTCGAATATGATCGGCCGTTCTTCTTCGAGCGGGTGTGGGATTACAACCCGGGGGAGCGGGTGTCGATCCTCGGCCCCTCGAACGCCGGTAAGGGTGTGCTGTCGTTCGGTCTGTTGGAAGCGACGGTTACCCCCCGAATCCTCCCGGTCGTGTTCGTCACGAAGGGTCGGGACGAGACGGTCGAGACGTGGGGGAAGGGGCTCGGGTACAAGCGTATTAAGAACTGGCCGCCGCGGATGAATCCGTTCGAGAGCCGGCCGCCCGCGGGATACCTCCTCTGGCCGGATGAGGATGAGAACGACTATCAGAACACCCTACGAATCCAACGAGCCGTATTCGTCCGCGCGCTCAACGACATCTACAACTTCCACAAGCGGCAGAAAGGGAAGCCGAAGGATCGGCAGTTGGACGGCATGATTGCTGTCATGGATGAACTGTCGGAGGTTTCCGACGAGATGAACCTAGACGATCAGGTCGAAAGGTTCTATCGCCGCGGACGATCGATGGACGCTGGAATGTGGGGGGAATCCCAACTACCGATCGGCCTACCGGGTGTCGTCTATTCCTCCGCGGATCACGTGTTCCTCGCGTACATGCCGGACGAACGGTACCGGAAACGGTTCGCTGAAATCGGGGGTGGGATCGACTCGAAACTGATCGAAGAGACGACGCTACGGCTTCCGCAGTTCTGGTGGCTGTACCTGCGGCGCGCCGATAGGACTATGTGCATAATCCGCGCGTAGTTGTATGCTCGCCGCAACCGCGCCACTGGTGAGCCTTTCTCCGGGCGCCCTGTCAAGAGAAGGAGAGCGCTCCCTATGACCGCTCCCGTATTGTCGCGGCCGGCCGCTAAGCAGCCGGTTTCCGGCGGTAAGGCGACCACTCCGGCCCCTGCCTACAAGCCGTTCAAGAACGGCGTGCAGAGCATCGACGACGAGCCGTACGACACCACGGTCACGCTGACCGCGGGTACCCAGGTACTCAACCCGCAGTATCAGGTTCCGTCGACGGCGTACCTCAACGAGGTGGAGATCCTGGCTGAGGGCACCTCGGCCGGCAACTCGGCGACGGTCGTGTTCGCCGCGGATTCGCCGTTCAACTGCATTCAGTCGTTGATCTTCACCGACACCGGCAATAATGAGATCATCACCGCGATCACGGGCTGGGATCTCGCCATGATCAACAAGTTCGGCGGGTACAAGTTCAACGACGACCCGCGTTCCGGCCCGGTCTTCACCGCTACGGCCGGCGCGGGCGGCACCGGCGGCACGTTCTCGTTCGTGGTGCGCGTCCCGATCGAGCTCGTACCGCGGGACGCCCTGGGCTCGCTGCCCAACAAGAGCTCGTCGACGCCGTTCAAGGTCAAGATCACGATCAACAACCTTCCGGCCATCTACACCACGGCGCCGACGGTCGCGCCGACCCTGCGTATCCGGATGAACCCGGTCTCGTACTGGCAGCCGACCGCCCAGGACGGCTCGGGTAACGCCGTGCAGCCGAACCCGCCGGGCGTGTCCACCACGCAGTATTGGAACAAGACCGACTACACGGTCAACGCGGGGTCGTTCACCACGCAGTTGGACAACTCCGTCGGCTACCCCGTCCGCAACCTGATCTTCATCCTGCGGGACTCCGCGCTCTCGCGCGCCCAGGGCGAGACGGACTGGCCGGACCCGTGCCGCTTGCAGGTTCAGGCGACGCTGACCTCCCAGAAGCTGAAGACGATTTGGCGCGACGAAATCGCCAAGGACTACGGCTACAACGGCGCGGTCGGCGACACCGTGGGATCGAAGGACAACGGCGTCTACGTCCTGCCGTTCTGCAAGGACTTCGGCCCGAAGCCCGGCTGGGAAAACCGGCGCAGCTACTTGCGGACGACGGACGGTATGCGGTTGCAGCTCAAGGGGACCATCGGCGGTTCGGGCTCGCACACGCTGACCGTGCTCACGAACTACGTCGGCGTGGCCGGCGGAACGACCCTCGCCGCGCTCACTACCTGAGTCCCCGGTCGGCCCGGTTGCCGCTACGTCCGGGCCGGCCGGCCAACCCCGTTTCCGTTCCGTCGCGCAGAAAGGCGTTCCCGTGGGATCGTTTCAGATGAAGTCGCTCGTCGTGGGCGCGATCGCCGGATGGCTGATCAGCACCTACCTCCCGAAGGTCATGAGCCGGTAATCATGCCGTCCAATTTCAAGGGCTGGGTTATCGCAGGGCTCGGTATCGCCCTGGGGATCGCCGCAGCCAACGTGATTATCGGCGTGGCCGGTAAGGGTTTGAAGGGCTAAGACGTTGCCGACCGCGGGCGTATCGGGTCTGGCCGTCGGTTTGACCGCGGCCGGCGGAGTGCTGCTGACCGCAGCCATCCGTAACCAGACTCCCTTTGACGTGCTTAAGGCGGTCCTCAAAAGACCGACCTCGGGCGGCACACTGGGAAACCCGCTCGCGTCGGCAACCTCGGGGGTCGCGATCGCCGCGGCCGGCGTGGCAAGTGCCGTGGCGGGTCCGGGCGTCGCCGTCGGGGCCGCGGTTGCCGCCGCGGTCAACGGTGGCGCCCTGGTCGCCGAAGCCCGGAAACATCTCGGAGCTAAGTACGTGTTCGCCGCGGTCGGACCATCGACGTTCGATTGTTCCGGGCTCGTCGTCTACTGCCTCCGAAAGACCCTCATCCCAAGTTGTCCACGGTTCACGACCTATACTGCGTCGGCTTTCTTCGCGAAACAGGGATGGCGGAAAGTGCCTTCCTCGCAATTCCAGTCCGGAGACGTGATTATCAAGTCCGGGCACATGGGCATTGCGAGCTCGCGCACAACCTATATCAACGCTCCGCACACCGGCACCGTCGTTAAAGAAGTGAACATCCCGACTCCGAGCCTGTTCTGGGGGTACCGGCCGTGAAAACTACCGGCCCCGTTCTCGCGATCGGCGCTATCACACTCGCCAACAATGTGCTTTTCAACGACAAGCCTTTCGACTGGCGTGTCCCCGTCGCAACCGGAATCGCGACGGGTGCTTTCGCGCTCGCCGAAAAGGCGTGGCCGGAAGGCGCTATCGCGCTCGCATGGATGGCGCTCGTTACCATTCTCGTAACGCGGATCGATCCGAAAGTCCCGTCCCCCGTCGAAACCCTCAACAATTGGTGGAAGTCCACCTAACGGAAAGGCAATGCAGATGTCAACCATCGAAAAGGTTCTGATGGGAATCGTCGGCGTCGCGATGGTGACAACTGTCATCATGCCTGGCCGGCAGACCCCGGCCGTTCTCAACGCGTTCGGTAACGTGTTCTCGGGCTCGCTCAAGACCGCGATGGGCCGCTAAGACCGCCAGCACACAACGAGGGCAGGGAGGGAGGCACCATGGCGTACACCGGAGCGTGGAAGCGGTCTACTCAGACCGTTCACGACCCTGCGCTACACAACGCGCTAGACCCGGCGCACAACGACCCGCAGGATGAAGAACAGATTTTCTGGGCGGACACGTCCGGCGAGCTCGTTCCCGGAATGCCCGCGGACGTGGAAGGCGACCAATACAACGTCGGCACCCCGCCGAGCACTGGCGCTTATCTCGACACGACGCCGCAGGGTGGCGACTTCGGGATGGGTGCCTTCCCTGGCTTCACCATTGCCGAAGGGCAAGCCGTCCGGGGTATCGCACACTCGCAGGACTTCGGCGCCCCGGCCGCCCGGAAGTACACGTCGCCGCCGAACCGCGGTCACCTCGAAATCGATATGGTCGAGGGGACCGACTACCAGGGCAACCCGGAAGAACAGAACACGATCCGGTGGGTTACCGGGGTCAACGGGCCTAACGACGGTGGCCTGTCCAACCGCAACCACCGTAAGCCGCGCTGGCTCGATCGGGTCATCCCGTATCACTGGTATGAGGTCGAGATGAACCCCTCGTATCAGCGCTTCGCGACGCCGGCCGTCACTAAGCCGCTCGTGACCGACAACCGGAATCAGGCAATGTCGCCGTACTCGGCCGGCGCGATCCTGTATGAGGGTGGCTCGTTCACCGTGCCGCAGGAACGACGTACCCCGGAACCGTGGGATACTGCCCTGATCGAATCAGGCACGCCCAACCCGGGCGATGATTTCGGCCTAGGCACGTGGGGACTGTAAATGGCTGAGGACGCAGGGGCCGCGCTGACCGCGGGCACCATCAAACTTCCCGGGATCGGCCCGGTCAAAAAGGTCTACGTGTTCGTGGGGGTGGGCGCCGTCGGAGTGCTCACCGCCTACATCATGTGGCGCCGCCAGCAGGCCGCCGCCGCGGCCGACGCGACCCCGGCCGATGCGAGTCTCGGCGACGGACTCACCACCCCGGACGGTGGCGATGTCTACCAGGGCGCCAACGCGGGCGGAGCTCCGACCGCCGACCCGGACATAACCCCGATGCCGACAACCAACGTCGAGTGGACTCAACAGGTTCTTGACTACTTCAACTGGCTGGAACCCACGTTCGTCAGCTCGACCATCGGGAAGTACCTATCTCGAGTTCCACTGTCCGCGGATGAGGCGGACTTCGTCCGCCAGGCTTGGGCCGCCCGCGGCAAGCCGCCGGAAGGGCCGGCCAACTTCACGCTGACGACCGACGGGAACACCACGGGCAGTACGACCATGCCCAGCGTTCCCGCGGGCCTCACAGTCACCTCAGCGACCGCAACGAGCATCGCGCTCGACTGGACGGACTCCACGGACGCGAGCTCGTATCAGGTGTTCCGGGGTGGCGCCCAGGTCGGCACGCCGGCCGGCTCGACGTACACCGACACTGGGCTAGCCTCCGGCACCTCGTACTCGTACACCGTCAAGGCGGTCAACGGCTCGAACGTGTCCGCAGCGTCCGGCGCGATCACCGGTAAGACCTCCGCCGCGGCCACGACCCCGCCGGCTACCAAGCCGCCCGCTACCAAGCCGCCCGCGGCGAAGCCGACCTATATCACGGTCAAGGTCGTGCACTTCACCACGAACAATCCGCCGTGGAATTCGACCATTTCCGGGATTGCCGCTCACTACGGCTACGGCTCGAATTGGTCGGCTGTGTGGAACGACCCGAAGAACCTCGGGCTCCGCACGAAGCGTAAGGAACCGAACAAGATTCAGGCCGGCGACACCGTGTACGTCAAGAAGAAGTAAGGGAGAGATCGGCAATGGGACTCAAGCCCGAAGTTTCGATCATGACCGGTCTCACCGTCGGTGCGCTGGTCTGGACGATCTACAACCGCGCGCTTCCCGCGGACGTGGATATGCGCGTCGCCGCCCCGAACGACTCGGATATCGAGTCGTCCCGGAAGAAGGCCGCGTACACCGCGGCAGCGTCGGTGGCCGCTATCTCGCTCATCGCGAAGGATGCAACGGTGTTCATCCTCGGCGGGTCAATGGTGGTCGCCGTCGATTGGTGGGCGCGTCACGCGAACGCCGTCAACCCGGAGTTGGGTAAGGCGTTCATCCCCGGATTCAACGGGGTCACCCCGAACACCAACCCCGCGCTGGAAGACCCGGCCGCAGGGCCGGCCGACCCGGGCTACGCCGACAACGGCGCGGGCGGATTCTAGGTCTACCGATTCGCCGCAGTCTGGCGACAACATAGAAACGGCAACGGTCATGGCGAGCATGCTTCAGATTGCGGGATACGCCTATCAGGCGGGTCTCCGCAACCCGGCTAAACTCGCCATGGCCGTTGCTATTGCCGAAGCAGAGTCCGGCGGTAACCCGAACGACCACAACACAAAGGGCCTTGACGATTCTTACGGGCTCTGGCAAATCAACCTGCACCCCGGCGCGCACACGACGAGCGAGCTAGGAATCAGCTCCCCATCGGCGCTATTCGACCCGGTGACCAACGCTAAAGCGATGGTTCAGATCTCGCACTCGGGTAGCAACTGGGGACCCTGGTCGACCTACCCGCTCCGGGCCGCCGCATTCCTGCCGCCGGCCACGGCCGCGGTAAGCCTGTACCTCGCGAACCCGTCCACCGCGGCGAACTACGTCGACGCGGGCGCCTCCGCAGTGTCCGACGCGACCGGGATCGGTGCGCTCGCCCAGGGCGTCACCGAAGCCGTGCAAGCCCCGTTGAAAGTCCTCAACTGGCTTACCGAGCCGGGAACGTGGGTCCGGATCGCCTTGTTCGGGCTGGGCGGAGCGATGGTCATCGGTGGCCTGTATATCTTTGCCAAGCCAGCCATCGACAGTACGACCAAAGCCGTCGGGAAAGTCACCGCGGTTGCAGGGACCGTCACCAAAGCAGCGGGAGCCGTGGCAGCATGAGCGCACCACACGAGAACACCGAAGCGACCCCGGACCTTGACGAGCTGCTCCAGCTCGACGAGCCACCGGCGATGTCCACCGTGCCCGTACGGCTCACCGAAGCGGGCACGTTCTGGCCCCTGCCCAACCGCAGGGTCCGGATCGACGAGCAAATCTGTAACGACACCGACTGGATTCAAATCGTCGACGGGTCGAAAAAGCGCTCCGTTGCGCGGATCATGACCTCGGGCAACCCGATGCGTGTCAAGGTATCCACCTCCGGTATCGGCATGGCGTGGCCGGTAGCCGAACCGTTCATCGTCACGCATACGCAAGCCGTTTTCGTCCAGTGCGCGACCGCCGGCCAGACCAGCACCATCGGCGTCGTCGAGGAATTCTGGGCGGACTAATGGCGGTCACCGATCAGCCGTTTACCGCCGTAGTGAAACCGGACGGGTCGGCTGTCGTGTCATTCAAGCCGCCCACATTCCGCGCGTCCTACATCGTGCAACAGGTGTCCGTAGAATACGCCGCGGCGCCGATCGCCTGCACATGCGTAATCCGGAAGAATGGCCGATATATTACGCCGATGATCCCGACCGGTGACGCTGCAACCGGCGACCCGCCGATCCCGCTTAACGGCGGGTCGGACATCATGACTATCACTTTCGCGAATGGCACCCCCGGTGACATCGTGAATGTGTTCATCATCTATGACGACGGGTCGAAGGTATGAAATCGTTTATCGCGTCCCTGCGTAACCTCGTGCTGCCCTATGGCGCGACGACGGGTAACCGGATCATCCTTGACGGGGTGAACGGCCGGATCTCTGTCACTCTCGCGACCGGCCCGACTCGTATCGTCCTGGGCGCGAACACCCCGCCAGAGCTCGTCAACTTCGGCGTGTCCCTCGCCATCCTGTTCTACGTGACCGACTCCGTTACCGGTATCGAGGTCGGCTATTTCTTCATCGGCCTATCCAATGTGCTCGACACGGGCGCGGACAACATTGTCCTACTCAACGGACAGGTTCTCTATCCGATCCCGGGCGATCCGACCTCGCCAACCCCGGCCAGTGTGAAGACCCTGTTTCAACAGAACATGGCCGACCCGAATTCGACTAACGGGTCCGGTACCTATTTCAAAGATTACCCGGTCATCCTGCAAACCAGCGTGCCGAACCTTACGACCGGATGGCAAACAAAGTGGGTGCGCGACAATCACGACCTGGGTGGGGGATGGGTCGCGGGCGGGACGATCACCTCCGATAACCCCGCTCTCACCGTGGCCGGCGACGTAGTGCAGATCACGTGCCTAGACGAATTCGGGAACACGCCGACGTTCCGAGCCGGCCGCGCCTACGAAGCGCGGTTGTCGTGCGAGCTGAAGACGGACCTCGTTTCGGGTGCACCGATTGTACGGTTGCGGAAGACAAATGCGGCCGGTACCGACCTGGGCTCGTCGCGTGCAGGTCCGACGGTAGCGAGTTTCTATTTCGGCTTTACCTACAACTTCACCTTCCAGGTGGGCGCGTCCGACGTATCCGCGCCGCTCGTCGTATGCCTGCAAGGGTTGGCGGGTCGCACTTTGCAGATGGGCGCGACCGACGACAACTCGCGATGCAACATTTTCGAGATCGGTCCGGCGAACGGTTCGCGTAGCTCATACAAGGTATTGGCCTAGGGGGAAACAATGAACGAATTCACGCGCCGGTATGTCATGGTCAAGTATGACGGAACTAACGCCGCTGCAATCGTCGAGGCGTACGACGCGTATTGGACGGCATCGGAAGCCGGATACACAACGTCTATTGTCAGCGAATCCGGCGGAATGCTAACGCTCGGGTTCGTCGACGGATTCGGCAACATGGCCGGATCGGTCGCGCTTGACCAGGATGCCTATTTCAGCCCGACGGAAGGTAAGATCAGCCCGGAACTACTCGCGTATATGTATACCGAACTACCGGGGTGACACCGTGGATAAGCCTTTCTGGTCATACCTGATGGAGCTCGCCGCATCTAGCGCGATGCTCTACGTCTCCGCTCACCCGGATACGAATTTCGCCGCAGCGTTTTGGCTGATCATCTGGAAGGGCGCCCGGACCGTTGCGCAAGCCGCCGGCCGTCTCGGGATGCGGGCGGAAGTACGCTACTTCCAAACCGTCAAGCTCTGACAGAGAAGGCAAGCCATGACCGAACCCGCGAACCCGCCGACCCCGCCGGCCGCCCCACCCACCCCGCCGGCCGATCCCGCGACCCCGCCGGCCGCGCCACCCACGACCCCGCCGGCCGACCCGGCGCCCGTCGCCGCGGAGTACATGACCCGCGCGGATTTCAAGGCCGCTATGGACGAGTGGAAGGCAGAGCAGGCCGCGGAAGCAGCGAAGACCGCCCCGGCGCCGAAGCCGAAGCCGGCCGAACCCGCCACCCCGCCGGCCGCCGACCCCGCGACCCCGCCGGCCGAACCGCAGTACGGCTCCCGGTCATGGTTCAACCGGAAGACCAAAACTTAAATCTCTCAGAGATTGTGATCATGCGCGCGACCCTCTACGTTCGGGGGTAGCTCTGTACGTCCGTGAGCGGCAGAGATCCCCGCGGGAGTACGGACAAATGCAGGTCCGGCCCCCCGGCCCCCCGTCCGGGGGGCCGGATCTTTTTCGAGGGAGGCAGCATGACCCGAGCACAACACCTCGCCGTCGCAACCCTGGTCGCGGTATGCATGATCCTGTTCGGGCTCATGGTCGCGGCCTGGCCGGCGACCGGATCGCCCGGACCCGTCGCCACCCCCACGACCTACGGCCCGCCCGGACCGAACGGCGGTCCCGAATGATCGTGTACCTCGCTCTGGGTTCCTGCGGTGACTACTATTGCGACGAAGAGCACCCCCTAGGCATCTATTCAACGGAAGACCTAGCCAGGGCACGCCACGCCGCATATCAGAAAGCCGTCAAGTGGGAATTCAAGGATGCGGGCGGAGTGGCGCCACTGGAAATCGACGAGAACAATCCTGACTACCTGCAAGGGGTTCCGGAGTGAGACAAGAATACCGGATCACCTATCGACGTGAGGGGGGAAAACTACAATACCGAACCTTTCAAACCGAAAAGAACCTCGTGCGATATATCAAGCTGTTGACCGGTGACCCGCGGGAAGAACTGAAACCGATTGTTTCGCTCGAACTGACTAAGCGGAGCGTCGGCCCCTGGTACACACACAAGCTGCCCGACGAACCCGAAAACTTGTCGCACCCTGCCGGTATGATCAACGGGTGAGGCACCCCCGCTAGCCTCACCCCGTACGGAAAGCAGGGCACGCCATGCAACCCGATCAGATTGCCGCTTACTCAACCGCTCTTGTTGCTGTCATCGGCGCGATCACCGCGCTCGTCGTCGCGCTCCGCGGCATCATGACAGAGCTCAAAAAGAACACTGCGGCAGCGGTCACCGCGGCGGAGGTCGGGCAGGACACCCACGACATCGTGAACAGTCAGCGTGACGCCGCGATCGCCCAGCAAACCCGGACCGACAACGCACTCCGCGCCGCCGGCATCGACATCCCGCACAACCCGGCCGTAGCGGAGCAGGTCGAAGGGACCGAAGGGACCACCCATGGAAAACCCGCTTGACAGGGCGGCAAAATACGCGACAGGGATTATCGGCCTCGCCCTGTTAGCGCACGTCGTTTCGCCCCGGAACAATTCCGCGAAGATCATTCAAGAGATGTCCCGTGGTCATGCCATGATGATCAAAGTCATGATCGGGGAGAGGATCGTCGAAGCGCGTGACGTGCCGCGCTTCACCGAACTACTCGGCTCGGTCGACGACCCAACCATGACGGAGCTATTCGCTGGGCTCTCCGACACCGATCTCGATTGGGTCGAAACAATGTTGAGAGAGGCAGGATGAATCCCGAAACGCGCGCTCTCATCCTGTACGCCTACGGGCTGGGAGGAAATACCCGGGAAATAGCCCGCCTTACCGGAATTTCCCACGATGACGTAGCCGATGCACTTGCCAAAGCCGCGCATGATGACGCGATGGCCGCGGTTGATCGTACGCACGAACCGTGGTGCATGGAAACCGGAAAAGATATGTCCCAATGTTGCGGGGGAAACCTCCTCGACGGAATGGAGGGAGAGTAAATGGCGAGTTGGATTCTCATTGCCGCGGCACATTCGTTGTTCGGCGAATTCGACCTCATCGCGCCGGAACGGTCGCATGCTTCCGACGGCTCGATCGGCGATGCCGCACATTCGAAAGAGGTCTCCGACCATAACCCGGATGAGACGGGCGCGGTGCCGATCCACGACGCCGATCATATCAACGAGGTTCACGCGATCGATGTCGACGCTGCGTTGCGCGAACCCGGCTTGACGATGGAAGCGGTCGTCCAATTCATCCTCGGCCGTTGCCGTTCCGGCGCCGAAAAGCGTCTCCGCTACATCATCTACAACGAGCGTATCTGGGAAGCGGACAACGGGTGGAAGCAGCGCGCCTACAAGGGAAAGTCGCTGCACATCGAACACGCGCACTTCTCTTTCTCGTACACGACGAGCCTGGAAGCGTCAATCGTTCCCTGGCGTTTGGAGGATATCCCCGTGGCAATCCCCGCGGCACAAATGGCGACCATCCTAGGCGCGATCACGAGCGTCACGGCTTTCGACAAGCCGCAGGACGACGGCACCCCCACCTCAAAGATCGGCCGGCTCGGGCTCACCCAGGGCATCCCGGACGGCACGGCCGACGCCGCCGCCGACGGCTCCCACCCCCGCCAGCAGGCGTGGAAGGTTCTCGAAAACCTGGGCGCCGAGGTCGTGAGGCTCAAGACTGAGCTCGACCTGGTGAACGGCAAGCTCGACGACGTGATCGGCTACGTCTCCCGAATCGCCGTCGGGGGCACCACTAAGGGCCAGAGCTGACCCGGCGCCGCTGGGCGCCCTACCGGCCGCTGATAATATTCCTGGTGGTGCTGGGCGCCCTGGCCGTGCTACTCGGGCTGTTCATCTCCGCAGCGAAGCCCCCGGCTGAACCTCAGCAACCACTCCCGCGGATACACATCGTCGTCACCACTCAAACGGTCTACGAGACCTGAAAAGCAAGCGGCCGGCCGGTCACCTCGGGGGGAGGTTGAACCGGCCGGCCGCTCTCTGTTTCTACTGCCACGTACCGTTTCTGCCGCATGTCAGCGACACGCCGTGACCCGCCCACACATCACCCGGGTTGCTGCACGGGTCACCTTTGTGCTGATCGCAGCCGGCGAGCAGTGCCAGGGCGAGCAGACCGGCCGCGACCGCGGCGAACGCGCGCCTCATCGGGTCGGGTCCGGTCGGTTGGATACCGGCTCGTGACCGTTGATCGAGGGGTCCATATGGACCCACCCCGCCGGCAGGCCGGCCGCCGCCGCCGTCCAGTACACGACCCCGTGGCACTCCGTCCCGCCCGGCCCCGGGTAGGTGCACCGGCCCGACGGAGTTACGGCCGTAGGCGTCTCCTCAGCGGGCGCGTTGCTCTCGTTGACCGCGGCCGGGGGCCTGCCCACATGCGCCGGGACCGGCGAGGTGACCCACTGGCCGCCCGCATTGATGTGCACCCATTCCTGAGTGCGGATCGACCACCGGATCATCATGTTGCAGTCCTCGCACCACTCGACCGGGCGCTCTTGCGGGTCACGCTCGATCGCCTGCACGAGCGCTTGCACGTGCCGCGGCTCGTGCTGCGGCTCGGGATCGGGCTTCGGCACGGTCTGATAGATAGCCGGATCGACCGGAAGGGCCGGCGCCGCGGCGAGCTCCATCCGGTGAGCCTTGCCGCACAACCGGGCCAGTGCCTCGCCCAGGTCGTACCGCTCCTCCGAGTAGGCCGCGACGACCAGCGACGCGAGCCACTTGCAGTCAGAGATTTTTTCGCTTCCCTGCACGGGGGGTTGCCTCTCTCTCGACGGCTTCCTGTTGCAGCCGCGCTATCTGGGTAAGAATGGCTTGACGGGCAAAAGCAGCATCGGAAAGGCCGACCCGGGTAGCCGACTCATGCATAAGCTGCTTTTGCGCTTTGGTCAAATAGACCTGTACCGGCTCGGTGAATCCGGCCATTACATCTCCTTAGTAGTCACCGGAGGTGACCACGGACCCGTTCCCACCTTCCATTTGATGCTGTTATCAATCGGGTCGAAAGCGATTCCGAATTGATCGAAATCCCTATTCGCGTGGAGAATGGCACGTTCGAGCCACTCTTTCTGTTCCGGGTTAAAAACCGCGATAAGCATTGCGAAACGCTAGCACACTACATGCGGTTTGCGGGTAG
>Ga0193726_1001619_pt1 | contig 17097 bp, 7 predicted proteins | sample H2c1metaG_FD_144928 | JGI IMG/M metagenome (GOLD analysis project Ga0193726, IMG submission 144928) | Soil microbial communities from a riparian zone of the East river system, Colorado, United States - H2c1 | ecosystem: Environmental > Terrestrial > Soil > Riparian zone | place: USA: East River... | reverse complement strand
ATGTGAGTACGACTGCAAAGTTGAAAACAAAAAAATTAGTCGGTCTCGAAGCAAACGAAGTGAAGCATGTTATTTAATACGATAATCCGCGTACAACCTTACCAGTTCTTGCATAACAATTCTTTTCTATCATTAATTAATGAAACAAAAGATGAAGTGTTTTTATGAAATACTTCTGTTACAGGTGTTGCATGGCTGTCGTCAGTCCGTATCGTGAGAAGTGAGGTTAACTCCGCTAACGGACGCAATCCCTGTTATTAATTTATACTTAATAATTTATGATACTGATATAGTTTCATTTGGGGCTAAGACAAGTCGTTATGGCCCTCATGAACTGGGCTATAGACGTGCCACAAAAACTTTTACAAAGTGATGCAAAACCGTTCCCGCCTTCTTTATATCTTTACCCAATTAATTGTAAGTTTTGACTTTCTTTTTCTTGATAACTGAACTCTTCATCAATTTATTTGATGAGAACTTTCAGGTGAGATATGGGCATTATTTTTTATTTAAAATATACTTTAAAAGTGGGAAATTAAGGAAGAGCTAATCATTAAAGAAAGTTAATATTTTAAAATTTTAGTCGGATTGTCATCTGCAATTCGGTGACATGAAGAAGGAATTTCGAGTAATCGTTGATCACTAGGCGCAACGGTGAAGATTGCATTCGTGATGAACTAACTGTCTGTCGCTGGGAAGAAGCTTAACTTGGAGGAAACTTGAGTGAAATTAAACCTTTTACAAAAGATTAAATCAAAGTTCGCTATTACTTCAATTTTATTTTTATTAAAATTATAATATAAGAAAGTCAATAGTTATTGAACACTTTTGTTAAGATAATTAGCTTTAGTTAATTCATTTAAGTAACATCTCAAAAGTCATAGCAAGGTAGCCGTACTGGAAAGTGCTGCTGGATAATATATTTTTTTTACCCCCGTTTTTTTAAGTCTTACCTTGTTACATTTACTTAAAAAAATAATAAATAAAATTAATATTTTAAAGATGAGAATAGATTAATTGATCAATAGATTATTCATCTTTAAATTCTAGAAGAAATAGACTTATATTAGAATATTTGACTAAAAAATAATAAAATATATTTTAAATTAATAATAAGAATACTTAAATTTAAATTAATTATTATTAACATTATTATAAAATATATAATTTGCTTTTAAATTAAAGGGGGTTAGCTGAGTGGTTTAGCGATAAATTTACACTTTATATACAGAGTTTCGATTACTCTACCCCTTAAATTTTCAATCGTAAAATTAGCTTTAACTTAAAAAAATATGGTTTAGATTAAGGATTAATTTTTAGTTTGAATTTAAATTTTTATAAATAAAAATAAAATTAATATAAAATAATATAAAATTAAATAATATTAAAATTTCAATAATAGACATATAAATAAGATTAATTATTTACGTTTACTAATTCATAGTTGTTTTAAAGGATTTTTAAATAGATAAGTAAAACATAAGATTAATAAAAAATATTTATTATCATTAGCGAGTATGCCGAAATGGTAGCCGGGTGAATCTTAGGAATTCATGGTTTATGGATCGTAAGAGTTCAAGTCTCTTTACTCGTAATTCAAAATGTAAAATTTATAAATCAAATTATTTTATTATTAACAATAATTTGATTAGGTCAAATAAAGTGAAAAAAAAAAATTTTTTAGAAAAAGGAATTAATAAATTAAACATCTTTAGCTGAATTGGTATAGCGTTTGCCTTCGAAGCGATTGTTTATTGGTTCGAGTCCAATAGGATGTTGTACTACAGATTACATTTCTCCACCATAAAAAAATTAACATCTTTAATAATTTTAAAAAATTAATCTTGGTTTTATGTGTATTTTATTACTTGCCTACTCCTCCCTCCCCTCCTACGGAGAGCGGAGCTTGTCTTATCATAAAATCTGTCTCTCTTCATTTATCTAAAAAATAAAATGACAATTAATAAATAGATTCAGAAGATTAAAATAAACAAAAGGGGGTATACCTAATATTAAAATAATATTTTTAGGTCTAATTTGTCTCTAATTAGGAATTAGTTGGTCGTTCGAGTCTCTTTATTAGTCTGTATCTAATAAACCTGGTAAATCTAAATTTGTAGTATTTACTGGAGATCTATAAGCTGTTGGAGTTGAATCACCAGAACCAAAAACATTAGGTTCAAATTGTACATAACTTTCTTTTAGATCTTCTGATTTTTTTATTAAAAAATTTATTTTTGCTGCATTTTCTGAAGTTGAAGGTTTTCCAGTTAAATCTTTTAAATGACTATTAATTTCAGAAATTTTATTGATAATATCTTCTTTCGTTTTTAATACAGTACTATTTTGTATTGTATCAAAGAAAGGTTGTTTATCAGGTCCAAATATTGTATTAACATCTAATTCATCTTTAGTTAAAACCGTAGGACCTTTACCTTTACCTTTAATATAATTTGTAAGATTAGGATCAATATCAATAGGTGAATCATTGGGTTCAATAGGAGGTCTAGGATCATTTCCTCTTCCACTAATCCATCTAATTAATTTACCGATGAACAATACTAATGCAGTAATACCTGCTTTAATATGTGTCCAAGTATAAGTAGTAGTTACTTCTAAATTAGGATCGTATATATTAATAATAATAATACCAGTAATAGTTATAGCACTTACAATAGCGAATATTACTAAAGGATTACTTAATATTTCACTAAAAGTCCAAGAATTATCAAAACCATCGGTAATAAGACTTTCTTTCATTTCATTTCTAATAGTTTTAATTTCTGGAATTTTATCAGCTATTACATATACATAATCATCATCTATTTTACCATTAATATTAGTATGATCTTTATAATTAATAATTTCTTTTATATCTTTTTTAGTAGATACTTTCATTTCATCAGTTATTTCATTATTAGGAAAAAAAGTTAAAATATATAATTTTACTGAATCCCATATTAATTTCATTTCATTTAACACATGATAATCATTCCAATTGAATCCTTCGCCTTGCGTAACAAATATAAGTCCAAATAAGTAAAAAATTAATTTATTGAATTTAAATAAATAATTTACTAATTTATAACTCATTAATACAGTAATTACACCTAATAAAGCTTTAATAATTTTTATTTTAATTATTTTTTTGTATAATTTGTGGAAAGTAATCATAAGTTTTTTTAACATTTGTTTAAACATTTTTTAATTTTTTTATAAGAGAGAAGCTCTCCATCAGTTTTTAACTAACTGATCACATGCTTCGCTATAATTATCTTTAATTTAAAAAGATATCATAGAATGCGTAAAATATATTTAAATAATTTACTCTTTTAGTTCAATATATTGTTTTATTTAATGCGTTAAATTATCTTAACTATTTTTACTATAAAAGAAAGCCTAAAGGTTCAATTATATTAAGAATATAAAATTTAAATAGTTAATAGTTTAATGGTAAAAGCTTAAACATGACTCAGTTTAAGAAAATTTAGGTTCGAATCCTAATTAACTACAATTATTTTAAAATATAATTGTAAAAATATGAATCGATTTTCTAAAATACGAAATAAAAATATAAAAGAAGTTGTATATTTACAACTAATAAACAGTTTAAGAAAAATCCGATAATCGGTACTAAAAATTTTATTTCAAATTAAATCTAATGGAAACATTACTAAAAATCGCATTTCATATATTAAAATTAACGGAAATGGAAAAATATTATATTAAAGTATGATGACCATGGATCATTTAAAATAACATATAAATTAATAGATTCTTCTGATCAAAAAATTATTGGAATATTTCAGGTAGAAGGGAATAGTGTAGGGGTATTATTTAAATTATTGTGTATTGTGTGTATTTATTAGTGTTAGGAGTTTACATATTATTAGGAAGAAAAGTTTATTATTTATAGTAAATGTTATTTAAGGTTGAAATTTTGGTGATTTGGGGCAAGTGTGCTAGTTTTGGAGAGGTTATTTTATTAACATACATTAAATTTGTATTAGTTGTGTAGTTAAATGAAAATAGGGTATTGTTATATAATAATAATAATAATTATAAATATTGGTAGTTTAATTAAGGTGTTTACATAATCGGCTCTAGTCATCAATTTATTGATGGAGTGAGAGACGGGGAAAAGATGTATATAGGAGGGGAGTAGAAGGTTTGTTAATATTATATTGGTTATTTTTTTTCCAAAGATAATCGGCTTAAAAAGCCGGGTCCGGTCAACTAATAAATCGAGTTAATTTTATTTTTTATAATCAATAAGCGGGTAAAGTCCTCAGTCTATAAAATGGGGGTATTTGTTTTGAAACCAATATTAAAATATTTTAAGGTTTGCATCAATTAAATTGATTGAGAAGATAAAATTTAGCGCCTATTGGCGAGCGGTATAAACATTTTTAATAATAAAAGGTCTATATTTTAAAGCTACAAAACCTTGAATATTTTCTATTTCATATTGATATAATAAATCATTAGTTTGTTTAATAAAGAAGTTTATTAATAGTTTATATTTACTATCTCTTGAGACTAAGATAGGACTACTTAAATGTATAACAGGTGAAGTATTATCTGATTTAGAACTAGACATCAATAAAGGGTATACAATATAATCTTTATCGGGATCTAAGACTTCAAGAAAATCTCTAATTCTAGTATAATCAAATTTAGCAGGATAAATAAAATCATTAATATCATCTAAACGGAAGTAATGATAGAATCCAGTTTTAAATAATTTTATATTAGAAGTTTTAATTTCGTTTAAAAAAGTTATATTATTAGTAGAAAAGTTGCATAAGTTAATATTTGTATTTTTTTTCATTATATTATTTTTAATCATTCCAAATATCTGAAAACGGATTGTTTTCAGTAATAAATTTTCTAGCTGCACTTTTAGCTACTCTTTGGATAGCAGCAGAACCAGCAGGAGTTAACGGTTGATGAGGTAAACTAGGTGCAAAAGGTGTTCGTTTAGCTCCTTGTCGGCCCATTTGATCTAAGTTGTGCATTTCTTCTTCATAACTTATTTCTGGTATAGAAGGTTTCGAAGGTAGGTGTTGTCTATCGAATTGTTCACCCATATTTTTTTTCAGACTTTTAATTTTTTTTCCTAAGGCACTTCCACCACCATTTTCTTCATCTGAGAATGATTCTTCAGCTTCTTGTTTTTCATCTAAAGCTCTTTTTAACATAGGAGAATTTTCGGCAGCTTCCACTATAGGATCCTTAACATGTATTCTCCCAATTGGACCTTGTCTACTATTCATCATATCTTCAACTTCTTCAACGGTGGCTACTTGTTTAAGAGCTTTAGGTTTTGTAATTGCATCTAAGAAACTAGATTTCTTTCTAGTTATTTCTTGTTCCTGCACATATTTCTGATAACTGTTTTCAGCAGTATCTTGCCCTAGACTAGCAGAAGCCAATGTAGGAGTATTTATACCAGAAGAAGTAGCATCATCCAGACTAGTTGGAACTTGTCTAGGTGTACTTATATTGGAAGAAGAAGTGGTATTAAAAGCTTCACTAGTATTAATTTGAGATAAAATAGGTGAATTACTTATATTCATCGAGGATGATGAAGTATCTACTGATAATTTACCATAAGGATATTCAGGTTTTGGTTCAATCCAATGAGTTGATTTACCTTTACCTTTATCAGTCAGTAAGGCAGATTTTAATTCTTCTTTGGTGGGGCCGGATCCTGAATATGTTCTACTATCGGTAACTATTACTTCATGTATATCAGGATTATCTGTTGGATGAAGATTATTACCTGGGATATCATCTCTAGCGTGGAATATTTCTACTCCAAATCGATCTCTGATTAAATTAGCGAGATCACCGGGATCACCACCACCACGTAAGAAATATTCAATGAAAGTATAGATAATTCCAACGAAAACATAAATAGGATGTAATAGATTATCATAAGTCCAAATAAATGGTAGATAAATCATTTCTTTAATACCATCGGATACCATAGTAATAACTAAACCACCAGCTAAGAATAATCCTAGAATAAAACCTAATTTCCAATACCATGACCAATTATCGTTAAATTTGTTTCCATAGGCATCTTCAATAATAATTCTCACATCTTTCCCAGTTTTATTATGTTGATTGATATAATCTTGTAAAGAATTTTTATCCATAAATTGAATTTTATCTTTATTTATATCCATCATTAAGATTTTATCATCATTAGATCTTAACATTCGGGGTTCAGGTATATTTTCATCTAATTTAGTTTTACCTAAAATATTTAATATGAAATCGACAATTTTATTCCATAAATTTTTAAATCTATCCCAAATTAAAGAAGGATGTGATATAAAATCTTTGAATGAATCTACAAAGTTTAACGCCAGACTATCATTAATCAAAAATAAAATGGTAAAAAGCAAACTAAGCCATCTAAATAACATAAGAAAAGATCTTATAACCGATTTCCCTTTTAAAATATTGAAAATTTGTGTGAAAATACTAGTTAAGGTATATTTACTTATTTTTTGTAAAACTTTGATTATAAGTTTAATAATTGTTTTCATTGTTTTTATTTTTTAATATCAAAAAAAGCATAAAAATGCTTTGCTATAATTATTATTAGTTTAATAATATCATAGAATAGTATAATTTATATTAGTTTAAAAATATAGATTACTCTTTTATTAATTTACATTATTTTAGTTGTAAATTTATTGCTTACGCCTTTCTCCGTAGGAGGGCGAGAGAATCCTTTTGGTGACTGCTAAAGTAACTATAAAAGAATGCATAATGATTCAATTAAGAATATAAAATTTAAATATAGTTAATAGTTAATAGTTTAATGGTAAAAACTTAAACCTTGCTCAGTTTAAGAGATTTTAGGTTCGAATCCTAATTGACTAAAACATTGCGATTATTTACTTTATTATTTAAAGTTAATCTTTTAATTATGATTATTGCGCCGCTCTCCGCAGGAGGGGCAATTGGGGCGAGAGGTATAAATTATAAAAATTATTGGAATTACTATTAATAAAATTAAGTTATGCCAATGCCAAAACATTATTAAAGAATTTTCAAAGATCACCCGTTGTATTCATCAGTTTACCTGATGACACCTAGTAATATAATTAATCTTATTTAAACAAAAATTAGGTATTAGTATATCTTATCCGCCTTCGCCCCTCCTGCGGAGAGCGGCGACCCAATTGCTTCATCAATTAAATTGATCTTGTCTAGATCGATTAAATCGATCAAGTCATCGGTTTTTAATTAATTAATAAAGCCGATCACAAGACTTGATCGTTGACAAGATTTTATTTAGATTCTTCGGTGTTCTGAAAATTAGGATAAAAAGAAAAAAATACAAGTAATCAGACTCGAACTGATGAAATCTACTTGGAAGGTAGATGTTATACCAATTTAACTATACTCGTTTTTTAGTTATTTACTTATTAACTCTTTTAATCTTAAAAATATAAAATTGAAAAGATTAATTTAAATGTTAAACTAAATATAATTTAATTTAAAAGTAGGATTATAATTAAAGCTTAATAAAAAAATAAATTCTCTTAATAACCTTCATTTTTATCTAGATAACTTAAATTTTACACAATATGAAGAATTCTAATTTGGCTTTACAAAACTAGGCTTTAATATTCATCTTGTCATTAATTAATTAATGAAGAAATAGATTTACATCAATAAAAAAGATGTCAAGGTAAACCGATTATAGCAAATAAAGGTCTTAAAAAAAAAATAAAAAAATTGAGTAATGTTATTTATTAGTATCTTATTATTAATTATGGTTATGGCCATCCCTTCTCTTAAAACAAAATTTTCTCCAATATTATTTCAGAGATTATCCTCTATAATTTTAATTTATGCCGGAGCATTATCTTTTAATGCTTTATATATTCAGTCAATTGGATCAGGTATAGGTATTTATAGTGGATTATTCCATGTAACCTTCATATCTCAAGTCTTAGATATCTTTATATTTTTTATAGGAGCAATAATCTTAATAGCTCGGCCTTCAATAGCAAAAATAAATTCTAGTCTAGAAAAAAAAGAAAATCTAAAAATATTAGAAAATAATTATAAAAATGCAATAGAATATAGTTTAATAATAATGTTTAGTACATTAGGTGCCAGTTTATTAATATCTTCAGCAGATTTAATATCAATGTATTTAAGTATAGAATTACAATCCTTTGGTGTATATATTTTAACTACTTTATATAAAAATTCAGAATCTGCAACTTCAGCTGGTTTAAAATATTTTTTATTAGGTAGTTTATCTTCTTGTTTTATCCTATTAGGATCTGGTTTAATATATACTTATACTGGTTTAACTAATTTTGAATCAATATATTGTTTATTATCTAGCCAGGGACTGCATACTAATAGTATTGTTCTAGGTTTAACTTTAGGATTTATTTTTATTTTTGTAGGATTTTTATTCAAAATATCAGCAGCTCCATTACATAATTGGTCCCCAGATGTTTATGATGATAGTCCAACAATAGTAGCAATATGGTTAACAGTAATGCCTAAATTATCTATATTATTCTTTTTATTAGAAATATATACTCATATTGGTTTATTTTCTAATAATTATTCTGGTTTAGAGTTATTAGATTCTTTAACTAGTATACAAACTGATTTTATAAATAATGTAAGTAGTGATTCTGAAAATAATATAATAAAAAATTTATTATTAATAAGTTCATTACTTTCATTAATAATAGGAACAGTAGTAGGTTTAGCACAATCTAAAATAAAACGTTTATTAGCATATAGTACTATATCTCATATAGGATTTATTTTATTAGCTTTAGCTATTAATACGGAACAATCTATAGATTCCTTTATATTTTATATTATACAATATACTATTACTAATTTAAATACTTTTTTAATTCTTTTAGCTTTAGGTTATATAATAAATAATTCTGTTTTATACAATAAAGGTTCTGAAAAAGATATAAGATTTATTTCTGAACTTAAAGGTCAATTTTTTTCAAATCCTTTAATAACTATAAGTTTAACTCTTTGTTTATTATCTATGGCTGGTATACCACCTTTAATGGGTTTTTTCTCAAAACAATTCGTATTATATTCAGCAGTAGAAAATGGATATTATTTTATGGCTATATTAGGAATATTAGTAAGTATAATTAGTACTTCTTATTATTTAAGAATTATTAGAATTCTTCATACTGAAGTAAATATTTCTCACTCTGCTGAAGCCAAACCTTTAGAAAATTTAGAAAATGAATCTAATATAAGTAATTTCCATAGTTTTTTAATTTCTAATTTAACTTTAATAATTTTATTATTTGTTCTTAAACCTTCTATATTATTAAAAAGTACACAATTACTATCATTATCTTTATTTTATTATTAATGAATACTTTATTTTTATTATTTATTTTAGTTCCTATTTTATCTTTAATTTTATTAGGTTTAAATGTTTTATTAGCTGCTCATAAACCTGATGAAGCTAAAGTTTCAGCTTATGAATGTGGATTTTCACCTGTTTATGGTCAAACACGATCTGTTTTTCATATACATTTCTATTTAGTGTGTATGTTATTCTTAATTTTTGATCTTGAAATTCTACTTTTTTTCCCTATAGCTGTAACTCTATACCAAGTTAGCTTGTTTGGTTTCTCTGTCGCAATTATATTCTTTATTGTTTTAACAATAGGATTTGTATTAGAAATAGGCTCCGGAGCTATTCAACTATCATCTCCAAAAATTGTCAACTAAATAAATGTTGTTATCAGTATACTGAGGACATATTAAAGAAGTGACAACAAATAAAAATATGTATACTACCCCCATTCTCTCCTTTGTCATCGTTCAAGGTTCAGGTGATAAAAATAGTGATGTTGAATTAAAAGAATCTAGAATACAATATATACCAGATAAAAATGATGTAATTGATGCCGCCTCCCTCCTTCTCTCCTGTCAATAATTAATTATTGACAGGAGGGGAGACTCCTTCATCTATTTAATTTTATGACAAGGAGAGAAGGCGAAAGAGATATGACTTAAATCAAACATATTGAGCCATCACCAATTTGATGAAGAGCATAGTAATCTAGGCTATAGCAAATAAATATAAAAAAATAAATAATGAAAAAACTGTTTAATAAAAATTTAACTCCTAACATTTGGAAAAAAATAGAAATTAAATTAGGTGGACATGTAATTCTAGATAATATAATAATTAAAAAATATTTAGATCAATTTTGGAATGATATTATGAATAAATTAGATCAAGATCAAATAGTTTTATTTTTATTTAGAGTAAAATTAGGTGATGAAAATGATCCCAAATTTATTAGTGATTATTTAACTATTGGTAGATTATATCAAATTAATAATTCATCTAATGATTTTAATAAATTATATGATGTTTATAATGGTTTATTAAACGATAAGGAAGAAATTACTTTTATAAATGTACCTTTACATAGAATTGCTTTTTCTTATAAAATTATAGCTAAAGATAATAATAAAATAATAAGTAATACTAAACAAATAATGAAAACTTATCCAATCAGAGGTTATAATCTTCCTAATACAATGAATTTAAAATTGTGGGGTTCTACTTTAACTATCCCACAGTTAACTGTTGAAAAAAATAATGAACTAATTTTAATTAGAAAAAAAGGAAGTAAATTTTTATATGAAATTGAAATAACTCAAGATTCTAATGAATTAATTTACAATGTTAAATTGATCTTACCTAATAATGAAGTAATGTTAACTTTTAAAGATATTAAAAATATTAAGGATCCAATTAACAATTTTATTAGATATATTGGTAGAAGTGAATATTATTTCATTGATGGTATCTTAGAATTAAAAATTAATCCTTGGAGAACTTCATACTTAGAGGGAGTTAAAGAACTATTAAACTTTTTATCTAGTAAATTGGCTATCAATAATTCAGCATTCATACTTATTCCTAATTGGAAAGATTCATCTTTTTATAAATTATTAGTTCAGAAATATCTTTTTTTATTTAATACCTCTACTATTCCTTTAATTGAATACAAATTATTCATACTAATCTCAGATTTTAAAGATTCATTATTTTTTAGCTTATTAGTTCAGAAATATCCATTTTTATTTTATTTTAATACTTTTCCTTTAATTGAAGCACCGACAATAAGTAAAAACAAAAATTATATTAGAAAATCTAGAGGTAAAAATGTACAGTTAATTGAAACTTATACTAAATCTAAACATAGATCATATATTCTTACATTTAAAAATACTCCTTTATTTACTTCAGTGTATAAAGGTATGATGAAATTTTTTAAAGGAAATTTCAAATGGAATAATAAAACTATTTTAGCTCAAACTGTTATCAACGGACAAACTTATTCTTTACATAAAAATGTTGTAATTAATAATAAAACTACCCATAAAGAATATTGGAATTTGATTGAAGATTCTATTCAACAAAACTATACTAAAGATTATTTAATTGAAGTTTATCCTATTATTAAATTAGTTATTTATAATTTAGATGATAAACGAAATAAAAATATTGCTATTCATATAAATAATTCTAACTTAAGCTTACAGGAAAGATGGGAATCAATTAAAAAAAAGTATCCATTTATAAATAAAAGAACATTTTCTACTTATATTACCCCCTTAAAAAAAGATAAAGTAATGAAACCTTTCTTAATATTTAATAAAGAATTATTAACAGATCTTTCATCTATTATTGTAAAAGTAATTTTTGTTCATGATTTAGATAATTCCATCTTTAAATTTATTCATAATTATTTATTAAACCACTTTGATCATAACTTAATTGAAGTTATTCAAGATAAAAATAATAATTATATTTATATTAGAATATTTAGTATTAAATTTATAAATTCTCATAGAATATTTCCTATTACTGAATTAGAATTAATTGATTTATTTAAAGGTAAAAATCTTTATGATGCTTTAGTTAATGCTCAATCTATTTATTTTAAGAAATTTAATATCGATATAACTTCTATAGTTTCTACAGGTTCATTAGCATTTAAATTATTTAGAATTAATTTCTTAATGAAATATAATAGTATACCTATTTTATCTAAACAATTAGATTCTATTGTTAGAAATAGTTATTTTGGAGGCGGAGTACATGTTTTTAAATTAAATAAAATTATTAAAAATGTATATCACTTTGATATTAATAGTTTATATCCTTTTGCTATGCTTAAAGCAATGCCATTTAAACATTTAAAAACTTTTATTCCTAATAATAACCATTGGAGACTTAATGATAAATTCTTTGGTTTCTGTAAAGTTGAAGTAACTATTTCTAATAAATGTAATAAAATATTATTACCTCATAGAATTGATTCTAATATAACTTATGAACCTGGTACATTTACTGGAGTATATTTCAGTGAAGAATTAAAATTATATTTAAAAAATCCGAATTACAAATTTAAATACTTAGAATGTTATGAATTTAGTAATTTTTATCCATTTAAAGAATATGTTAATACTTTTTATAAAATTAAATCAACTTCTTTGGGTGTAGATAAAGCAATAGCTAAATTATTGTTAAATAACCTTTATGGATTCTTTGGTAGAAGTTATCAATTATTAAAAACAGTTAAAATCAATAATGATGATATAATTTCATTCTTAAAAGAATTTGATTCTACCATTATAAATATAGATGAATTAAATGATTATTCTTTAATTAAATATGTTGATACCAATGATAATTACCAAATTAAATCTAATGTTGCTATTGCAAGTGCTATAACTTCTTATGCTAGAATTATAATGCATCCTTACTTATTATTATCAAGTGTTATTTATAGCGATACTGATTCTATATTTACTATTAAACCTTTAGATCCCAAATTAATTAGTAAAGAAATTGGTAAATTTAAAGATGAAATGGATGGTATTATAATTAAACAATTTATTTGTAAAGGTCCCAAAAGATATGCATATTGGTTTATTGATAATAATCAAAGAATAGAAAGATCGGTACATGCGGGTTTAGAAAGAAATTCGATTAAATTTAACAAATTTTTATCCCAAAGATAATTTAACGACCAACTAATTGACAATTTAGACCTAAAAATATTATAAATTTAATATTAGGTATACCCCCATGTTAATTTTTATAGACTGAGGACTTTTCCCGCACTAAATAAACTAATTATCGTTTTATTAAACATCCGCTCCCCAATTGGACCCAATTGGATTAACTTTCGCCTTCAGAAAAAAATAAATAACAGTTTAACATTCAATACTTAATCAACAATAATATATACATCTTTTCCCCTATTACACAGCTCCCGGCTCTAACTAGAGCCGATTATGTAAACACCATTAATATTCAATATACCCTATTTTTATTTAACTACACAACTAATACAAATTTAATGTATGTTAATAAAATAACCTCTCCAAAACTAGCACACTTGCCCCAAATCACCAAAATTTCAACCTTAAAATCAACAACACACAAAACAAACTAAATTAACCACTCCCCAAACCAATACATAAACAACTCTAATTTAATACCCCTATACTATTGGTTAAGGACATTACCTTTGTCTAATTTTTACTTATGAAGTATTAAATTATTGAGATAGATTGAAGATTATTTTAAATATAAAGGAAGTTAAATTTTTTGCCGAAAAGTGGATTTGAACCAATATTTAAATCTTACAAGGAATTCGTTTTACCTATTAAACTATTCCGGCTATAATAAATTATTTTATACTTTAAATATTTTCCCGCCTCTTCATTAAATAATTAATGACAAGGCTTTACATCGGTTTAACCGATGAAGACTATGTTTAGTTAAACTAATCAAGATCAAGTCTATTTTTAATCGTCATCTTTTTTTTCATTAATTAATTAATGACGAAATGAAAATTAATGAAGGTAAATCAATTAATTGATGACAAGAGTTATTCCTTTGCTAATGCAAGTTGTTCATCTAATGTTTATTTTATATAAAAAAGAGATTTGTGCACCTCCTTTCTTCTTTTTAACTTTCAGAATTTTTAATTATTTTTTAAATTTTATTTTAATATAGCTTAACTTAGTCCGGTAAATGGTAATCAAATAATTTTAGTTTTATATTATTAATTATTGCCCCGGAATGAAATCGAATCACTGTATCTCCTTCTTCAGAGGAGCGCTTTAACCATTAAGCAACCAGGGCTATAAATTTTAACTTTAAATTTTTATTTTTTTTTCTTTCATGACTTGATCGATTAAGTTTTTTCCCTACTTCCTAATGCTAGTCATTAATTAATGAAGGCTGACATAGATCTAGTTTTCATCTTTTATTTTATAATAGATGACAGATGTAAAGCGAATCAAATAAAAAGATGAAGTGATTAGTTAAACGAATTAATATCTTGAACCAAGACTCGTAAATTGAGGATTGATTTACCGTTGACTGGTGAAAGATAGACTCGAACAATCAGAACAATTTATGGAGAAAGATAGACTCGAACTATCATTTTTTATATTGCAAATATAACTGATTACCAATTATCATATTTCCCCTATTATAAAGGTAGATTATTTTATATGAATATTTATTCTAATTATAATCTTTATTTTTATATAGTCTCTTTTAATTATTTAATTAAATTAAAAAAAAGGGGGTTAAATTAAAATTAAACTAAGATAATTAGTACTCTGACCATTATAAACTGAAAATAAATATGATTTTTGTAAAACTTAAATAATAGATAATTTGAGGGCTTACTTTTGCTTTCATGCGTCTTATCCCTACTTCATAATTTAAACAGTGGACAAGGGCAATTGGGGAGGCGAGCAATTAAATTGATAACTAGAAATATTTAATTTTCTTTTTAGGGTTATTAATTCATATTTTAACTTAAAACAGCTAGACAAATATATATTCCATATGTAGAAATAGAACTAAGAATTAATAAAGAGATTAACATAAAATATGTCCATGCTATATTGTTAAATCTCCAACTGCTTATTAATTTACTTAAAATTATATACAAAAATTTTCCTAATGGAAATTTTTTAACTATCTCTATTTTAATATTTTTATCTGTTATTATTTTTACTGTTATTATAAAAATTAATGTAAAACTCATATAAACCATTACTAAATTTACTATTAAATTACTTTGTAAAATATTAACCAAATCACTAATATAATTTAATTTTTCTGCATCTGTTAATTCTAATGGAGCGTTAATAATATTAGGAACATTTTCAAATATTGGAGCTAAATTATTTTTATTAATTATTTTGTTCATTTTTTTATTTTTTAATTATTTTTTAAATTAACAAAGACTAAATAATATAGATTCTTTTTTTTTTAATAGATATACTATTCAGTTACTTAACATTCCAATCTATTTAATCATAAACATACGTTTGATTTTCCTATTTCATCATTAGTTTAATATTGATCTCGCCTTACCATGAGGGCGCAAAGTCAATGTAAATCAATTAAATTGATGAAAAAACTGATAACAAGCAAAATAGTTGTTTAATATATAATTTAAATCTTATATATAAATGTTAACTAGTATTAGTTGATGGACAAAAAATTAATTTTATACATTAATCAACTTCTTTTAATTAAAAAAAAATTTTTTTTTTAATCTTTATTTAACACATAAAAATAAAATAATAAAGGGATAACGTAATAAATTTCTTAATATAAAAAATTATGAGAGGTAGAATTCTTTCTTCATTAATTAATGACAATTTGTAAACTGATGACTGGTGTAAGTTTCTCCATTGCATAACCTTAGAGGACTATCAGGTAAATAAAATAAATATGAAATTGTATATATTCTACCCGCCCCCTTCTTTTTATATTTTACTACTTAAAATAAACACTAGAAGAACGAAACTTCCTTTAGTCGCCCTTCATAGACTTCAATTTCTTTTATTCGTGTTGTAGACATTGATCTCGCCAAAGGCGCAAATTAGATTGATGACAACAAGTTGACAATATTTAAGATTTAAATAAGTTATTAAGGCATTTAATAATCATATGTTATCTAGATTATAATCAGGCAAATAAAAAGTAAAATAATTTAAACCATCATAAATTACAATAATAATAACTTCAATATTATCATTAATGACTAGTGTTTCAATATCCAAAGTTATAAAATCATCATCTTATATTTGAACTTTTTTTTTAACCTAATTTACTCTTTTTTTTACTAATTTAAATAAAAGATTAGCCAATATAAAAACTATTTATAATCTTTAATAGTAGAGTTAAGAGGGAATTGAACCCTTATTTTATAGACTTTGCAGGTCTACTACAGAACCATCTGTAAACTAAACTCTTTTGCATTCTTTTTATTTAATATTAAAATTTTTATCTTTCTCTGGTCTCTCCGTATCAATTAAATTGATTAAACTTGTCTTCAACTAGCCCCCTCCTAGTCATCAATTAATTGATACTCCTACGGAGAGAAGGGAGAAGCGTTATAGCCTACCCTTCATCTTTAGATGGCTAACCTCTAATAAATTGCTCCTTGTCATTAATTAATTAATGACAAGTTGTCATGAAGGGTGGCAGTTAGTTGTCTTAATATTGAAAATAGAGTGGTAGGGAAAAAAACTTTTAATTTAATTTTTTTTAAACAATCTTTAACATCAAGTCTATTTGATAAATTAGTAAAGCTAAACTAAATACTTTACAGTATATTCATTTGCATCCTATTTAGAAATGTTCTATTTCTTATAAAATTATCATTTATTATATTTACCATCTAAATAAGAAGTAAAAAATAAAAAATAAGATAGTATCTAGAGGTTAGATTCTTGCTTTATATACATTCAGCGCTTATCTATTATGTTTGTGGCTACCCAACTATGCCTAATAATATTTATTTTTTGAATAAAAATTTAAACAATTGGTACACTAGAGAAACACAGCCTATTGATCCTTTCGTACTAGAAGGTCTGCCCCCTTTTACTATTTGTCCCTCCAGAAGATAGGGACCATACTGACTCACGTCGTATTAAACCCAACTCGCGTACCCTTTTAATCGGCGAACAGCCGAACCCTTCCAAGCTTCTTCA
>Ga0193726_1001618_pt1 | contig 17101 bp, 14 predicted proteins | sample H2c1metaG_FD_144928 | JGI IMG/M metagenome (GOLD analysis project Ga0193726, IMG submission 144928) | Soil microbial communities from a riparian zone of the East river system, Colorado, United States - H2c1 | ecosystem: Environmental > Terrestrial > Soil > Riparian zone | place: USA: East River... | reverse complement strand
CTTTGGCGGCACCGCCGCGTGCCGGCCCTGCCCGGTGTTGTCGGACGCGGAATTGTCGTGCACCAGCCCGGAGTTGATCGGCGTCGACCTGCCGCGCTGGGAGCGGTTGCGGCATGCGGTGCGGCGGAACTATTGGGGCGGCGATTGCTACGCGCATGGCCTGGTGGCGCTTGGCCAGATCGACATCGTCGCCGAATCCACCATGCACGTGTGGGACTGGGGACCCTTGGTGCCGGTGATCGAAGGCGCGGGCGGATCGGTCACCGATTGGCTGGGTCAGAAGCTCAGACCCGATGGCGACGGGCGCGTGCTGTCGGTGGGCGATAAGACGCTGTTGCCGGCCATACTGAGGGAGCTGAATCAACCTCCGGTTGCCTCGGCGTAGCGGCACTGCCACGCTTCGGGCCGCCAAACCAATCTGGAACAGCACCGTGCGATTTCTTGTCGTGTTGTTATCGCTTTTGTTTTTGGCCAGGATCGGCGCGGCGCAAGGCGATGCACCGCCGCCGCCGCGGCACGGGTTCACGGTACTGGGCGAACCCGCTCTGCCCGCGGATTTCCAGGCCTTTCCCTATGTCAATGTGAATGCGCCCAAGGGCGGCGAGGTGCACCTCGCATCGATCGGCACCTTCGACAGCTTCAACCCATTCATTCTTCGCGGCACGGCGGAAGCGCACGGCGCCGGAGCCTGGATCACTCTGCCAGGAGGGTCCGGTTCCGGATCATCGGTCGGTCACGTGTGGGAAAGCCTGTTGACCGCTTCGGCCGACGAAGTCGCGACCGGCTATGGCCATCTGGCGCAGTCGATCGAGGTGCCGGCCGACAAGACCTGGGTCGCCTTCAATCTGCGCCCCGAGGCGAAATTCTCCGACGGTACGCCGGTGACCGCTGAAGATGTGGCGTGGACCTTCCGCACCCTGATGGAGCAAGGGCGTCCCTCGATACGGATTCAGTTCGCTGACATCAAGGATGTCGTCATCGAGGGTCCGCGTCGCGTGCGGTTCAATTTCAAGACCACGCAGAATCGGGAACTGCCGCTGATGGTGGGTGGTCTGCCGGTGCTCCCGAAACATTTCTTCGAAGGCCGCGACTTCACCAAACCGCTGACCGACGCGCCAATTGGATCCGGCCCCTATCGCATCACCAATTTCGAGCTTGGCCGTTCGGTGACCTATACCCGCGATCCGAACTGGTGGGCGGCGAACCTGCCGACAGGCCGCGGTACCAACAATTTCGACCGGATCCGTTACGAGTATTTCCGCGATTCAACCGTCGCGATGGAAGCCTTCAAAGCCGGCAAAGTCGACATCCGCAGCGAGAACATCGCCAAAAACTGGGCTTCCGCTTACGATTTTCCGGCGGTCCGCGACGGCGCGGTGCTTAAGCGCGAGTATGTCCATAAACTGCCCACCGGCATTCAAGGCTATGCCATGAATACGCGCCGGAAAGTGTTCGCCGATCCGCGTGTCAGACAAGCCGTTACCTTGGCGTTCGATTTCGAATGGACCAATAAAAACCTGTTTTATTCCGCCTATAAACGGACCTTAAGCTATTTCAGCAACACCGAACTGGCCGCGACGGAACCGCCATCGCCCGAGGAATTGGCGCTCCTGAAGCCCTATAAGGATAGCTTGCCGGACGCTCTGCTGACGCGTCCGTTTACGTTGCCGGTCACGGACGGCTCCGGCAACAATCGCGAGCAATTGGTCGATGCGCTGAAGCTGCTGCGTGAAGCCGGATGGCAGGTCAAGGATCGCAAGTTGCTCGACGCCGACGGTCGGCCGGCTGCCTTCACGATCTTGCTGGATGACCCGAGCCTGGAGCGCGTTACGCTGCCGTACGTGCAGAACCTACGCAAGCTCGGTTTCGATGTGCAGGTGCGCACCGTGGATCCGGCGCAGTACCAGCATCTCACCGACGATTTCGACTTCGACATGATCATGATGATTTATCCCGGTTCCGACATCCCCGGCAGCGAGCTGCGCGATTATTGGTCCTGTGCCGCCGCCAAATCCACTGGGAGTTCGAATGCTCCCGGCATTTGCGATCCGGCGATCGACGCGATGATCGAAACCGTGATCGCGGCCGAGAACCGGGATACCTTGCGCACGGCGGCGCGAGCGCTGGACCGGCTGCTGCTGCGGAACTGGTACCTCGTGCCGAACTGGTACAGCCAGAATTTCCACATCGCCTATTGGGACCGGTTTGGCGATCCCGGCATCCCGATCCGGGAAGGCTTCAACTTCGATACCTGGTGGATCGACCAACAAAAAGCGGCGCACAACGACGAGGCGCGGCACTGATATGGCGGCCTACCTGATTCGCCGCCTGATCCTGGTCATCCCAACTTTATTCGGCATCATTGCGATCAACTTCGCGATCATCCAGTTCGCACCGGGCGGTCCGGTGGAGCAAATGCTCGCCGAATTGCGCGGCAAGGGTGCGTTGTCGAGCCGTCTGGGATCGGCCTCCTCCGATATCGGTTCGGCCGGCACGTATCGCGGTTCGCAAGGCCTGGACCCGCACGTGATCGCCGACATCAAAAAGATGTTCGGCTTCGACAAGCCACCGTTGACGCGCTTCGCCGATATGCTTTGGGGCTATCTGCATTTCGATTTCGGCCGCAGCTTCTTTCGCGATAAATCCGTCGTTGGCCTGGTATTCGAGAAATTGCCGGTCTCGTTGTCGCTTGGTCTTTGGTCGACGCTGTTGATCTACATGGTTTCCATTCCGCTCGGCATTCGCAAAGCGGTGCGCGACGGGAGCCGGTTCGATGTCGCGACCAGCGCGGCGATCCTGGTCGGCTATGCGTTGCCCGGATTCCTGCTCGCGATCCTGCTCGTGGTGTTGTTCGCCGGCGGCAGCTTTCTGAGCATCTTCCCGTTGAGCGGACTGACCACCGAAGGATCCAGGTCCTGGCCGTGGTCTTCCCGACTTCCGGACTATCTTTGGCACATGGTGCTGCCGATCGCCGCGATGGTCGCGGGCGGCTTCGCGAGCCTGACGATGCTGACCAAAAATTGCTTTCTGGAGGAGATCGGCAAGCAATACACCGTCACCGCCCGCGCCAAGGGCGCCGGTGAAACGCGGGTGCTCTATGGCCACGTTTTTCGCAATGCCATGCTGTTGATCGTGGCCGGATTTCCGCAGGCGTTCGTTGGGATTCTGTTCACCTCGGCGTTGCTGGTGGAGATCGTGTTTTCGTTGGACGGGATGGGCCTGCTTGGCTTCCAGGCGGCCATTCAGCGCGACTATCCGGTCATGTTCGGAACGCTTTATATCTTCACGCTTCTGGGCCTGGTGATGCAGATCATCGGCGACATGATGTACACCGTTGTCGATCCGCGCATCGACTTCGCGGCAAGAGGGTGAACCTGTCGCACATCACCCGGCGGCGGCTCGCGATTTTTCGAGCCAACCGCCGGGGATATTGGTCGCTTTGGATATTCCTGGCGTTGTTCGGTGTGTCGCTGTTCGCCGAATTCATCGCCAACGACCGGCCGTTGCTGATCCGCTACGACCACGCCTGGTATGTCCCGGTGCTGAAGGATTACGGTGGCGATACGTTCGGCGCCGACTTTCTGCCGACTGACGCGGACTACACCGACCCCGATCTTCGCCATGTCATCGAGGCCAAGGGCTGGATGGTATGGCCGCCCATCCGTTATGCTTATGACACGACGGTCAAGGATCTGAACGTCCCGTCGCCGGCCGCGCCGAGTTGGCACAACCCTCTGGGCACCGACGACCAGGCGCGCGACGTGCTTGCCCGGGTAATCTACGGCCTTCGCGTTTCGGTGCTGTTCGGTTTCACGCTGACCGGGTTGACGTCGGTCGTCGGTGTGATCGCCGGTGCGTTGCAGGGATTCTACGGCGGCCTGACCGACCTTCTTGGCCAACGCTTCATTGAAATCTGGAGTGGCATGCCGGAACTTTACATGCTCATCATCCTGGGCAGCCTGATCACGCCCGGGTTTTGGGTGCTGCTGATTTTTTTGTTGCTGTTCCGCTGGATGAACCTGACCGGCGTTGTGCGCGCCGAATTCCTGCGCGGCCGCAACCTCGAATATGTCCGGGCCGCCAAGGCGCTCGGCGTGTCGGACATCACCGTCATGTGGCGTCACATTCTGCCGAACGCCATGGTGGCGACGCTGACCTATGTTCCGTTTCTCCTGTCAGGATCGGTGACGCTGCTGTCGACTCTGGACTTCCTGGGGTTCGGTTTGCCGCCGGGATCGCCATCCCTGGGCGAATTGGTAGCTCAGGCGAAATCGAACCTGCAGGCGCCGTGGCTGGGGATCACCGCGTTCGTCGTACTTGGTGGTGTTTTAACGTTACTGATTTTCATCGGCGAAGCAGTGCGCGACGCGTTCGATCCCAGACGGCTGCCGACCGCATGAGTTTATTGGAAGTTCAGGACCTGTCGGTGGCATTTGGCGCCAAACGCGTGGTCGATCGCGTGTCGTTCACGCTCGATCGTGGCGAGACTTTGGCGCTGGTCGGCGAGTCGGGCTCGGGCAAGTCGCTGACGGCGCTGTCGTTGTTGCAACTTTTGCCGCGCGGCGGGAGTAATCCGACCGGAACGATCGTCCTGGACGGGTGCGAAATGGTCGGTGCGTCGACCGACGTTCTGCATAAGGCCCGCGGCGATCTGGCCGGGATCGTGTTTCAGGAACCCATGACGAGCCTCAATCCGCTGCATCGCATCGGGCGTCAGGTGGCGGAGGCGATCACGCTGCATCGCCCGATGCCGCGCGCGGCCCTGATGGAGCGTGTGATTGGCGTACTGGATGAGGCCGGGTTTCCGGACGCCGCGCATCGATTGGATGCGTTCCCGCATCAATTGTCCGGGGGCCAGCGGCAGCGTGTCATGATCGCGACAGCACTGGCAAATGATCCGGCCCTGTTGATCGCGGATGAACCGACGACCGCTCTGGATGTCACGATTCAGGCGCGGATCCTGGCGTTGCTATCTGGGCTCAAAGCCAGCCGCGGTCTCGCGCTGCTGCTGATCACTCACGATTTACGCATCGTTCGGCGTTACGCCGACAAAGTTTGCGTGATGAAGGATGGCGCGATCGTCGAGGCGGGAACGGTCGCCGCGGTTTTCGCGTCGCCGGCACATCCTTACACCAGGATGCTGCTCGATGCCGTGCCGCGGGGTGTGCCGCCGCCTTTGGCCGAGGACTCACCGGCGCTGCTTCGTCTCGAATCGGTAAAGGTGCATTTCCCGATCCGCCGCGGCGTCATGCGCCGTGTTGTCTCCGTGGTGCGCGCTGTCGACGGCGTCTCATTGACAGTGCGAGCCGGCGAAACGGTTGGCCTGGTCGGCGAATCCGGATCAGGCAAGACGACCCTTGCCTTGGCGGCCTTGCGCCTGGAGCCTGTGCAAGGACGTGTCGTGTTCGCGGGACAGGACGTCGTTCGACTCGGCCGTGCCGCGATGCGTGCGTTGCGGGCACGCATGCAAATCGTATTTCAGGATCCGTACGGAAGTTTGTCGCCCAGGATGACGGTGGGGGATATCGTGGCGGAAGGTTTGGGGGTGCATGAGCCGGCGCTGAAGGGCTCGGAACGAAATCGGCGCGTGATGGAGGCGCTCGAGGAAGTCGGGTTGCCCGCGACCATGATGGAACGCTACCCGCACGAATTCAGCGGCGGCCAGCGGCAGCGCATCGCGATCGCGCGAGTGATTGTGCTGAAGCCGGAGCTGGTGGTGCTGGATGAACCGACGAGTGCGCTCGATATGTCGGTGCAAGCGCAGATCATCGCATTACTGCGCGATCTTCGCGACCGCCACAATTTGGCCTATCTGTTCATTAGTCACGATCTGAAGGTCGTGCGGGCGCTGGCGCATCGGGTGGTCGTGTTGCGGGAAGGCAAAATCGTCGAGCAAGGCACGGCGGAGGAGATTTTCACCCATCCGCGAGAGGAGTACACGCGGTCCCTGATGCAGGCGGCGTTCGATTTGGATTGAGCCAGTGGTACTGTCATCGCGGTGCGCCCGCCCCTGTCACCGTGAGGAGCGTAGCGGCGAAGCAATCTGCCAGCCCCCACCGAGGGAGATTGCTTCGTTTCGCTCGCGATGACAGGGGGACGGCAGAACGGCGGATCACCCATCCATAACCAGCAATCGATCCACCACGTTCACCACGCTTCCTTACCCTTCACCGGCCGCGCCACCGAAGCCTTTTCCCGTTGTTCCGCCTCATGCTTGTCGAACATCAGGCGGGCCGCGCTGGTCCGCTTCTCGGTCAGCTCCGCCCGGTGATCGGCGCACCAGTTGAACGAATCGATCCGCGGGCGATTGTCGCCGGAGAAATGCGGCATCACATAGCGCTGATACAACTCGTACGAGCGTTTCGTTTGCTCGAAGTCAGCCCAGTTGTGGACTTGTTGCAAAAACGCACCGAAATCGCCTTGCTTGTCGTACAGCCGTTGGATCAGAGCAATCGCGTCGTCGGGAGTGCCGATCACGCCATAGTTGTTCTCCGTGAACCATTCTGCCGCACTCTTGCCCGGCGGCACGATGAACCGCGGCTGGTTGTTGTTCAGGTATCCCAGATACGCGTCAAACCCGTACTTGACATTCTCCATGGCCTGCGCCCGGGTTTCCGCGATGTGCATGGGGCCCACGAGCCGCAATCCGGCGGGATCCATCTGCTTGCCTTGCTCGGCGGCGATATCATTGGCGATCTTCCAGTTCGCGCCAAGAGCGTCGTAGCCGAACGGATTGGTCGCGGCGACGCAGATCATGCTCAACCCGTATTTTCCGGCCAGCCGCCCGCCCGACGGCGTCACCGCGCTGACCACCGCGACCTCGGGATGCGGCTTGGTATACGGCAGCAGATGCGCCCGAGCGCCGACGAAGTTGTACCACTCGGTCCGCTCGGTGATGATGTCGCCTTTGAAGAAGCGCAGGATCACGTCCAGCGCCTCGGCCATGCGATCACGTTGCGTATCCGGATCGATCCCCAGCATCAGCGCGTCCGATGCCAAAAGCCCAGGACCGGCACCGAACATGATACGGCCGCGCGTGTGATGATCGAGCTGGATGATCCGGTTCGCCGTCATCAGCGGATTATGATACGGTAACGAAATCACGCCGGTGCCGAACCTGATCCATCGGGTCCGCTCGGCCGCCACGGCGATGAACAGTTCCGGGGAACTGATCAATTCCCATCCGGCGGAATGGTGCTCGCCGATCCACGCCTCCTGAAACCCGAGCCGGTCGAGCCACTGGATCAACTCCAGGTCGCGCTCGATGCACGCGGCCGGGTTTTCGTTCATCGGGTGGAAGGGCGGCAAGAATACGCCGTGACGAAGCGGGATAGTGGCCATGGTTCGACTCCTCCTGAGGGGACGCAGCGAGCGGACGATGTTATCAGGGTTCAACGGATCGCAAACCCCGACGGGAACCATGAGCCAATCGTCTGATCGCGTGGACCGCCGCGTCTGGGTCATCGCCGCCGCCTGTTCCTGCGGCCCGCTGATGTCCGGCCTCGATTCGACGATGGTCAACGTCTCGCTGGACGCGTTGAGCATGACGTTCCATGTGCCGTTGGGCACCATCCAGTGGGTGACCAGCGGCTATTTGCTCGCGCTCGCCTTGACGTTGCCGTTGAGCGGCTGGCTGGTGGACCGGGTGGGCGCGCGGCGCATCTTTCTTGGCTGCTTCGCCGGCTTCATCTTGTGTTCGGTCCTGAGCGGCTCAGCCGGTTCCATCCAGGTGCTGATCCTGTGCCGCGTGCTGCAAGGCATCGCCGGCGGATTGCTGGCACCGATGATGCAAATGATGATGGCGCGTCACGCCGGGCGCCACATGGCACGAGTGATCGGCGTGGCCGCGATGCCCGTCATGGTCGGCCAGATGTTCGGTCCCAGCCTCGGCGGCGTGATCCTCGGCCAACTGGGCTGGCGATGGATCTTCTTCGTCAACGTTCCAGTGGGTCTGATCGCGATCTGTTTCGCATGGTTCGCATTGCCGCGCGACGAAATCACCAGCGGCCGCCGGCTGGATCTTCTCGGCTTCGCGATGATCTCGCCCGGCCTCGCACTGCTGCTGCAAGGACTGGTCTCCTGGGCGCATGGGAACGCCACGGCCGCGCTCAGTCTGGCCGCCAGCGCGCTGCTGCTGGCCGGGTTCGTCCGGCACGCCTTACGGCATCCGGTCACCGCCCTGATCGACCTCAGGCTGTTCCGGGCACGCGTCTTCCGCGCCGCCGCCGCGACACAGTTCCTGTCAAATGCCCTCAATTTCGGCAGCCAATTGCTGTTGCCGCTGTTCTTCCTGCAAGTGCGCCACGCCACGCCGACCACGACCGGATTGCTGTTGTTTCCTCTGGGTCTTGGCATCTTTTGCGGACTTCCGATCATGGGCCGGCTGAGTGAACGTTTCGGTGCCCGCGCGATTTCCGGCGCCGGAGCGCTGCTGGCCTGCGTCGGCACCGTGCCCTTCGCCTTCGCGGATATCGAGACGCACTACGGACTTCTCGGCGTCGCGCTGTTCATCCGCGGCTTCGGTGGTGGTTCGATCACCATACCCTCCGCCGCGGCCGCCTATTCCTCGGTGCCGCGCGAGTCACTGGGCCACGCGACCACAGCGATCAATATCTGCCAGCGCTTTGGTGGCCCAACCGGTTCCGCTGGTCTGGCGATTTTCCTGCAATTCGCCTTGCTCCGCGCCGCCACCCCGGCACAGGCCTATCACTGGGCTTTTTTCGCTCTCACCGCGATCGCGGCGGCCGGTTTACTCGCTGCGTCCCGGCTGCCGGGCCGCATGCCGCGTTGATTACGGAAATGCAATGGTCTGAATCGCCATCTGCTGCCATGAGGGGCCAGTTCGCGCCCGATGCGGCGGGTGCATGGTCACTCCCGGGGCCAGCCTCGACGCGGTGCCATTTTCAGGCATATGCTCCGGGCAAATCATCCCTGAGGAGCGCCACACCATGAGCGGTGAAAATTGTCTGACCGGTATGAAAGTCCTCGACCTTACCCAGTTCGAGGCCGGGCCATCGTGCACCGAAGCCCTCGCCTGGATGGGCGCGGACGTGGTGAAGGTGGAAAACCCCCGCTCCGGCGACCCCGGCCGTACCGCCGGCGGCAAGCCCGGTCAGGACGCCAATTATTTTTTGCAATACAACGCCAATAAGCGTTCGGTGGCGGTCAATTTGAAGGACCCGCGCGGCGTCGAACTCGTCAAGCAGATGGCGAAGCAGGCCGACGTGATGGTCGAGAACTTCGCTCCCGGCGCCGTGGAGCGACTCGGCCTGGGCGCTGACGTCATCCGGGCGTTGAACCCCGGGATCATTTATTGCCAGGTCAAGGGTTTCGGCGCCGGCAGCCCATTCGAGAAAAGTCTTGCTTTCGATATGATCGCGCAGGCGGTCGGCGGACTGATGAGCATCACCGGTGAGGAAGGCGGACCGCCCTGCAAGCCAGGTGCGACGATCGGCGACACCGGCACCGGCATGGTGATGGCGATCTCCGTGCTCGGCGCTTATGTCCGCAAGTTGCGGACCGGCCAGGGCGAGCATCTGCAACTCGCCATGCAGGACTCGATCCTGCACTACGTGCGCAACGCGTTCACCTTCATGGAGCGCACCGACGGCAAGGCCGCGCCGCGCGCCGGTTCCAAGACGGTCGGTGGCGGCAATCCGCCCATCGGCGTGTATCCCTGCAAGGGCGGCGGTCCGAACGATTACGTCTATATCTACACGAGCCGGGCGAACCCCGAGCATTGGACCCGCCTGTTGAAGGTCATGGGCCGCGAGGACCTGATCGGCGACAAGCGCTACGACGATCCCGATGCGCGCACGCAACGGCGCGAGGAAGTCGACGCGATCGTTTCGGAATGGACTCGGAAGCATGACAAGATCGAAGCGGGGAAGCTGGTCAGCCTCGCGACCATCCCGGCGGGCGCGGTGATGGATACGGCGGAACTGGCGGCCGATAAGACGTTCCGGGACCGCGGCATCCGCCAGACGATGCATCACCCCAAAGTTGGCGACTATGTCATGAGCGGCTGGCCCGTCCGCTTCAGCGGCAAGACGCCGCCGATTTCGCCCGCGCCGCTGCTCGGCCAACATGGTGAGGAGGTCCTGGCCGACTGGCTGAAACTCGACAAGGACCAGATCGGCGCCTTGCGCAACGACTCGATCGTCGCCTGATGGCGCATCAGTTTTGCACGGTACAGGACGAAGGCCGGTTGCGCGTTGTCACGCTCAACCGGCCAGAGGTGCTGAACGCGCTGCACGCCGACGCCAACGATGAACTGGCCGCTGTGTGGGACGAATTTGCCGCGCGCGACGATTTGTGGGTCGGCATCGTGACCGGCGCCGGCGGACGAGCGTTCTCCGCCGGCAACGACCTCAAAGTGCAGGCCGCCGGTAAACGCCGGCCGAACGGGCCAAACGGGTTTGCCGGGTTGTCGCATCGTTTCGATCTCGACAAGCCGCTGATCGCGGCGGTGAATGGCGTGGCGATGGGCGGCGGGTTTGAAACCGCGCTGGCCTGCGACATCATCATCGCCGCCGAGAACGCGGTGTTCGCGTTGCCCGAACCGCGCGTAGGACTGATCGCCGGCGGCGGCGGCGTGCATCGGCTGCCGCGCACGATCCCGATCAAGAAAGCCATGGGGATGATCCTGACCGGTCGCCGCGTGCCGGCACGAGAGGGATTTGAACTCGGCTTCGTCACTGAAGTAGTCCCCGAAGGTCAGGCACTCGAAGCCGCGAAGCGGTGGGCAAGCATGATATTGGAATGCTCGCCCAAAGCCGTGCGCGCGTCGAAACAGGCGTCGTATCGCGGCCTGGATGAGCAGCAGCTACGAACCGCGATGCGGACCGTTTATCCCGCGCAGCAGGAAAACATCGACAGCCAGGACTACATCGAAGGCCCCAAGGCGTTCGCGGAAAAATGCAAGCCGAACTGGCAAAACAAGTAAGGAGCACAATCGATGAGCCTCCGGGTGCACAATCTGTATTGCGACGCCGACGGCGAATCGCACTGGCGCGATATCGACATCGAATGGGAGAGTGAAGGTCCAGGCGGCAAGGTGTCCGCCCTGCAGTCCGCCAACGGCATCATCTTCCGGCAAACTCAGGCGGAACACGACCGCCCATGGCATCCCGCGCCGCGGCGGCAATACATCATCAATCTCGATGCCGGCGTGGAACTGACCGCCAGCGACGGAGAAGCGCGCAAAATCGGTGCCGGTGAAGTCGTTTTGGTCGAGGACACCTCCGGCAAAGGGCACTTGTCAAAGTCCATCAACAATCAGATGCGGCACTCGATTTTCGTGCCGATCGAATAGGGAGACAGCGACGATGCGTATTCATAACATCTATGTCGATGACGCCGGCGAGACGCATTGGCGCGATGTGGAAGTCAAGTGGGTCGAGGAGCGGAACGGCAGCAAACTCTCCGCGCGGCTTCCCGCCACCGGCATTATCTTCCGCGAAACATCGGGGGATTACGACTTGTCCTGGCAGCCGGCGCCGCGCCGTCAGTACATCATCAATCTGGATGGCGGCGTGCAGATCACCGCCAGCGACGGCGAGGCGCGGCAAATCGGTGCCGGCGAGGTCATTCTTGTCGAGGACATTCGCGGCAAGGGCCATCTGTCGAAGTCCATCGGCGGACAAATGCGTCATTCCATATTCGTGCCGGTCGAGTAGCGCCGGGCGTTCCAACCCAGGGAGCCCGCCTCGACGTTGAACGCCTCACTCCGGCCGCCCGGAGCGGTGATACGGATGACCGGCCGCGATGGATCGCGCGCGGTAGATTTGCTCGGCCAGCATCGCGCGAACAAGCAAATGCGGCCAGGTCATCCGCCCCAGGGACAGGATGAAATCCGCGCGGGCGAGGACCGGCCGGTCAAGCCCCGCCGCGCCACCGATCAGAAAGCGGATTGGCCGGGACAGCGTCAGCCAGCCCTCCAACCGCGCCGCGAACGCCGCGCTGTCGAGCATCTCACCGCCAAGATCGAGTGCGATCGTGAATGCCTGACCCGGCAAAGCGGCCAACAGCGCTTCCCCTTCCCGGCGTTTGATCTCCGCCGCGGACCCTTTGCCGTCGGCGAGTTCCGTCAATGCCAAAACGGGCCGGATCCGGGCGCTATACCGGGCGAACAGCTCCGTCTCGGGCCCATCGCGGGAACGGCCAATGGCGATGACGCGCATCATGTCAGGTCGGCCAACAATCGCAGCACGGCCTCAAGCTGCCGGTCCAATCCATACCGCTCCCCGACCCAATCGCGATAAAGTCCTGGGCGGGAGGAGCGGATCAGCGCCACGGCCTGTTCGATGCTGGCGAACAGGCATTCCTCGGGCCACAATCGGTCAGCGCCCGGAAAGTCATGCACGACGGGGAACGCGCCCACGGCCATCGCCTCACCAATGTTCAATCCGAAGCTTTCATACATCGACGTCGACAGCAGCACGCCCTTATCCGCATACCAGGCCGGCATATCGGTGATCACACCGTCGAACCGCACGACCCCGGACAGACCCAGAGACCCCATGAACCGCTGCACATAGCGCGCCGTACGCAGATCCGTGAAGGCGCCGGCGACGTGAACCACGTATCGCGGATCGGCGCGATGCAACGTATGCGCGATCTGCAACAGGAGCATCGGGTTCTTTTTTGGCTCCAGATGTCCAACCCACGCGACCAGGCGCCGATCCCCAGACCCGGGAGCAAACCGATCCATATCGATTCCGTTAGGAATGACGTCCGGCCGCACATGGCCGGCGATCGACGGGTGACGCGTGAGCAAAAGGTCGGTGATGTCCGTGCCCACCGTGATCAATCGGTCTACACGCGACCAATCCACGTCTGCCGGGAACGTGGTTTGCAGCGCCTCGATCGAGTGCAAACGTATGACGCACCGTTTGCCCGTCAAGCAGCCGGAGGTGGTGGCCCACACGGCATGGTCCCAGCACCACTCGAACCAAACGATGTCGGCCCAGGCGATCGCCTCGGCCAGGGATGAGCCGGGACCGGCGCAAATGAATCGCACGTCATGGTGCCGCCGAAGGGCCGGGATCAGTGGAGCAAGGAACGTATCGTCCGGTCCCTTGATCCGGTCAGCGAGCAGCAGTCTTGCCATCGGCCGGTGGTGAGGCCTTCGCGGCTTGCGGTGCCTGCTGTCCCGGTGGTGTTTCCCGATGCGCCCTGTAGGCTTCGAGTTGGCGTTGGCTCGGGATCGAGCTGCTCACCGCGCCTTTATCATCGTGGAAGTCGATCACCACCATGGCGACGGTCGGATCGAACTGAAAGCTTGGATTGACGAACAGAGGAACCGGTTTGGTTGACGGCGCCGGAGCCGGCACGGCACCACGGGACGGTGCAGTGCTGTCACCTAAGCCGCGAATCGGCGGAGCGGCCTGAATCGACAACGGACTCGACATGACGGACAGCTATGAAAAACGCCGCGCACGATTGCGCTGCTCGTCGTTCTACCGCCAAATCCTTAATATCAGGTTAACGGTCCGCGTTATCTGACCAGGACAATGGCCTCGATCTCGACCGAAATGTTGCCTGGAAGGCTGCCCATCCCGACCGCCGACCGGGCCGGCCGGCCTTGATCGCCGAACACCGCGACGAACAGGTCGGTGCAGCCGTTGATGACCTTCGGGTGCTCGATGAAATTTGGCGCCGCGTTCACCATCCCGAACACTTTCAGGATCGTGTCGACGCGGTCGATCGTGCCCAAAGCGGCCTTCATATTGGCGATCAGGCTAAGCCCGCAGAGCTTCGCGGCCTCATAAGCCTCCTCGACCGTCAGCGCCTGCCCGACCTTGCCGGTCGTCGAATACCCTTTGGCATTGCGTGGCCCGACGCCTGACAGGAACAGCATGTTGCCGCCCAGGCGCCATGGCACGTAATTGCCGATCGGTTCCGGAGGTTGGGGCAACGCCAGGCCCAGTCGGGCAAGGTTCTCGGTCGCGGTCATGGTCCATCTCCTTTCCGTGGGCTCCGACGGCCTGGGATTTCCGGTTGGGATAGTCCGTCGGAGTTGTCAATTCCGTTACTTCGATCATCTTGGCAACGGATGATCGCCCGGTGGGCCGGGTCGCGGCCGGTCAGACCGTGAGCGATCTGAAACCGATCGCCGAATGACGCCGCGAGCCGCGCGCGAGGCGCCAGGTGATCGTTGCGCGGCGACGCGAAGGCAGCGCGGTCATTGCCACTTCGTCCGCCCGGCGATCATGCCATCGATGGGCCAGAGTCACCGCGCGGCCTCTCCCTCGCGTCCGTCCGCTTCTATCGACTGGCGGGTTGCGGTTATAGAGGGAGCTAATCCGCACCAGCAAAACAGGGAGCACGGCCATGACCATCGCCGAGACACTGGCCACGCGCATCCTCGAGGTCAGCTACGACAAGCTGCCGGACGACGCTCGGCATTGGGCCAAAGTCGCGATCATGGACACGGTGGGCTGCATCCTGGCCGGTGCCGACGAGCCTTGCGCGCGCATCGCCGGAAGGGTTGCCTCGATCGGCGGCGCCAACGGACCCTGCGTGGTGTTCGGAACCGCGCATCGCGTCGGCCCGATGGACGCCGCGGCGATCAATGGCACCGCCGCCCATGCGCTCGATTACGACGATTGCAGCGACACTCTGGGCGGCCATCCGTCCGCGCCCATCCTGCCGGCGCTGTTCGCACTGGCCGAGACGCGCGGCGCCGGCGGACGCGATTTCATCGCCGCCTATGTCGCGGGCTGGGAAACGGAAACCCGGATCGCCCGCGGCGTGAATTTTCATCACTATGAGAAAGGCTGGCACCCGACCGCGACTTTGGGTGTGTTCGGCGCGACGGCGGCGTGCGCGAAGCTGCTGGATTTGTCCGTCGAGAAAACCGCGCGGGCATTGGCTCTGGCGGCAACGTTCTCCTCGGGCCTCAAGGCTAATTTCGGGACGATGACAAAACCGCTGCACGTTGGCCAGGCCGCGCGCAACGGATTGTACGCGGCGCTGCTGGCCGCGGAGGATTTTACGTCTTCGACCGATGCGATCGAACATCGGCAAGGCTTCCTGCGCGTCTTCAACGGCGAGGGAAATTTCACCGCCGATCCGATCGTGGCGGAGTGGGGATCGCCGTGGGACATCGTCGATCCCGGTCTGGCGATCAAACAATACCCATGCTGTGGCAGCACGCATCCCGCCGTGGACGCGATGCTTATGTTGGTGCGGGATAACGATCTGACACCGGAGATGGTGTCCCGCATCGAGTCACGGACCCATCCCAGACGCTTCGCCCACACCAACCGGCCCGATCCGCGCGGCGCGCTGGATGCCAAGTTCAGCGTGCAGTACTGCCTCGCGCGCGCTTTGGTGAGCCGGCAGGTGCTGATCGAGCATTTCGAGGACGGCAGCTACGACGAATCCGAGGTGCGGGTTGTGCTGGCCCGCGTGGTCTCCTCCGCCTGGCCGGACCGGAAGATGGCGCTGTCCGAGCATTTCGGCGCCGATGTCCAGGTCACACTGACCGACGGACGCGTGCTGACGAAGTCGGTGCCGCGGCCACTAGGGCGGGGACCGTCCATTCCGCTGCCGCCCGAATTGCTGCGCGGCAAGTTCATCGATTGCGCGCGGCGGGCACTGCCGGCCGACGCCGCCAACCGTCTGCACGGTATGCTGGATACGCTGGAAACTGTCAGCCAGATCCGCTCGCTGACCGCGGCGACCATCCCGCGAACGGCGCTGGCGGCCGATTGACGGAATGCATTGTTGCCAACGGGCGTGCGGCATGGTCAGAGTGCAGCCAACAGGACTATAACCAGGGAGCGAACGTTGGGTTTCCTCGCGCGGCTGATGCTGGCCTGTCTGCTCATTCTGTGCGGCGGTCTCGATGCCGCGCTCGCGCAGAAGCGCGGCGGCATGCTGCACGTGACCCATCGCGACAACCCGCCGAGTGCGTCGATCCATGAAGAAGCAACGATTTCAACGGACATGCCGTTCATGGCGGTGTTCAACAACCTGGTCGTGTTCGATTCCGACAGCCGGCAGAACCGCATTGACCGGATTTTGCCCGACCTGGCGACGTCGTGGAAATACAGCGACGACGACCGGACCCTGACGTTCCAGTTGCGCGACGGGGTGAAGTGGCACGACGGCAAACCGTTCACCTCGGCCGACGTGAAGTGCACCTGGGATACCGTCACCGGCAAGATCGACGGCAAGATGCGCAAGAACCCGCGCAAGACGTGGTGGCGCAATATCCAGGAGATCGTCACCAATGGCCCAATGGAGGTGGCGTTCCATCTGACCGACCCGCAACCGTCGCTGCTGGTCATGCTGGCGGCGGGATATGCTCCGGTTTATCCGTGCCATGTGCCGGCAGCGCTGATGCGCACCCATCCGATCGGTACCGGGCCATTTAAGTTCGTCGAGTTCAAGCAGAACGAGTCGATCCGGCTGGAACGGAACCCGGATTATTGGAAGCCCGGCAGGCCGTACCTGGACGGCATCGAATACGCCATCATCGCCAACCGTTCGACCGCGATCCTGGCCTTGGTCACCGGCAAATTCGACCTGACCCTGACCGGCGAGGTGACCCCGGAACTGGTGAAGGACGTCAGGTCGCAGGTACCGCAAATGCAATGTCTGGTGCAGCCTTCCAACACGCAGGGCAATCTGCTGGTGAACCGCGAGCGTCCCCCATTTGACAACGCGCAAATTCGTCGCGCGATGGGTCTGGCGATCGATCGCAAGGCGTTCTCCGACATCCTCAGCCGCGGCGTTTACAATATCGGCGGTGCGATGCTGGCCCCTCCCGAAGGGTTGTGGGGCTGGTCGGCGGAATTCATGGCGACGGTCCCGGGCTATGGCGCGGATGTGGAGAAGAGCCGCGAGGAAGGCCGTCAGATCATGGCGGAACTCGGCTATGGCCCGGACAAGATGATGCCGCTGAAAGTATCGACGCGGAACATCGCCGATTACCGCGACGCCGCCGTCATTCTGATCGATCATCTGAAGACCGTGTATATTCAGGGGGAGTTGGAGCCGTTGGATTCAGCCGTTTGGTACGCGCGCCTCGCGCGTAAGGACTACGCGGTCGGGATGAATGTGCAGGGCACCGGCGTCGATGATCCGGATG
>Ga0193726_1001617_pt1 | contig 17116 bp, 16 predicted proteins | sample H2c1metaG_FD_144928 | JGI IMG/M metagenome (GOLD analysis project Ga0193726, IMG submission 144928) | Soil microbial communities from a riparian zone of the East river system, Colorado, United States - H2c1 | ecosystem: Environmental > Terrestrial > Soil > Riparian zone | place: USA: East River... | reverse complement strand
GTCCCGAGGGCGCACGGCGTCTGGTGGGAGCAGGTCCGGCTGCCGAGGGCCGCGGCCACCGATCATCTCGATGCGTTCTTCTCGCCGGCGTACTCGGCGCCCCTTGCCCTGAACGTGCCGACCGTCGTCGCGATCCACGACGTGTCGTTCGTCGCGCATCCCGAGTGGTTCACCACGCGGGAAGGTCTCCGCCGCCGTTGGCTCACACGCCACTCGGCGTCGCACGCGCGCGCGATCGTGACGATTTCCGAGTTCTCGCGCGGCGAACTGATCGAACGCCTCGGCGTCCCCGCCGGGCGCGTCCATGTCGTGCCGCCAGGGATTTCGCCGTCAACTCCCAGCCGTTCGACGGACGACGATCCGCGTGTGCTGTTCGTTGGATCGATCTTCAACCGCCGCCGCGTGCCCGACCTGATTCGCGCGTTCGCGGCCGTGGCGCGGCGGCATCCCGCCGTGTCGCTCGACATCGTCGGCGACAACCGCAGTTATCCGCGCGAGGATCTCGCGCGCGCGATCGCCGCGGAACAGATCGGGGATCGCGCCCGCTGCCGCTCGTTCGTGCCGGACGCGGAGTTGAAGGACCTTTACGGCCGGGCCCGCGCGTTCGTGTTCCTGTCCGAATATGAAGGGCTCGGCCTGACGCCGCTCGAGGCGCTCGCCGCCGGCGCGCCGCCGGTCCTGGCGGACACGCCGGTCGCGAGAGAAAGCTGCGGCGATGCCGCGCTCTACGTGCCGATCGACGACGTGCCGGCCGCCGCCGGCGCGATCGAGCGCGCGCTCTTCGACGCCACGACCCGCGCCCGCGTGCTCGCCGCGGCGCCGCAGACGCTCGCGAAATACGACTGGCCGCGCGCTGCTCGCGACACCCTGTCGGTCTTAGAGGGAATTCGTTGACTCAGCAGAAAGCCGCCCAAGCCAAAGCCGAGCCGCGTCAGCGGCGAAGGCACGGGCGCTGGGGTGGGGGGCCGGCGCAAGAGTAAAGAATGTCCACTGATCTCTCCATCATCATCGTCAGCTACAACGCGCGCGCGGATCTCGAGCGGTGCCTCGAGTCGCTGCACGCCGCCCCGCCCGCGGCGGCGCACGAGATCATCGTCGTCGACAACGCGTCGAGCGACGGCAGCGCGGACGCCGCGCGCCGGTGGCCGGACGTGCGCGTCATCGAGACCGGATCGAACCTCGGGTTCGGGCGCGCGAACAACGTCGGCATCCGCGCGAGCTCGGGGAGGGCCCTGCTGCTGCTGAACAGCGACACGGTGGTCCCGGCAGGCGCGATCGACGCGCTGCTCGCGGAACTGACGAAGCGCCCGGACGTGGCGGTCGTCGGTCCGCGGCTGGTCGACGGCGAGGGACGCGCCGAGCTGTCGTTCGGACGGATGATCGGTCCGTTGAACGAATGGCGGCAGAAGCGCCTGGTGCGCGGCCACGAGCGGCGCGTGCCGCGGATCTCGGCGCGCGTCGATCAGATGACCCGGCGCGAACATGCGCCGGATTGGGTCAGCGGCGCGTGTCTGCTGGTGCGGCGCGTGGACGCCGAGGCCGCCGGCCTCTTCGACGAGCGCTATCAGCTCTATACCGAGGACGTCGATTTCTGCGCCGCGATCCGCGCGCGAGGCCGCACGATCCGGTTCACGCCGGCGGTCGAGATCGTCCATCTGCGCGGCCGATCCGCCGCGTCCAATCCCGCCGCCACGCGCGACGCCTATCGACAGAGCCGCCTCGCGTTTTACGAGAAACACCTCCCGTTCTGGGCGCCCCTCCTTCGCCTGTATTTGCGGCTCGTTCGATCCGATAAGTAACCCGGCAGGTTTTCCTTCATGAACGACAGCTCAACCGCCGGCTTCAGCTGGGTGTGCCCGGCGTGCGATCGTCGCGTGCCGCGCAAGTTCACCGAGTGCCGGTGTGGCCACAAGCCGAACTGGTCCGGCGCCCCGCCAGACGTGTCTGCTGACGATGCCCGGCCGTCCTCGATGTCGTCGACGGTCACGATCGCCGGCGGGGTCGTCTTGGCACTGGCCGTTGTCGTCGTTGGGGCGTGGTATGTGAATCGTCCCGCCACGGCTCCGGTTCCGGTACCCGACACGTTGGCCCAGGCCGCACCCGGGACAGGTTCGGCGGCCGTCCGGATTCACGCGCCGACGTCCACTCCCGCGCCACCGGCCACCCCGGCGCCGTTGCCAACGCCGGGGCCGAGCGAGGCGCCCACGCCCGGCACGCTCGAAGATCTCGTGGCGCGCGCGATGCCCGCCGTCGTGCGCGTGGAGACGAACGCCGGTACCGGCAGCGGATTCTTCGTCACCGCCGACACGCTCTTCACCAACGTTCACGTCGTCACCGGCAACTCGTCGGTGACCATTCGACGATCGGATGGCAGCACCCAATCCGCACGCGTCGCCGCGATGGCGCCGGACTTCGACGTGGCACTGCTCAAGATCGCGAGCCCCGCCGCGACGCAGGCGACGATTCCGCTCGGATCCGCGTCTGGCGTGCGCATCGGGCAGGAAGTGGTCGCGATCGGGTCGGCGCTGGGGCTGCTGCAGAACACCGTCACGCGCGGCATCGTGAGCGGAATTCGGCAGGTCGGATCCGCGACGCTCGTCCAGACCGACGCGGCGCTCAATCCCGGCAACAGCGGCGGCCCGCTGCTCGACCGCGCGGGCAACGCGATCGGCGTCAATGCGTCCGGCTTCCGCGGCGCGCAGGGCCTGAACTTCGCCGTATCGATCGATCACGCGCGCGCGCTGCTCGAAGGGCGCGTGCAGACGGCGGCAGCCGTGCCGCTCGACAACTCGCTGCGGAGCCTGTCCCCCGCGCAGCCCGCGCCACTCTCGGACGCCGACGTCATGCGCGAGAAGGGGCTGAAGGCGTACGAGCAGACGCTCGAACGCGCGGCCCGTCGCGCCGACAGCCTGGACGATTACTGGCGGCGGTTCCGTGTGAACTGCTACCGCGGCAACGTCGGCGGGTCGTTCGATCGCGAGTGGTTCGCGCTCTGGGACGCACGCGCGATGCAGGGCACCGTCGCGCCGGGCTGTGAGTCATCCTTCGCCGAGGCGCAGCGGGTTGCCGCCGAGGTCAGCCAGGTGGTGCTCGGCGCCGAGGAAGCCGCGCGCATGGCCGGGGTCTTCCCTGGCGTCCGCCGCGACGCGCGCCGGAAGTATCACCTGGATTACGCGGGTTGGGACCGTTGACGCCGTCCTGCCCTCCCGCCCTTCCAGCCCGTCCCGCCCTGCTATGATCTCAAGGTGCGGATAGGCATCGACGCGCGGAAGCTGCACGACTTCGGGATCGGCACCTACATCCGCAACCTGCTGCGGCAGCTGGCGCGTCTCGATCGCGACACGGAGTTCGTGCTGTTCGCGCGGCCCGAGGATCGCGAGGCGCTCGCGGCGCTCGGCGAAAACTTCCGGCCGGTCATCGAGACCTCGCGCAACTACTCCATCGCGGAGCAGTTCCGGATCCCGCTCGCCATCCGGCGCGAGGGCGTCACGCTCTTCCACGCGCCGCATTACGTGCTGCCGCCGCTCGTCTCGAGCCGATCGGTGGTGACGATTCACGACTGCATTCACTTGATGTTTCCGCAGTACCTGCCGAACCGGCTGGCGCTCACCTATGCGCGCATGTCGATCACGCTGGCCGCGCAGCGCGCCACGCGCGTGATGACGGTGTCGGAGAGCTCGAAGCGCGACATCCTGCGCTTCGTGAATACGCCGGCGGAGAAGATCGACGTGATCCCGAACGCGTATGACGAGCGGTTCGGCATCGAGCCCGGCGAGGACGAAGTCGTGCGCGTGCGCGAGCGCTATCAGCTGCACGACGAATTCGTGCTCTACGCCGGCAACGTGAAGCCGCACAAGAATCTCGAGCGGCTGATCCAGGCGTTCGATCTCGTCCGCAAACGCGGACTGGATCATCTGAAGCTCGTCCTGATCGGCGACGAGATCTCGAAGTACGCCGCGCTGCGGCGCGCCGTGCACCGGCACCGGCTTCATCAGTACGTCCGCTTCCTCGGCTACCTGCCGGAGGAAACGCTGGCCGTCATGTACCGCCTCGCGGGCGTGTTCGTCTTTCCGTCGCTCTACGAAGGCTTCGGCCTGCCGCCGCTCGAAGCGATGGCGAGCGGCACGCCGGTCGTGACGTCGAACGTCTCGTCCCTGCCGGAAGTGGCGGGCGACGCCGCGGTGCTGGTCGATCCCTACGATCCGGTGGCGATCGCGGATGGCATCCACCGCGTGCTGACCGACGAGGGGCTGCGGCGCGATCTCCGGCGACGCGGGCTGGCGCGCGCGCACCAGTTCTCATGGGAACAGTCGGTGCGCCGCGTGCGCGAGATCTACAGCGAGGCGGGCGGCACGCCGTACGGCGCACCACGCACGACGCCGCCATGAAGGTCGCCCTGGTTCACGACTGGCTCACGGGGATGCGCGGCGGCGAGAAAGTGCTCGAGGTGTTGTGCGAGCGCTATCCGCGCGCCGAGATCTTCACGCTGCTCCACGTCCGCGGATCCGTGTCGCAGACGATCGAGCGCCTCCCGATCCACACGTCGGCGCTGCAGTATCTACCGGGCGTCCGCCACTATTACCGCGAGTGCCTGCCTGCGTTTCCGGCGCTCATCGAGACGCTGGACCTGAGCGCGTTCGACCTCGTCATCAGCAGCAGTCACTGCGTCGCCAAGTCGGTGATCACGCGACCCGGCGCCGTGCATGTCTGCTACTGCCATACCCCGATGCGGTACGCCTGGGATCAGTTCGACGCGTATTTCGGGCCCGCCCGGGTCGGGACCGCGGCGAGCGCGGTGCTCCGGCGCGTCATGGCCGCGCTGGCCCGCTGGGACCGGGCCACTTCGTACCGCGTGGACCGCTATCTGACGAACTCCCAGCATGTTGCGGGCAGGATCCGCCGATACTATAATCGCGAGGCGACTGTGGTGTATCCGCCCGTCGACACGGACTTTTTCCATCCTGACGCGGCGTCCACGGCGGTCCCCGGTGACGGCCGCTATGCGCTCGTCGTTTCGGCCCTGGTTCCCTACAAACGGCTCGACGTGGCGATTGACGCCTGCCGGCTCGCCGGTGTGCCGCTGAAGATTGTCGGCACCGGACCGGAGCGCGAGCGCCTGCAGGATGGCGCCGAATGGCTCGGTCGCGTGCCCGACGAACGGGTGAGAGATTTGTATCAATCGGCCGCGCTCGTACTGCTGCCGGGCGAAGAGGACTTCGGCATCGTGCCGCTCGAAGCTCAGGCGTGCGGCTCCCCCGTCGTCGCGCTCGGACGCGGCGGCGCCGTGGAAACCGTCGTCGACGGCGAGACGGGCGTGCTGGTCAGCGAACAGACCGGCGAAGCGTTCGCCAGTGCCATCACGCGCGCGATGCACAAGGAATTCGACCGCGCGGGAATCCGCCGCCACGCCGAGCGCTTCAGCCGCGCCCGGTTCGGCGATCAGATCGAAGCGCTCGTCGCAGAGACCGTCAATGGTTAGGCGCTACAACCGGCTGCTCGTCGCCTTCCACGTCGTCTCCGACGCGCTGCTCGGGTTGTCGGCGTTCATCGTCGCCTACATCCTCCGGTTCCACACCGGCCTCATCACCGCGCTGATCCCGATCACGAAGGGTGTGCCGACCCTTCGGCAGTACATCTACGTGATGCCGTTCATCGCGATCCTCGTGCCCGTCGCGTTCAACCTGCAAGGGTTGTATCGCCTGCGCCGCGGCCGGTCGCGCGTGGACGACTTCTTCGCGGTCTTCGTCGGCAGCATTCTCGCCGTCGTCTTCGGCATCGTCGCGACGTTGTATGTGCAGACGTACTTCACGCGCGGCGAAGCCAAGGTCAACGGCGTCCTCGAAGTGTCGCAGGTCGTCTGGGGCATCTTCCTGGTGCTGAACGTGACGCTGACCTACGCGTCGCGCGAGCTGGTGCGCGAAGCGCTCGAGCGGCGCTGGCGCGCGGGCATCGGCCTCAAACGCGTGCTGATCGCGGGGTCCGGCGAACTCGGGCGCCTGGTCGCCGACAAGATCCTCGAGCATCGCGAGCTCGGCTACCAGATCATCGGCTTCGTGGACGACCGTGCCGGCGGCGATCATCTCGGCTACCGGGGACTGCCGCTGCTCGGCCCGCTGACGGACGCCTCGGAAATCGCCACCCGCGAGGCCATCGATCATCTCTATATCGCGCTGCCGCCCGAACAGCACGTCCGGATGCTCGAGCTGATCGAGATGACGAGCCGCGAGATGCTGGACGTCAAGGTCGTGCCCGACCTGCTGCAGGTGCTGGCGCTGCGCGCGCGGCTCGAGGATCTCGACGGCGTCCCCGTCATCAACATCAACGACGTCCCGCTGCAGGGCTTCAACAGCTTCGTGAAGCGCGCCACCGACATCGCGATTTCGTCCGCCGCGATGATCGTGTTCTCGATCCCGTTCGGGCTGATCGCGCTGCTGGTGAAGATGACGTCCCGCGGGCCCATCTTCTACACGCAGGAGCGGATGGGCCTCGACGGCAAGCCGTTCATGATCCACAAATTCCGTTCGATGCACGTGGACGCCGAGGTCCACTCCGGCCCCGTCTTCGCGAGCGAAAACGACCCGCGCCGCACCGGGATCGGCCGCGTGCTGCGCCGCCTGAACCTCGACGAGCTGCCGCAGTTCTGGAACGTGCTGAAGGGCGAGATGTCGATCGTCGGCCCGCGGCCGGAGCGGCCGCTGTTCGTCGCACAGTTCAAGGAGCGCATTCCCCAGTACATGCTCCGCCATAAAGTGAAGGCGGGGATCACGGGCTGGGCGCAGGTGAACGGCTGGCGCGGCAACACGTCGATCGAGAAGCGGATCGAGTACGATCTCTATTACATCGAGAATTGGTCGGTGCGCCTCGACCTGAAGATCATGTGGTTGACGCTCATCAAAGGCTTCTTCCACAAGCATGCCTACTAAGAAACGCGTCGTCATCACCGGAGCCGCCGGCTTCATCGGATCCCACCTCGCGGAAACACTGCTCGACCGCGACTACGAGGTGATCGGCATCGACAACCTGCTGACCGGCGCCACCGCAAACATCGCGCACCTGCAGAACCGCGACTTCACGTTCATCAAGCACGACATCACGAACTACATCTACATCGAGGGCCCCGTCGACTTCGTGCTGCACTGGGCGAGCCCGGCGAGCCCGATCGACTACCTGGAGCTGCCGATCCCGACGCTCAAGGTCGGCGCGCTCGGCACGCACAAGGCGCTGGGCCTCGCCAAGGCGAAAGGCGCGCGGTTCGTCATCGCCTCGACATCGGAGGTGTACGGCGATCCGCTCGAGCATCCGCAGAAGGAAACCTACTGGGGCAACGTGAATCCGGTCGGCCCGCGCGGCGTCTACGACGAAGCCAAGCGCTTCGCCGAGGCCATGACGATGGCGTATCACCGGTATCACGGCCTGGACACGAAAATCGTCCGCATCTTCAACACGTACGGACCGAGGATGCGCCTCAACGACGGGCGTGCGGTGCCCGCGTTCATGTCGCAGGCGCTGCGCAACGAGGACGTCACCGTCTTCGGCGACGGCTCGCAGACGCGCAGCTTCACGTACATCACGGACCTGGTCGACGGCATCATCAAGCTGATGCTCTCGAGCGAGAACGATCCGGTGAACATCGGCAATCCGCGCGAGATGACGATCAAGGAAATCGCCGAGACGATCATCAAGATGACCGGCGCGACGAGCAAGCTGGTCTACCGCCCGCTGCCGACCGACGACCCGCGCGTCCGCCAGCCCGACATCACGCGCGCGCGCACGCTGCTCAAGTGGGAGCCGAAAGTGTCCCTCGAGCAGGGACTCGTGAAGACCATCGAGTACTTCCGGACCAAGATTTAGCCGGGGATCGAGCAGGGGCTGATGGAGCTCTTCCAGGTTGACGACGACGCGCGCTTGTTCATCTCGCCGGCGCTCGAAGACTGGGAGTCGCTCGCGTTGTATCAGATCGACACGGTGATCGACCTCGAGGGCGGACTCGACGCCTGCATCCCCACGATCTCGGAAGCGTGCCTCTACATCTACTTCCCGATCGACGACGACGAGGACCGCATGCCGAACCTCGTCAAACTGCGCGCGGTCGCGCGGCTCGGCGCGTCGCTCGTGCGCGGCGGGCACCGCGTCCTCTCGCACTGCGGCATGGGCTACAACCGGTCCGCGCTCATCGCCGGCCTGATCCTCGTGGAGCTCGGCATGCCCGGTGCCGAAGCGGTGGCGCGGCTCCGCGAACGCCGGCCTGGGGCGCTGTTCAACGAGGGCTTCGCGGCATTTCTGGAGGCGCCAGCCGATGGCTCATGACGCACTCGTCGTCGTGCGGACGTTCGGGAACAGGATCGACGCCGACCTCGCGCGGGGCGCGCTCGAAGCCGCCGCCATCGACTCGATGATCAGATCGGACGACGCCGGAGGGCTGCGCCCGGCGATGACGCTGACCAACGGCGTCCAGCTGATCGTCCGCTCGGAAGACGCCGAGCGAGCGAACGAAATCCTCGGCGCCTGACCGTCACGTGCGGAGCGCCTTCAACGGATCCATTCGAGCGGCCCGCCGCGCCGGCACGAGGCAGGCGATCGCCGCCACCACTGCGAGAACGAGCGGCACGATCACGAAGCTCGCCGCGTCGTGCGTGGTGACGCCGTAGAGGAACGTCGAAAGATACTGCACCAGCGCGAATGCCGCCCACAGTCCGGCCGCGAGTCCCGCCGCCGTCATCATGAAGGCCTGCCGCACCACCAGACGCGCGATGTCGCCCGGCCTCGCGCCGAGCGCAGTGCGCACTCCGATTTCGCGCGAGCGCTGCGCCACGCTGTACGACAGCACGCCGAAGAGCCCCACGCCGGCGATCAGCACCGCGAAGCCGGCGAACCCACCGAGCAGCACGGCGTAAAAACGCGGCCGCTCCAGGCTCGACATCACCCGCTCCTCCATCGTCATCACCGAGTCGAGGGCCAGTGAAGGCGCCTGCTCGCGCAGCACGCCGCGCAGCACCGCGGCGTAGCCCAGAGGATCGTCGACCGTTCGCACGACGATGACGGGTGTGGACACCGCCGCCGGGCATCCGACCTGCCCGTACGGCATGAAGATCTCCGCCTCCGGAGGATCGGCGACGCCGTTCTGTTTCATGTCCTCGACGACGCCGACCACCTCCCACCGATCGTCATCGCCGCGGCACATGCCCAGATTCGGCACCTGCAGGCCGACCGGATGGGCGCCGAGGTACCGCGCCGCGAATGATCGGTTCACGACGACCGATTCCTGCGACGTCATCGTGTCGGCGTCGCTCAGCGCGCGGCCGGCGATCACGCGAAGGCTGAGCGCCTGAAAGTAGCCGGGGCTGACGACGCGCGTGATCGCGTGCACGTCGACTTCGTTGGCCGGATCGATCGGCGGACGCATTCTGAAACCGCGGAAGCCGCCCGTGGTGACAAACGGCAGCGCGTTGCCGAAGCCGACGGCCGATACGTTCGGCATCGCGCGCATCCGGCCGACGATCGCGTCGAGCAGCTCGTTGCGCCGGCCGAGCGAGTAGTCGGCCGGCAGCGGCAGCCGCGCCGTCAGCAGGTTGCGCGGGTCGTAGCCGCGATCGGCGTTCAGCAGCGCGAGAAAGCTCCTGCCGAGGAGAGCCGCGCCGACGAGCAGGACGCACGAGACCGCCAGCTGCCCCGCCATGATCACGGTCCGGGTGCGCGCGACGCGCGAACGGCCGCCGCCGCCGACGGGCGCCTGCCCGTCTTCGGCGAGCGCCTCGGACATGTTCACGCGACGCGCCTGCAGCACCGGCAGCATGCCGAACGCCACGCTCGTGACCGTCGCGAGCGCCGTCGCAAACGCCAGCACCCAGCCGTTCACGCCGATGTCGGCCGACCGCGGGAAATCCGCCGGCAGCGCCGCCGGGAGCACGCGATAGACGGCCACCGCCAGCGCGACGCCCGCCATCCCGCCGCCGGCGCCGAGCAGCAGGCTCTCGACGAGCAGTTGGCGCGTGACGCGCGCCGTCCCCGCGCCGAGCGCGGAACGAATCGCCATCTCGCGGCGCCTGGTGGTCGCGCGCGCGAGCTGCAGGCTCGCGACGTTGGCCGTCGCCGTCGCGAGCAGCAGCACGACGGCGCCGAACAGAATCAGAATCGCGTCCTTGACGCTGCCGACCATCGCGTCGAGCGCCGGCGTGACGGAGATCTGCGGCTGACCGTGGCCGCCGAACATCGCGACGGCGGCCAGGCCGGGATCCGGCGCGCTGCGCGCGCGCGCGGTCGCTTCCGCGGCCGCCCGTGCCGCCGACACGCCCGCGCGCAGGCGCGCCATGGCCTGGAAGATCATGATGCGGTGCACGCCGCCTTCGGCGAGGACCGACGCGACCGTGAAGGGCGTCCAGGCGCGCGTCACGCGATCGGGGAACGCGAAACCGCGCGGCATCACGCCAACGACCGTGAACGACTTGCCGTCGATCTGCATCGTGCGGCCCAGCGCCTCGTCTGCGCCGCCGAAGCGCTCCTGCCACAGGCCGTACGACAGAATGACGACGTTCCGCGGCTGGTCACTCGCGCCGGACATCGCATCGTCGTCGACGAACAGCCGTCCGCGAACGGGCGCCGCCTCGAGGACGGTGAAGACCGACGGCGTGACCTTCGCATGCGCGAGCGTGAACGCGTCGCCGGCATCGATGGACGCCGGGGCGCTCGACGTCACGTAGCCGCCGAGGGCTTCAATCGTCGACTTGCTCTCCTGCCAGGCGTTGTAGGTGCCGTTGGTGATGATGCCGCGCAGGCGCGGACCGTCCGTGCCACGCGACTCGCTAATCCGAACGATCCGATCGGGATCGGGCCACGGCAGCGGCTTCAGCAGCACGCCGTACACGACGCCGAAGAGCGTCGTCGTCGCGCCGATGCCGAGGGCCATCGTGAGGACCGCCACGAACGTGAAGCCCGGCTGCCGCCGGAGCAGGCGCAGGCCGTACTTCACATCCTGCATCAGGCCGGCCCACGCCGCGCCATCGACGGGCGGTGGCGGCGGCATCGGCTGGCGCATCGGGCGTCTGCGGAGGCGGGCCGCATCCGCGCACCACGCGGCGATCAGCGCGTCGACGCGGCGGGTCGCCTCGGGAACATCGCACCCATCCGCGCGGGCCGCCTCGTACGTCGAAGCGGCATGGTGCGACAGCTCCTCGATGACGTCGGCGTCCGGCGTCTGCTGCTGTGCCGCGAGCGCGGCGCGAATCCGTGCGGGCCAATCCAAGGCGGCCTCCCTCTCGTTCAAGCGGGGCGAATGCGCGCGACGCGGTCGAGGGCCTGAAAGAACGTTTCCCAGACGTTGCGCTGGCTCGCGAGCACCTTGCGCCCCTGCGGGGTGAGCCGGTAGTAGCGCCGGCGGCGCTGGCCGGCGCGCTCGACCCAGCGCCCTTCGATGAGGCCTTTGTCTTCGAGGCGATAGAGCGTGGGATAGAGCGAGGCGATGTGAAAGCTGATCGCGCCGTCGGATCGCGACGTGATCAGCTGGCCGATTTCGTAGCCGTGGCGCTGGCGCTGTTCGAGGAGGGCGAGGATCAGGACTTCGGCGCTGCCGCGTTTCAGCTCGCGCTCAAGAAGCGTCGTACCCATATGTGGGCACGATACATATGGTGCGGACGGCTGTCAAGCCGGGGCGGCTTACCGGGCGCCGTACCGCTCGGCCGCGCGCGCCCTGGCGCGGGCGGCCCATTCCTCGCGGTCGCGCGGCTCGGCGGTGGTGACGAGCGAATCGATCAATCGTCGTGCAACCGCCGCAACATCATCGGTCGCCTGCTCGAACGCCGCCTCGTTGGCCTTCGAGGGCTTGGTGAAGCCGCTCAGTTTGCGGACGAACTGCACCGACGCCGCCTGGATTTCCTCGTCAGTGGCCGGGGGATCAAAATTGAACAGGGTCTTGATATTTCTACACATGACATCATTATCTTATTTCTCGCGGGGCCCCACCCCCGCTCGCTGCCGTCGCTTACGCTCCGGATCTTGCCTCGAAGGCCTGGTGCTTACCTCGTAAGCTTTCGATACTTGATTCTGTGCGGCTGGTCGGCGGCCGCGCCGAGGCGGCGGTGGCGGTCTGCTTCGTAGTCCTGATAGTTGCCCTCGAACCAGACGACCTGACTGTCGCCTTCGAACGCGAGCATGTGCGTCGCGATGCGATCCAGGAACCACCGGTCGTGGCTGATGACGACGGCGCAGCCGGCGAAGCCGAGCAGCGCCTCTTCGAGCGAGCGCAGCGTGTCGACGTCCAGGTCGTTGGTCGGCTCGTCGAGCAGCAGCAGGTTGCTGCCCTTCCGCAGGAGCTTCGCGAGGTGCACGCGGTTGCGCTCGCCGCCCGACAGCGTCCCGACCTTCCGCTGCTGCCCGCCGCCCTTGAAGTTGAACCACGACACGTACGCGCGCGACGCGACCTTGCGTTTGCCCAGTTCGATCTCGTCGGCGCCGCCGGTGATCTCTTCGAATACGGTCTTGTTCGCGTCGAGCGACTCCCGGCTCTGATCGACGTAGCCGACCTGCACGGTCTCGCCGATCTTCAGCGTCCCCGCATCCGGCGTCTCCTGCCCCGTGATCATCCTGAAGAGCGTCGTCTTGCCGGCGCCGTTCGGCCCGATGACGCCGACGATCCCGCCGCGCGGCAGCGTGAAGTCCAGCTTCTCGATCAGCAGGTTGTCGCCGTACCCCTTCTTCACGCCGCGCGCTTCGACGACGACGTCGCCGAGGCGGGGTCCGGGGGCGATGTAGATTTCCGCCGTCTCGATCTTCTGCGTCGATTCCTCGCGGAGCAGCTCTTCGTACGCGTTCAGGCGCGCCTTCCCCTTCGCTTGCCGCGCGCGGGGTGACATCCGGATCCATTCGAGCTCGCGCTCGAGCGTCCGCTGCTTGCGCGTCTCCGCCTTCTCTTCCTGCTGCAGGCGGTTCTGCTTCTGCTCGAGCCACGAGGAGTAGTTCCCCTCCCACGGAATCCCGCGCCCGCGATCAAGCTCGAGAATCCAGCCGGCGACGTTGTCCAGGAAGTACCGATCGTGGGTGACGGCGACGACCGTGCCCGCGTACTCCTTGAGAAAGCGCTCCAGCCACGCGACCGATTCGGCGTCCAGATGGTTCGTCGGCTCGTCGAGCAGCAGCAGGTCGGGCGATCGCAGCAGCAGGCGGCACAGCGCCACGCGCCGGCGCTCGCCGCCCGAGAGCGTGGTGACGTCGGCGTCAGGCGGCGGCAGCCGGAGCGCGTCCATCGCCAGCTCGAGGCGCGAATCGAGATCCCAGGCGTTGGTCGCGTCGATGCGATCCTGGATCTTCGACTGCTCCTCGAGGACCTTCTCCATCTCGTCCGGCGACAGGTCCTCCCCGAGCTTCGCGTTCACGTTGTCGTAGCGTTCGAGGAGCGCCTTGGTCTCGGCCACCCCCTCTTCCACGTTGCCGCGGACGTCCTTCGCCGGATCGAGCTTCGGCTCCTGGTGCAGCATCCCGATCGAGATGCCCTCGGCGGGAAACGCCTCGCCGATGAACCGCTGATCCTCCCCGGACATGATCTTGAGGAGCGAGCTCTTCCCCGCGCCGTTCAGTCCGAGCACGCCGATTTTCGCGCCGAAATAGAACGAGAGCCAGATGTCTTCGAGCACTCTGGTGTCGGGCTGATGGACCTTCCCGAGACCCTTCATGGTGTAGATGAACTGAGGCATTGGTGTTAAGAGCCCTGTAATGCAAAATGCAGAATGCAGAATGCAAAACGGGTATTGTACCTTGGCATTTTGCATTTAGCATTTTGCATTACCCGTGAGAAGAATCCTCCACATCGACATGGACGCGTTCTACGCGTCGGTCGAACAGCGCGACAAGCCCGAGCTGCGCGGGAAGCCGGTCGCGGTGGGCGGCCGGCCGGCCGGGCGAGGCGTGGTGGCCGCCGCCAGCTACGAAGCGCGCGCGTTCGGCGTCCATTCGGCGATGTCCATGGCCAAGGCGGTGCGGCTCTGCCCCGATCTGATGATCGTGCCGCCGGACTTCTCGCGCTACAAGGCCGCCTCGAACGCCGTGTTCGCGATCTTTCGCGAGGTCACACCGCTCGTCGAGCCGCTTTCGCTCGACGAGGCGTACCTCGACGTCACGGAGAACGCGTGGGGGGAACCACTGGCGACGCCGGTCGCGCGGCGCCTCAAGGATCGTATCCGCGCCGACACCGGCCTGACAGCATCCGCGGGCGTCGCGCCCAACAAGTTCCTTGCCAAGATCGCTTCCGGCTGGAAGAAACCTGACGGCCTCACCGTGATCAGCCCGGAACGGGTCGAGCCGTTTCTGCAGCAATTGCCGGTGGATGCCCTCTGGGGCGTCGGCCCGGTAACGGCCGGCAGGCTGCGCGCGCGCGGCATCGAGCGCCTCGTCGACGTGCGCACCGTGGACGTCGAGATGCTGCGCGAGACCGTCGGCTCGCTCGCCGACTGGCTGCGCCAGCTCGCCAACGGCGTCGACGATCGGCCGGTCGTGCCGAATCGCGAGACCAAATCATCCGGGTCTGAGACGACCTACGCCGACGACCTGACCGACATCGACCAGATCCGCACCGAGATTTCGGAGATGGCGGCGGACGCGGCCCGGTGGCTCACCCGCCGCGAGATCCTCGCGCGCACGGTGACGATCAAGGTCCGGTATGCCGATTTCACGACCATCACGCGCAGCCACAGTGCGCGCGCCACGCGGGACGAAGCGGCCATCGTCGCGCGCGCCACGCAGCTGCTCGACAAGACGGACGCGGCGCGCCGGGCGGTCCGGCTGCTCGGCGTCAGCGTGCACAATTTGTGCACTGAAGCCGACCTCCGAAAGCCGGACCAACTGCCCTTCGGGGAAAACACGGAGGGCACGGGGTCAACGGAGGACACGGAGCCAACGGAGGGCACGGACTAACGCGTGGATACGTGGAACCCGACGCAGTACGAGAAATTCAAGCGGTCGCGACAGGCTGCTCGCGAAGCTCGACCGGACGCGCCCGTACTTTTTTCCGTTCAACAGGATATTGTGTTGGGGGACGCGATGAGGACACATGCTTAAAGGGACGCGGGACGGGGTGCTGAAACGGATGCAGCCGGTGAGCATTCACGGCCAGGTGTCGTACGACGTCTTCTTCACGGACGTGGGCGACCTCGACGGCCAGACGCACGTCGCGCGGGTCGGCCCCGAAGCGATCGCCGGCGCGAACATGGAACCCGGCGATCGCATCCAGGTGGAATACATCGTGGGCGTCGCGGTGAAGGTTACGAGGATGGTTTGACGCTCTGAATCCAGGCGAGTGCCGCGAGGTACTCGCGCTCGAGCTCCCGCCGGCGATCGGTGAACCGGTGGTTGCTCGCGTCGATCAGCACCAGCTTCTTCGGCGACTTCGCGTTCTGCTCCAGGGCCTTGTAGTCCGCCTCCGGCACGTACTCGTCTTTCCTCGACTGGATCATCACCAGCGGCAGCGGCGACACGGTCGCGACGAAGTCGCGCGCGGCGAAGGACGGCTCGTGCGCATCGCTCTTCATGATCCACGCCGGGAAGTCGGTCCAGCGCCAGGCGAGCTCCGCCGTCGCGGGCACGCCCATCGTCACCACGCCGCGGAGCCACTCGTGATTGCGCGGCGAGGACGCGGCCAGCACGGCGAGCGCCGCGCCTTCCGAGACGCCTGACACGATCACCGGCTCGGTCAGCAGGCCGCGGCGCTTCAGCAGCTGCGCGAGCGCCTCGTAATCCGCGGGCGGGTCGGTCACGGCCAGGTTCGTCTTCCCCACCGTGAACGACGAGAGATACTGCCGCACGTTGACGCCGACCACCAGGAAGCCCTGGGCGGACAGAAAGTTCGACAGGTCGACGGCGAGCCCGACCCAGCCCACATCGCCGCTGCCCATGATCACGGTGCCCTTCGGCGTGCCGGCGGGCCGGTAGACCCACGACGTCAGCATCCTCCCGCGCAGCGGGAAGTCGAGCCGCTCGGCGGCGGCGTCCGCGCGCGGCGCGCCCACCAGCGCGAACACGACCAGGAGCCATGCGGCTGCGCATCGCCTCATGGCGTGTGGCTGCCCGTCGCGAATTGCGCGACCCAGTAGAGCGACGCCTGCATCTGCGCATACAACGGCGTTCGCGCATCAGTGAAGCTGTGGTTCTTCGACGCGATCGGGTGGAGCTGGTGCATCGCGGTATTCGGGCCGAGCAGCCGCCGCGCTTCCTCTGCCGGCAGGTAATCGTCGTGCGTCGACTGGATGATCGACAACGGTACGTCGCGCAGGCGCGGCAGGTACTCGTAGTTGTCGAGCATCACCATCTCCGGGTCGGCACGCGGCGCGTTGCGGCGCCGCTTCGGCCGCTGGACGTATTCCTCCTCGCGGGTCAGCGCGACGGCGACGACGCCCGCCAGCGGCGGCAGGAGATCGGCCTCACCCGCCGCCGCGACGGCCAGCCCCGATCCCCGCGACACGCCCAGCAGGATCGTCTGCGTCCCGGGCGCCAGGCCCAGGCGTTCCTTCGCCGCCGCGATGATCCGCGCGTAATCGCGCGCGACGTCCGCCGGCGTCGTCGCATGCGTGTGGCGCGTGATGTGCGTCAGATACTTCGGCGCGCTGAAGCCGGCCACCGGATATCCCCACTCCGTGAGGTGCTCGAAGGCGTCCTTGTCCTTCCCGCGCCAACCGCCATCGCCCGTCGCAAACAAGACCAGGGGGTGCGACCCGTCGATCACGCACGGCCGGGACAGGTGGAGCTCGAGACGGTCGACGTCCAACCGCAAATCGATGCTCAAGCGCACCGGGGCGGTCGGATCGAGCGGTGGGACGCGATGCACGCAGCCGGCCGAGAGCAGCACGACGAGCACGGCGGGTCCGCGGATGAACACTCGTGTCCGCACTAGCGTTTCTCGATCCGCACGGTCTTGAGCTCGATGCGGGTCACCGGCGTCTCGCTCTTGTCGATCCGCGGCGCGGCCTCGATCGCCTCGACCGCCGCCATACCGTCGACCACACGTCCGAACGCGGTGTAGGTGCGATCCAGCGCGGGCGACGTACCTGTGCAGACGAAGAACGACGTGGTCGCGCTGGCCGGATCGTCGCCTCGCGCCATCGAGACGATCCCCTTCACGTGCTGCGTGTCGTTGAAT
>Ga0193726_1001616_pt1 | contig 17116 bp, 13 predicted proteins | sample H2c1metaG_FD_144928 | JGI IMG/M metagenome (GOLD analysis project Ga0193726, IMG submission 144928) | Soil microbial communities from a riparian zone of the East river system, Colorado, United States - H2c1 | ecosystem: Environmental > Terrestrial > Soil > Riparian zone | place: USA: East River... | reverse complement strand
CGGCCCGCAAAGCTCGCCAAGCCAGCAATCGCTTCTCCGCCTCAGCGGGATGGACCGGAGCGAAGTAGCGATGGAGCGAGGCCATGCGAACGTTCGAGGGCAGGGATGGCAATTCGCCACTGCTGCGTGCACACATCAGTAGAAACTGAACCTCCGGCAAAGATGCGGCATACGATACTGCGGTTCGCGAAACGCTCACATAGGCGGAAGGCAACAAAACCACGGGATCGTGGGAGATGGGCATCCGAGGAGCCAGGCGGCGTCGAATCGAGTGCCCGGGATCAAACTTATCCTGCAGGACTTGGTAAACTTGTGATCCATTCAGCCTCGAGACCGCGTTCGAGTAATGCCGGAGTCTGCGCGACGCTGAGCCCAGATTGCCCTCCAGATTCACCACCGAGCCGCCGCAGAGTCGCTGCAAAACTCTGGCCAGGGGAAGAGTCCGGGAGGCAAAGATCTCGCATTCAGAAGCCATTTCATGGGCTAGCCGATGCGCGAGCAGCACCTGTTGCAGATCGGGCACAATCTCCAAGGAGAGAGCATCCCACCAGTCCATTCCCGACGGATCGACCATGCCGCCGATGCCCAGTTGCAGGAGCTTCCTGATTCGATGGAGATCTTCAACTTCTTCGCCAAAGTCATACAGGCTGACCACCCGGCATGCTTCTTGTCTGGACCACTCCGCGTAGGTTGAGTTCGGAGCACGGCCACAATCCACGATGAGGTCCCACCTGGCCGGGCGATCGCGCCGGGAAAGTTCGTCGTCGGCATGTAGGAGCAAAACTTTCACGCTGTCCGGTTCCTCCCAGAATTTATGCGGCGGCGGAGGCTTCTATCGCCGCCCGGTCAAGCGCCGAAGTCCGCGACTCAATCGTTGTTCGGGTAAACAGGACGCGCCTGCGCAGCAAGGAAAATCGCCGTGCGAATCCCGCCTTTTCGGCGCCGCCCAAGGCGGGACGGTTTTGAGGTTCAATGGACAGCCAGGCGCGCTTGCCGTCTCTTTGCAGCTGTTGCGCAACCCCGGTGATCGCCTCGGAATAGTATCCTCGCCCGCGAATGGAATGCGGTGTCCAGCAATCCGCGATCATCCCGGAATCTGGCGGGAGCTTTTCGCACTGAAACTCCGGCGGGTCGACTGTTTCGCATCCCGCCACCCAGCAAAAATGCAAGGGCATCCGGTTGCCGTTGATGAGCGCAAATCCCTGAAACTCGTCCCGCCCCAGCCGGCGGCAGGCACGCAATAAATAGCCAAGCGTCTCGCGGTCGTCACTGTATTGCATTGCCGCAGCCGCCAGCAAATCCAGGTCGAGAGGCGCGAGGGTATGTGAGTCTGCGGGTCTGGCCGCGGCAAATTCGCTTGCCGACCATTCCCAGAACTCGGATGCCGATTCACTTCTCAGGATAGTCTTGCAAGCGTTCCCGACAATCTTTGTGAAGCCCCAAAAGGAATTGGACCGGATCTGCTTTCTGACTGCGTCGAGATTGCCAACGGCGCCCCGGACCCTATTTTCCAGCCACGGTGCCGAGCAAACGGCTGTGGCCAGACCATGTCGCAGCTTCTCCTTCCAACTGCTGAATACCGACAGCGCCGCGGTGACATGGAGCGTTTCGCGGGTGCCCGTGGCCAGGCGCTCTTTATAGCCTTCGGCTCCGAGGCCAAGATCGACAACGTCGAGTTGCGGCATGGCGCAAGCTTCTTCAACAATTTCCGAGAGAAGCCACAATCCCGGAGAAAATTTGTGGAAGTTGGTGTCGAAGGTCGGAAGATAGTAGAACCAGCTTCCGCCGAACTGAAAACCGTAATTCCATGCGATCACCTTTTCGTCCACCACGGTTTGGGATAGCGTGACCCAGCCCGGAACAGACAGCGCGTGCGCAAGCTCCTCGAGGAATCGTCTGCGCTCCGGACGGGCCAGGTTGCTGATTCGGCCGGTCGCCAGAAAGCGAGCCACGTGAGCTTTGGCGAAGGAGGGCAGTTGCGCGCTGATTTCCGGCCATGACGTGCAGTGCCTGAATTTCACCGCGCCCTTCTTCCTCATGTCTTGGGCGTAGCGCCGCGTTCTTCGTTGCGCGGATTCGAGAATGGCAGACCGGTCCTCGGGAGCTTGGAAGGTCACGCGCGCGCACAAGTAGGCAGAACGCGAAAAAACCCAGTAACCCTGGTTGTGAGTCGGGTCTTTGATCGCAGACGCAGTCGCAGAATCGCCGGGCAGGTTCGCCAAACGCAATTTCTTGATGTTCAATTCCCTCAGTCTCGCCAGGACCAGCCCGAGGAAATCGCCTCGCCGTGCGGGATCGCAGATGAAGTCACAATAGTCGGCGGTGGTGCCGGCAAGAAAGACAGTTTCTTGCTTCGACGCGTCCGCTGCCAATGCAGCCACTCCAACCAGGCAGTCCTTTTCGTAAGCCAGCAGCAGCAGCGGCGCAAGCGACGACGAATAGGCGCGGGAGACCGCTAACGCCCATTCATAGGTAAAAAAAACCGCCGGTTCTTCCATTTGCTGCACCAGGCCATCCCACTGGCGCCGCAAGGCCGGATCGGCGGGGATTTCCTTGTGCACGACCAGGCGCATCGGCGTGGCTTCCTTGCTCAAAGAGCGGCGACCTCGTCAGCCCGTGAAAATCTCCGCCGCAGCCGGCGGTAGAATCCCGAGACGTGGGCATCGAATTCGGCGATCCCCATGTCTCCCGTGACATGGACTCGCGGCAGGGCAAACAGCGGATTCGCTGCGCCCAGCCCGCCGCCATAGTTCAGAAATCCGCACTTAAAACCGGCGCGTTCGGCCATTCCCTGCTCCCGCTGGGTGACGGAACCAGGATTCCCGAAGGGATATGCGAGCGCCAAAACCACCCGATCCAGGGCCTGCTCGAGGGTCCGGCGGGACTCGAAGATTTCATTCCACGCGAGTTCCTCCGGCGCCTGGGACAATACCGGATGAGACAGCGTATGGGCTCCGATGCTCATGCCAGCTTCCACCAATTGCCGCAGTTCGGGCTGGCTTAACATAAGAAATCTCCGGCGCAGAACAGCATCGTCAATGTATTTCGAAATCCACGCCGCGGAAACGCCAAGCTGCTCGCCGATCCGTTCCATGATTTCCCGGCGCCTGGTCCCATCGAAGCGAGAGAGTTTCTTGACCAAATCCTGCCACTTTCCTCGCTTCTCCCGCGGCGTCGTAACCAAGATCCTTATGTCCACGTCCATCAATTCCAGGAGGAACGAATTCCCAGCTTCAAGAAACAGTAAGTACAGTTCTTCGTACCACAGTATTGAAGCCTGTTCCCTGAGGGACGCGCCAGTGACAAAGAATAGACAGGAGAGTTCCTGTTCCTGAAGGATGGGCAGCATATCGGTCAGCGTATTCAACAGGCCGTCGTCGCAAGTCAGCAACACGGAGCGCGCGGGCAAGCTGTGGCGGGACTCGCACCAGGAGAAAAACTGCTCGGGAGAAATAACGTTGTATCGCGTCTTGAGCAGATGGAGTTGCCGCCGAAAGGTTCCCGCGGCCACCAGGCTCCCGTCCAGCGCGGGATCCAGCCCCTGGTATCCGGCCGGCAGAATGCCGTGATAGGTTACAATGGCCGGCCCCGCCCCAGCGCTGCGACGCAAATATCCGGTTTTCGCGAGGCCCGGATAGACGACATGCTTCAGGAATGGACTCACCAGCCTCATCGGTTGTCGATCAGATCCCAGGTCACCGGGGTCCCGCGCTCGATGTCTCGCGCGGCGCGCTTGCCGATCACTTCCGGCAGATGCCGGGTGTGCAGGCCGTGTCCAGGACGGATGGAGCGAACATTCTCGGGGGTTAGTTTTTGTCCCTGTCTCACATCCTCGACGATGAAAAGCGAACGCCGGAACACGCGAGTGCTTTGTTCACGGGGACTGGGCCCAAAGTGCAGTTCTCCCAGAGATCTTTCTGCAACGCGCACCGCTTCTACCATGGCTTTGAATTCCTGCGGTTCGAGCGAAAACGCGCTATCGGGACCTTGCAGCGAACGCGTGAGGGTGATGTGCTTTTCAAGGATGCATGCGCCAAGAGCGACGGCCGCAACCGGGGCTGCGATCCCAGTCGTATGGTCCGATAAACCGATGGGCACCCGGAACCTGCGCGCCATCTCCGGAATGGTGCGCAAGTTCATCTCGTCGGGCAAGGCGGGATAAGCGGCTGTGCACTTCAGTAACGCAATCTGCGTGCAGCCGGCACCCCGCGCCGCATTCAAGGCTTCCTCGATTTCCTCGGCGGTCGCCATGCCGGTGGAAATCAGCAGTGGTTTCCCGGTTCGCGCCATCTTCTGGATCAGCGCAATGTCGACAAGTTCGCAGGAGGCAAGCTTGTAGGCAGGCACGCCCATGCCTTCGAGGAAATCGACAGCCGTAGAATCGAAAGGCGAGGAAAACAGATCCAGCCCCAGCTCGGCGGCGACTTGTTTCAGCTTGGGCTGCCACTCCCAGGATGTTTGGGCCTCGCCGTACAGATCGTAAAGGGTACGTCCATCCCACAGCGTGCCCCCCCCGATTCGGAAGTATTCCCGGTCGCTGCGGATGGTGATTGTGTCCGGGGTGTAGGTCTGCAGTTTGACCGCATCGGCGCCGACCGCCTTGGCGGCGTGCAGAAGGCGCACTGCCTGGTCAAAGTCCTGATGATGATTCGCGGAAAGCTCGGCCACGATATACACCGGTTGACCGGGGCCGACAAGCCGCTCGCCAATTTTGAAATTGGACATCACGACGCCCGCGGTTTGGCCTGGATCTGGTCGATGACCTGGCGTTCGGAAAAGGGAGTGCGCCGTCCGCTGCGCAGAATTTCGAGGGCGCGCTCACCCTCATTGAAAACCAAATCGAGGATCGAGGCGTAGGGCTGGAAGGGCGGGAACAATTGCCAGTACTGAGGATGTTCATAGTGCTGAAAGACCACCTCAACCCCTTTGTCGAGCAAAACGTTTCCTTCTTCCAACAGGTACACCGCAGATCCCAGAGGCGAGATGTACTGGTCGGCGCCGAGCGAGGCACAGATGTTTGCCAGCAACTCTGTCCGCCTGCCGGGTTGCTGCAGCTGCGAGGAAAGAACGACTTGCGTGTGGATTCCCATCACGCCCATAAACCATTCCAGCAGGCGGCTGTTCAGATCCGTGAGGAGTGTTCCCGGAGTCCATTTTAGATGGGAACTCAACTCCTCAAAATATCTGTGAAAGAAGCGGGACCGGCGATAGTTCAATTCAATGGCGCGGAGATGGTGCCGCCAGAATTCGGCGTCGCGGATTTCGACATCCTTAATCAGTTGGCCAAATCTGCCCCGGAACATCACAGGCACAGTGAGCCATTGCAGTCCGGTCGGGGTCTTGATGCGATTGCGTTGCTGCCACGATTGTTTTTCGAATTGCACGCTGTCCAACAGCACGAACACCTCGACCTGGTCCATGAGGTCGAAGTAACCTAACCAGGGCAGATACGTTGGTTGAGAGATGGCGACCTTCAATTGATTTTCGACCCACTCACCGAGATGAAAAACTTCCTACTCGGGCAAGCTCGGACCGCTTGATCTTTGTTTTCGGCCATCGTTCGAGTTGAATCCAGCGCCGTGCGCATCGGGCTCCTCGGGATGATACCCCTAAGTATCGAGCCGAACACGAGATCTGAAGCCTTGTTCCAAAATCAGAACACCTGAAATTTCAGCCCAAAAGCCGCCGAATACGCTCTTCCTTCCACCACCGGGGGTGGCTACCAAGGTTCATGGTTCGGGGCCGCGATCAGTTCAGTGGTATTCATGCCGGGCTTGCTATCGGCCGGCAACTGCGCCGTTTTCGGACGCGACCGATCCGGCCCAGTCATTTTTCCCGAGGGCAAAGTGGAGTGCGTCTTGTCCACCCACAGATTCATTGGCCAACTGCGTGTATCCCGCACGGGTAAACAATTGAAGTGAAATTGCGTTCACCGGCTTCACATAGGCATCGATCATCGTCGCGGCGCTGGTACGGAACAGCTCTTCCGTAGCCATCGAAAGAATCGTGCGTCCGAATCCTTTGCCCCGCCATGGCTTTGCCAAGCTGATGGACACTGCCGCCCGCGCTCCGTCGATCTGGTATCGCACGTGACCGATGGGCGTGCCCTCGGGATCGATTGCCAGATACAACACAGCATTCGGATCCCCCAGTTTGGCGTTGAACCACTGCAGGTGCCGCTCCCACGGGATCGGCTGGGTGGAGAAAGATACGGTTCGGACGTCGGGATCATTGGCCCAATTCCACAGCAGGCGGCAATCGTTCTCGTCGGCGCGGCGCAGACGCAGACTTCCAGCTTGCATTGCGGAGACCACTCGCTGCGCCCCTTCGCCGTCCACCAGTTCTCGCGCTCGCCGCGACATTTTCGTCCGAAGCTCCACGGAGGAAGTGACTGCCTGCAGTTTAGCAGCGATTTTGTCGGGACTGATGTCTTTCGTCGAACCAAGATGGATCGCAGCTCCCCGCCGGTGGAGTTCCGCGGCCACCGGACGCTGGTTTTCGGCGAGGTCAATCAGGATGGCCGGCAGCCCGAGCAAGCACATTTCCCAGCAGGTGGACCCGGCTCCCGAAATTGCCACATCCGCCCAGGCCATCAGTTCCGCAATGTTCCGGGCATCCCGTATGAGGCAGACTGCATTCGAGGATCGATGGGCAGCACGCTCAAGAGACGAGAAGTGGGGATTGCTGTTTCCGACCAGCATCTTGGTCTCGAAGCCGCCGGTGTTCAACGATTGCAGCGCCTGGATCACTCGTTCTGAAACGTTATCGGGATCACTTCCCCCCATGGTCACCAGAACTCTTCGCCCAGTCCCGTGGAATACCCGCGGCAGTCGCCGCCATGACGCGAATTCCCGGCGCAACATGGCATGTCGCGTACCCAGAAGAACCCGGGTGTAGCTCTCCCGATTGCGGTAGGATCGTTCGCTGGCCTGCACGTTCTGGTTGAGGACGAGATCCGCAAAATAGTGTGCCCCGCGGCCCAGGTCGTCGACCAGCAGCAGCTTCCATCCCGCTTGCCTCACGCTGCCCTGAAACGTGTCATCGAACTGGTAGCCATCCACGGCCAGCCAATCCGCATGGCGGGACCTTGCCAGTTCTGCCGTTCGGGTCGCGTCCTGGCTGCTGCCGGCGGCAGCTTCCCAGCGGACGATCTCCATGGGTTCTGCCTGGAGGCGGGCGTCAATCGCCGGGGTTGAATGCGCCATGGCAAAGACGGCGTTGCCGCCCTCGTCCTGCCAGGCCTGCGCCAGAGCCAAACCGCGCATCACGTGGCCAGTACCCATCGCCACGCTGGCATCGGCGCGAATGATAAGAGTACGGGGCGCCATCAAACTCCATGCAGTGACTTCTGCGAGATGTGCGAATTCAGGTTCCCGAGCTCTGGTTTGCGCTCCATCAGAGCGAGCGCTTCTTGCCATCCAAAGCTGTCTTGATTGCCAAAGCTGGAGTAGATCTTGCGAATGAGCTGGAGGTCCTCAGCCGTATCGAGCGTCCAGCGAAACCGGCTGCAGTCGGTGCGGCTGCAGACTGAGGCGATTCGGAAAAGCTCGGGGTGCTCGTAGAAATACGGGGTCACATGCTCTCTCTCATAGGATTTCCCCGCCTCGACCCAGGCGCGTTCCAAGGCGGCGCGAGAGAAAACTTCGGTGTCCAAACCCCCGGGATAGGTGCGCACAATGGTGTTGCTGGCGTAGTCCACAGATCGGTCACGAAAAGCGGAAATGGCTTCATCGACGACTTGGGGATCGATCAAAGGACAATCGGAAGTGATACGAACCACGGCGTCGGCTTGGCAAACTTTCGCCGCCTTCCAGTAGCGATCCAGCACGTCGTCTTCGGAACCGCGAAAAAAACTCACCGCAACGCGCTCGCACTCGCCGGCGATGGCATCGTCCGCCGCAGAATCGGTTGTCGCAACCATGACGTCATCCAGCAATCGGGCACGGAGCAATCGCCGGACGACGCGTGCCAAAACCGTCTCGCCGCCGAGGTCCAGCAGCACTTTGCCGGGCAAACGGCTGCTGCCCATCCGGGCCTGAACGATGGCGGTAATCTTCATCTCTTATCTCTTGTCGCGAACCTGGGGATCCATTGCCTTGCGCAGGAGAAACATCGAATCCACATTGCAATTCTCCCGGTAGGGTACCTCTTTCCTTCGCACCAAACTCAAATCGGCAAAGCGGTCGAGATAGAGGTTTGCGTAGTCCATTTTCCAGAGCAGCCCCTCATTCCCCCGGTAATTCACCTGGACAGTTTGCGGTGAATAATATTCGAATCCCCAGATGTGTTGGCTCGCGCACCGGTGAATTTCGTCGATCGCCCTGGGGAGGTCCTCGGGCGCGATATGAATCAGCACGCCGGAAGTAAAGACCATGTCAAAATAGTGATCAGGATAGGGGATCTCGAAAGCGCAAGCCTCAGCGAAATGGGCATCGGGCAGATTGCGGCGGGCTTGCTCTAATGCATAGGGTTGGATTTCGATGCCATGGAGCTCCCGGTATCCCCTTTGCCTTAGAACCGCGAGCTGGTTGCCGACGTTGCAGCCCACTTCGAGAATGCGGGCTCCCGCTGGAATGTCCGCCAGGAATGGTTCGTTGAGTTTTCTTCTGCTGACGCCGTAGTTCTTTTCATACAAAGCCTCGTGCTCGGACGCGTTCAAGGCATTCCGGTCGGTGTATTCACGGCCAAACGCGTTCACCCATGCCGCAATCTGTGGGGTATCGATCAATTCAATCCCTCCGGTGACACAACGCGGACACCTAATGCGAAAAGCACGCCAGCACTTTGTCCACCGCTCGAATCACGTCTTCGATGTCGTCGTCGGTCATTCCCTGGAACATCGGCAAGCTCATCAGGCGCTGGTAAGCATCCTCTGCGACTGGAAACTCCCCGCCGCTATATCCAAAGCGCTCACGATAATAGCGATGGAGATGAACCGGGATGTAGTGCAGATTCACGCCAATATTCTCCGCCCGCATGGCTCGAAGCACCTGGTCTCTGGCTGCCGAAAGCCTCTCCAGCTCGAGCCGGACCGGATACAGGTGCCAGGCTGGATTGACGTTCCTGGACACCTGCGGCGGAAGCACGCCAGGCATGTCATGAAATGCGGCGCCGTACCGCGCTGCGATCTGCCTCCGGCGTGCCAAATTCTGCTCCAATTTTGTGAGCTGTTGCAGGCCCAACGCGCATGCCATATCGGTCAAGCGATAGTTGAAACCCAAGAGCACCATTTCATATTGCGCCTGACCGCCTCGCTGGCGCTCCCGCGCGCCGCTTGTAATGCCATGGTTTCGAAAGCGGCGAAGGGTTTCTGCAAATATCGGGTTGTCGGTGGTGACCATTCCGCCTTCGCCCGTCGTCAGATGCTTGACGGGATGGAAACTGAGGACCGTCATGTGCGCCACGCTGCCCACCCGGCGGCTGCAATATTCCGCGCCCAAGGCATGGCAGGCGTCCTCGATCACAACCAGGCCATGACGTTCGGCCAGCTCCAGGATGGAATCCAGATCTGCGGGATGTCCCGCATAGTCCACGGGCAGAATCGCCTTGGTGCGCGAGGTCAGGCGGGAAGCAGCTTGAGCGGGATCAAGATTCAGAGTGTCAGGAACGACGTCCGCAAAGACCGGAGTCGCGCCCTGATACAGAACACAATTTGCGGTCGCGGCAAAAGTAAGCGGGGAGGTGATGGCTTCGTCGCCGGGTTTCAACCCAGCGGCGAACGCTGCGCCGTGCAAAGCGGCCGTGCCGGAACTGAAGCTGACCGCATACTTGGCTCCCACCCGCGCGGCGACAGCTTCCTCGAACTCTGCGACCTTCGGGCCCGTGGTCAGCCAGTCGGAACGCAACGTCTCAACCACGGCTTGAATGTCGGCTTCATCAATGGATTGCCGCCCATAAGGCAGGAGGGTCTTCCGGACGGGCGTTCCGCCATCAATCGCCAGCCCTTCCCGGCTTGCTGGAGTGACCGTCATGAACTCCCTTCAGGCGCGGGCAGGAATCTTTTCTTCCCGAGGCACTACGGTTAAGTTCGGAGCGCACTCTTCGACCAGCTGATACAAATCCTCTGCCGTCATCCACTGCGGATTGGTGTCGCTGGTGTAGCGGAAACCTTCCGGCAGCGCTTTGCCCTGCTTCCAATTTTCCTTGTGCCACCAGGAATGCGCCGGCTGCACCACGAACATGTCTTCCGTTTCGACGGCGTTGCGGGCCTCGTCCTCCGCCAGCAGAACTTCGTGCAGCTTTTCGCCGGGGCGGATTCCGACGCATTCAATTTCACACCCGGGAGCGACCGCCCCGGCCATGTCCACCAACTTCATGCTCGGAATCTTGGGAACGAATATCTCGCCGCCGTGCATTTGCTCGATGCAGCGCACTACAAACCGCACTCCCTGCTCCAGCGTGATCCAGAACCGCGTCATTCGCGGGTCAGTGATGGTGACCTTACCCTGCTTGCGCTGTTCCATGAACATCGGAATCACGCTTCCCCGGCTGCCGACCACGTTTCCATACCGGGCACAACTGAACCGGGTGTCCCTGGCGCCGGCATAGGCGTTCGCTTGGACAAACATTTTCTCGGCACAGAGTTTTGTCGCCCCGTAAATATTGATGGGATTGACGGCCTTGTCGGTACTGAGAGCGAGGATGCGACGCACGCCCTGGTTGATCGCGGCGTCGATCACATTGCGGCCTCCCATGATATTGGTCTGAATCGCTTCGAAGGGGTTGTACTCGCAAGCCGGCACTTGCTTGAGAGCGGCCGCATGCACCACGACCGTGACCCCCGAAAAAGCACGCTCCAGGCGCTGCGGGTCGCGGACATCTCCCAGGAAATACCGCAGGCTGGGGTGATCAACGCCGCCGGCCCGCATGTTTCTGGGGCTGGTATTCGGCGAGCATCAGCTCGACAAGCTTCTTGCCAAAAGAACCAGTGCCCCCCGTCACCAGCACAACTTGTTTCGACCAATTCACCGGCGTCCTCTTCCCACCATGACCTCGTGCTGCGTATACGACAGTGCTGGATTGCCTTCCGGACAAGAAACAACTTGCCGCCAAGTATAGCGGATCTTGCCGGCCGCATCCGCTCGATGGCCCAGGTTACCGCCCGGGAACCAGCGAGATTAAGACGGGTTTACTGTTTCGGTGCGGCACCAGAATTTGCACCACGCACTGAGCAATCAGTGGTGAGATACAGGTTCGCGGAGTACGTGTGCCTAAACCACAGCGTAGTCGGGTTTTTTGTGCCGTTCGCAGATTGATTTCTAGAGGAGCATATGGATTCGGGCCCGCTGATTCAATCGCACCAACCGGCGTTCCGTGAGATCCCTTCCGTCTTTCCCGCAGAGTTCACCCGGCAACTCGGGCCGGGGGGTTATCCGTCGCTGCAGCCGCAGGAATCGCTTTTGCGCGAGTACCTGCGGGTTCTCATCAAGCACAAGTGGACGCTGGTCGGTTGCGTAGCGCTAATCTTCGGTGCCGTCCTGATTGCGACTCTGCGAAGCACGCCGATCTTTGAGGCCGTCGGAAGCATTGCCATCAACAAACCGGATCCCGTGCTCAACTTCAGGGACTCGAACAATGCTGCCATGGACTACTACGATCCCACCGACCTGGATACCGAAGTCCGGATTCTGCGCAGTGATCTACTGGCGCTGCAAGTCATCCGGCAACTGAATCTCGACCAGCAGCCGCAGTTCGGCGGCAATGGACGGCCGCAGCGAGCGGGCACCGTCGGGCTGACCACGGACGTTCTGCAAGCAGACTCTCCCCAGACCACCGAGGCTCTCGACGCATTCAAGGCAGCCCTGAGAGTCAATTTGGAAGTCAATACCCGCATCATTGATATTCACTTTCGCAGTCCGGACAAGCATCTGACCTCCCGGGTGGTAAATACACTGGTAAATACCTACGTCGAGCAAAATTTCAAGACGCGATTTGAATCCACCATGCAAACCTCCGACTGGCTCTCCAAGCAGTTGGTGGATTTGCAAATGAAAGTCGAAACTTCCCAGGAAAAACTGGTCCAATACCAAAAGGCGCACGAAATCCTGGGTATCGATGAAAAGCAGAACATCACGACGCAGAAGCTGGATGAACTGAATAAGGAACTCACCGCCGCGGAATCGGCCAGGATGCAGAAAGAGTCTGTCTACCACCTGGTCCAATCCGGCGATCCCGATTCGCTAGCGTCGGCTTCCAGCGTCGAGGGCGAAGCGAAAGGATCTACGAACGCCTCTTCGTTGCTCGACAAATTGCGCGGGCAAGACGCCGACTTGAAAATTCAAGTGGCACAACTTGGCACGCAATTTGGGCCGTCCTATCCAAAACTGGCCCAGCTCAATGGTCAGTTGCAGGAGGTCGACGCACAGATTCAGGTCGAAGTGCGCAAGATTGCAGGCCGCTTGCGAGGCGATTATCTAGCAGCCGTTCAACATGAAAATATGCTGCATGCGGCCCTCGAAAGGCAAAAACAGGAAGCCAATCAGCTCAATGAGAGCGCCATTGAATACACGTTGCTGAAGCGGGACGTCGAAAGCAATCGCGCGCTGTACGAAGGATTGCTCGAAAAACTGAAGGAAGCTGGCGTCACCGCAGGTCTTCGTTCGAACAATGTGCGGCCGGTTGATATCGCCCGCGTGCCCACCGCGCCATCCGAACCGAACCTTCCCCGCAATCTTTCCTTCGCGCTGGCCTTGGGCCTCACCACCGGGTTTGGCTTGGCCTTCCTGCTGGAAAGCATCGACAACACGGTACGCACACCGGAGCAGGCGGAGGTGCTCTCCGGATTGCCCTCGTTGGGCATGATCCCGCTCGGTTCTTCCATCCACACGGAGGCAAGCGCCCGGCAGCGGCTTACCGTTGCAGCCTCCAAGGAAGCCGTTGAATTGATCACGCAGTCGCGGCCACAGTCGCAAATGGCGGAATCTTACCGAGCGCTGCGAACGTCCCTGCTCCTGACTTCGCTGGGAACGCCTCCCAAGGTGATTCTCATCACCAGCGCGCTCCCTGAGGAGGGGAAGACCACCACCAGCATCAACTGCGCGATTGTGCTCGCGCAAAAAGGCACGCGGGTCTTGCTGATTGACGCCGACCTCCGCCGCCCCAGCATTCACAAGACGCTCGGCATGGGCCCCAGAGTCGGACTCAGCAACGTGTTGACTGGCGCCATCACGCTTCAGGAAGCAATGATCCGTTCCGATATTCAGCCCAACCTGTTTGTGCTTCCCGCAGGGACACCGCCGCCAAATCCGGCGGAACTGCTCGCTTCGTCGGAGATGAAGGATGTCCTGGCGAAACTGCGCGAGCAATTCGATCATATTGTGGTCGACACGCCGCCCACTCTATCGGTCACTGACGCCGTCATCATGGCTACTCGCGCCGACGCGGTGGTGTTGGTCATACGGTCGGGCCAGACCACGAAGCAGGCCCTGCGCCGCTCGCGCGACATTCTGATGCAGGTAAACGCACGCGTATGCGGCGTCCTGATGAATGCGGTAAATCTCGATTCGCCCGATTATCACTATTATTACGAGTATCAGGGAAAGTATGGCGAGCGGTACTATCAGGAGCAGGAGTTGAGCCCCACAGATGAACCCCGGGCGAACTCCGGCGATTAGCGTACCCGGCAGTTGGCCACGCTGCCCGGTTTCAGGATTCCATGCGCATACCGCTTCAGAGCCCCAGCAGAAAGCTTCTCTTGTTCGGACCTTTCTTGATCTTCGTTTTAACCTACCTGGGATTTGCCACCACCGAATATCTGGCCGCCTACTTCTCAGAGAGACCTGATCTTGCAAGTCTGCAGAGAGCAGCCAAGCTGGCGCCTGGCAATGCCGAGTACCGGTACCGGATCGGACGCTTCTTCTCTCTGGTATCGCAGTCGCCCGCCGAGGCAGCACAGTCTTACCAATCGGCTGTGACCTTGGATCCCTATCGAGCTCGCTACTGGCTGGGTCTGGCCGGGGCCCAGCAGATTCTCGGGGAGACGACGAAGCAAGCGATTGCCTTGCAGCGCGCCATCCAGTCCGATCCGAAGACGCCCGATGTCGCCTGGCAGGCGGCAAATCTTTATTTGGTGCAGGGCGAGACCGCAAAAGCCATGCAGGAATTTCGGGTCGTCCTCGAGAACGATCCCAGCTTGGCGGGGGCTGCGCTTCAGCTTTGCTGGCGAACAAATCCCGATGCAGACGCGCTTCTTCGAGTTGCGGTGCCGCCCGTGGCCGGCGTTTATGCATCTTTTTTGAATTTTCTGATTTCGCGCAAACAGCCGGAGGCTGCCGCCACCGTCTGGACCCAGATGGTGCAGCTCCATCAGCCGCTCGAGGCGCCGACCGTATTCGCGTATGTCCAATATCTGATTCAGGAACGAGAGATCGCGCGGGCGGAACAGGTTTGGCGGCAGGCAGCAGCGGTCTCTGATCTTGCAAACTACCAGCCTTCATCCGCAAATCTGGTGGTCAACGGCGACTTCAGCTTGCCGATTCTCAATGCTGGCTTTGATTGGCAGTATGAAAAAACAGCAGGAGTTTCCTTTGCCCTGGATCCCACGGAAAGCCATCTCGGCGCTCGCTCTCTATTAATATCCTTCGCCGGGCAAGCGATCGATGATGTGGGAATTCGGCAACTCGTTCCGGTCGCACCCAACTCGCACTATGATTTTTCCGCCTATTTCAAAGCACCAAACATGGAAGGCGCCGGCGGTGCAAGATTTTCCATCCAGGACGCTTACAGCGCGACTACGTTCTTTGCCAGCGAGGATCTCAAGAACGCGGAAATCTGGAGGCGCGTGACAGGAGGCTTCACCAGCCGTCCGGAGACGAAATTGCTGGTCATTCGCATTGAGCGCATCCCGGCCGGAAGGCCGATTCGCGGCAATCTTTGGATCGATGGTGTAAACCTCGCAGCAAGCCGGCGGGAGAGTGGCCAGTGACATCAGCTCGCCACATCGAACCAATCCTGCGACGAAGTTCGTCGCGGTCCATTCCTGAATTGGTTCTCTTTTATGGTGTGTTTGCTTTGCTATGGCTTGCACCGCTGGCATTTGGCGCTGTCGAACCATGGGCGATTTTTGTTCTCGAAGGAGCGACGGCCTCGCTTCTTGTTCTGTGGATGGCCCGCCAGCTGTTGGGCCCGCAACTGCAGGTTGCCGCCAGTCCTCTGTTCCCCCCCATCCTCGGGTTCGCGGTAATTGTCTTATTCCAGATCGTGACCGGTTTCACCGCATACCGTTCTGCAACTCTGTCGCAGGCACTGCTGTATGCAGCTTATGGTCTGCTCTGTTTCCTGGTCGTGCAACTCTTGCGCAGGACGTGGCAAATCCGCATCCTCACCTGGGGATTTTCCGCATACGGCCTTGCCGTCGCGCTGTTTGCGCTGGTCCAGGGTCTAGCTTCGAACGGAAAATTGTACTGGCTGCGCACTCCCCGGCTCGGTGGCTGGATCTATGGCCCGTACGTGAATCACAATCACTACGCCGGACTGATGGAAATGCTGCTGCCCATTCCCCTGGTATTCGTTTTTACTCGCTACGGATCCAACCCTCGCAAGGCGATGGCCGGGCTGGCTGCCGCGCTCATGGCCAGCACAATTTTTCTTTCAGGATCTCGCGGCGGAATGCTCGCGTTCGCCGCACAAATAACGCTGTTCGCCGCCCTCCTGCTCCGCCAGAAACGGGCTGGCCGAATGGTTCTCACTCTGGGCGTCTTTGTGGTGCTGGCGATTGGATTACTCGCCTGGCTGGGGGGAGGAGAGCTGGCTGAGCGCATCGCCAGCATCCATTCCGAAACGCGCAAGGAACTTTCCGGAGCCATGCGAGTGAGCATCGACCGCGACGCCGTCAAAATGTTTGCCCACAAACCGGTTCTCGGCTGGGGACTGGGCACCTTCCCCGAGGTCTATCCTCAGTTCCGAAGTTTCTATACGAATTTTTTCGTCGATAAAGCCCATAACGACTACTTGCAGTTGCTGGTCGAGACCGGGGTGCTGGGATTTGCCGCGATGTCTTGGTTCCTCATCGTCACCTATCGCGGCGCGATCCGGAAACTGAAGAACTGGACCGTAGACACCAACGGCGCAATTGGCCTGGCCACCATGCTCGGCGTCACCGGAATTCTGGTTCACAACCTGTTCGACTTCAATCTTCAGATCCCCGCAAATGCAGCGCTGTTCTATGTGTTATGCACGGTCGCCGCGATGGAGCCGCGATTTGGGTTGACCCGCCGTAGCGCCGCCTAGCGCGAACCCTGCAGGAGTTCTCCGGTCTGTTTTCTTCCATGCGGTTGAAGCAGGTTTCCATTCAATGCCGTCTGCCGGTCACTCCGCGAGTGTTCGCAAAGCCAGCTAGGGCTGCGAAGGACTTGCGGGATCTTCTCCCTGCAGCAGGACCCAGATCAACACGCCCCCTACGATCGCGGCGCCGCCGTAGAGGGCGTAGGGAGAATTTAGAAGTCCTCCCGTTGCCGTCGGATAGGCGCCTCGATCCAGGGCCGCGCCGCAGCTGTCTTCCTCGCGGGTCGTGTCGTGGCCCTCACGAAGGGTCGCGTTCTTTGATTCGGCGGTGGGTTTTGAAGCATTCTTGGCCTTAGCACCGGTGTCAATATTCACATCGCTTTTGCGCGCTGCGGCGTAAACCTTTCCATTCGTATCGGTCACATCAAATTGCGTGATCACATTCGCGGCGGGGGTGACGGTGATGCATTTGACGTGCACTCGAAATCCGCTGGAGGTGGATACGGTTACGCTGCCGTGCTCCAGCGAAATTGCGTTGTTCTCGAATTTGACCAGGGATTCCGGTCCCACCATGACGGTCGATCCGGTCACATTAATGTTGGCCACCGAGTCCGCCTTGGTCTCGATCACATCATCGGGATAAATCGCGGAGGAATTCGGCAGCGTCCCGCCATTCAACAAGACCTCACCTTTGCCGTATAGCATGGCGGCCCCGGTGTCGGCCGCCAGCAGCGACGCCTCCATGAAAGCAATCATCATCCAGCAAAGTATGGTTCGCGGCATAGACACACAGATGCAGGGCCCAATTTCAAGGCCGCTCCCGTGATCCTAGACGGGGGAGGATGACCCGTCAATTGACTACCGTGGTCATGGCGCATTCGGCGGGAATCACCAG
>Ga0193726_1001615_pt1 | contig 17127 bp, 21 predicted proteins | sample H2c1metaG_FD_144928 | JGI IMG/M metagenome (GOLD analysis project Ga0193726, IMG submission 144928) | Soil microbial communities from a riparian zone of the East river system, Colorado, United States - H2c1 | ecosystem: Environmental > Terrestrial > Soil > Riparian zone | place: USA: East River... | reverse complement strand
GGTCGTATGCTGATCCTCCTGGCCAGCGGCTCAGTCGTCGGAATGCTGCTTGGTGTGGCCGCGAGCCGGGTGCTTTCGGCGATCGTCTACCAAGCGTCCGCGCAGGATCCGTTTGTACTCGTCGCCGTTGCATTGACGGTGCTGCTTACCGGATCACTCGCCGTAGCGGGTCCAGTGAGACGCGCCCTGCGCATTGATCCTGCAAATCTGCTCCGCGAACAATGATCCATCAAGGTGAGTTCGAGGGCAAAATTCTCGAAGGCAAAATTGATGAGCAGCAACGAGGATGCAAGCGGAATGCGGAGAACCAGAGCGGACAGCGGAAACAGCTGTTTCGCGCTTGGACAATCGGTCACAAAGGAAAAAGCCTGCTGACGAGTCGTGAGGATTCTTTGAACTCGCCCACAATGCTTTGTCGAACCAGGAATACCGCGGAACGCGACCAGTCCGCAATCGTTCTAGCTCGCAGTGCGCGTCCGTTTCTGATCTCGTTTTACTCCGCCGAGGCTTGGTTCACGCCAGGGCATTCCCTGTAGTTGGTGCAACCGTCCACGCACCATCATCGCGCACAATGGCCGGCCAAATCCCAGAACACGAAGTTCGCCTCCGGGCCTAGAAGAAGCAGGAAATTCGTAATTTCACGCACCACGACGCTCATGGAGTTAAGGGCGGGATAGCGGAACTCGATTCCGTAGGGCCGACACGGCTCGCAGGAGCGCCTGGATCACGAGGTCCGGCTGATACAGGTGAATCTCGTGACCGCTCCCAGTCGCCGTGATGTGAACCGTGTTTGAACTAAGGAAGTCGAGGCGAGCGGCAGCCTCATCGCGAGATCGACGCTCAGATTCCGTTGCGACCGGGTCACTCGATACGACGACTACGGGGAGATCTCCCAGCGGTGGTTTTTTCCCGGCGTCTGTCTCGTCAAACTCCTTCAGGAATTCCTCCCGCCACGACAGCAGAGAGTCTGGACCTGCTTTGGCTGGATCCGACTTTTCCCAAAGGCGCAGGTCAAGCCACAGGCGGACCGCCTGCAAGTCCGGCGGCAGCCGATCAAATGGCTCGCCCTCGTGCGTTGGCGCGGGCTCCTTTTTTACAGATGGGGGGAAAGGGTAGGCTGAACGCACCTCATCTTCCGTCAGATCCCAAATGAGACCGACCTTGCCTTTCGCCTCTATGCCAATCCGATTACTGCTGTTGGTGAAGACGAGACCGGCGACTTCCTCCGGAAAGGCGCGTTGATAGGCTTGAATGTAGGTTCCGGAGATCGACGCGCCGACCAATAAGTAAGGCCTCTTTTCCCCGGCAGCGCGCAAGAGCGTGTGGAGATCGCCGATCGTCTGCTTGACAGTCTCGTCGGCAGGCCCAGGATCGCTCCACCCGAGTCCGGCTTGGTCGTAGGAACAAACACGGGTGTTCTCAGCGACTTTCGGTTGTACGAGAGCCCAGTCGATGGAGAATGCGCCTGCGCCGGCCATCAGGACGATGGTTGGACTTCCCTTGCCGGTGCAATACAGATGCAGCTTGCGTCCGCCAATGTCGATTCGTCGGCCAGGGGGCAGGTATCGTTGCGAAGACTGGGCCGGCGACGTTTGGCAGGCTGCAACCAGGCCGATGATCACGGTGACTGCGGCAAGTCTGGATCGCATGTGCGGACACCTCGAGAGACAATACGAAGACTCTATTGAAAAGTTCCGATACAAGTCCCCGCTTTGGAAGATCAAATCAAGGAGTTTCTTGTAGACCGGCCATAGACTTACGGACTTACGCCGTCCAAAGAGCAGTTCAGTCGCACGGACTTGACCAAGGGACCGGGGAGATGGTCCGCAATGGCCGCCGTACTTGGTAGCCTTCGACTTATCAGGCGGTGGAGAACTTCACCTCAGGCTTCCAGGAAATCACACTAAAGGATTCTCCTTATAGGCAAGAGTTCGTCTTCGGCCGAGACTGAGGGCATGATTCATGCCATTGACAATTCGTGGGATTGTGCAAAAAGGCTAGGCGACGAGCTTTTCGACCTGCAAAAGCAGCAACTTGATGCGAAAACGGACGATGTTTTCGCTCCCATGAGTACACAAGAGCGAATTGATTACGTGCAGCGCCAGACCCGCATTTCAGAAATATTTAGGCTTCTGGCGTATCAAAGAGCTGCGTAGGAGGATGTTACGATATCTGGCTAGCCTTCACTCGCGAAGTGATTCCGTGCCCCAAACTATGCCAGAGCGTGGCCTCATCGTCGTCAAGCGGGTAGTCGTTGTGCCTGCGGTGGGGATCTGCCCCGTTGTTGCGTTTGTAAGGGAACGGTCCCACCGAAGTTACTGGGGCAACCTGTAACCATGGCCCTCCTTTGTTGCCGGATGCGTGAAGACCTTCTGCACTTTCCGCAAGAGCAGAACTATTTCGGGTAACATTTTTCCATATTGGTTTGCCACCGCATGAAAAAATATGCCAGAGGCGAGGTGCGTGTGAATTCCGCCGAAAGCGGCCCCGCTCTGATTCGCCGCGGGGTTGCGGGGATTTATCACAACCTCAGCCGCGAGTATCTGGCTCGCTATCTCTGGCAGGATGATTTCCTGTGGAACATTCGCAAGCTCAATGACTGTGGGCGCACGATTGCAGGCATCCGGGCCGCCGAAGGAAAGCGGCTGATGTATCGGGAACCAATTTCACAGCAGTAGGCTGTGAGGAGAATGGCATCCACCAAGAAGGCGGAAAGGCAGCGAGCAACTCTCGGCCCCAAGGCAGAGAGGTTAAAGCTCGAGGGAAACTGGCGCGATGGCAGGAAGAAATCCTTCGGCAAGAAAAAGCCCGCAGGCGGCTGGCCAAGTAACTGCGAAGGGAGGAGAGAACAGCTTTGTTGGGATTCACACTTCGTCTCTTGATGGCAGTTGTTGTCGGGATCATGATGTTTGTCATTTTGTTTGTTCATCCCCCTATTTGTGATAAGTGCAATACGGGGCGATCCGGGCGACATTGGTGGAGGTATTCTGACAATCTTCGTTGGATTTCCAATTGGCCTGCCTGGAGGTATCGGGTGCGGGATTTTCGCGTTCAAGAAAATTGTGGTCTAGGCAGTCCGTCCACCTTCATTTCTAGGCCCTTGGACAAAGTGCACACTTCCGTCAGCCGATTTCACCAACCATCACGTGAGCAGCATTGTTGGTGTTTTTACGTCAACTATCGGGAGGATTGGATTTAGCGGGTTGTCGAGACACTTGCCACAGCTGCCAAATCTCAGAAGCAATTTGTATATATCTCTCAGATGGGCCAGCGGTCACGGCATCGAACCAACGAACAAATTCCTCATGGACAACGCGGCACACGTCGTCGGCAGACTGGCAACCGGGGAGGCGCGGCAAAATGCTTCCTGCCTCCGATTCATACTCGTCGGGGTTGACCTCAAAGTTGATGCCGACCGGATCGTGGCGGAATAGCAATGCTGCCGTGGAATCGAACAGGTCAGCGTACTGGGCTCTCAGTTGCCGGCGCGCTTCGAGAATATCCTCGCGTGTTCTGGGCATGGGGTGTGGTGGGGTACAGACTTCCTGGTTATCCGAATCTAGCAGATGCGGCTCAACTGTCGAAACCCGGCGATTTCACTCAGAACCCCGGCTCAGGATCAATAAGGGTTATTGATTCCATAACAATGTCGGCGATTTTACATCAGCGACAAAGTAGGAACTCTGATCGCCGTTGATTGTCTGGCCATTCCACTCGATTGCGAGCATCCTTAAGGGGCCTTCATCTGTGCTTCAAGAAAGGCCAACACATCAGCTCCCCATAGGTCAGTGGCCGAGGAGCAGAACGCCCAATGCCCATCCTGATGGGTTTTGCCGAAGGCGGGATAGATCTTCGATTGAAAGTCTTTGTGCTTCTTGTTTGCTTCCTTGCTCAAGGCATGGCTGGGACCAAGGCTGTAATCATTCTCTGCCTGAATCAGGAACACGGGCGCCCTGGCAAGGTCTACCGCACGCATGAGGTGATCTTGAAGCAGCTGGTTTTGCTCCCACGACATCGCACCCGGGGCGAACGGTACAAGCGCCTTAACGCCCAGGTCGCGTTCACCCGCAAGCAGAGTTTGGATCCCACCGTAGGAGCATCCTGAAATGGCAATCCGGGCAGGATCAACGAAGGGTTGAGACTTCAGATAGGTCAGGCCAGCGACTACATCGTCAACCTGGGCCTGCTGAAGCTCGACTACGCGTCGGGCACGCTCGCCCGGCGACGCTTGCGAGACCTGATCCTGGATGTAGTCACCCGGGGAGCGACCTTGCCCTCGGCGATGCGGAACAAAAAACACATAGGAATGGGCGGTGTAGAAATGAGCCAGTGTCGGTTGAGAACCCGGCAGCTTCTCGCTGCCGTGATTCCACACGATTGCCCGAAAAGGGCCGCTTCCTTCTGGCTTCCAAAGAAATCCATGCAATTGCCGTCCATCACTCGGAAAGACAACTTCTTCGGGCTTGGATTGGGCAACTGCACCCCCGGCTGCGGAGAAAACCATCAAAGCAAGCAACGTCAGCAGCCGGATCTTCATGGGACCCATGTTGTAGCCCTGGGATTGGAGCGATACAGCAGCGATCATGCCAGTACACCCACGACCGGGTCAATCATCTTGGTCGATATACTCGTCACGGAGGACCGTGCAGCGGCCAATCAGAAAGGCGGTTTCAAAATGAGGAGGCCGCCCAAGGTTTCTTGGATCAGGGGCAAGGGGAAAATAATGCGTTCAGCAGAGCGTAGGCCGGCCATTCGGCGAGTTTACGTTCTTGACCCAAGTGCTCCCGGAGTATTATGAGTGTTCTTAGCTTAGCTAAGGCTGGTCCTGATGGAACAAAAGACATGCTTCGTCTCGATGCCCTTCGGCAAAAAGTCGGATCTGCTGACAGGGCGAGAATTTGATTTCGACCGCGTCTATCTCGAGATTGTACGGCCGGCCGCGGAAGGTTCCGGTTACGGGGCGCTTCGAGCCAACGAGTTAGGCTCAGGCGCCATTGAGCGCCCGCTTTTTGAGCAGCTGCTGTCGAGCGAACTATTCATTGCGGACGTAACAACTGCCAATCCGAACGTGATGTACGAATTAGGGCTGCGTCACGCTCTCTCGAATGCTGCGACGTTGCTCGTCGCCGAGGCAGCTTGGGCGCATCGCCTTCCCTTTGATCTTGGCTACGCGCGTGTAATCGTTTATCGCGCTCAGCCCAGCGGCCAACTAGAACCCGAGGAGGCAACTAAGGCTCGCAGTATGCTATCGGAGGCGATACGCCAAGGCATCGGACGCGAGGGCAGCAATAGTCCGGTTTACGCAGTTCTCCAAACCCTGCGTCCTCCGGGACTCCCCGGCAGCGAAACCGGAAGGCGGCGCGGCTCTGGGAGGCAGTTGGTAACTGGCGACTTCCCGCTCATAGAGGCGCCAATTGAGTCGCAGAGGCGGGCGGAAGAAGCCGTCAAAAGTAGCCCGAAGACGGATGCGGCTTCCGTAGTCGAGCTGATGAAAAGCTACCAGGTTAGGTCTGCGTGGGAAGACCTGATGAAGTTCGCCAGCGACCTTCCGGACAACCTGAAAGAAGTTCCACAGGTGGCGCAGATGACCGCGCTCGCGCTGAATCGATTAGGACATTATCAAGAAGCGATTGCCATATTAAGTTCGCTGATATCGCGAACGGGAGGAGACGGCGAGACCTTAGGGATTCTGGGACTGAGCTATCAGAGGCTTTATGCTTCCGAACACAAACAGGATTACCTGCAGGGTGCCATCGACAGTTATCGTCAGGCCTTCATCCTTGCGCCGAACGATTACTATGTCGGCCTGAGTCTCGCGAGTTTGCTTGCGCGCTATGGGTCTGATGACGCGAGAAAAGAACTGATTCGCTTGGTTCCCCGTTTGAGAGACCAGCTCGCGCAGCGCGTCGGGGATCCTCGCGCAAACTTCTGGGACCTTGTGTCGGCGCTCGAAGTGGCCGTGATTGCACGGGATTGGCCCGAAGCGAACAGGTTTGTGGAGCGGCTTGTTTCAGGTTCGGAGGCGCAGTGGTCGCTGGCCACAGTTGTGTCGCAGCTGCGGCTCTACAAAGAAACCATGAACGAACCCGACCTAAGCCAGCTACAAAACTTAATCGAGGTAATAGAAGCACGCTCGGGGATGCTGCAATCCAATGCCTGATATCGCCTCAACCCTCGACATTTTAAGGCAGCTATGGGCGCTCGCCAGCAAGGCGGAGGCCGACCGCCGGGAGCTTGTCCAGGGCAACCTGCCCCAGGCAATGAAGGACGATTATGAGAAGAAGATCCAGCAGCAAATCGACAAATATTATGACGACCAAAAGAAGCTGCTGGATGAACTGGTCCACTTTCCTCCTCACACGGTGGAGCACTTTGCAAATCTAAAGCACTTTCATCAGGCTAGTGCCTATGAGAAATCCGTTTTTGTGATAACAAAGTTTCCTGGCAACAACTCGCCGGTGGACGCACAACTCGCGAAGGTAATCAAGGCAGTGCGGGGGGCTGTGGCAAACGCAGGCTTCTGTTCGCACCTTGCATCCGACAAAACCTACAACCCTATGCTGTGGAAGAATGTCGAGTTGTATCTGCTCGCCTGTAGCAGGGCCATCGCAATTGTGGAGAGCAAGCATACCGCGGAATTGAACCCGAACGTGACCATGGAATGGGGCTGGATGCGAGGGATGGATCGTCCTGTCCTGTTTCTTGTAGAGCAGTCGTTCGACAAAACCCGCGCCGATCTCAGTGGCCTAATCCAGGAGCTGTTCGACTGGAACAACCCCGAGCCCGGCGTCGAAGCCGCGGTTAAAGGTTCCTCACTTAAGGCGTCGAGTCTCTGATCTGACTAGCGCTGCGTCGCGCTCAGCTGCCGAACCGTTTCGGACATCGTGAGCCATGCTGAGTCACCGGTGAGCATTCGCTTGGATCGTCGACAAATCGGAAGTTGGCAAGAAACGGGCTTGCAGGATGTCTGGATTCATCTTTTCTGATCCGCTCGCGTGATACTCATTCCTGCGCACGGTCTTTCCCCTTGTCCGTGAGATCGAGATATTGGCTTGACTGGAAGCTCGCACGGCAAGTCGGCGATCGGCTTTTTATTCTTAATGAACCCCAAGTCTCGCAAGTGGCGGAGTTCCTTCTGCAGAGCTGGTCCGCGCGTGTACGTCGTCGGTCGGCCGGTCGCGCAAGTTCCGCAGATGAACCAACTCTGCGCTGGCCACGTCCGTGGCGGAGCCTCGGGATTCACTATGCGCCTGCCATAGCCCTTCGACGCGCTGCGAAATGGTCTCCAGTAACTCTCGCTCCGATCAAATGAGCGGTTGCGCCCGGCTATTGCGCCAGGCCGCGGGCACCCTGCAAAACTTCTTTGACTTCTTCGACGGTAACAGCCAGGCTGAAGGTCGAGACCTTGCGGCGCAAGAGTTCGGAGTATTCCGGTCCGGGGTCGTCAAGCCGCTCGGCCAGCGACATGGCGTAGAACTCGCCGTAGTCCTTCTCCTGCTTCGGTCCCGGTAGGACGATGAACGTATGGTCCTCACGTTCTGCAGCCTGCAGCGCGAGGAATTCGTTGGCCATTCCCGGACTCAAGCGATCGCAGAAAACTAAAATGGTGGCGGCGAGGGCGAGCAGGCATCTGACAACACGAAGCCAATCTTCCGGGCATTCGAGGAGGGGAACATCCGCCAAAGGAAACGGAGCGTGGGGTTGGCAATTCCGACCAGTGGAATGGGTGAGATTTGTGCAAGCAGTCCACCCATCGGATGGTCACGCCTCCAGCTCCTGAATTGCCCGAATAGTGATCGGCCTGTGATCGTCTCGGTCGAGAAGGTACGGAGAGCGAGTCCGAACGGTGCATCGTCGTCGAGCAATTTCAGCAAGCTCGTCTTCGCTTTCAAATGAGTGGAAATGGAGCGCAGCGTTTCAAATGTCTGTTCCATTTCCATCTGCTGTGCCTTGTATTCCGCCGCGGCTCGTTCGGGCGGCAGGTCATCGTAATTCTCCCTAAGACTCTCAAGATGGGCCGCGGTCGCCAGCAACGCCGGGACATCGGGCAGCCTACGTATATAGTCAATCAGCTCAGCCCTGGAAAATGGGGCCGGCAGGGGCGGACTGTGCTCCCGACGATAAAAGGGCGTGGCGGCGTAAGACGTATAGGCAGAAAAAGCCTTGGATCCGGCAAAGAAACCAACGATGCCAAACTCCGCAATGTGCGGCTTCCAGGCTGAGTAGAGCAACTGCGTGTCAACCTGCGATTCGATCGAGACGATCAGCTGCGGCCGGTCGCCCCATGCTGGTTGTTCGCAGAGAAGAAGGTACGCGGTTTCCACCTCTGCGAAGCGACGCAGTACCTCACGAAGCGCCTTCTTGTGACCTCCCAGCGTTGCCGAAGGAACATCGAACCGCGCGTCGCCGAACCTGGCCGCCGGGTAACGCGCGAAATCGATTTCAACCTGCACAGGAAGATTCTATCCAGTGCCACAGCGTTGCTGCCACTACGGTGATCGTTCGAGCATTTGCTCGCGGCTGCCCCGCTCATCGCACGTCTTCAATGACTATGTTCAGATTGGGAGCCAGATGGAGGCAGCAAAAAGCCCGCGCAGTATCCTTCGGGAATTTAGTGGTCGGTTCTCGCAAGCAGTGGGGACTTGTCACTCTCGTCATGGACCACAAACGGGCTTCGCGGAGATCGCGGAGCGAACATTACTCCGTAGCACGACATTTCCTCCAAGCCGACTCCAGGGGAGCTGAAAAGGCGACCGAACTTACTCCGCACCGCATCGAAACCGAGATGCGTTTAATTTCCGATAAGGCGTATTAGCCAGAGAGCTTGAGCCTTCCTTAATGCAGATGCACCGGATGACGGTGATGGTGCGGTCGCGGAAAGGGGAGCTGAATTTACTCAGACCATGGTAAGTCACCGGTGAAGGTCGGTGGAGTCCCCGCGGGGTACTTGATGTCGGGGCAGGCGCGGTTCAACGCTTCTGGTACGGGTGGAAGATGTAGTCCTTCGCCTTCACGGCCGTATGGCACGCGTGACCGCAGTCTGAGGGGCTTTTGGGATCGGCCGTGAACTTGTCCGATGCGGCTTCGTAGTTGAACACCGCGTATCCCCACCCGCCGCTTTTCGGAAATCTCTTGCTGTCCTTTTCGATGACGAAAGCCTGGGTAAAGACGTCTGGCACATCCACGACGAAGGGGGCCTCCGTGCTCTTCTTCGGTTTCCACTGGAGCTTCACGATCATGGAGCCATCCGGGAAAGGCTGGCCGTTGCCCGGAACGCCGGCCTTGTACGCCTTGATCATCCTCGGATTGGCGACGATCACCTTGAGCACTTCATCGGTCCGGGCGGAAGAGACCAGCGCCCAGTCCTCGTATCCCCTGAAGTCGGAGAACGCGATTCCGCTCGGCGATTTCAGCGAGTACTTGTCCTGCGCGTAAACGGCCGCGGCGCCGAGGACGGCGAGCACTGCCGTGGCTGTCGCAATCGTGAGCTTGCTTTTGCCCTTCATGGCTGATCCCTTTTTTAACCAGGATTTCCATCTTGGTTCCTGGACCGGGCACAGCATATCACACCCGAATTGTTGATCCTCCGAAGCGCAGTTTTTTCTACGGGACCCTTCTTTGCCGCTGCCAAGCGCCAAAATTCCACCCACCGGAGAAACCGGGAACCGGGAATTGCTTCTTTTCAGTGACCTCCATGTCCTGGTCGCCTGATTTTGTGGGAGCGTTTTAGTTGAGATACGCGAGCGCGGAGCATTTTGTGTCTGCGCCACGCAGAGGCACACGCGGCGACTGCGATTTGCTGGCGGTAGTCTGTATCGCGAAGTTTCTTCTGGGTAGCCGTAGGCACATGCCTGGTTAGTCGGATTGCCGGACAAGTGCCGACCGCTGGCCAGAAAACGGGCTTGGAGGAGATCAATGGCGATCTCCTCGAAGAGGACTTCTGGGGCGGGGGCGGGATCGGACAGACCATGCGGCCGGGCATCACGCAAAACGTGAGATGGGGAACGGAGTCAGTTGATCTTCCCTTGATAGTAGGCAACGCCTCGTGTGGTCGTGGCGGCGCACGCCTCGGATAGTTTCTGCGAGAACTTCACCTTGCAGTCGCTCTGAAAGTTCGCTGGCCAGTCCGGCTCCTGAAGCGCCTCCATCATCCAGTCCCATTGTCGTTCAACGTGTTGTGTCAGTACCGGGTTCGTGCCCATTGTCTTCCACTCGTCCACCCGTTGGTCCTCGCCCTGGAGAAACCATAGCGGAACCTGCGTTCGCACTCGGTTGATGCCCCTGATCACCATGTAGGCCTCGTCCCGCGCCCACATTTGTTCGGTCAGGTTCCGGTAATCGATACAGAAGAAGCTGCCATAGCGATGGTCTCCCACGAGCGCCGGCACTATCGTCCGGTTCCACTCGCATGCCGCAAGCACGTCGACCTGATCGAACGTGCCATCCTGAAGATTGATGATGGACGTGACCATTTCCGTGTCCTTCTTGAGTTCGGCTGGCTCATATGTGTCAGGAAATGCGATGGGGAAACGTTCCGCGGTGTCACCCCACCGTTGCAGAAAGGCACCGAATAGGGCGACGAGAGGCGACCAGCCATCCGGATGATTGGTCAGCGGCACGAACTCTTCGGGCACAGGGCGACCATTCGCCAGCGCCATGCAGGCCGCGTTTGTGAGTTCCGGATCCAGCAGCCTGAGGTGGATCATGCGAGCCGCCGCCACCACCGCCAGGATCTGGCTTTCCCACAATTCGAAGGGAAACACCCTGAACACGGTCGTCAGACGCGGAAACTGGTTACGTGTCAACATCGTTTTCTGGGCTGGTTCATCACTCTCGTCAGCAATGGTCGCACCCAGATGTTGAACGCCGATATGAGGCACCTCGATCAAATAGCGGCCGTCGAGGAAGTCGTCCTGATCGCGAAGGTAGTCGAAGAGTTCGCGTTCACGGCGACACCACACCGAGTCATCGTAGTGCTCCGATTCGACACGAATAACGCCGGGGGTAGAGCTGAAGAGTCCCCATACGGTGGCGACGTTGGTCTCCCAATTTGGCACGAACGTCGCATCGATCGAGTACCTGAAGTTGTTCCACGCGGGTGTCTGGGCGAGCGCAGCTTTTACGTCCATGCTTCGATGGCTCAAGCCGAACAGTCGGCGTGGCCAATGCGGACGCATGACGCTGAAGGCAAACGAGACGACGTCTTGCGGGCGGAGATCCTTCCACTCACGTTGCAAGGCCGTCTCCAGCCACAACATGCTCAGCAGTTGCAGCGTCCAGCGCCGGAATACTGCGACCGCCAATAGATGGCCTGTGGTAACGGCATCGGCGGCGCTTCGAAACAGCTGTTGAAGAAATATGCACACCGGCGGCGCCATCATGAGTCGCGCTGCCATCCGGACGCCATCGAGGGCGGCTTGTGCCTCACACGGAGCGCTGATCCACTGCCAATGCTCGCGCCACTCCAGGGGCTGGCCCTGGCGGCTCGGCTGCATCGCCAAGCCGACATCCTGAATCTCGGCACCGTAGAACACGTCAAGCTTCCATTGAATCAGCTCTGGAATACTCATGTACTCTTCATATAGGTCCTTCTGCTCCCACACCCTGGACCATCGCTGCCCGCACATTTGCGTGAGTGCTTCGAGGTCGTGTTCCCAGGGCGTGAGAGCAATCCCGGTGAAGAGCTTGCCTAACGCAAGATGAAGCCAAGCGAGCGTGTGGTTGACCACGGTCATGGCACGGTCGCCGTGGGCTTCGATTCGTTGCTGCAGCGCGTAGAATTCCGCAGGATTTGAACCGACGAACGTCGACCCTCGCTCTTGCCGGTCGAATAGCGCCGACACGTTCACGCGGGCGCGACTCCGGCTGATCACGTGGCCGGGAAGATGGGCGAACCCCTCGACGTACTTGTCGATGTCGAAGCTCGGAAACGTATAGAAGTCGCGAGGCGCCAGATAGTGCCCTGAGATTCCAATTCCCGAAACCTCAGACGCGTATTTGGCGAGCAGCCAATCTTGTTCCCAGCTGTCATCGCGAAACCGCACCGTCGCATTGCTCTCATCGAGGATCCGACCGAAGGCCCTCCAGATGTGCCGGATGTTGAATGTTTCCGCTGCAAACACCTGTGCGAGCCGATCGAGCGACTGCAGAGAAGCGTTGTCCTGCTGGTCAATCATCGCCACCTCGCCAGCACGGTCCGCAACCGACTTCAAGAGTGAATCAGTCTTTCGGATAATCTGACGCGCGTACTGTACCACGACTCGGCTGTGACGGGGAGTGAGTTTGGGAAGGTTAGGTCGAAATCGAGAGAGGAAATATCAAAGTCGTTTTTAGATCGGCAGAACAACCCTTTTTGATGTAACGCCTGCGAAATCCTGACCTTAAACGCCGCGAGCACAGCGCGGAAGGGTTCGGCCGAAGATAGTTCCGACGAGAAGAACTGCGCTCAGCACTCCCATGACTATGGCGAGACAATGCAGGCCGTGGTCGGTCGCGTGCTGACCGTACATGAGACCGAGAAGACTGGTCGAGGTAATCGCGCCGATATAAGTCGCCGTTGTTGCAAAACCGGAGGCAGTGCCGATCTCGTCCACCGGCGCCTGGATATAGACGGCTGCCTGGGTTGCGGTGGATGCTAGACCAGTCGGCAGGCCGAAGAGCCATGACGGCCGCAGCGATCACCCACACAGGCGTCTCGCGGTTGATCAGGAACAGGCACGAGCAGCCGATCAGAGCTGCTGCGGTGCTCACGATGAAGGAGGTTTGGATTGCCGCAAACCTCCAATGCTCTCCATGCGCTCGCACGTTGCTGGGGTGATGAGATTTACTTCACGGTGGCCGAATTAAGAACCAGAAATGCGCATGTCGCGGATTGATTGCGCAGCCGGGCCATAAATCTGTAACGAGTTCGTGGTGAGGCATTTCTCTCTCTAAATCTGCCGTGAATGGCTTGATGCCGAATTCCATGACTCTCCACAGGAGAAGGGTGCTCAGTGTTCGCTGGAATACGAACACTAGATTAGAGGATAGGAAGATTGGCGTGTAGTTTGATAAGCTCAAGCCGAATTGCTTTCTAGATTGCAAGTCAGGTTCTAATAGATCCAAGGCCAGCGAAATGCGCTCATTGAAGGTCTGGGAAGAGAAAAGAGAGCGGATTCAACGTGCCGCTTATTCTCGCGCAGAGCGGCGTGGTTTCGAACCCGGCCATGACGTAGAAGACTGGCTGACGGCTGAAACGGAGATAGACGCAACCTGGCATCCGCGTCAAGAGGTCTGGGCAGAGGCGATAGAAGAGTTAATCGAATCGGCCCGAAGTCTGCACGCCCTTTTTGACGCTTTCGACCCGCTGTTGCCCACACTGCCGCAACCCCTAGTTCTGCGCATCGCAGAGACAGCAATATCGGTCAACGCCTCGAAGATAGACAACATTGCCAATAGCCTCACGCAAGATTCTCTAAGGGAACTTTGGAAGCGGAGACAGAACTGGGGGCCTGTTATTTGGCGCGTTAGCGCTGTGCGAGCGATCGTATCTCGGGTTCCAGAACTTACTTTGGAGGCCGTAAGCGCTTTATGCGAAATAGATAACTCAAAAACGCGTGGAGACAGTCTGGGTGAGATCGCTGACTTCGTGCCCGATGAACAACTGCCTGCATTTTGGCGCGTGATCCTTGATGATAAAAGCGTATTAGTTAGAGCAATGCTGGCGTCTCAGGAATTCCATCGAATGCAGCCAGAGTTTTGGCCGGAAGCGGAGGAAGTCGCTACTTCGAGCGATCAGGCAGACTCGACTGACTGGTATTCGAAATACTTTAAGAACTACGAGTCTGTTGCACGTGTAGCGCTGCTCCACAAGTTGACTTCGGCAAAGCCGACTCTCTGGCCAACGTTGGTAGAGCAAATTGCGAACCTTACCTTTGATCATTCCTCCTGGGAGGAAGCGAAAAAAAACAAATTATTTGCCAGTATCGTGTCCGATTTACCGCCGGAACTGGCGGAGAACCTAATTGATCAAATCATCTCGAATCTGCGATACGTAGCGGACTACCGATCAGAGATCCTGGGGCTGGTTGCGGAGCGATTCCCCGAACTCTGGCCCAAAGTTTTGGAGAATTACAGACGCATCTCGGCTTCCGAGAAGAAGGCGAGTGTCCCTAATGAGGAGTGGGCGAGCGCCTCGACATCCCAGAAGACGAAATACATCGCGGAACCGCAATTTGTAACACAAAAAGCCAAATTGCTGGCCCGGGTGGCACTTTCGTATCCGGAGATCTGGCCTGATGCTATATCTGCGGCTATGTCTGCCAACCTCTACTCAGCGGAGGATGTTGAACTTGTAGAGTGGCTGGCCGAGATATTGCCGGCCGAAGTAATTCCCGCCGCAATTCAGGCACTGCTGAGCCTGGATCTTTTGAGCCCAAATTCTTCCAGATACGGGTGGGCCTACAACGCGACAGGCGTGATCCGGCGTCTAGTTGAACGGTTGCCGCGTGAAATGATGCCGGACGTTATTGCTGCGGCTAAGCGGTGCATTCCTCAACGAACCGCATTCTTGATTCTTCTTTGGATTGCTGCTCAAGATACCGGCGAACTCCGGCCGTTTTTTTTAAGCGCGACTGTTGACAACAATGCTGGATGGGATGTCCTTTCGGATCTGTTTCGGGCCCCTTCCGGTCCACTGATAACAAGCGCACTCGAAAAGGCAGCGCAATCCGATAAACCCGAAATCAGAGCACGCCTTTTGACTCTGATTGCGCCCCACAGACCCGAGCTTTGGGGTGAGGCAATTCAGGCGATTCGAAGCATAACTGACCAGTCCATTCGATCCGAATGCCTGCAAACTTCACTCAAGTATCTACCGCCCGGATATTTCGATGCAGCACTCGACGCAACGGACAGAATAGACGAGCTGCATGTCAGGGCGAAAATTCTGCCGGATCTTGTCGCATACGGGCCCCGGAGCTTGATTCCCGAGGTACTGTTCAGGGTTAGCAAGCTACCCCGGATGCGCAAGGCCTGTGCACTCAGTAAGGTCGCCTTCTATGTCCCCTCTCCAACCTTAGACGACATCTTTCGGTTGGCGCCATGGTCCGATTCTGCTGCGATCAATATCGCTCGCGATCGGCTTAGGGCGTATATTTCTGTCTTGCCCCCGCGGCTCACCAGGAACTTCCTTGTCATACTGCTTCAGGAGCTTTATAAGGAATGGATTTCAGAAGACGGGCGATTCCCGCGCGGACTCTTCGGGCCTGTTTTAAGGGAAGACCCTTCAAGACCTCCAGATTCCTATTGGGAATTCCGGAAGGAAGACTGGAATCTCGCGCTGGAGTGTTCTGTTTTCACTGGCAAATCACTTCCCAAAGATGAATGGTTTGCCTTGTCAGTTTGGCTTCACGTCCCCGCGGAACGAACGCAGGTGCGCGAGTTACTCAAAGAGCTGAACAGAGACTCGCTTGCCGGCCGAACTACAGGTCTCCACTCGGCGAAGGGTAGCCGCGTTAGCATTTCATTCCAACCACAACATCTGCAGCTAAAACCCCATCCAAACCAGCCTGCGAATTCCGTCGTCAAAAGCTTCGTCTGGCAAGGCGACCCTGTCAATATGGACATAATTGTCAAATATCCGAAGCTCGACGGACAGGATCACATATTTGAAACTGCAAACATCCTGGTTGAGGGTTTAAAAGTTGGAGAAGTTGTCATTGAACTGGACTTCCACCCGGGTCGAGGCGAGGCTTCATCCACATTCCGGCGAATCGAATCGGCGTTCGCATCTTACTCAAGGCAAGACGCAACTGAAGTCATCGCCCGTCTGCAGGCAATTGAAAAGATGGTCCCTGGGATTCGTCTATTTTGGGATGTTGAATCTCTCCGTTCTGGTAATAAGTGGGAAGAACGCCTGGCTGAAGAGGTTGTCAATAAAGATATCTTCTATCTCTTCTGGTCCGAAAACGCAGCCAAATCAAAATGGGTCAACTGGGAATGGTCTTGCGCTTACCATAAACGCGGCATCGATTACATCGATCCTTTTCCGTTGGATCAGACCAAGGCGCCTCAGGAACTCAAATCGCTACAGTTCGCGGATAGATGGGTTCGGCACCTGGAATACGAAAAGCTGAAGGCACTTGCCATGCCCGCGGAGAACTAGGAACGTCGAGATGAGACTTATCCTCCGCCGGAGGCGCGGGATTGATTCGCGACATCCAGTCCGGCAGCCAATATCTTCAAGTCATCAGGAAATCCGCTACTTGCACCCCGGCCTGCTCGACGCACTTTTCGCCAATGACTGCATAGTTCACCGCTCTGCCGACCTTCCCTCAGTTCTTGAGTTTCTGCCGCTCACAGGCCTCCACGGTTTTCGTTGGATCAACGGCCGCATCATCGATTTGTTCGCTGATGATTTTCCCCGACTTGTCGATTAGAAAGGTGGCGCGCCTCGCTGTTTCCATGGGAACGCCTTGGATGTCAAACTTCTGAGTCAATCCGTACTGGTTGGTCACTGGGCCTCCCCAATCGCCGAGGATGGGAAAGCTGATTTCGTTTTGTTGAGCGAAGGCGAAGTTTGAGAAGGGACTGTCCATGCTCACACCCAGAACCTGGGTGTCGGTGCCCTCCAGCTTGGTGAGATTCTGCTGGAGCGCTTTCATTTCTCGGGTTCAACCGCCAGTGAAGGCGAAGACGAAAAACGCCAAGGCGACGTTCTTCTTCCCTCTGTAATCTCGCAGCGATACTTTCTTTAGCGCCTTCCCATCGAAGGCAAGCAGGGTGAAATCCGGAGCGGTGTCGCCCACTTTCAGCTTCATAGGCGCAGCGTCCATATTCACCTTGTTCTGGGGTTTGCTTTGAGCCTGCAGAAAAGCTGACGACACTGGCACTAGAATAAAATTGAGAGCCACCAGACAAGCAACACGTTTCCACTCTTGTTTCATAACGAACCTCCTTAACGGCAATCAGCGTACCGTTGGTATTCCTAGAGCAGCAGCGAAATTGGAATATTGCAACAGAAATGGTTACTGTCGAACTGTTCGCACTGGGCCTCCCAGAGTGAACCTAAGCCCTCATTTTAGATGCGGTTTCGCCGATACTCAAATGGACTTTGTGGCCTGCCGAGGATTGTTGTCGTGAACAGCA
>Ga0193726_1001614_pt1 | contig 17135 bp, 13 predicted proteins | sample H2c1metaG_FD_144928 | JGI IMG/M metagenome (GOLD analysis project Ga0193726, IMG submission 144928) | Soil microbial communities from a riparian zone of the East river system, Colorado, United States - H2c1 | ecosystem: Environmental > Terrestrial > Soil > Riparian zone | place: USA: East River... | reverse complement strand
TCATCTGCTCATTAACAATGCGGGATTCGGGGCGTACGGCGAATTGCCGGAAATTCAAGTGCAACGCCTCCTCGACATGGTGCAAGTCAATTGCAGCGCCGTCGTGCATTTGACGCGCTTGTTCCTGCCTCCCATGATTTCACGCAAAACGGGCGACCTGCTCATTGTGGCCTCGACGGCTTCGTTCCAGGCCGTGCCCTATATATCGACCTACGCTGCGACTAAGGCCTTTGACCTCCTCTTCGCCGAAGGTTTGGCCGAGGAGATGAAGCCCTACGGCATTCGGGTTTGTGCCCTCTGCCCAGGTTCGACCGAATCAGAATTTCACGCCGTGGCCGGACAGGAGCGATTTGCCAGGGGAAAAGAGTCCGCGCAAAAAGTCGCGCGCACGGGCCTGCGATCGCTCGCCGCAGGCAACAGTTACGTGGTCTCCGGCTGGCGCAACTATCTGGGCGTGCTCGGAGAACGCCTGGTTCCGCGCCGCTTCGTCACGCGCGTCGCTGCCGGCATGTTCAAGCCCGAGCGGAACGCCTAAGCGGTCAGTGGCCGTTCGCTTGCCGTCGCGCGAACCGGGTGACACCAGTACTCTCGGCCCAACGTCTAACCTGCAGTGAAACCAAAGACTTACAATTCAGGCGTCCGGGCCTCGGACGCACAGGGGAACTTTTCGGCGGCTTTGCCGGAAGTAGTAGCTGAGACCAGTCAGAGCGTCGCCTCTCGGGAGATGCCGATCGCTGAACAAGACAGAGACGACGTTCTGCTCGGACGCGCCGCCAAGGGCAGCGAAGAAGCCTTTTTGCTTCTCTACCGGCGCCATCAGGCCGCGCTCTATCGTTTCGCGTTGCGCATGACCGGCAATGCCTGGGCTGCCGAAGAAATTGTGCAGGACGTTTTCATGACCCTGATGCGCGAACCCAGAAAATACGATCCCGCGCGCGGCGCACTCGGAGCCTTCTTGTACGGTGTGGCGCGCAACCGGATCATGAAGCATCTCGAGCGCTTGCCGAGAGAAGTCACCCTGGAAGAGAAACAGGACGACGGCAAAGGGCCCGGAATTGTTTTGCAGGATCCGTTTACTCCGGCGACGTGGCTGGAAAAACGGGAGCGTCTTGAACATGTACGAGCCGCGGTTCTCGATTTGCCCGCGGAATTTCGCGAAGCGGTAGTGCTCTGCGAACTGGAAGAGAAAAGTTATGAGGAAGCCGCGCAACTGATCGGCTGTCCCATCGGAACGATTCGCTCGCGACTCCATCGCGGCAGAGCGCTCCTGCTGGCCAAGCTCGAGATATTTCGAGACACGCCGCGCCGCGCTGTCGGAGCGCGCTGAGTCCCCAAAGAGTTGAAGACAGGCGTGCCGTCGTGAAGTAAAGGACCGGAAAAAATGAAGTGCGAAGAATTTGAAATTTACGGAATGAACGCAGAGCGTGACGGTTCGTTGACCGAGCTTGAACGCGTTGCCGCTCGCCAGCATGCGAGTGGCTGTTCTCGCTGCGCTTCGCTGCAGGATTCCTGGCTCGCGGCGCAAGGGGAATTGCAGGCTCTGGCCGCGGATTCGCAGTTGGCGAGCGCTCCTCCGCGTCTTGAAATGCGGCTGCGCCAGGAATTTCGCGTGCAGCATCGCGCCGTAAAGAGCGAACGCGCAGCGGCGATGGCCATGTGGGTTCTCGCGACGGCCGCGGCACTGGTCGGCGCAGTGAGCTGGCACAACTGGAAAACCAGCAGGACCACAGAAGCCGCGAAGCACAGTCCTGCGCCCGTGGGTTCGCCGGTTTCTCCGGGTCCCGCAGCGGGCAGTACGGCCGGTGATTTGAATGCGGATGAAATTCTGGTCGCTGATAGCGACGCCAGCGGCTTCACCTTGCTGCCAGGAACGTTTCCCTCCGATACCGATGACGCCGCGATCATGCAGGTTCGTTTGCGGCGCAGCGCTTTGGGCGCCATGGGCCTGCCGGTAAATCCGGAGACGGCAGCGGACTGGGTGCAGGTGGATCTGCTGGTCGGACGTGACGGCCAGCCGCAAGCGGTACGTTTGCCGCAGTAGGTCTGCCGGGAAAGAGTTCTGGTACAGGTTTGCATTGGCAAGGGAGAGAAGAGGAGAAGGAACGATGAGTCGGAAAATCATGTATTCGGTTTTAAGCGGCGCGCTACTCGCCAGCGCCGGAATCGCGCAGGCGCAGCATGCACAAGAAGAAGCGGCAGCGCCTCCCCTGCTGATGTTGCAGGAAGGCGTTCCGGGCGAAGGGGGGCCGGACGGTCCGTTTGGTCCGGGCTTCGAGTTGCTCGGCTTCGGCGGCATGCACGGCGGAAAAGTAGTGAAGGGGGCGCCTTTTAGCGCTACGGCAGTTTCCGAGCATACGCAGACTCTGGCGGACGGAAATCACATCACCCGCAAGACGCAGTCGAATTTGTTTCGCGACAGCCAGGGACGCTTCCGCAAGGAACAAACCTTGCCTGCTTTCGACGCGGCGGCCGCGTCCGGCCAGGCAAAGTCGGTTGTAATCATCAGTGATCCGGTCGCGGCCACCGGCTACATGCTCGAGACCGATAAAAAGATTGCGTTTCAAATGAAGAAGCCCGGCGGCAATGGGCCAAAAGGTCCGGACGGCACAGGCGACGACCGCAAGGCGAAGTTTGAAGCGCGCGAACAAACGGAAATCGCGGACGGCACACTGAAAGTCGACGCTCTCGGAACGCAAACGATCGCTGGAGTTGTGGCGCAGGGCACCCGACGCACGCGGACGATTCCTGCCGGACGGATGGGGAATGACAAGGTCATCACCATTGTTTCCGAGCAGTGGTACTCGAATGATCTGCAACTGGTGGTATCGAGCAAGCATTCCGATCCGCGTTTCGGCGACAGCAGCTACACGCTCGCGAATATCCAGCGCAACGAACCTGCCGCATCGCTGTTCACGGTTCCTTCCGACTACACCGTAAAGCAAGGCCATGGTGGCCGAGCCGGCAAGCGCTTCCGCCGTGGACCGGGGATGCCGCCGCCTGCTCCGCCAGCCGGCGCTGCTGCTCCGCCCGCCAGCAACTAGACGGGCCGCCTTACGGCAAGCCTGACAACAAGCTTCTCTCCTGAAGACGGCGCCCCTTTTGCAGCAGCACGATCGCTGCAAGAGGGGCGTAACCGTTTCTGCCGGGCAACTGGAAGTTGAACGAAAGTTCTGAAATAAACAGCAGACCCGGGTGATGTAAGATTCCCGAATGGATGAAAAAGAGCTGCTGCGGCAACTCGAACGCGAGGGCTTCGTGCACACGTTTGTTTGGGAGGACGCGCCCCACGTGTTTTACCCGGAGCATACGCACGGCGGCGAGACGGCGCATGTGATTCTCGGCGGCGAGATGACTCTCACGCAGGGCGGGGTTGCGAAAACGTATCACGAGGGCGAGCGGTGCGATGTGCCGGCTGGCGCGGTGCATGCGGCGAAGATGGGAGCGCGCGGGTGCAGATACCTGGTGGGAGAGAAATAGCCGGCGCGTAAAAATATCAGGGTGTGCGTGGGGCCGGGCCGTTCGCGGGGAGTTCCGGGGCGGATTCCGGTGGAATGAGCGCACGATCGAGCAGTTCGACTACGTGCAGAACCTCTTGGCTGGTCCTCCGCAGAGCCACGCCGGCGCGGAGTTGCAGCAAGCAGCCGGGATTGGCTGTGACGATCGTTTGGGCGCGAGTGGATTCGACGTGCTTCATTTTTTCTCGAAGCAGTTCGAGCGAAGCTTCGGTGTGCGTTACGTTGTAGATGCCGGCAGAGCCGCAACATATTTCCGAGTACGGCAATTCCACAAATTCCAGATGCGGGATGGCGCGCAGGAGCTGGCGCGGGGCTTCGCGGACTTTTTGTCCATGGAGCAGGTGGCAGGAGTCCTGATAGGTGACGCGCAGAGGAATTGGTTTCAGCGGTGCCGCGAGACCCAGATTCCCGAGAAATTCGGTGACGTCGCGGGTCTTTGCCGCAAAGGCTTTTGCCGCGGCGTATTCCGGTTCGTCCGGGGAGAACAGGTGATCGTATTCCTTGAGAGTGGAGCCGCAGCCGGCGGCATTGGTAACCAGGGCGTCGAATTCGCCGAGACCGAAGGCGACGAGATTTTTGCGCGCCAGTGTGCGCGCAGCGTCGCGGACGCCGGCGTGCGCGGCCAGAGCGCCGCAGCAGAATTGCCCCTCCGGAACGATCACTTCACAACCGTTCGCGGTGAGAACGCGGATGGTCGCTTCGTTGAGCCCTGCGAAACTGACTTGCGCAACGCAGCCGGCAAAGAACGCCACGCGAGCGCGAGGTGGTCCGGCGGCCGGGAAGGTTCGGCCCAGCCGCGAGAAAAAGAAATTGTCTTCGATGCGGGGGAGCAGAGCGTCCCGTTCCGCCTGGCCGAAAAATTTGAGGATTCCGGTGGCGCGGGCCAGGGACTGCAGGCCAGAACGCTGGTAGAAGCGGACAAGACGTGCAGCCGCGGCAATGCGACGAGGATAGGGAAGTAGTTTGCGAAAAACGAAATCACGCGCGAAGCGAGTCAAGAGAGGTCGTTGGTAGTCGCCCTCAATCCGGGCGCGCGCGTGTTCAACGAGCCGTCCGTACTCGACGCCGGACGGGCAGGCGGTTTCGCAGGCGCGGCAGTCAAGACATTTGTCGATGTGATCGACGAAGGAATCGGTGATGGGCGGCGTGCTGTGCGGCTGGCCGGTAAGTTCGTCCTGGGCGACATGGATCATTTGCTGGATGCGGCCGCGAGGGGAGTCGGCTTCCAGATTCCACAGGCGGTAGGTAGGGCAGGCGTTCAGGCAGAGGCCGCAGTGGACGCAGCGGGCATAGTCCTCGTATACAGGAATTTGGCCGGGGACTCGCGAGGTGGTCATGATTATGTATGTCTCTTTACATCATAAGACAGTCTGCGGCGGCTTTCTGCAAATGGGATCCCGGACGAGTGGCAGGCGGCTCTATCCATCAGTAGCGGCCGGGGGCCAGGATGTTTTGCGGGTCAAAAGCGAATTTCAGGCGTTTCATCAGTCCGTCGTCCTGGCGCGGCTGTCCCCAGATATTTTGGTGCTTTTTGAGTTCCGTGGGGCACCAGAGCAGAGCGCTGGTTGCGTTTTGCTCTGAGCATATCTCGAAGATGGACGCGACAGTGCCGGAAAGCAGCTGGAGATCCGGCGAGGCCGGACAGAAGCCGTAGTAGAAAGCGCCTGAGCCACCGGCCAGCACGACACTCGGCAGTTCTATTTTCGCGAGCGAAGAAAATAGTTTGGGCAATTCACCGGGCAGTTGCGCGATTTTAAAGATGCACATAGCCGGCGACGCGGACAGAAGATTCGGAATGGCCTCGCGGATTTGTTGCCACAGGGTAAAGCAGGCCTGGTCTTCCAGTATTTGCGCCGAAACGGAGTTGGTTTCCGCGGCGAAGGCCAGAAGGTCGCGCGACACGCGACCCGAGACTTCTGCCGTTCCTGCAAAACCGACGCAGACGTGCCACAGATCTGCATCGGGAAACAAATGGGGAAACCGCGGACTGACGATTTCAAAGGTACTCGGAGCAAGCGGGGAATTCGCAATCCGGTCGCGCAAGGCCAGGGCCCCTGCGGCGGACGGGTAGGAGGCCAGGAAACCGCAAGCGTCGAGAGGCAGCGGGAAGGTGCGGAAATTGATACGGGTGATTACCGCGAGCGTGCCCAGAGAACCGATGAGTAGTTTGTGGAGATCGTAGCCGGTGACGTTTTTTACGACGCGGCCACCGCTTTTGGTGAGGGCGCCGGAGCCCGTGACGAATTCGGCGCCGATGATGAAGTCGCGGGCGGTACCGTAGAGCTGGCGAAGAGGAGAGTCGAGGCCGGAAGCGATCGCGCCGCCGACGGTACTGCGGTCGGCGAAAGGAACGGCGAGCGGGAGAAATTGCTTTTGCTCAAAAAGCGCGGTCGAAAGCGTGGCGAGAGACATTCCGGCTTCAACACTCAAAGTGAGGTCCGCAGGATCGTAGTGGGCGATCTGGTTCAGGCTGGTCATGTCCAGCGCGATGTCGTAGCGCGCGGGCGGCTTGCCGATGTTCAGTTTGGAGCGGGAGCCGCAGGCGATTACGGCGAGATTTTCTTTTGCGGCGAAGCGGACAATTTCCGAGACTTCGTGCGCCGACGCCGGGGCGGCTACGACGCCGGGGATACAGTTGTCGACGGAATAGGCCGCGCATTCCTCCGGCGAGGACTTGATGTGTGAGCGACCGACAATGGATTCGAGTTGGGTGGCGACATGGACGGAACTGGCGGTCATGCGCGAGGGCTCGCGGCTGGTTTAGGGGATTTGACGCGGATTTCTCCGCACCCTTTGCTGAGCGGGAAGATCTTTCCGGGGTTGAGTGCGGAGTTGGGATTGAAGGCGTCATGCACGCGGCGCATCAGATCGAAGTCGTCATCGGAGAAAAGCAGAGGCATGAGTTCGGATTTTTCCATTCCCACGCCGTGTTCGCCGGTGAGTGTGCCGCCGACCTCCACGCAATAGCGCAGGATTTCAGAAGCGGCTTCGAGAGCCAGTTCGAGTTGCCCGGGATCGCGGGGATCGAAGAGCACGATGGGATGGAGGTTGCCGTCACCGGCGTGGAAGATGTTGCCGATCTTAAAATTGTAGCGCTCGCCGATTTCCGCGAGGCGGCGGAGTGTCTGGGGAAGTTTGGAACGGGGGATGACGCCGTCGAGAACGTAGTTGCTCGGAGCCAGCCGGCCCATGGCGCCGAACGCGTTTTTACGGCCTTTCCAGAGCAGATCACGCTCCTGGTTGTCGCGGGCGATGCGCACTTCGCGGGCGTGATGGTCGTGGCAGACTTCGCTGACGGCAGTCGCTTGTGCGGCGACGGCTTCCGTCAGGCCTTCGACTTCGATCAGCAGAACGGCGGCGCTGTCGCGCGGGAAGCCGGCGTGGACATAGTCTTCAATGGCGCGCAGGGTCCAGCCGTCAAGCATTTCGCAGGCGGCCGGGGTAATCGCGCGAGCGGTGAGTTCGGCGACAGTAGAGGTGGCGTCATCGATTGTGTCAAAAACGGCGAGCAGCGTTTTTACGGCTTCGGGCCTGCGCAAGAGCTTTACGGTGATTTCTGTGACCAGGGCGAGAGTGCCTTCCGAGCCCACGAAAAGGCCCGGGAGATCGTAACCATGGGCATCGCCATGGGCATTGCCGATGCGGACGATTTCGCCGTCGGGAAGAACCAGTTCCAGAGCGACGACGTGATTGGTGGTGACTCCGTAGGCGAGGGTGTGGGGGCCGCCAGCGTTTTCTGAGACGTTGCCGCCAATGGTGCAGGATTTTTGGCTGGAAGGATCCGGGGCGAAGTACAGACCACTGGGTTCGGCGGCGCGCGAGAGTTCGAAATTTACGACGCCCGGTTCGACGACCGCTCGCTGGTTTCGGGCGTCAATCGCGAGAATGCGATTCATGCGCGCGAAAACGAGCATAACGCCGCCGGTGCGGGCCAGCGCGCCCCCGGAAAGGCCGGTGCCGGCGCCTCGGCCGACGATGGGGACATCGTAGCGGGCAGCGAGCCGGACGATTTGCGATACCTCGTCTGTCGTCCTAGGAAATACCACGACGTCCGGAAGAGCCTTTTCGACCGAACCGTCGTATTGGTACAGCGCCAGGTCTTCAGGGAGATGCAGAACCGACTGTTTGTCGAGAAGCGATTCGAGTTCGCGGATGAGTGCGAGATTCATGAGCTCCTTCCAACTATAGATAGAACCCGTGGGCGCGTGCAACGCCCGAGATGCGCGAGGCGATGAAGAATAGACTAGTGTAGAATTTTGCCAGGACGCTCGAGGGGCTAAGCAATGCCGAAACCCAAAGTGCTGGCAACCCATGAATTGTTTGACGCGGCGCGGCAGATCTTGCAGGAAGCCTGCGACGTGGAGTACTGGGCCAAGCCCGAACTGATTCCCAGAGACGAATTGTTGCAACGGGTACGAGACAAGGAAGGACTCGTGTCGCTTCTGACGGTGCGCGTCGGCGAGGAACTGCTGCGCGCCGCGCCAAAATTGCGGATTGTGGCCAATGTCGCCGTGGGATTCGACAACATCGATGTGCCGGCGTGTACTGCGCGCGGAGTGGTGGCCACCAATACGCCGGGAGTGCTGGATGAGACGACGGCGGATTTCGCGTGGACCTTGCTGATGGCCGCAGCCCGCAGACTGGGCGAAGGCGAAGCGCTGGCACGCTCCGGGAACTGGAAGAATTGGGATTTGGCGCAGCTTGTGGGGACCGACGTTCACGGGAAGACCCTGGGCATCGTGGGGTTCGGGCGAATTGGAAAAGCGATGGCGCGGCGGGCGCGCGGGTTTAACATGAAAGTCATTTACAACTCTCCCAAACGGGCGCCTGAGGAAGTGGAGAAGGAATTTGCCGCCGAGTATCGCGAACTGAACGCGCTGCTGGCCGAAGCGGATTTTGTGACTTTGCATATGCCGCTGAACGAAGGTACGCGGGGACTTTTCGATATGGCGAAATTCAGCCGCATGAAGCCGACAGCCTTCCTGATTAATACGGCGCGCGGCCCGGTGGTGGACGAAGCCGCGCTGGTATACGCGCTGGAAAGCGGGAAAATCGCGGGCGCCGGGCTTGACGTCTATGAAAACGAACCATTCATCCTGCCTGGATTGAAACGGGCCAATGTGGTGCTGGCGCCGCATATGGGATCGGCGTCGCTCGAGACGCGGACAAAGATGGCGGTCATCGCGGCGGAAAATACCGTGGCGTTTTTCAAGGGGCAGAAGGCACCGAATATGCTGAATCCAGACGTAGTGCAACCCAAGTAAAAACTTCTTTCGGAAATTCTAACCATGGCGGATTTGAAAACGATCGCCCACAGCATTTTCATGAGCACCGTACGTGCGATTGATATTCCCGCGACAATCGAGCGCAAGCTCTTGCGGGACGGGTCGCTGCTGCTTGTTGACGGTGGCTTGCCGGTGGATTTGAATTTATTCGCGCGGGTGCGGGTGGTGGCGATTGGGAAAGCGGCGCACGCCATGGTCGAGGGTTTGACCGGAGTGCTGGGACCTGACGTGAAGCTCGTGGGAATTGTTTCTGCGCCCGAGCCGCCGCGCCGAGCGGTGGCCAGCTGGCGATACTTTTCAGGCGGCCATCCCATGCCGAATCTGGAGAGCTTCCAGGCCGCTGAGGCGATTCTTGAATTGCTGAAGACCTCGGATGAAACGACGCTGGTGTTTTTCCTGCTTTCAGGCGGCGGATCGGCTCTGGTCGAGATGCCACTCGATTCTGCCCTTCGCCTGGAAGAAGTGCAGCAAGTACACCAGGCGCTTGTGACCTGTGGCGGATCGATTGATGAAATCAACACCGTGCGGAAGCATTTGTCGGCGGTCAAAGGCGGGCGTCTGGCGGTGGCGGCGGGAGTGGCTACCAAACTGACGTTAGCGGTGAGCGACGTGCCGTTTGGCAAAGAGTCGGCACTGGCATCCGGACCAACCGTTTGTGATCCTACGACCACAACTGATGCGCAGCGCGTGATCGCGAAATATTCACTACTGCAGAAATTTCCGGGAGAACTCAGGCGGTGGCTGGATGCCGGCGAAATGCCGGAAACGCCGAAGAAGGGGAATGCGGCGTTTGCGAATGCCGAGTTCTGTCTGTTGTTGGGGATGGACGATCTATTTCATCCGGCGCATCGTGCGGCCGAGGCCTGCGGGTTCATCGTGTGCTGCGACAATACGACTGATGACTGGCCGGTCGAAAAGGCTGCGGACTATTTGCTCGCACAACTCAGGGAGTTGCAGGAGACTCACCGCGGCCGGCGCGTGGCTTTGATTGCCGACGGGGAACTGAGTTCACCGGTTACCGGCGACGGAATGGGCGGAAGAAACTCCGCGTTTGTTCTCGCCTGCGTAGAGAAGATTGCGGCGAAAAAGATCGCGGTTTTAAGTGTCGGAACCGACGGCGTGGACGGGAATAGTCCGGCGGCTGGCGCCGTAGCCGATGGGGAGAGTTTTGCCCGCGCGAATGAGTTAGGCCTGGACCCTCGGGATTATTTTGCGCGCAGCGATGCGTTCCATTTTTTTGAAGCGCTCGGAGACGCGGTCGTTACCGGTCCAACGGGCAACAATTTACGCGATTTGCGGATTTTGCTCACCGAGCCATAAAAAAGTCAAAAGACTGCAGTGCGGCAGGAAAAAAAAAGCTCCGACGTCGGAGCCTTTTTCCGTTTGCAGGTGACGCGTGATTACGGCTTGGGTGGAGGCAGCCGCGTTTCGATTGATTTCAGCCGGTCGTTCATTTCGCGGATGAGAGCTTCAAGTTTATCGAGGCGGGCGTTTGTGTCGGACTTGTCGGCTTCCTCATCGTTGTCTTCATCGGCGTCACCGTGTGGACTGGATTTATCCTGGGATGATTTCCTTAGGCGCGCGATTTGCGATTTGATGCGCGGAGCCATTTCGATGCTGAGGTCGTTGCTCTTCAGCATGGCTTCGAGCGCGGGAATGGCGCCGGCGTCGCCGCGATTGCCCAGAGCCGAGATCGCCGCGTAGCGGACAGGAAAATGCGGCTCGAGGAGAAAGGCTTCGAGCTGGCGGGTGATCTCTTTATTGTCTTTTTGCAGGCGGCCAAGGCTGCTGATAGCGGCGGTGCGGGATTCCATGGGTTTACCGATGGCGGCCCACTCGCTGAGGGTAGGGACCGCTTTATCCTCGCCGAGCGTGCCAAAGGCCCGCAAGGCGGCATTGCGGAGGATGTCATCGGGAGAACTGCCCCCGGCCGCCGCGCTGAGCGTGGCGAACGCACTGGTGGTCTTAAGTTTGCCGAGCGCCAGAAGAGCGGCGGCCCGGGCCCGGTACGAGCTATCTTCGTGCGCAATGGCATCGAGTTTTGCGGCTACGGTTGCGTCATTTTTGCAATTGCCAAGTGCGGCGACGATGCGGTTGCGTATCCACGGTTCGTTCGCCGTGTTGAGCGCGTCGAGGAGGGGCTTGACTGCGGCAGGGCTGCCGAGCGAGCCGAGGCCATCGGCTGCGGTGGCGCGAACTCCCCAGGCTTTGTCACCGCGCAGAGTTTCCCCGAGGGCGCTGACAACTTCATCGTCGTTTTTGAGTTTGGCCAGGGCTTCGACGGCATCGGCGCGATCGGCGAGTTCGCTGGCATTCTGCAATTGATAGAGCCATTCCTTTTTTTCTTTATGAAAGTTGGCCGATTTCAGAACGTGAGTGCCTTTATCGAACAGAACCATAAGCGGAGCGGAATCGGACGGGAACGTAAAGACTTCGCTCGTTTTTGAAATTTTGACGGGATAAGACTTCGCGCCCGAGGCGGTGGTGATTTCGACATCACTGGGGAGGCGGAAAATTCCGACCTTGCCTTCAACCTTCTGGGTTTGTTTGACGGTGAGAGCGATCTGGTGTCGTCCGCTGTCGTAGGAATAGGCGATGTCGAAACGCGGAGCGCCGGCGCCGTAAACCCACTGGCCAAGGAATTGATCAACATTGGTGTGCGTGGCGACTTCCATGGCTCTTGCGAGATCGGCGGTGACGGCGTTCTTGCCGCGGTTCGCTTCCAGATAGGACTTCAGACCGCGATAGAAATCGTCTTCACCAAGCTGGTGGCGGAGCATGTCGAGGACCCAGCCGCCTTTGGTATAGGCGTTGCCGTCAAATTCGCCGGAGTCGTCGAAATCGTGGCGCACGATCGATTTGCTGTACAGACCCGGCGAATCGAACCATTCGCGGCTGGCCAGCCAGCGGCTGTAGTCGGCTTGCTCTTTGCCGAAATGAGCTTCGGTCCAAATTGTTTCCATGAACGTGGCGAAGCCTTCATTGAGCCAGATGTCGCCCCAATCTTTGGTGGTGACCAGGTCGCCAAACCATTGATGACCGAGTTCGTGGGAGATGAGATCGTCCTGGCCGGTCGCGTATTCGGGGACGAGTTTTGGATGAACCAGAGAAGAGCTGGTGTTGGTGGTGGCGCTGGAATTTTCCATGCCGCCAGCGATGAAATCATCGACCATGGCTTGTGAATATTTTTCCCAGGGGTAGTCGACGCCGAGTTTCTTGCTGAAGAGTTCCATCATGGCCGGAGTACGGCCGTAGTTGATGGCCAGACGGTCGCCGCGGCCTTTGGGCGCGTAGTAGGTGACCGGTGCGCCGCGCCAGGTGTCGCGCACTTCGTCGAGTTCGCCGGCGACGATGGTGATGAGATAGGTGGAACTCGGGAGAGCTTCCCGCCAGGTCCAGGTTTTCATCCCGTTTTCCGGTTTCGAGACGCTGACGAGTTTCCCGTTCGCGATGGTCAGAAAGGATTCCGGGACCGTGATGACGGTTTCGGTGGTGAGACGGTCATTGGGATAGTCGTAAGTCGGCAGGTAGTAGCGAGTGTCTTCGGATTCGCCTTGCGTCCAGATCTGTTTCGGGCGGTCGGGATAGTCCTTGTCGGGGAGAATGAAGTAGACGCCTTTGGAAGGTTTGCCGTCGTATTTGATTTCGATATCGAACTTGTCGCCGGCTCGTGCCGCCGAAGCCAGCGGGATGATGAGTTTGTCGGAGGTGGTCTGGAATTTTGTAGCAGTTTTGTTGATGGTGACGCTCGCGATGTTGAGACCCACGGAATCGAACATAATTTTGCTGGTGCCGTCTTTGAGGATGGAGAGGGTGTGCGTGACGTCGCCAATGATTTTTCTCTGCTCGAGATCAAAGCGGACGACAATTTTTGAGTGCTGCAAATCGTATTCGCGGCTGCGGGCATAAGGTTCGTCGCCGCGAACGGGCAGTGCAAAAAGTGAGATGGCCAGCAGTACGGCGAGGGCTGAAGCGTAGCGGCTGCAGCGGCTCAGGATGGCGGTCATTCTAACGTGCGTGATCATTCGGCGGAGCTCCTGTGAATTTGTGGCCCGACTGCTCGAGTGCGGCGACAGCTACTCGCAGGGACGTGGAACGGACAAGCAGATAATCTGTATCGAAAGTTGAAATGGAGAAGATGCTGATATTCGCCAAAGCCAGGGGCGCGAGTACGGAGGAAAGAATGCCCGTTTCTTCGAATGGGATAGGCCCAGCCAGTTTGAGCACGGACCAACCGGGCTCTGACGCTACGCCGGCAGGTACGAGAAACTCTTCGGCGACGATCGACAGTTCCTCGGGCGTGCGGGTAATGGAAAAGAAGGGGGCTTCGGTGGCCCAAAAGGGAATGGCCGCATCGGGCGCGAGTCGCACGACAGAAAAGAGTCGCGGAAGAACGGAAAAATTTAACTGGCGCCGAATGCTCATGCGTTAGAGAAGGCTCCGGACGATGCCACCGTCGATGGCAATGGAGGTGCCGTTGAGGTAGCTGGCGCGCTCGGAAGCGAGAAAGGTGACGACGGCGGCAAATTCTTCAGGGGTACCGATACGGCCAGCGGGAATTTGCCGTTCCCAGTTGGCGAACACCGCTTCCGGGGTGGTGCTGTTGCGCTTGGACAACATGCCGGCGAGATCCGCCAGACGATCGGTATTCGTATAGCCGGGGCAGACGTTGTTGACGGTGATGCCGTCGGGACCATATTCATTGGCAAGAGTACGGGCGAGCCCGGTGACGGCAGCGCGCACGGAATTGGACAGCAGCATGCCATCGACGGGCTGTTTGACCGTGTAGGACGTGATGGTGATCAGGCGTCCCCATTTGTTTCTCTGCATGCGCGGCAAAACTTCCTTGGCGAAAAAAACGGTGCTCATCAGGAGTTGATCAATAGCGGAGTGCCAGTCGTGCGATTCGGTATCCTTAAATAGCTTAGACGGCGGGCCGCCGGAGTTGGTAACACAAATATCGATGCGGCCAAAGCGCTGCTCGACGGCTGCGACAAACGCGCTAACAGCGCTGGAATCAGTGACATCGACGGCCTGGTAGAAAGGCTCGCGGCCGCCGGCCTGGGCAATCCTGGCGGCAGCTTCCGCAAGCGCGTCGGCGCTTCGCGAGCAGATGGCGACCTGCGCGCCTTCGCGTGCCAGCTCTTCGGCAACAGCGCGCCCTAATCCTTTGCTGGCGGCGGCAATGATGGCGACGCGGCCACTCAGTCCCAAGTCCATAAGGCCCCCTCAAAAACGATAGTTACTGTCTCGTGAAATGGGGCAGGGCGTCAATTCGGGGTGCGGCTTTGGTTCAATTCAACTTGGCGTATTCCGCTTTGGCTTCTTTGAAGATGGGAATATCGGCGTCGGCATCTTTCCAGAAGGCGAACAAGTTTTGATACGCGGTGCGGGCTTGCGCTTTGTCGCCTGCAAGACCGTGGGCCCGGGCCAGACTTAATTGGGCAAGAGGATAAACGACTCCGATCGAAGCGGCTCCCCTGTGATCAACAATCTTCTGGAATTCGGCGGCGGCTTCAGGCCCTTGATTCATTTTGAGGAAAGCCAGTCCCCGCAGGTAGGCGGGCCAGAGATTGGCGCTGGCCGGACCGACCCCGTTTTCAAACTTCCTCCCTGGTTCGAGAACTCGAACGGCCTCGGCCGGAGCGTTACGCTGCAAATGGACCAGCGCCCGCACGATCGGGATGTGCACGGTATTCAGCAGCGTATCGCTCGGGAACTCGGCCGCAAGTTCATCGGCGAGCTTTTGGGCTCTCGCCGTTTCGCCGATCTGTGCTAGGGCTCTCGCTGCCAGTGCGCGGGTATTCATGTCTTTCGTGCCGCGAAGCGCGTCCTCCACGGCTCGTCGAGCAGAACCGGCGTAACCGTACGCGGCATCCCGGCTCGCTTCGGTGGCCGCGATCCCGGATGCCAACTCTTCCATGCCGCGGCGCTTGGCAACGGTCAGGGCCTTCTGCCGTGTATTTCGAGAGGTCTCGATTCTTCCGAGCGAATGTTCGGCATTGGCCAGGCGAATCAACAAGAAGGGTTCCTCGGAACTTCCAGCGGCATCCGATACGATACGTTCCATTGTGGAGCGTTCGCCGCGAAGAAAAGCAATGTCGAGCGAGGCCAGGCGAGTTCCCACGGAATCGAGCTTCCGGGCCGAAGCTTGTTCGATGACGGCCTTCGCCTCATCGTAGCGATCCAGATACATGTAAGCCGGTGCGAGGTTTTGATAGGTGAAGATATCCAGGGGATCCAGGCGCAGCGCCTCGCTCGCAGCCTTTACGGCCTTTTCCGGGAAGCCAATACGCAGATATTCGAGCGCCATATTATCAAGCGGCACCGAATCTCGAGGGTAGGTGCGATTCCACTCCTCGTACACTTCGATTTGCTTCTCAATTTGACCTGAGCCTTCGCCATAGTAGTGCGCCAGGATGTAAAACCGTTCGCGCTCGCTGGCCCGGTCCCGCAATTCGTAGGCTTTTGTCAGAAGATCCTGAGCCTTTTTCCTGTGGGTGAGATTGTCATAGACCACGCCCAGAGTCGCGTGCGCCATGGCAAAGTTCGGATCGATGGCGATGGCGCGTTCAAGGTGAGGGATCGCCAGCTCGTCATTCAATTTCAGGTGCTCCGTTTGCCCCAAGCTGTATTCCTTGAGGGCCTCGAGTGAGGAAGTGGTGGCCTGTTCCAGCGGCGTTGCGAACTGTTTCACCGAAGCCAGCGATTCACCGAGTTTCCGGCGCATGCTGGACGCGGCCTGGTCGAGGGACTTGAGCACCTCTTCTTTGCTGGCTGCTTCGACCTGTTCGCGGGCCAGCGAATCGCCGGATTGCGCGTTCACGGCATCGAGGGCAATTACGTAGTGGCTGCCAAGATTGCTGATCGTGCCGGTGAGAACGGCCCGGGCGCCCTGGCGCAGAGCGATCTCGCGGCCCACTTCGGTCGTGATGCGCTCGGCAGGCGGACGCCCCATGTAGCCGAGAGCTTCCCGGATGTGGGATTGCGAAACAAGGTTGAGGAAAGGAGACTGTTCAAGTTGCACGGCCAGTGCCTGTTTAAGCGTGCCTTCAAAAGCCGCATCACCGGTGGCGTTGACGAATTCGGTAAGGACGACAGAGTCTCGTTCGGTCAGCGGAGCGGTGCGGCGTGTGTAGAACATTCCGGCACCGATGAGCGCTGCGACAATTGCGCCCCAAGCCAGCCAGAGGAGGGGCTTGCGCGCAGGCGAACTGTTTGTAGTTTTCGAAGCGGTTTCCGCCGCTGCCGCGGCAGAAGGCGGCGGCACAGCCGAAGGCGAGGAATCCGCAGTCACGTCCGGAGTGGCGATGAGTTCTGTTGGCACACTGAATTGAGCCGAACGGCCGGAATCCGTATCGCGCTTGAGACGTTGCAGGTCGGCTCGAATATCGGCGGCATGCTGGTAGCGGAGATTGCGATCCTTTTCGATCCCCTTATTAATAATCTCTTCGAGTCGCGCGGGCAGGTCCGGATTGAGGCGGACCGGAGCGACCGGGGCCTTGTGAAGAATCGAATCGAAAATGGCTGCAGAGGTATCTCCCCGGAACGGAAGCCGGCCTGTCGCCATTTCGTAAAGGACGGCGCCAAAGGAAAAAAGATCCGTGCGGGGATCGAGTTCTTTGCCCAAGGCTTGCTCCGGCGACATGTAAGCGACGGTGCCAAGCGCTGTGCCGGGACTGGTCAGCTGTTCGTGCGAAGCGTCGATGGTTGCCTGCGTCGCTCCCTGCGCCTCTGACAGCAGCTGGTTGATCGTCACCTTGGCCAGACCAAAATCAAGAATCTTGGCGTGGCCGCGTTTGGTGATGAATATGTTTGCCGGCTTTACATCGCGATGAACTATGCCAGAGGCGTGGGCGGCGTCCAAAGCGTCGGCAATGTCGATGCCGATCGCGAGCAGTTCATCGAATTCCATGGGACGCCCGGCAATCTTGTGTTTCAGTGTGGCTCCGTCCAAAAACTCCATCGCAATGAAGGCTTGACCGTTGTCATCATCGATCTCATAGATGGTGCAGATGTTGGGGTGGTTCAGTGCCGAAGCGGCTTTGGCTTCGCGCTGGAAGCGAGCGAGCGATTGCGCGTCCTGGGCCACTTCGTCCGGTAAGAATTTGAGGGCTACAAATCGCCCGAGCTTTACATCTTCCGCTTTGTAGACAACGCCCATGCCACCGCCCCCGAGGCGGTCGAGGATGCGGTAGTGCGAAACAGTTTGACCAATCATCGATGGGGATCCGTTTGTTGGAGGCATGGTAGGCCGCGCAGAAAAGCAAGTCAACAGGGGGGTACAAAGAAGTAGCGGGTAATCAGTTTCCGACGACCCGAACCTATCGGGCAT
>Ga0193726_1001613_pt1 | contig 17139 bp, 16 predicted proteins | sample H2c1metaG_FD_144928 | JGI IMG/M metagenome (GOLD analysis project Ga0193726, IMG submission 144928) | Soil microbial communities from a riparian zone of the East river system, Colorado, United States - H2c1 | ecosystem: Environmental > Terrestrial > Soil > Riparian zone | place: USA: East River... | reverse complement strand
TCGTTTTCGCTAACAACGTTTTCGGGCAGGCCTTCGGCGGAAACACCCTCGCGGTGACCTATTACAGATACTCGGGCTCGACCATGAGGGAAGCGGACATCCTCCTCAATCGCGCTCAAAACTTTAACTCCTACCGCGGGCCGCTTCAGTTTCCGCCTCACGGGACAGCCATCGCGGATATTCGGCGCGTTCTTCTCCACGAGCTTGGGCACGGGCTCGGCCTCGACCATCCGGACACCGCCGGGCAACATGTCGTTGCCGTGATGAATTCGATCATCAGCGATCAGGAGACTCTTTCCGCCGATGATATCGCCGGGGGCCAATCTCTTTATGGTGCGCCGGTCGCCACGACGCCCACACCAACACCCGGTCCCGGCGTTCCAAGTCATCTCGCGAACATTTCGACGCGAATGCAGGTCGGCGTCGGCGTCGACGTGCTCGTCGGCGGTTTCATCATTCAAGGGCCGCAAACAAAAAAACTCATTCTTCGCGCCATTGGACCTTCGCTGACGGATCTTGGTGTGCCGAACGCGCTGGCGGATCCAGTGCTCGAAGTGCACGACTCGAGCGGCGCGGCCATCGCGAATAACGACGATTGGTTGGTAGGAGCGCAGTCTGGCGAGGTCTTCGCGACTGGCTTGGCGCCTTCCGATCCTCTCGAGTCAGCCCTTGTCATCACGCTTTCGCCCGGCAGCTACACAGCTGTAGTGAAGGGGTATCAGCTCGGACAGGGCGTCGGCATGGTGGAGGCATACGAATTGGACGGCAACACGACGCGAATGGTGAACATCTCCACGCGGGGGCGAGTTGGATTATCGGATGACGCGATGATTGGTGGTTTGATCGTGCGGGGCAGCAATGCAAAAAGAGCAATAATTCGCGCTCTCGGTCCTTCTCTCCCGGTCGCAGGCGCTTTAGCCGATCCGATCCTCGAGCTCCACAACAGCTCCGGCACTTTGCTGGCCTCGAACGACAATTGGATCACCAGCCCGCAATATGACGAGATCGTCGCGAGCACTGTGCCACCGCCTGATACGAGGGAATCAGCCATCATCGCCACATGCGGGGCGGGGAATTACACCGCGATCGTCCGTGGCGCCGGCAACACGACCGGAGTCGCTTTGGTGGAGGTATATGACCTCGATCAGTGAAGGATCGCCTGCTGAAAAATCACCTGTTATGAAACTGCTTCGCTTTCTTCTCCCGATGTTGTGCGTCGGACTTGCCGTGGCCAGCGTCCGCGCCACGACCGTTATTCCACCCACCTTCGACCAGCTGGTGGGCGATGCTGAGTTGATCTTCCAAGGGACGGTTACCGACACGCGGTCGGAGTGGACCGGCCAGGGGACCGAGCGCGTCATCGTGACCTATGTGACGTTCAAGATCGACGATGCGATCAAGGGCGTTCCTGGTGGGAATTATACAATGCGCCTGCTGGGCGGAACTGTGGACGGCGAAACGGCGGAAGTGGCCGATGGCCCCAGGTTCAAAACGGGCGATCGCGATATTCTTTTCGTCGAGCACAATGGCACCCAGTTCGTGCCGCTGGTCGGGATCATGCATGGACGATTTCATGTTCAGACCGACGTAGCAGGCCGTGAAATTGTCGCCAAGGACAACGGCACTGTGCTCTCCAATGTGAGCAAGCTCGGTCAGGACGAGAAAGCCGCCATTTCCGGTCCGGCCCTCTCGGTCGCTGATTTCAAATCAGCCATTCGGCAGAAACTCTCCCAGTTGGGCCGGTAAGGCCGGCGCGCTGCGCTGACCGAATCGAGTGGCAGGTCTGCCGCGCCGCGCTGGCAATGTCTCCAGGCTTTTTCTGCCTGCCGATAATAGCCCAGCGTTTTAACGCTGGGTCTCGATTACAAGGAAGAACTGAGTCCCATTAGGGACGGAAGAATCGCCTCTGCTCACGGATCTCCTGTCGTCCCTGACGGGACTCTCTCTGGTGCGGCTGCCGTGTGCCCAGCGTTGAAACGCTGGGCTATTGTCATCTGCTGGGGAATTGAATGGCCCGCGAGCGCGCTCGCTTAGCGGCCTGTATTGCCGTCCGCTTTTCGCTGCTCCGTGACCTGCTTCATGACGCTTCTGGTCTTGTCGAGCGAATGCTTGGCCCAATCATGTTCGCTGACGGGACGTGGCGTCGGCGACCCTTTTGCGGCGGCCTGTTGCTCGGCCTGGGCGACGGTGGCCATGTGCTCGCGCTGCTTTTGAATAAGGAAAAGGCCGCCCAGGACCAGTGCGATCAAGACTACGACAACGGTTCGCATGGGCTAAATCAGAGCAGACTGCGAGCCAAGGGCACGTTGCCGCGCGGATGCCCTGATGGTAGGTAACAGGATGATCGCGCGGCGTTATTTTGCAGGGGCCTTTCTCGCCTTGCTGGTTCTTGCCGTTGCGAAACCAGCCTCGGGACAGACCTACGAAGGACGCGAGTTGGTCAAGGCGCAGTTGCTCGCGGATACGGACGCGATTGTCCCGGGCAAAGCCTTCACAGCCGGCCTGCTTCTGCACATGGAGCCGCACTGGCATACCTATTGGAAATTTTCCGGCGACGCCGGGTTGCCGACCGAGATCAAGTGGACGCTGCCGCCGGGTTGGAAAGTTGGTGAGATCCAGTGGCCCATTCCTCTCAAGCTGATGGATCCAGGCGATATCCAGACTTACGGCTACGAAAACGAAGTGATGCTCCTGCAGGAGATCACGCCTCCGGCCTCGGTCGGAAATTCGCCGGTCAAGGTGACCGCGGAAGCGAACTGGCTCGTCTGCGAACGGCTTTGCATTCCGGGAAGCGCGACGCTTCCAATCGATCTGCCGATCGCCAGCAAGAATTCGCCCGCGAACGAGGAGATTTTCTCGCGCTATCGCCGCTCGCTTCCGCAGAATTGGCCGAACAGCAATATTGCCAAGGCCAGTACGACGCGGAGTGGCTCCGAACTGCGGCTCACGGTTGAAAGCAACGTCCTCTCGAATTACCCGGTCGCCGAATTTTTCCCGTTACCGGAAGGCAACCTGGTCGTGGGACACCCACAAACGGAGCGTGGCGCCGGCAAAATCACTTTTCGCGTGCCGATCGAGACCCAGGATCCGAAATTGTCGTCACTAGACGGCCTTATCGTCTTTGGCCAGGATGCAACCGGCGCAGGTCGCAACGCCTGGTCGCTTGGCTTCAACGTAGCCGTTTCGGCCCGAGATCTTACCGCTCCGACGAATACGGACCTGCTGAAATTCCTCCTCTTCGGATTTCTTGGCGGATTCATTCTCAATTTGATGCCGTGCGTTTTGCCCGTCATCTCGCTCAAGATTTTTGGGTTCATTCAGCACGCCGGCCAGGATCGGAGGCGCATCTTGCGCAGCGGCCTCGCCTTCATCGCCGGAATTTTCGCCTGGTTCGTCGGACTCGCTCTTTTGCTCATCGTCCTGAAATCGATCGGACGCGAAATCACCTGGGCGTTCCAATTCACGAACCCCTGGTTCGTTTTGATCATGAGTGCTGTGGTGCTCGTTTTCGCGCTGAATTTGTTTGGCATTTTCGAAATCTCATTGCCGCAAAGCGCGAACCGCGGCTTGCTCGGCTGGACCGCGCGCGAAGGCGACGCCGGTTCGTTTTTCCAGGGCGTTTTTGCCACCGTGCTGGCCACGCCCTGCACCGCGCCGTTTCTCGGCACGGCCCTCGGCTTCGCCTTCACCCAATCGGGTTGGCTGATTCTCGTCATGTTCCTCGCCATCGCCGCCGGCATGAGCTCGCCTTATCTCCTGCTTTCCGCGCAACCCGCCTGGCTGCGTCTTCTCCCGAAACCGGGCGCCTGGATGGAGCGCGTCAAACAACTGATGGGTTTCCTCCTCCTGGCGACGCTGCTCTTCCTCCTTTGGGTCATCGGCGCGGAGCGTGGCGTAGATGCGATCATCTGGACTTCCTGTCTTCTCCTCGCCCTCAGCCTCGCCTGCTGGATGAAAGGCTCCCTCCTCGTCCCGACCGCCTCCCGCACCACTCGCTTCGTCGTGCTCGCGCTCGTGCTCCTGCTCTTGCTCGGCAGCAGCTGGTATTTCGGCGCGAAATTCCAGGACACGAAGCTTCCTTCCGCTTCAACCCCGCTCGCCGGCGACTGGCAACCATTCACTCCCGAACGTCTCCAGAGCGAACTCGCGCAGGGCCACACCGTCTTCGTCGATTTCACCGCGGCCTGGTGCCTCACCTGCAAATTCAACGAAGCGACCGTTCTCGAAAGCAGCGCTGTCCGCGAAGCGTTTCAGCGCCGCGGGATCGTCAAGATCAAAGCCGACTGGACCAACGCCGATCCCGCGATCACGAAAATTTTGAAACAATTTGGAAGGCCGGGTGTCCCAATGTATGTGCTTTACCCGGCGGGCAAGGAACCGGTCCTGTTTCCGGAGTTGCTCACGCAAGGCATCATTTTGGATAAACTCGAAACCATCACGCCCCACGTTACTGCTGAATAAAATATGAAAACAAAACTGCTCCTGAGCGCCATTGCCTGTCTCGCTTCCGCCTCCCTTTTCGCGGCCGATTCACCGCCGGTCGGCAGCACGGCGCCCGATTTCTCCGTGACCGATTCGAAGGGCAAGACGCAATCGCTTTCCCAATACAAAGGGAAATACGTCGTGCTGGAGTGGTTTAATCCCGATTGCCCGTTCGTGAAGAAGCATTACGGCAGCGGCAACATGCAAAAGCTCCAGGAAGAATTTGCCGGCAAAGGAGTCGTCTGGCTGAGCGTCGATTCGTCGGCGCCCGGGAAAGAGGGAAATCTTTCGGCCGAACAGGCGGAGAAGAAGCTGACGGAATGGAAGACGCATTCGACCGCGTTTCTGATCGATGCGGACGGCAAGGCCGGTCAGGCCTACGGCGCCAAGAACACGCCCCACATGTTTATCATCAATCCCGACGGCAAAATCATTTATGAAGGCGCCATCGACAGCAAAGCCTCGGCAAATCCCAACGACATCCCGAGCTCGACCAATTACGTGCGGGTCGCCCTCGATGAAGCGCTGGCCGGCAAGAAAGTCAGCAATCCGACTACGCGCCCGTACGGTTGCTCGGTGAAATACAACTAAAAGAACGACGCCCGCCCGGGCCTTCCATTTCAAATGCAGACCCCCCGAAGCGCCGATTAAGCGAATAAATGTATTCGCTTTTCCGCGACCCCCCACTGGATAACGGTCGAAATAGGCAAAAACAGTTTCATCTATTTGTACTTAGGTCTATGGAGCGCCGCGCAAACATTTCCTTTGCGATCGTTTTGTTGGCAGCCGCTGGCGTCCTTTGCGCACAGGAGCTGCCGCCTCCGGAGTTGTGCTCACCAGATCAGCAATATTGCGTCACCGTCCTTGACACGGCGTTGCCCGGCGCTGATCCACAGGACGAGTTCTTTACAATCGCCGTCAAGCACGGCGATCGATATGTTTCGAAGCGCAGCACAATGGGCTATTTGCTCAGCGCATTCTGGAGCCCCGATGGCAAGTATGTCGCGGTGAACAATCGGCGCGCCAATAGCGGCGACTATTTGTGGGTATTTCGATTACGCGACGGCCAGCCGCTGAAAGTGCCGGCCGACGCCGGTCCGAAGCGGCTTGCCAAGTATTACGCGAAAAAGCAAGACGAAGCGCTGCGACACATCTGCCGCGATTATCACGACCTTACACCCGATGATCTCAACAAAATGTTTGTGGAAGCCAGCGCGTGGACACCCGCCGGTGAGCTAAAAGTAGAGACCGATTATTCCTTCTGGAAGAAGGGCCATATCATCGTTTCACATACGTTCAAGGTTGCCGGCGACAAGCTCATTGTGACGCATGAGCAGATCGAAAGACCTAGCCCACCGGTCCAGCAAACCGCGCCCCGTTCCGATGCGTAATTTTTGCTAGCTACAACCCTCAACGTGCAGCCATGCGCGCTCTCGAGCTCTGTCGCGCGTCTCCGATGAACCACGACATCGAGCGACACGGATTTGCTGTCGTCCCTCGCGCTATCGAATCCGGGGAGCAGCGGGAGTTGCTTTCCACGCTTGGCCCTGTTTCCGGTGCAGGGCGTCGCGGACTTCTCGCTTTGCCTACTGTGGCCCGGTTAGCGCGTTCGCCCCGGCTTCTTAACCTCATTCGCCCCTATTTGCCGGCGGAGCCGTTGCCCGTACGCGCCATTTACTTCGCCAAGTCCGCCGAAACCAATTGGCTGGTTCCGTGGCATCAGGATTTGACGCTGGCACTTCGCGCCCGCGTCGAGGTTTCCGGCTTCGGCCCCTGGAGCAAGAAGGATGGGGTGCCGCACGTCCAGCCACCCATCGAACTCCTACAGCGGATGCTCACCATTCGGCTTCACCTCGACGACGCTGATGAGTCTAACGGTGCTCTGCGCGTCTTTCCCGGTTCCCATCGCCTCGGTCGCCTCTCATCCGAGCGCATTCAGAAGATACGCGGCCAGCAGACCGATTTTCTTTGCGGCGCCTCTGCAGGCGACGCCTTGCTCATGCGTCCCTTGCTGCTCCACGCTTCCAGTCGCTCCACGTGCACACGGCATCGTCGTGTCTTGCATATCGAGTACGCGGCGTTCGCTCTCCCCACCGAACTCAACTGGCATGAGGCGGCCTAAGGATTTCCGCTAAGCGTCAGGTTCGCTTAGCCGAAAGGCGCGACGCCAGCCGCAGGATCCACAGCGGCATGATGCGAACGAGAGACATTCCGACTTTCATGACGAAACCTGGAATGACGAGCGGACGATCGTTTTCAATTGCGGCCAGGCCGGTGTGCGCGACTTCTTCGGCGGAGACGTGGACGAATTCCGGGGTACGGTCGCGTTTGGCGCCGGGACGCGCTGCGACTTCGGTGAACTCGGTGTAAACCGGTCCCGGGCAAAGCGAAGTGACCGTTACGCCGGTGTCGTGCAATTCGGCGCGGATCGCCTCGGAGAAACTGGTGACGTAGGCTTTCGTCGCTGCATAAACCGCAAACCCCGCGATGGGCAGGAACCCGGCCGTGGAGCTGACGTTGAGGATTGCGCCGCGTTTTCGCGCAATCATTCCGGGAAGCAGCAAGTGCATCAGTAGCGTCAGGGCTGTGACGTTCACGGCCAGCATCTCTTTCACGCGCTGAAGCTCACTCGTCGCGAACGGTCCTACGTCGCCCAGCCCGGCGTTGTTAATGAGAAGATCGATCGAGAGCTTTTCGCCATCGAGCGAGTCGAACAGTTCGATGACGGCGCGATCATCAGACAAATCGGTGGCGCGAATATGGACGTTCAGAGTCGGATTTTGTTTCGTGAGCTCGTCGCGGAGTTCTTCCAATCGCTCCTGCCGCCGCGCCACCAAAACCAACGAAGTCGCGCGATCCGCCAGTTGACGCGCGAATTCGCGCCCGATCCCGGCCGACGCGCCCGTGATCAGCGCGCTGCAACCTTCGATACGAAATTTGCTCATCCCTTCCGCAGAATCGGTTCGAGCGTTCGCCAGACGAGATCGGCAATGATCCGGTGCCCGGCGGCGGTGGGATGAATCATGTCGGGTTGATTGAGATCGCGGTGGCCGCCCACGCCTTCGAGCAGGAATGGAATCAAGGTCGCATTATTCTCTCGCGCGAGTTCGGCATAGAGCTTCGCGAAGTTCGCCGAGTAGTCCGCGCCCAGATTCGGCGGAATCTGCATTCCGGCGATGACGATCTTCACCGCCGGGTTCTTCGCTTTCACCTTGTCGATGATCGCTTGCAGGTTCGTCTTAAGCGATTTCACCGGCAGGCCGCGCAAGCCATCGTTGCCTCCGAGTTCGATCACCAGCACGTCAATCGGCCGCTGGAGCAGCCAATCAGTGCGGCGGAGAGCGCCGGCGCTGGTATCGCCGCTCAAGCCGGCGTTCTCGACCTGGAAAGGCAAACCGGCGGCGCGAATCTTTTCTCCGATCAACGCCGGAAACGCCTCGGTCGGCGGCAGTCCCAATCCGGCGGTCAGGCTGTCTCCGAGGAAAACGACGGTTTTCGTTGCGGTGGCAGCCGGCGTCGGCGCCGGAGTTTCACCGAAAATTGTTGGCGAAAAAAGGCAGAGGCTGAGCGCAATTCCGCAAATTGCTGGCATCGTTTTCCTCATGCGCGGCGAATCATGTTCGCGTAAGCAAGTCGAACCCGCTCCTACCGTCAATGACAGCATTCCCGATCCTCAACGTTCAGCATCTGACCAAGACCTACGCCACCAGCGCCGGCCAGCTCACGGTCCTCAAGGATATTTCCTTCATCCTGCCGCAGGGTTCGACCTGTTCCATCCTCGGGCCATCGGGCAGTGGGAAGACGACGTTGCTCGGCCTTTGCGCCGGGCTGGATCGGCCGACGTCGGGCTTTGTGCTGCTGAATGGAATTACGCTGGGCGAAGCGGGCGAGGATGAGCGGGCCCGGATTCGCAACGAGCATGTCGGGTTCGTTTTTCAAAATTTCCAGCTCATCCCGACGTTGACCGCGTTGGAAAACGTCATGGTTCCGATGGAATTGCGTGGCGATCGCACCGCCCGGATGCTGGGGTTGGAGTTGCTGAAGCGCGTCGGGTTAGCCGAACGCGTCGATCATTATCCGGCGCAACTTTCCGGTGGCGAACAACAACGCGTCGCGCTGGCGCGCGCATTCATCAACCGGCCGAAGATTCTTTTCGCCGACGAGCCGACCGGCAATCTGGACGCCGAGACGAGTGCGGGGGTTATCGAGATCATGCTGGAACTGAATCGGAGTGCCGGGACTGCGCTGGTGCTGGTCACGCATGATCCCGATGTCGCTCGTCTGACCGAGCAAACGATCCGGCTGCGGAATGGGGAGATGGTTTGATGCGCGCCATGTTTTCATCAAATGTGAGAGCGCCGCGACAACGAAAACCAGAGTCGGGACGCAAAGGTCCCTCCCACATTGGTGCTGCACTGACAATCGCCCTGCGCACCGGGGAGAAGCAACCTGCCCCCGAAGGGGCTCCTGGTAGGGCGAGACTCTGTCGAGCCGAATGCGCTATCAACCAACCGACGGCTCGACAGAGTCTCGCCCTACCAATGATGCGGCGGCGGAGCCTTCGATCCACCTGATGACCTCCTTCATCTGGAAAATGGCGTGGCGGGATAGCCGGTCGAGCCGGAGACGGCTGCTCCTTTTTTCCATCTCGATCACGCTCGGGATAGCGGCGCTCGTGGCGATCGGATCATTTCGACACAGTCTTTCACAGGCGATCGACGAACAGGCGCGGAGTTTGATCGGCGCCGATCTCGTCGTGGAATCGACCCGCCCGTTCAGCCCGGAGGCGGAAGCATTTCTGCATTCGTTAGGCGAACCGCAGGCGCGCGAGGTCCGGTTTTCGAGCATGGCGACTTTTCCTCGGAGCGATTCCACTCGTCTGGCGCATGTCCGTGCGCTCGGTGGCGAGTTCCCGTTCTACGGCGCGATGGAAACGGTTCCCGCCTCCGCGGCGCGAGACTTCCGCGCCGGTACCCGCGCCCTGGTCGACGAAAGTCTCCTCCTTCAATTCCACGCCCAGGTGGGCGATCCGATCAAGATCGGCGACCTGGATTTCACGATCGCGGGCGCGCTGAGAAAAATTCCGGGCGAAGCCTCGGCCGCGGGGTCGTTTGCACCGCGGGTCTACATTCCACTGCAAGACCTCTCTGCCACGAATCTCCTGAAGCCGGGGAGCATCGCGCGCTATCGCAACTACGTGAAGTTTCCCGAAGGCACCGACGTGGCGCAACGGATCAAGATCCTGACGCCGCAGATCCAGCGTCTGGGATTGGAATTCGACACCGTGGCCAAGCGGAAGAAGGATCTCGGGACGGCGCTGGAAAATCTCTATCGCTTTTTGAATCTGGTGGGTTTTGTCTCGTTGCTGCTCGGCGCAGTCGGCGTGGCCAGCGCGATCCAGGCGCATCTCCAGCAGAAAACCAAAACCGGCGCGATCTTGCGCTGCCTTGGGATGTCGTCGCGGGGGACGGTCCTCGTTTACCTGATTCAAACCGCTGCCATGGGGTTGATCGGCGCGACCACGGGCGCAGCGCTCGGCGTCGCCATGCAGCGTCTTTTCCCCCGCATCCTCCAAACATTTGTCCCGCTGGCCATTCCGACTTCGATCGCCTGGGAGCCGATCGTTCGCGGCGTTTTGCTTGGATTTACGATCTGCATCCTGTTTGCGCTGCCGCCGCTGTTGCGATTTCGGCGGGTGTCGCCTCTGCGCGTCCTCCGGGCCGACGTCGATACCGAAACGAAATCGACGAAGCGGGATCCAATTCTCTGGCTCATTTATGCACTGATCGTGGCTGGGATCACTGGTTTCGCCATCGCCCAAACAGAGACACTGACGAAAGGCTTGATCTTCGCTGCCGCGCTGGGAGTCGCCGTCGGAATTTTTGCCGGCGTGGCAAAGCTCTTGATTGTGGGCGTTCGCAAATTTTTCCCGCACCGCTGGAGCTTCGTCTTGCGGCAGGGACTGGCGAATCTCTATCGCCCAAACAATCGGACACTCCTGCTCACTCTTTCGTTAGGCCTCGGCACGTTTCTCCTGCTCAATCTTTATCTCAGCCGCGAAGTCCTCCTGGCGCAGTTCCAATCCGTGGGCGCAAAAAACCAGGCGAACATTTTCCTCTTCGACATTCAGCCGGACCAAAAAACTGGCGTCGCGGAAATTGTGCGCGCGGCGGGAATGCCGGTCATTCAGGAAGCGCCCATCGTCACGATGCGGCTGACGGAAATCAAAGGCCGCAAGACGGTGGACATCCTCGCGGATCCAGGGCGAAAAATTCCGGAATGGGAACTCCAGCGCGAGTATCGGTGTACCTACCGGGAGCAATTGTCGGACACGGAAAAGATCACCGCGGGTCGCTGGATTGGGCGGGTTGATTATCATTCCGGCGACACCGTTCCGATTTCGCTCGATGAGGAAATCGCGAAGGATTTCGACGCGAAGATCGGCGACGAGCTGATCTTTGATGTCCAGGGAATCCCGATCAAAACCACCATCGCCAGCCTGCGCACCGTCGATTGGAAACGATTCCAGACGAACTTTTTTGTGCTTTTCCCCGTCGGCGTTTTGGAGAACGCGCCCACGTTTCACGTTCTTGTCAGCCGCGTCGAGTCGCCGGCTGATTCCGCGCGTTTGCAGAACGCGGTGGTCGCGAAGTATCCCAACGTCTCCGCGATCGATCTGACTTCCGTGATCCAAACCGTCGATTCGATTTTGGACAAGGTCGCGATCGTCATCCGCGTGATGTCGCTCTTTACCGTTGGCGCCGGGATCATTGTCCTGGCGAGCACGATCTGGAGCGGCCGTTATCAGCGGCTGCAGGAAAGCATTCTGCTTCGCACGCTCGGCGCGTCGCGCGCGCAAATCTGGAAGATCCTTTGTGCGGAGTATTTTTTGCTCAGCGTTTTCGCCAGCGTCACTGGGATCGTTCTGGCGGTGGTCTCAAGCTGGGCACTGGCGAAGTTTGTTTTCAAACTGAGTTACGCGCCGTCACCGTGGCCGCTGCTGGTGACGGCTGGGTCGGTCAGCCTGCTGACGGTGGCGATCGGCCTCGGGGCGAGTCGCGGAGTGGCAAGCAGGCCGCCGCTGGAAATCCTGCGCGCGGAAGCGGAATAGCTGTAGTCGTCCCGCTATGTCGGGGCGTCTTGGCACGGCGACAGAGCACCGTGGCTACAGCGCGTGGCGTGAGGTTCGAGCAGCCTTAGCGCTGCGATGATCGGGGCACTGAGGCCCCTCCCGAATTGGCTGGCGCGAGCGATTTCAGCTCGCTTTTGCTCAGTGGCCGCCAATGTCCTCGCGGCAGATCGCCCAGACGCAGATGGCCAACTCGAACCCGCACGAGCTTTTTCACTTCGTAACCCAACTCGTAAAACATGCGCCGGATCTGCCGGTTGATTCCCTGGCGCAAGACCACCCGCACGCGCGTCATCCGGATTGGGAGCACTTTCTCCATTCGGGCGCGCTGGCCATCGAGCATTATTCCGGCCAGCAACTTCGCTGCGAGCGCTGGCTCCCAGGGGCGATCGAGTGTGGCTTCGTATTCCTTTTCAACTTTATAGCGAGGATGAGTCAGGTGCTGGGCAAGATCGCCGTCGTTGGTCAGGATGAGAAGTCCTTCAGTCTGCGTGTCGAGGCGGCCGATGTTGAAGAGGCGAGGGAATTTTGGCGGCAGGAGGTCGAAAATGGTGTCGCGCGCATTGGGATCGGTCCGCGTGGAGACGAAGCCGGCCGGTTTATGCAGGATCAGGTAGAGCTTGCGTTCGCTGCGGACCAGCTTGTTCCCCACCTTGACGTGATCTTCCTCGGCTGGTTGCGCGCTGAAGTCGGTGCAGACGCGACCGTTGATGGTCACACGGCCCTCAGCGATCAACTGGTCGCAATGGCGCCGCGAACCGACACCGGCGGCCGCGAGAAAACGGTTTAGGCGCACGGTGGAGAGGTTGAAGCGTTGAATTGTTGAAGCGTGAAGCGTCTACGCTTCAACCTTTTTAACCCTTCAACGACCTACGCGTCCGGCTTGGTCTTGGGAAGGCCGATGACTTTCATGCCTTCCTTGAACTGCCCGCGCTTCTTGAGAAGCTCGACGCGTTCGAAACGTTTCAGGACATTCCGCTTCGCGGTGATCGTGCTGGCTCCCTTTAGACTGCGATGTTGCGACATAAAATGCTCCTGCTGCTGTTTTCGAAATCGAGCGCCAACGTTACGACGCGACTCCGCTTTTTCAACTGGATATCTGTAGCAGGCCTTGCCACCACGGCTCGACGGAGTCTCGCCCTACCATCCCTTCTCACTCTCTCCTGGTAGGGCGAGACGCTGTCGAGCCGCCACCGCGCTCCGGGAAAAGCCCGCGAATACTCTCCTCGTTTGCCTGGCAAATTCCCCGTTCGGTGATGAGCCCGGTCACCATTTGCCGCGGCGTGACGTCGAACCCGAAATTGGCCGCGACGCTGGTTTGTGGGGTCACACGCACTTCCACCTGTTCGCCTTCGTGCCATCCGTCGGCGTAATTCACCTCGTCGGCGCCGCGTTCTTCAATCGGGATTTCCTTCAGTCCATCGCGAATATTCCAATCGAAGGAGGAGGAGGGCAGGGCAACGTAAAATGGCACTCCGTTGTCCTTGGCCGCGAGCGCCTTGAGATAGGTGCCGATCTTGTTGGCGACGTCGCCGGTATAGGTGGTCCGATCCGTGCCGACGATCACGGCGTCCACCTTTCCGTGTTGCATCAAATGTCCACCTGCATTGTCGGCGATAACGGTGTGGGGCACGCCATGTTCGCCCAGTTCCCAGGCGGTCAGCTTGGACCCTTGACTCCTCGGTCGGGTCTCATCCACCCAGACATGAACGGGAATCCCGCCATCGTGCGCCGCGTAAATGGGGGCCGTGGCCGAGCCGTGATCGACGAAAGCGAGCCAGCCCGCGTTGCAATGGGTCAGCACGTTCACCGGCGCGCCACCTTTTTTCTCGCTCATGCTCCGGAGCAATTCCACGCCGTGCTCTCCGATCCTCCGGCAAAATTCCGCGTCTTCGTCCGCGATTTGGCGAGCCGTGTCGAACGCCACGCGCCGCTTTTCTTCCAGGCCGTCCGCGGCGCCAATGCTTTTCGACTGCCGTTCGATGGCCCAGGCGAGATTCACCGCCGTGGGCCGTGTCGCTTTCAATTGGGCTGCCGCGGCCGACAGGTCAGCCTCGAACGACGCGGTCGAGGTCGCCTCCAGGGCGGCCAGATACATCCCGTAGCCGGCCGCCGCTCCGATGAGCCCCGCCCCGCGGACATGCATCTCCCGGATCGCGCTCGCCATTTCGGCGACGGTGCGCACTTCCTCGATCACGAAACGGTGCGGGAGAGCCCGCTGATCGATCAGCCGGATGAGGCGGGTGTCCGATTCGTCCGGCCAGATCGTCCGGTAATGTTGACCGCGCACATTCACGAGGCTGTTAGAATGCGATCAACATTCGTGCAAAGCTAGATCGGAAAATTAGCGTTGTTTGCAGATGGAAATCTTCAGTCCCATTCCACGCCGCGAATCGCGGGTTCCAAATGCCCGCGTCGGTTTCCTTATGACAGGATTGATCGTCGCCGCTTTGGCCCTGTTTGGTATGCGCAGTATTGACTGGTTTCTCTTGAAGCAATCGCTCCGCCACCGTTTTGCCAAGGTGGAATGGATCACCACGGCGCAATTGGCCGATTGGCTCGCGGACCAACAACGGCCGCCACCGGTCCTGCTCGACGTGCGGACTGAGGAGGAATGGGATGTCAGTCATCTGTCCGGAGCGCGGCGAGTGGACCCGAATTCTTCGGTCGAAAAAGTTGCCGCAGAGATTTCGAAGGAAACCCCGATCGTGACTTACTGCGCCGTCGGATATCGGTCGGGCGCGCTGGCGACGAAATTGCGCGAGGCGGGTTTCACGAACGTTCGAAACCTGGAAGGATCTATTTTCGAATGGGCCAACGAGCATCGGCCGCTGGTGCGCGAGGACCAGCCGGTCACGACCGTTCATCCCTACAGCAGTTTGTGGGGCCGGTTGCTGGTCGATGAGGCCCGCGCGCCGCTGAAGTGATTTCCGGGATGTAGCACACGCATCGTGCCTGTGGCCAAGCAGCGGCGGTTTGCAACCGCCGTTTTATGGTTGGGCGACTCCAAATCGCCGCTCCTTGTTTTTTAGGCGCTCGCCGCGGCGAGCGCCTCTACAACTGGTTGCTCAAGACGACGTAGCGGCCGCACGTCGTCACCTGATGATAAATGTGCACTCGCGCCGTGACCAATTCCTGCCAATGGGGGACGCGCTCCTCGTCGATGATGAGGTAAATGGGTTCGGAGCGGTTCCACTCTTCCAAAACGAATGGCTCGTCGAGATATTTTTGCAGCGCCTCCGCGCTTCGATCGAAAAAATCCGGCTTCTGGTTCACGAGATAAAACTTTCGTGGCAAATAGAAGGTCAGGCTGCTGGCATTGCGGAGCGGTCCTTCGAAAAGGACCTCGCCATGTTCTTCGAGGAGTGGGTTCAGGGTGCGGGCGGCGCCGGCGAGTGAGAACGCGGGCGCCATTCGCGAAGCTCCTTCGGCCAGGCAAAGACCGATAGGGACCATTGAGGCCAGAACCAGGAGCAGAGCGATTTCCGAGCGGGGCCGGCGCGCAAAAAAGAGAGCCGCGAGAGCGAAGACGGCGAGGGCCAGGGCGGCGATTTCAACCAGCGGTCGCAACACCATCCAATTGGCGAATCGAGCATCCGCGGGAACGATGCCGTGAAGGATCTCGGGCGCGAAGAAAGCCATGATCGCAGCGGCGGCTCCAGCCAGGAAAAGAAAGCCAAGCCCAGCGATTCGGAGTGGCGGCGGAGTTCTCTCCCAAACCAGCGCGGCCCAGAGCGCAAACGCGCTCCAGATGCTCATTGAAGCGAAAATGGTCTGGTGGCCGAACAAAAGGAGCGGCAAGAAGCCAACAGCCATCCAGGAAAGCGGAAGCGCGTCAGCAAAGGAAAATTCATGCGCTCGAAGAATCTTGCGCGAGGCAAAAAACAATCCCGGGAGCACGAGGATGGAAGCCGGAAACCACCAGGCCAAATGGAGAAGAAGAAACTGCCAGCGCGGCAGGCTTGGCTCGCCGGAGCCTCCAAACATTCGAGGAAAAAATCCGGGGAAATGGTTCTGCGCCCAGATGAACCAGGGAGCGACAATCAGAATGAAAAGGAGCAGGTAACTCCAGTGCAGGAGGAAGCGGAACCGCAAGCGCGCTTCCCGGAAGAGAATAGCGAGCAAAACACAAATGCCGGCGAGAAGGAGAAGGCCCTCCAGCCCTTTGCTCAGGCAGGCGAGACCAGCGCAGAGCCAAACCCCGGCGAACCACGCGCGCCGGAACTGGCGCCGTTGATAACCACACACCGCGCAAAAAATCGCACCAGCGACGAAGGCGCTGAAAACAGGCTCTGGCGTGACGGCTCGGCCAAGCAGAAACGCGCCTGCGGAACAAAGGTGAATCAGGCCCGCGGCAAATCCCCGCCAATAACCGGCAAGCCGTTCGCCGATCAGGAAGGTCAGGGCGATCGACGCAATCATGGCGAGCGCGATGGGCAGGCGCGCGGCGGTCGCCGTTACTCCGAAGATTTTGTAGGAGAGGACAATGAGCCAGGAGACCAGCGGCGGCGTTTCCAGGCGCGGGACGCCATCGTTGGTCGGCACGAGCCATTGCTGCGTGGCCAGCATTTCGCGGGCGCCACCGGCGAATTGGCCTTCGATCCCGTCATAGAGATCGCCCCAACCGGCGGTGGCGAGATGAAGAACGGCCGCGAGCGCGAGGAGAAAAATGAAAAGAGCGTGCCGTGTCGGCGGCGGCGCGAGCACCTGCGGCTCGATGAGCGTGTCTTCGAGTGTAAAGGTGCGAGCGCCTATGGCCATGAGGACGATTCGTTAGGCGCTGTCGTCACCCCGCTGCGTCGGGGCGCTGGGGAAACGGCTACAGCGGGCGCTGGGAAAACAGCCGGACGATCCCGCTGTGGCGGGGCCGCGGCTATAGAGCGGAAGATGATGTGTCATTCGTGTCCGGAATTCGATACCGATCCCACTCTCCCGGAACCCGAAGCAAGGTGGCCTCGGGCATCTGGATGATTGCCAGCATCTGGCGGCATTCCGCGATAAGCGTCTCGTCCACGGGTCGCGTGACTCGGAACGCGCACCAAAACCGGACCCGCTCGAGCTGGTCGAGCCAGCCTTCGACCACCAGCCGGTCGCCAAGTTTCGCCGCGCGGCGATAATCGATCTCAGTTCGGACAACGACAGGATACTTCTGGTTCTCGGCCATTTGGGTGAGGCCGAGCCCGCGATTTCGATGAAGCGCAGGTAGGCGATGTTATGGACGACTGCGGCGCAGTCCGTATCGAAGAACATCACCTGCACGTCGGTGCGAATGCGAGGAGCGCTGTCGTTTAGCATGCAAACCCATCATTTCGAAAGCGCTTTTCAACGCAATGCAATTGTCTTGGGTAGGGATGCCGCGCTGCGGCGTTCGTTGGAGTTTTGCATATCCGCATATGTGGCGGACACCGCAGCGCGGTGTCCCTACCAATCGTCAGTTAGGGGCTCGCGGGGTCTCCCACCTTTTCAGAACCGAAGAAACCGCCTCCACCACTTCACTGACCGTGACCGCTTTCATGCAGCGAAAATCG
>Ga0193726_1001612_pt1 | contig 17155 bp, 12 predicted proteins | sample H2c1metaG_FD_144928 | JGI IMG/M metagenome (GOLD analysis project Ga0193726, IMG submission 144928) | Soil microbial communities from a riparian zone of the East river system, Colorado, United States - H2c1 | ecosystem: Environmental > Terrestrial > Soil > Riparian zone | place: USA: East River... | reverse complement strand
GAGGACGTTCTCGGCGGGCACCTTGCAGTCGTTTAAAATCACCGGGCAGGTGGACGATCCGCGAATGCCCATCTTGTGCTCTTCCCCGCCGATCGAAAGGCCGGGGAACGTGCGTTCGACCAGAAACGCGGTGAACTTTTCTCCGCCCACTTTCGCAAACACGGTGAACAGGTCGGCGAAGCCGGCGTTGGTGATCCACATCTTTTCGCCATTGAGCGTGTAGTGCGTTCCATCGGACGAGAGCTCAGCCCGGGTGCGGCAATTCAGCGCGTCCGAACCTGACGACGCTTCCGAGAGGCAATAGGCGCCGACCATTTCTCCGGCGGCCAGTCGCGGCAGATATTTTTTCTTTTGCTCCTCGGTCCCGAAATAAACGATGGGCAGCATGCCAATGCCGCTATGCGCGCCCCAGGTCGTGGCGAAACCGGCATACTTGGCGATGTGGTCGGCGATGACGGCAGCGGTGACTTTGTCCATCTCGAGGCCGCCGTAGGCTTCCGGGATTTCCACCGCGCTCAAGCCAAGATCGCCGGCTTTCTTCAAAAGATCGCGGGAGACGGAGAAATCCTTGTGCTCAATCTTCTCGGCATTCGGGAGAATTTCGTTGACCGCGAATTCTTCCGCCGTCTGACCGATCAGAATGTGCTGCTCGGTGAAATCTTCGGGAGTGAAGACTTCGCCGGGCTGGCGCTCTTCGAGCAGGAAGCTGCCGCCGGAATTCTTTGTGCTGGGAAGTACTGTCGTCGCCATGGAACCCCTTTTCTCAACCACCGAGACACCGAGGATCACACAGGGATTATTTCACTTTTCCCAACGTTTGCCATTCCCCAAGAGGTTTGACGCCCATTACGGAGGTGTGGGACGTGACGGTGGATGAGTCCGCCGGCATGCTGGCCGGGCGAGTTCCCCGGGCGACTTCCTGGGCGACTCTAACGATCACAGCAGTCGCGCCTCCTGCAGGAGACGGAAGGCCGGGATTGGAGCCAGTTCGGGCAGGCCTGGTATGCACCCGCCACCCCCGGGCCCCGCCTAGAGGCGACTCCGCTCGAGATGGTTCCGGATGATTCCCTTCCTTGGATTCAACTCCCTGGATTCAACTCCCTGGATTCACCCGGGGCAGCGGAACCATCGCTGGCGCCGGCCATCTTTAGTTTGTCAGTTTGTCCTCGGTTTGCCCTCGGTTGCTCTCGCGCAGCAGACCACCGCAGCGCCTTGCGGCCTCGAAAATTCCGTTGTCATCCTCGGTGCTTCCGGTGGCCGGAAACGCCGGGATCAGGCCAAATTTTCAAATATCCCCGCCGCGCCCATGCCACCACCCACGCACATGGTCACCATGCCGTATCGCGCGTTCCGGCGCTTGAGTTCTCGAAGGATGGTGGCCGTCAGCTTCGCCCCCGTGCAGCCGAGAGGATGGCCCAGTGCAATGGCTCCGCCATTGACGTTCACCCGCTCGGGATCAAGCCCGGCTTCCTGAATCACCGCCAAGGACTGCGCGGCGAAGGCTTCGTTCAATTCGATCACGTCGATATCCGAAAGTTGGAGTCCCGCCATCTTCAAAACCTTGGGTATGGCAAACACCGGGCCCAGTCCCATCTCTTCCGGTTTATATCCGGCCGTAGCAAACGCCAGATACCGCGCCAGCGGCTTGATGCCGAGCGCTTTGGCGCGTTCGGCAGACATGACCACCGCGGCGGCCGCGCCATCGGAGGTCTGCGATGAATTTCCCGCCGTCACGGTCCCATGAGCGTGGAAAGCAGGCTTGAGGGCGGCGAGGGCTTCAAGCGAGGTGTCGGCGCGCGGACCTTCGTCCACTTTGAAAATGATTTCCTGACGTTGCACAGCGCCGCCGTTTGGCGTGGTGAAGCTCACGGGTACGGGGACGGTTTCCTCCTCGAACTTGCCTGCCTGGATGGCAGCCAGCGCCTTGTGATGGCTCCCCAGCGAGAATGCGTCGGCGGCTTCGCGGGTGATTCGAAAACGCTCGGCGAGCCGCTCCGCCGTGAGGCCCATGTTGAGATACGCGTCGGGATAATGATCCACCAGCCACGGATTGGGAGAAATTTTGTGGCCGCCCATGGGGATGATCGACATCGATTCGGTGCCGCCCGCCACGATAATGTCCGCCGCGCCGCTCATGATGCGCTCGGCCGCCATGGCGATGGCCTGCAGTCCGGATGAACAAAAGCGATTGATGGTAATCGCCGAGACCTCAACCGGGAGCCCGGCCCGCAGGGACGCAATCCGAGCCACATTCATCCCCTGTTCGGCCTCGGGCGTGGCGCAACCGAGGATCACGTCCTCGATCTCCTGCAGATCGACCTGTGGCACCCGCTCGAGCGCGCCTTTGATCGCAACCGCGGCGAGTTCATCGGGGCGAGTGGCGCGGAGCGAGCCTTTGAAGGCCCGTCCCACGGGCGTGCGAACCGAAGAAGCGATTACAATTTCCCGCATTTTAGGCTCCAGAACCCGGCATTCGGCGTTTCGCAGTCCGCCCTTGGCACACTCACCCGCCCACTCAGCATTTGATGACTGAGGTTCTCATCTCGCTTCAAACCCGGAAGCTCATTTCCCGTTCGCCGCCGAATCCTGCGGCGGATACGGAATGGAATCGCGGAATTTGGCGATCTCTTCCGGAGCAAAATCCGGGAACGGCATTGTGCCGGCATCTCTCCACTTCTGCACTTCGCCGTGAACCGCCGCGGCCTTCTCCCGGTCGGGGCCGGCATCCCGGCCGCGATAGAGGGTTTGAGCCGAAGACGCAAAGCCCGTGCCCGCTTCCCGAACCAGATCCACGATCCGCAGCAACAGATCTTCCTGGATGGCCAGCGCCAGATTGCCGTCCAGGGTGAGGATGTAACAGAATATTTCCACCGTGATTGCGCCATCGCTCAAGGCGATCAGGCGAGCGCGAGCGGAACTGGTTTCCACCTTGGCGTGTTCGTAGAAAAGCCGCCGCATCTGCGCCAGCACGTAACGCAACTGGTCGGTGCTTGTGGTGTCCCAATTCAGGGCCAGCTTGGTATTGAACAGAATTTTGTCGCGCCGCGTCAGGTTCTCGATATTCATCGTGGCCAGCGAGCCATTGGGAATCGAGAGTTCCGTCCGCTCCGGAGTTCGAATGCGGGTGGAGCGCAGGCTGATGTCTTCCACGCTGCCAACGCGATCTCCGAACTTGCAGACATCGCCTACGCGAATCACTTCATCGCCCAGCAACGACACGCCGCCGAAAAGATTCTCCAGAGTTTTTTGCGCGGCAAACGCGATGGCGATTCCGCCGATCCCCAGGCCGGCCAGCGCCGTGCTCATGTTGAAGCCCAAGGCGCCGAAGACAGAAAAGATGGCGAGCACCACGATCGCCGCTTTCAAAATGCGTTCGCCCAGCAGGAGCAGGGAGCCCGTGCCGGCGCGTCCCGTCAAAATGGCGCGTTGTCTGCCTCGCCGCATCAGCTGTTGCACAACCCTCCACAGCAGCCAGTTGAAAGCGATGACAACCATCACTCCCGCGAATTGGAAGTAGTAGTGCCGCGGCAACAATGGAATGCGAAGATAACCAACAAGAATGCGATGGACAATCGTGCCCAGCAGAAGCCAGAGCGGCTTGGAAGCAATTTTCCAGTCAATCGGAATCCATTGGTGCTGGCGGTATCGCGTCCAAAAATAGCGCGGCACCCACACCACCTGAACCAACACCCATCCCGCAACCACGGCGCAAGGGATCGCCAATAGCAGCCCGAGCCAATACCAAATCGCCATCCCCAAAAACTGGTGCTTTACCAGAATGCTGGGAAGGTGGTGCTCCACTTGTGACACCTGCAACTGGTCATACAGCTCGGGGACCTTGGCGAGGGTTTCGCTGGAAATCAGCCAGATGCGGCCGGTGGGGCCGGCCACATGCACCAGCACCAGGGGCGTCTCCACTTCCCCGGCGGCAAGAATGCCAATGTTTTGTTCGTCCAGGGGAACGCCTTCCTGCGGCGTGCCGTTTGCGTCGCCACTGACTTTCTTGAGACTGCCCTGGAATGCGGTATCCATCACGGCTTTCAGTTTCGAAGCCAGGTCCGCACCCGCGGTGTGCCGCTTGGCCGCGGGCACCTGCAAATAGTCGGCCGCGGTGGAATACGATTGAGCTTGCGCCGCCTGAAGAAAGCCAAATAGCGTGCCGTATGGCGTATCGCGGTTCAAAGGGTCGGAGGTGGAATTGGCAGGAGCTGCGGGCGCAGCCTTGCCCAGAGGCAGGGGCAGGGCCTGTCCCCTCGCCATCACGCCGGCGGCGAGACACAAAAACAGGACTGCTCGCTTCAGAAATAAACCCATGACTGTTTCTCCAGAGCGTGAGACGCAAAACGCCCGGACGACGATGCCTGAGTGATGAGAGTTCATTGTAGCGAAGGCGGGCACGCAGCGCTCGCGAACGACGACTCGGCCGAAGGAGGCGAAGGACGCTGCCCTGTGGTCAGGCAAGCGGAGTTCGACCCCTGCGAAGCGAAATCCCCACCAAGCCGCAGCGCCTGCCCGGAGCGAAGCCCGACGAGACCCTAGCCTTTCTTGGGACCCTAGCCCTTCTTGGGACGCTAGCCTTTCTTGGGACGATAGATATGGGTACTCGTGCCGAAGAAAACCTCCGCCGCTTCCATCAGGGTTTCGGACAGAGTGGGATGAGGATGGATGCTGAGCGCAAGATCGGTCGCGGTCGCCGCCATCTCCATCGCCAGAACTCCTTCGGCAATCAGCTCTCCGGCGCCAGCGCCGACCATGCCCACGCCCAACACGCGCTCGGTTTTCGGATCGAACAGGATCTTGGTCATGCCTTCGCTACGGTCAATGGTCATGGCACGGCCGGATGCAGCCCAGGGGAATTTGGCGACCTTGATTTCCCGATTATCTTTTTGCGCCTGAGTTTCGGTGAGCCCGCACCATGCGATCTCGGGATCGGTAAACACCACCGCAGGGATGGCGTTGGGCTCAAAGGCAACTTTATGGCCGGCGATGGCTTCCGCTGCGGTCCTCCCCTCGTGGGACGCCTTGTGCGCCAGCATGGGCTCGCCCACCACATCGCCGATGGCGTAGATGACCGGATCATGGGTTTGCAGTTGCTGGTTGACCTGAATAAAGCCGCGAGGCCCCACCACCACCTGAGTCTTATCGAGGCCTGGAATTTCGGAATTCGGCTTGCGTCCGGCGGAAACCAGCACCTTGTCGAACAGCGGATTGCGTTCTTTTACGTCGGGACCATCGAGACTGACGCGAATCCCTTTGGCTTCTTCTTTCACGCCGGTGACGGTCGTGTTCATCAGAATCGCGGCAAAGCTCTTTTCCAAGCGCTTGTGCAGCGGAAGCACCAGATCGCGGTCCGCGCCGGGAAGCAGGCCAGCGGTCATTTCGACGACAGAGACCTTCGCACCCAGTGCCGCATACACCGATCCCAGCTCCAGCCCGATGTAGCCTCCGCCAACCACCAGCAGGGTGCCGGGAATGTCCTTCAAATCCAGCGCGCTGGTGGAATCCATCATGCGTGGCGAATCGAGCGCGAGACTCGGAACAACCGCCGGACGCGAGCCGGTGGCAAGGATGATGCGATCGAAACCAAGCGACAAGTCAGTTCCGTCAGCCTTCGAAATGCGCAGGGTATTCGACTTTTGGAATTCGGCGCGTCCCTGGATGTATTGGACTTTCCTTTGTTTCGAGAGCTGGCCCAATCCCCCAGTCAGCTTGTTGACGACACCCTCCTTGAACGAACGCAAGCGCGCCAGATCAATCTTCGGTTCGCCAAATTCGATCCCCCAATTCTTGGCGTGGCGCGATTCGTCGATGAGCTTGGCCACGTGCAGCAAGGCCTTCGACGGAATGCATCCGCGATAAAGGCACACCCCGCCGGGGTTGGTTTCCGGATCAATCAGGGTGACATTCATCCCCAGATCGGCCGCCAGAAATGCTGCGGCATAACCGCCAGGCCCGCCGCCGATCACCGCTACCCGCAAATTTGAAGTATCCGACATAGAGATTCTTAAAGTGCTAATTCCTCCGGGTCACCCCGTGACCCCTGGGTTTGAACGATTTGACCACTGGATGCCGCAAACTCACCCTTGGACTGAGAGCAGGAACGGCTGCTCAAACGCCTCGGCAATCCAGCGCAGGAAGCGCGCGGCATCGGCGCCGTCAATCAAGCGGTGATCGTAGGAAAGGGACAGCGGCAGCACCTGTCGGGGTTCAAATTTCCCGCCGATCCACACCGGCTCCATGCCGGAGCGGTTGAGCCCCAGGATCGCCACTTCCGGGTGGTTCACGATCGGCGAGAATCCGGTGCCGCCGATCCCACCAAGATTGGTGATGGTAAAAGTGCCACCTTCCATCTCCGCCGGCGTGAGCTTCTTCTCGCGTGCTTTCTTGGAGGCTTGTGTCAGTTCTGCCGCCAGTTCGACAATGTTCTTTTTATCGACGTCCTTAATGACGGGAACCAGCAGGCCGCGATCCGTGTCCACGGCCACTCCGATGTTGATGTACTGCTTGTAGATGATTTCTTCCTTCTCCATGTCAATGCTGGCATTGAACTGAGGAAATACTTTGAGCGCGGACGCACAAACTTTCAGCGCGATGGCCGTCACCGTCATCTTGCCACCGGCCTCCTGGGCCCGCGGCGCAAACTTTGCACGCAGCTGTTCCAGCTCGGTGATATCGGTTTTGTCCTGCTGGGTCACGTGCGGGATCGTGGTCCATGCTTTCCATAAATGTTCGGCGGTCTTGCGCCGAACTCCGCGAATGGAGACCCGCTCAACTTTTCCCCACTTGCTGAAATCGGGCAGCACCGGCTGGCCGAATTGGGTGCCGCCGGGCACGGCTGCGGTGGCGGCAGCCAGCAAGGCCTTGGCGTGCGCCTTCACGTCGTCTTCGCTGATCCGTTCGCCCGGGCCGGTTCCCTTTACCTCATGAATGTCCACACCAATTTCACGCGCCAGGCGGCGCACATAAGGCGCTGCAGGCACGGGCTCGCGATGGTCGGCTCCGGCAACCTTGTCCAACTGCGCGGGCATGCTGAAGCTGGGCGGAACCGTTTGCGGCTGATCGGGGGGCAGCACCTGGTCGACGGTTTTGCCTTCCGCGTGGACGGCCGCTCGAAATGAGAGGCCAGCGTCATGCTGTTCGGAGCTTTGCTCGACGGGCGCGTGCTTCTGAACTTTGGTGGACGCGGTCGCTCCACCCTCCAGGGTGAAGATGATCTGTCCGACTTTGAGCTTCTCGCCCTCTTTCACCTTCACTTCTTTGACCACGCCGCTCACCGAAGAGGGCACTTCGATGACGGCCTTGTCGGTCTCCAACTCCATCACCGGCTGGCCTTCGGACACCCTGGCGCCGGGCGCAACCATGAGCCGCACCAGATCGCCCTGGGTGATGTTCTCTCCCAGCTCAGGAAGCCTGAATTCGGAAGCACCGGGAACCGCCGGGGCAGCACGGCGATCAGCCGCCGGGCGGCCTTCCGGCGCAGGCTGCGGCCTGGCGGCCTCGGCCGGCGCAGCCGGCGCAGATTTCGGGACAGCAGCTTCCGCGGGCTTAGCCTTAGAGCCCGCGCCGTTTTCGAAAGTGAAGATGACCTGCCCGACCTTGATCTTCTCGCCTTCCTTGACGCGAATCTCCTGAATGGTTCCACTCACCGAGGACGGCACTTCGACCACCGCCTTGTCGGTTTCCAGTTCCATCACTGGCTGGCCTTCGGTGATGCTGGCGCCGGGCGAAATCATGAGGCGGACGAGATCTCCCTGGGAAATGTTTTCGCCGAGTTCCGGTAGCTTAAATTCTGTCACTTAACTTTTTCTCCTGAAATTTGCCTCTGTCAAGGCCGGCGCCCTAGGTATTGGCCGGATTCGCTTTTTCTGGATTGACGCCAAGGTCTTTGATGGCAGTCTTCAGAAAGTTTCGATCCAGCTGCTTGTCCCGCACCAGCGCATGCAACGTCGCCAGCACTATGTGCTTCGCATCGACCTCGAAAAAGTCGCGCAACGAAGCACGATTCTCGCTGCGGCCGAATCCATCCGTGCCCAGCGCCACCAGGGGACGTGGAAACCACTGGGCAATGGATTCCGGGAGCACCTTCATGTAATCCGACGCCGCCACGAACACACCCTGCGCGTCTTCCAATTGCTGGGTGACGAATGGGATGCGCGGCGTCTCACCCGGATGCAGCATGTTCCAGCGGTCGCATTCGTTGCCATCGCTGTACAGCTGCTTGTAGCTGGTCACGCTCCAGACATCGGCGGCGACGCCGTATTTTTCTTCGAGAATCTGCTGCGCTTTGAGCACCTCGTACATGATCGTGCCGCTGCCCAGAAGCTGCGCCTTCATCTTGGCATCTTTTTTCTGCGAGGTTTTGAAGCGGTACAGCCCCTTCAGGATGCCATCGCGAACATCTTTACCGGCCGGCATCTCCGGCATCGGCAGCGGTTCGTTGGTCACGGTCAGATAGTAGAAAACCGATTCCTGATCCACATACATCCGCTTGATGCCATCCTGAATGATGACGCCAATCTCATAGGCAAACGCCGGATCATATGCCAGCAGATTCGGAACCGACAACGCCAGCACGTGGCTGTGACCATCCTGATGCTGCAAGCCTTCGCCCGCCAGCGTCGTTCTGCCGGCAGTACCCCCGACCAGGAAGCCGCGGGTACGCATATCCGCAGCCGCCCAAATCAAATCGCCGATGCGCTGCAGTCCGAACATGGAGTAGTAAATAAAAAACGGGATGGTGTTGATCCCGTGATTGGCGTAAGCGGTTCCGGCGGCGATAAACGAGCTGATCGATCCGGCTTCGGTGATGCCTTCTTCGAGGATCTGCCCGTCTTTTGCTTCTTTGTAATAGAGGAGCGTATCCATATCGACCGGCTCGTAGAGCTGGCCGACGCTGGAATAAATTCCGACCTGGCGGAACAGCGCTTCCATGCCGAAGGTTCGGGCTTCGTCCGGGATAATCGGGACAATCAGTTTTCCAATCTCCGGATCACGCAATAACTTCGACAGCAGCCGCACGAATACCATGGTCGTCGAAACTTCGCGTCCGTCGGTGCCTTTGAAGAACTCTTCGAAATGGGTTTCCGCGACGGGAGAGATCGGCTGGGAGCGCACTTTGCGCTCCGGCAAGTAGCCGCCCAACTGCACGCGCCGCTCCTGCATGTACTTGATTTCCGGGCTGTCATCTGGAGGACGATAGAAGGGAGCATCGTGCAGTTCCTCGTCGGCAATCGGAATTCCGAAGCGCGAGCGGAACAGGCGCAAATCGTCATCGTTCAGCTTTTTCTGCTGGTGAGTGATGTTTTTGCCCTCGCCGGCTTCTCCCAATCCGTAGCCTTTGATGGTCTTGGCAAGAATTACGGTGGGCGCGCCCTTGTGCTCGACCGCCGCTTTATAAGCCGCGTGCACCTTGAGCGGATCGTGTCCACCCAGCCGGATGCGCGACAGCTGTTCGTCGGAGAAGTGCTCGATCATCTTCAGCAAACGGGGGTCGGTGCCGAAGAAGTTCTGCCGGAAGTAGGCGCCACTCTCGACAAAATATTTCTGATACTGACCGTCGGTGACTTCGCCCATCCGCTTCACCAGCAGCCCGTCGCGATCTTCCTGAATCACGGCATCCCAATCGCTGCCCCAGATGACCTTGATTACGTTCCAACCTGCACCGCGGAAAATGGCCTCCAGCTCCTGGATGATCTTGCCGTTGCCGCGCACCGGTCCATCGAGCCGCTGCAGGTTGCAATTGATGACGAAAATAAGATTGTCGAGCTTTTCGCGCGACGCCAGCGAAATCGAACCCAACGACTCCGGCTCGTCGGTTTCGCCGTCGCCGAGGAATGCCCATACTTTTCCACCGGTCGACTGTTTGAGTCCACGATTCTCCAGGTACTTGATAAACCGCGCGTGATAGATCGCCTGAATCGGGCCCAGACCCATGGAAACTGTTGGATACTCCCAGAAGTCCGGCATGAGCCACGGATGTGGATAGGAGGAAAGCCCGCCACCTTCTTTCAGCTCGCGGCGGAAATTTCCCAGCTTCTCCGCGGAGAGCCGTCCTTCGAGAAAAGCGCGGGAATAAATTCCCGGTGCCGCGTGCCCCTGAAAGTAAACGATATCGCGGTCGCCATCTTCCGTTTTTGCCCGCAGAAAGTGATTGAAGGCGACTTCGTACAAGGTGGCTGCCGACGCGAACGTGGAAATGTGTCCGCCAATACCCTCCTGCATTTTGTTGGCACGGATGACCATGGCCAGCGCATTCCAGCGCACCAGGCTCTTGATCCTGCGTTCCATTGCCTGGCTGCCGGGGAATGGGGGCTGCTGGGTTGACGGGATCGTATTCACGTAAGGCGTGGTCGCCGTGAACGGAAGGTTCACCCCTGCCGCGCGCCGCGCATGCAGCGACAGCTGCTGCAGCAGCCGGCCAGCCCGCTCGGGGCCGCCTTTGGCTAGTACGTAGTCGAGAGAATCCAGCCACTCTCGGGTTTCGAGCACTTCCGATCCATTGCTGCTGCTACCATTGCCATGGACTTCTGCGGTACGGGGGTCGGTGGTATAGCTCTCTGCCACGTCTGATGTCTCCGGCTTCTGAATGGGAACCCTGGGAAGCTTTTATGATAGTCAATAATTAGGATTTTTGCTTGGCGGGTGGGGACCCATCACAACCCGGGACCGGTTTGACTCCGGCAAACCGCCGAAGCGCAGAAATCGGAGACCACCGGTCTGAAGCCGGCATCTAACCCCCAACACCTGGACGGAGCCGCAGCGTTCTCAGGAATCACCCAAACCGCTGCACCCGCGTCGTTTCCACGGCGCGCAAATTGCACCTTCTGGTGGCTTTGCAGGCAGGTTCGCGGTACAGGCATCGAGGTAAATCGGGTCCAGCCAGTGCCTGGTTCGGATCGTACAGAAGAAACAACTAGGAGAATCGCGATGACAAAGAAGACTACATTTGGCAAGCCTCCCACCAAAATCAATTCTCAACCCCGCATTCACCAGCGGGCCAGCGAAATTCAGCAATACGGCACCGTCACCCATGCGCTCCCTCTTGATCTGGAAGAGCCGGTCCGCCTTGAGATGACCGAAAAGCTCAACCAGTTGCTGGCCGACACCATGACCCTGCGCGATCTCTACAAGAAATCGCATTGGCAGGTTGCCGGGCCCACCTTTTACCAGCTTCATCTGCTCTTCGACAAGCATTATGGCGAACAGGTGGAGCTGGTGGATACCATCGCCGAGCGCATTCAACTGCTCGGGGGTTTGAGCATCGCCATGGCCCACGACGTCGCCGAGACCACCAAGATTGAACGGCCTCCCCGCGGTCGAGAAGAAGTTCCGGTGCAAATCTCTCGCTTGTTGGACGCTCACCAGGTCATCATCGGCCAGTGCCGCGAACTGGCTGCGCGCGCCAGCGAACTGGGAGATGATGGAACCAACGACCTGGCAGTGAGCGATGCCCTTCGCAGCAATGAACTGCAAGTCTGGTTCCTCAGCGAACATCTGGTAAGAATGCCGCTGGTGGAAGCGATTCAGAACGCCAGCTGACGCCGGCAAGCGGCGCGAGCATTGAGGTTTCCCTAAAATTCAAATGGGCACGGTGTGAACCGTGCCCATTGTTTTTCCTGCCGGTTAGCGCCTGCTAATGATTGGGGGGAAGGCTTCGAGAAAAATGTTATGGCATTTGGCGCAATCTAGGTGTGAAATGTGCAGTTAGTTACAAAATCGGAACAAACCAGCGCACCGGGACGGGGATTGACGAAATCCATGGGGGTCAAACGGCTTGGGATGGGGGGCCGGTTTCGCCGATTTCCGGAATATGGGAGCTGTATTGTACACTTCTAGTTTCCGTAAGTTGCTAGTATCACAGGAACTTGGCAAAGGATTTTGGGGGAGCGGAAAATGTATTTGGGTGGCCAAAACCTTCGTGTGTTACGCGAACAACTCGGTCTCACCATGCGGGACGTCGAAAGTGCAAGCTCGCGGATCGCGCAAAAGCATGGCAACGACGAGTTTGCAATTCCTCCGAGCCGTCTCTCCGATCTGGAGACCAAGGGAGTTGTTCCGAGCGTTTACCGGATGTATTCCCTGGCAGCGATTTACCGCCGCGATATACGCGAACTGTTGTCCTGGTTTGGCGTCGATTTAAACCTGATGGCGGCGGATCTGGATGTTTCCCTGCCGACGAAGTCCCACTTCACGGAAGCGCTGGACAGCATTTCCGCAATACAAATGCCGGTGCGCATCGATCCTAGTTTCGATCCCAAACGCTCGGCAAACTTTGGGCGCATGGTGGAGCAGTGGGGTCTGGTTCCCTTGGCGTATCTGGAGCAGTTTGCAAACTGCCAGTTCACCTATGGCTATATTGGAACCGAGGACCTGACCATGTATCCGATTCTTCCTCCCGGAACCTTCGTCCAGGTCGACGAGACCAAGAACAAAGTTGTGGACGGAGGTTGGAGGTCGGAATACGAGCGTCCCATCTATTTCGTCGAAACGCGAAGCGGGCACACCTGCTGCTGGTGCACCTTGACGCGCGAAGAACTCATCCTGCAGCCGCACCCGTTGTCGCCGGTGTCAGCCCGAGCACTGAGGTATCCGCAACAAGCCGAGGTGATCGGGCAGGTGGTAGGCGCGGCTATGAGGCTCGGCGAATGGCGTCCGGTTTTTGGCGATCCTTCGCCAGGCCCCAAAGAGCGTACAGCACTGAATTAAGATGCCGGGCCGATCCGGCTCCGGGCGAACTGGGCAGCAGATCCACTCCCCGTTTGCGAAGGCGTTCCACATAAACCGCCGGCGGCACTCCCGCCACTCTGCTTGAAACTTCGACGTCCTCCGCCAGCTCACGGATTGGCGTCGAAAGTAGCTGGGAAACCAGAGCCTTATGCGCCTGGGTCAACGCCTTGTTGGCCTGCGGATCCCCGTACACCCGTCCCAGTCCCCAATGCACGTAGTCTTCGGTTTTGTGGCGTAGTCCGGAGACATAATCCAGCTTCCGCAGGCAGCCGGTAATCGCCTGCAGGGTGGTTTCCCGTAAATCTTCAAAAGCCGATTTCAGGGTCATTCTTGTTACGTTTTCAGGAACTTGAAATTACCAACGTAAGGTGTGCGGTTGGTCCGCTAGCAGCAGACTATCACGGTGTAAGTCCCCATTCCAACAAGAGGAGCTCACCCCGTGAAAAAGACATTACTGTGGTTCGTTGTCGTACTGTTCCTGGCTTCCGTACCCGCATCCATGATGGCGGATGGCAACCCCGACCCAACCGGTGGAATACCCAAGATCCTGGGACACTAAGAGCCCCTGCGCTGGGCTTTGCCGGCTCGACTCTCCTGCGCCTCATGCGCCTGACGATAGGGTTGTGGGCTGCCACGAAACGAGGTATATTTCGCGCGGCAGCCCATGACCGTCGCCCGAGCACTTTGGTATTACCTCTGGATTGCTCCCCACCTCCTCCTGGTGGTCATCCTCGTGGTGATGCTCGTGCGTGGCCTGCATCGTCTGTTCCCCATGTTTTTTCTCTATACCCTTTTTGAGATTTGCCAGTTCGCCTTGCTCCTCTACACCGCCTTCCACTATCGCTACCACAGCAATTTTGGCGCCGAATACACGCGTTTCTACTCGGCCGGATTGGCTCTCAGTACGACTCTCAGATTCGGTGTGATCTATGAAGCCGTCGTCCAGCTTCTCCGCAACTATCCCGCCTTGGAGAAGTCGGGGAGGTCCGGGTTCCGCATGGTCACCGCAGCTCTTCTCCTTTTGGCAGTCGGCGTCGCGGCCTCCACCCCAGGACACGTCACCTCGGGTCTTCTGATTTCCATCACCCAAGTTCTGAACCAGGCGGTGAGCGTCCTACAGTGCGGCCTGCTGATATTCCTATTCTCATTCTCGCGATACTTCGCATTGTCGTGGCGAAGCCAGGCATTTGGTATTGCCCTCGGACTGGGTATCTTTGCCAGCGTGGAACTGGCGACCTCTGCCTTGCGGCTTCACCTGGGGCCCTCGGGGAATAATTTCTTGAATTACTTCACCATGGGCACGTATCACCTTTGCGTCCTCATATGGCTGTTCTATTTGATAGCATCCGGGGGCCCGCCCAGCTATAATTCACAAGACTTCTCCCAGCACGACCTCGAGGCTTGGAACCTGCAGCTCCAGAAAATGGTCAAGAAATGATGATGACGCTCGTCTTCGTTTCGCTTGCAATATTGGCTCTGGCTTGCATGCTGCTGCTAGCCAAGGGGCGCGTCGCCTCGACGGGGAAAGTTGAGCATTTGGCCGCACAATTGCGCTCGGTCGATGTAGCGGCCTTTCGCAACCTTATCGACCCGGGCGAGGAACAATACCTGCGGGCCAATCTGCCCGCAGCGGAGTTCCGCACGGTGCAGCGCGAACGCGTGTTGGCAGCCATCGAATACGTCTCATGCGCAGCTCGGAACGCGGCCATCCTGACGCGGCTGGGCGATGCCGCCCGGCACAGCCCAAATCCTTCCACGGCTGAGGCCGGCGCGAAACTGGTGGATACGGCGATTCGCGTTCGGATCTATGCTTTCCATGCCATGGCCACGCTTTATTGGGGATTGATTTTACCCAGCCCGCGCTTTTCACCCGCCCGGATTACCGAGGGGTACGAGCAGATGACCCGGCTGGTCGTCCTGCTGGGTGTGTTTCAGCAGGCCCCTCAGGGCGTAGCGGCCGCGCTTTAACAGCTCGCCGGGCTTTAACAGTTCCTAGATGGGCTCGATGTTGAGAGGCGATTGGTTCGATGTTGCGGGGGCCTGGCGCAAGCCGGGCCCTTCCTGCGTTGACCCGCTGCATGCGCTGATGTCCATCCGAGGTGGCTGCTACCTTCGGTCCGATGAAAATTTGATGGCGCTTGCGACAATCCGGCGGCGCGATGGCAGCCGACATCCACACTGGAGGGAGGGGCGGAGCCGCCATCCCCCTCGGCAGCGCCGCGATGAACCGGGCGCCGGATGGATGCAGGCCGGGGCATGGGCACATCCGAGAGGCGCGAGTCCGGGAAATGGCCGGAACTGCGACCAGCCGCGGCAATCGGAGCAAGCCAGTCCCACCGAGCCCGTGGTTCGTCAGCATTGCGGAGTCCGAATTTCATCCCAATAATCAGCAGCAGCAAGCTTGATGTTCGGCTGACTGTTTCGGGTGACAGGTCCTGCTGATCGGCCGCTTGCCGAACCAAATGTCGATCGTTTTCTCGGCTGAGCCGATTCAATGAGTTGGCTCCGGGGCACGGCTTTGGCGGGCGAGAAACTTTTCGCCCCGGCCTGGGTTCAATCATGCTCACGGTTTGTGCGTGGGATCCGTGGACCGTTTGTCACGTGTAAAAGTTGAGTCCCAACATACGGGTTTCTGCATCCTAGAAACTATACTTTTGGAGTTGGGAAAAGTTATGAATCGAGCTGATTTCCAGCTCTCTATGGAATGGAGAAGTCTCTTGAAAAAGTTAACTCTACTGCTGGCAATATGCGGGTTATTGGTAATGGCGCGGACGGCAGGTGCGCAACAGCTTGACGCAGCGATTGGTTTCGGCACCTTCACCGCCCCATCGGACCGGGTGGATCTGGCGGGTGGGAATGTCGTGTCGCAACGCGGTGGACTGTATCCAAGCATCAGTGCGGACGTTCTGTTCCTGGCGCATCACACGGCAGGGATTCAGGGTGAGGTATCGTGGAGAGCTGGCCAGAACTTGTACGCGGACACGCTTCCCTATCGCCCCATCATCTATGACTTCAATGGCATCTGGGCGCCGCGGCTCGGCAAGCGGGCGCAGGCCGAACTCATGGCTGGAATCGGTGGGGAGGACCTGCGATTTTACGGCAACCTCAACTGCGGCTTCACCGGCTGCACCAACTATGTCAGCAGCAGTCATTTCGCCGGACACGTCGGCGCCGGGATTCGCCTTTACGTATGGCACAGCTTCTTCGTCCGGCCCGAAGCCCACTTCTACGGGATCCACAATAACGACGAGTTCCCGTCCAGCAACGCGAACCGGTTCGCCATTTCGATCGGATATTCGCTGAAGCCGGGATTCTAGACCAGGCGAGTCCCTGAAAAAAGACTAACGACAACAACAAAGAGGAGCTGGACATCCAGCTCTTCTTTGTTTCTCAACTCTTTGTTTCTCAACTCCTGGTTTCTCAACTCGGGAAATTAGGCCGCCATCAGGCTGCAGATCGGGCGCGCGCAACCTGGCGAGCCGACGGCAACCGGCATGGGAACTGCAGATTCGGACCCCGCCTTGCCAAACACCGGTGCTACTGCTGCACCGCCTGCTTCAAACTCGGCTTGACAATGCCAACGGAAGCCAAACTCGCACTGTCCCACCCTCCGCCCAGTGCCTTCACCAAATAAACCGATGTCACCAATCGCTGTCCCAAAATCTGTGCAGCCAGGCGCTCGTTGGTCAAAGCCTGTGTCTCAGCCGTGACCACATCCAGGTAAGTGACCAGTCCGCCGGTATAGCGTGTGTTCGCCAGACTCAGCGAGCGCTCGGCATCGTCCACCGCCCTGCTCTGGGACTGCGAGGCCGATTGCAGCGCGTTCAATCCGGAAAGCGCATCCTCCACCTGCTGGAAGCCCACCAGCGTCGATTCGCGATAGTTTGCCACGTTCTCATCATACGAAGCCCGGGCCTGGTCGAGCCGCGCATGCAGGCGACCGCCGGCAAAAAGCGGTTCGATGGCGCTCAATCCAATGGACCATAGGGCGCTGGGAGCGTTGAACAGCGTGGTGATATTCCGGCTCTCCAGCCCGCCGCCACCCAGCAGGGGAATGCTGGGATAAAACGCGGCCCTGGCCACACCAATCTGCGAATTCGCCGACGCCACCAGCCGTTCCGCGGTCGCGATATCAGGGCGCCGCTGCAGCAACTCGGATGGCAACTCGAGCGGGACCACGGGAGGCTCCGCATCGAGGGCCCGGACCGGCGCCTGAAACTGCGAGGCCGGTAAGCCCTGCAGCACCGCAATGGCATGCTCATACTGCGCGCGTTGCTGTTGCAGCAGATAAATCTGGGTGAAGGACGAATCCAACACCGTTTTCTGCTGCGCGACATCAAGACCGGAAACCGCGCCCCCGTCATGCCGCTTATTCACCAGGTCCAAACCCTTTTGCTGGATATCGATCGCCTTCTGGACTACCGCGGTC
>Ga0193726_1001611_pt1 | contig 17171 bp, 15 predicted proteins | sample H2c1metaG_FD_144928 | JGI IMG/M metagenome (GOLD analysis project Ga0193726, IMG submission 144928) | Soil microbial communities from a riparian zone of the East river system, Colorado, United States - H2c1 | ecosystem: Environmental > Terrestrial > Soil > Riparian zone | place: USA: East River... | reverse complement strand
CTGGCCACCGTCGATGAGCGGGAAGAAATCGCGGCCAACAAAATGGAACATCGCCCCGCCGAGGCTGAGCATCAGGACCGCGACGACAGGCACGATCGTTCGCCGCCGAAGCAGCATCCTGAGCAACCTCGAATGTCCGTCACGCAGGCGCTCGAAGCCGCGGTCGAACGCGGCGGAAGCCCGCGAGAAGAAGCCCGCCGGGGTCCCGTGGTCCGCGCCATGACGTTCGCTCTTGAGCAGCAAGCCGATCGTGATCGGCGTCAGCGTTCGCGACAGTCCGTAGGAAGCCAGCATCGCAAACACGACGGCCAGACCCAACGGCGTGAACAGATATTTTGCCGGACCGTCGAGGAACACGACTGAAGTGAACACGCAGCTGATGGCGAGCGTCGAAACCAGGGTAGGCACCGCGATTTCGGCGGCGCCATGCAACGTCGCCTCGGAGAGCGGCATGCCCTCTTCGGTCCACAGGCGGTGAGTGTTCTCGATCGTCACGGTCGAATCGTCGACCAATATGCCGACCGCCAGCGCGAGACCGCCCAGCGTCATGGTGTTCAGCGTTTCGCCGAGAAAGTACAGGACGACGAGCGACGACAGGATCGCCAGCGGGATTGAAATCATCACCACCAGCGTCGATCGCCAGGAACCGAGGAAGACCAGGATCATCAACGCGGTGAGGCCTGCCGCGATGGCGCCTTCACGCAGCACGCCATTGACCGAGTTCGTGACGAATACCGACTGGTCGAACAGTTCGTCGATCTTGAGCCCGGGTGGCGCGGCGGCGCGGACCGCCGCCAGGGCATTCTTCACGCCGTTGACGACTGCCAGCGTCGAGGCATTGCCGTTCTTGATCACGCTGAGCAACACCGAACGGCGGCCATTCTCGCGCACGATGTTCTGCTGCACCAGCGATCCGTCGCGTACCTGCGCCACGTCTTTCAGGAGGATAGTGGCGCCGTTGGCGAACTTGACCGGCATCATGTTGAGATCGTTGATCGACGCCGGCGTGGCGTTGGTCCGCACCACATATTGGGTGTTGCCTATTTTCGCCGTTCCCGACGGCAGCGTCAGGTTCTGGGTATTGACCGCATTGACGATGTCGAGCGGCGTCAGTCCCCGCGACAGAAGCTTGTCCGGGTCTATGTCGACCATGATCTGACGATATTTGCCGCCCGCCGGCGTCGGCAGCGTGACACCGGAAACCGGCGCCAGTTGTTGCCGGACGCGGTAAATGCCGAAGTCGTAGAGCTCCTGCTCGTTCAGGCTATCCGAATTGAGACTGAGCTGCAGCACCGGAACGCTAGATGCATTGAACTGCACGATGACGGGCGGCTGGATGCCGGGAGGCATCAGGGCGCGAATGGCATTGGTCGCGGAGACGATTTGCGCGATGGCCAGGTCGAGGTTGACGTCCGGTTGGAAATAAATCTTCTGGACCGACAGACCATTGAGGGTCTGCGCTTCCATGTTCTTGATGCCGTTGACGTTGGCGCTGATGGAATACTGGCTGTAGGTACTGACGCGCTGTTCCATTTCCGGCGTGGTGAGCCCGGTGTAGCTCCAGATCACGGTCACCACGGGAATGCGGATCTCCGGGAAAATGTCCGTCGGCATCGATCGGATGGCGGCGATGCCCAGAAACAGGATCAGGGCGGCAACCACGTAAAAGGTGTGCGGAAATCTCAGCGCGAAACGAACAATGCCCATAACATATCCTCATTGCGCGCCGGGCCCCCAACCGGCAGCGCTGGCTATTTCAACTGCACCTGCACGACGGCGCCGGGCTTATCGGCATGGCCTCGCGCGATCACCAGATAACGCCGCTGGATCCTGTCTTCGCCGTGCACGACCTGGCGGATGGCGCCGGTGGCGTTGACGATCGCCGAGCCCGCCGGATTGGTCATGAACGCGGCCAACGGCTCCAACGGCCCCTCGCCGTCTCGCTCGTGCGCAAGCCCGAGAACGTAAGGCTGCTTCGGCTCAAGGCCGGTCACCGACGCCTGCAGCACCTGGATCAGCCCCTGATCGAACAGCGAGACACTGGTCGGAGCCTTGTCTGCGCTCCCAACATTGCCGGCACTGCCAACGGTCTTGCGGCCTTCCACGGCGCCAAGCGCGAGATGCGTTGCCCGGCCCGCGACATCAAGCGACTGCAGGCCTTGCGTGCCGTCGCCTTCCGGTACCGCGTTCGGAACATAGGTGATCGCCTGCGGTGCCTGGCCGATCGGACTGGTCGCGATCAATTTGTTGGCGGCGGTATCGATCGCGGCCATGCCGTCGGCATTTTCGAGCCCGACGTAAATTCGGCTGCCGTCGCCGGATGGCCAGACGCCGTGCGGCAATTTGCCGACCGGAATCGTTGCGACCTGCCCGAAGTCGTCGGTGCGAAATACCTTGACCTCGTTCAGTCCGCCGATCGTCACATAAGCGAAGGTGCCATTGGAATTGCGCGCGAAATTGACGTGGTTGGTGATCGGTCCGGTGTCGATCGATTTGAGCACGGCGAATGGCGGCTGCGCGTCGAACACCATGGTCTTGCCGACGTCCTTTAACGTGAACCAGACCTGCTTGCCGTCAGGCGTGGCGGCGATGTTCGGACAGAACGGGCTGTCCTGCTTGACATGGCCGACGATCTGATGATCGGCGACGGTGATGACCACGGTCTCCGGATTAAAGGAAGAGCAGACATAGCCGTACTTGCCGTCCGGCGAGAAGATCTGCATGCCCGGTCCGGCCGGCACCTTGATGCGCAGTTTTTCCTCAAAGCTCTGCCCGTCGAGCACCGCGACGTAGTCCTCGCCGCGGACCGTGACCCAGACCTCCTTGCCGTCGGGCGTGAAGAAGGCTTCATGCGGCGAGCGGCCGACATACGTGGTGTGCTTGACCGCGTTGGTCGCGGTATCGATGAAGGTCACGGCATTGCTGCCGATCGAAACCACCGCAATGGTCTTGTGATCGGGCGAGAAGCCCATGCCGTGGACCAGAACCTGTCCTTTATAGAGCGGGCTGAAATTTCCCGGCTGCGGATCGCCGAGCCTGATAACGCCGACCAACTTATTGTCGACGGGATCGGTGACCGAGACGGTGTTGGAGAATTGCTCGGCGGAATAGACCCGGTCGCGATGACTGACCGGAATATCCGGATCGGAGGCCGCGCCGGGCGCCTGGCCGGCCCAGGCCGAGGTTTGAGCGGCGAAACAAACACTGGCGAGAAAACCCAGCGTCAAAAGACTGCGCTTCATTGAGGCTCTCCGGTTTTCTGAAACAATGAGGTGAGGATCGAAGGCATGGTCGAGGGACTGGTGGACGAAACCTGCGTTGGAGAGGGAACCGACGGCGGCAGCGGATCGCCGGTCGCCAGCCGCATCGCCGCGATTTCCTGCTGCTGGGTTACGATCACCTCTTGCGCCAGCCGTCTGATCTGCTCGTTGCGGCCGCTGCGCAGCACCGACTGCGCCATCTCGATCGCGCCTTGATGATGCGGCGTCATCATCGCAACGAAATCGCGGTCGACGTCGCCCGTTGGCTTGATCACCATGTCGGACATCATCTTGTTCATGGCCGCGTCGTTCTCCCGCAGATACGGCGTTTCCTCGGGAAAGGCCGCCTCGGTCGCCCGCGAGCAAAGCGTCAACGGCGAGATCACGAAAGGCGGCTGACTATTCCGCCCCACCACAAAGCCCGCCGCGCCCACCACCGCGACGGTTGCCAGCAAGGCGCGAAAGGAAATCGATGCGTGCGAGAACGAGATCATGGCGAACGCTCCGGCGGCAGTCGGTCGCCGACAGCAAGCCGCATCACGGCGATCTCCTGCTGCTGGGTCACCACGATTTCCTGCGCCAGCCGTCGAAGCTGCTCGTTATGACCGTATTTGAGTTCAGCCTGCGCCATATCGATAGCGCCCTGATGATGCGGCACCATCATCGCGACAAAATCGCGATCGACATCGCCGGTCGGCTTCACCGTCATATTCGCCATCATCTTGTTCATGGCGGCGTCATTTTCTGACAGGAATGGCGACTCTTCGTCGTAGTCCGGCCGATCCGCAACATATTGAACCGGCATGGCTCCGCGAACGTGATAGCTCGACGTCGATCCTTGAGCCAGGGCCAGCGACGTCGCGGCAACCGACGCCGTGGTCGCCAGCGAGATCACACGTTTGCGAACAAAGGAGCGCGAGAACACAGTCATCTTACCTCCGAACAGATCGAGCTCACGCGGACTTGAACTTCCGCGTCCGGCTTGTGCGTTCCTTGTTATTTTCTTGGAAAATCGCCCTAAAGAACTCCCGAAAACGCAAGCATCGGGAGCGCAGCAAACATGGCGACCAAAGCTCATGTTCTCAATTAAAAACCAGTTTATGATTCTCAAATCGAATTTAAGTGATGCGGCTGCAGCCGGACTGGCGCGAAGCGGTCGCCGGCTGCGATCACTACTTGGGACGCGGCGGCAAGCGCCCGATAACGCCGGTCCTTCGCCGGAGTCAGGCGATTTCCCTCGCGTCGCGCCGGCGATAGACCATCAGCATCAGCGGCGCGAGCCGGCGCAACAATCCATGTGCGGCGATCGGCGCCGGATCCGAGAATGGCAGTGCAAGATTGCTTTCCGGGAGTCCACGTACGGCCTTGGAGAGTTCGTCGCCGAGCGCGATCGAAAGCGCAACCGCGCGACCGTTGCAGCCGGTCCAGCCATAGGCGGCGGGACCGAGCCGATGAATGCGGGGCAGGAAATCCGTGGTCATTCCGACGTAGCCATTCCAGACATAATCGAAATTGACCTGCCCGATCTGCGGCCACAATTTTTGCAATCGCTCCGCGACCCTGAGCTTGAGCCGCTCCGCCTTGTTGCCCGGTCCGATCACGGCGCCTCCGGTGACGAGACGGTTTCGCGCATCGTAGCGCGCGAAATAAAGCTCGCCATGCGTATCGGACATCGCCTGGCGGCCGGGGATGATGGACTTGCGGACATTGTCTGACAGCGGCTGCGTCGCCATTTGCCAGGACAGCACCGGCATGACTTCGTGCGCGATGGCCGGCATCAGCGATTTCGAAAACTCGCCAGTGTAGGCGTTGGTCGCCACGATCAAGGCCCGGCCACTGATCTCACCCTTGTCGGCTTTGACCACCCAGCGCTCGCCCCGTCGTTCGAAGCTGGCCACGGGTGATCGCGCATAGATGCGGCCGCCGCGATCCAGCACCACGCGCGCCAGCCCGCGCGACAGCGCCAGCGGATTGATGTGGCCGCCGGTCTTGTTCCAGAATCCGCCGAACCAGGCATCCGATCCCAGCATGTGCCGGGTCTGATCGCGCGAGAGCAGCTCGACCGACGCGCCGAATTTCGACCATTGCCGCACGCGCCGTTCGGCGATCTCGATGCGCCCGGGCGAATGTACCGGCTGAACCCAGCCGGCCTGTTCCTGCTCGGCCTGGATCTGATAGCGCCGCACTACGTCGAACAAGACAGAGGCACTGTCACGCAACAGCGCAACGAACCGTTCGCCGGCGGCGCCGTGCCTGGCGATGATGTCGTCCGGATCGGGCCGCGACAATGTCGGAATCACCTGTCCATTGTTGCGCCCCGAGGCGCCCCAGCCCGGCTCCATGGCTTCGACGATGGCGACGTCCACGCCCGCCTCGCGCAAATGCAGCGCGGTCGACAAGCCGGTGAAGCCACCGCCAATGACGATGACATCGGCCTCGGCAGTCCCGATCAGTTCAGGCAGATCGGGACCGGGCGGGGTCATCGCGGCCCACAACGAACTGGGCCAGGAGACATTTGCGACAGGCATCGTTGTCCTTTCCTTCTCGATCGTCGCCGGTGAACCGAGCATCGCCCTTGAATTGGCCGGCTTGCGGGCGCGGATCGATCTGGTTAGCTTAATATGCCTGTTCATGCCGGGGAAACAGAAGAGTGGCACTCAAGAACGTCGTCGGAATCGATCACGCCGTCGTCGTGGTCAGGGATCTCGACAATGCCGCCGAGAACTGGAAGCGCCTTGGCTTCACGGTGTCGCCGCGCGGCACGCACAGTGCCAAGATGGGATCGGGCAATTACACCATCATGCTCGATCCCGACTACATCGAATTGCTCGGCGTGCTGGTTGAAACCGAATATAATGCTCCGACCCGGGCGTTTCTTGCCAAACGCGGCGAAGGCATCGAACGCATCGCATTCACCGCGGTCGATTCGGCCGCCGGCGCCGAGGAAATTCGCGCGCGCGGGTTTGAGCCGCTGGGCCCGACCGATTTCGAGCGGCCGGTGACGATGCCGGATGGCAACCTGTCGGCGGCTAAGTTCAGAGTCTTTCAATGGCCGATTGCCGAAGCGCCGGGTGGACTGCGCATTTTTGCATGTCAGCACAAGACGAAGGACACGGTCTGGATTCCGGAGCTGATGAGGCACGCCAACGGTGCGCAACGTCTCAAGCAAGTGCTGATCGTTTCAGGCGAGCCCGCGAAGGACGCCGGACACCTCGCGCGCATGATCGATCGAGAGGTCACGGCCGAGCCGGACGGCGCTGTCGCGGTGCCTTCCGGTTCGGATCGCGCCGATTTCATATTTCTGACGAAAGACCAGTTGGGCGGGCGCTATCCGCAAGTCGCGCTGGCAGGACTACCCGAGCGCGGCGGTGCAGGCCTCGTGCTTGCGACATCCGATCTTGCCGCCGCGAAGAAGGCGGTCGGCAGTTCCGCTGTCAGCAGCGGAAGCGCCGTTTGCGTCCCGCCAGCGGCGGCCAACGGTACGCTGTTGGCCTTCATCAAGGCATAGCAGGAAGTTCACACAGAATTCCATCGTCCCTTCGCGCGCTGAGCAAAGCACTTCGGCCTTTGCAGCCGAACGCTTTGAGAAATCCCGCTGTATCACGCAACGCCCCGACCATGGTCGGGCCGGCAGAGGGCTTGATCGGACGGTGGTGTTAGGTGGCAACGCCTCGTGATCACCGAACCACACCGACCGGCAAACGAAAAAACGCGTTGCCGCAAAACGTGTTGGGCGGCGTTCGCACAATAAATCCTTTTTTAATCGCACTCCCGCGCGCGCGAGGCCATTTTGGTGGCCTGGTTCCGAAGGTAGCCATCCCGTCAAGCGGTGATCACCATTGGTTGCGCCGCCGACAAGAGCAGGAGTTGAAGCGCCCATGAGACGCCTTGCAATGTTCGTATTGGTTCTGTCCACCACCGGACTGCCCGCGGCATTCGCCCAGAGTGCCGTCGGCACGGGCATGGCAGCTCCCATCGGCATCACGTCGCCACTCGGCATTGGCGCCGGCGTGCCGGTCGCGCCGACCGGGATTCCGCTTGGCGCCACCGAATTGGCCACACCAGGCGTGAGTTCGTCAGCTTCGAGCGGCGTGCTTCTCGGCTCGACCATGTCAGCCACAACATGCTCCGGCGCACTGGGATCGTCTCCGGCAACCGGTGCTGTCACGGGAACGTCAGCGCCAACCCCGCTGTTCGATGGCGCCGGCATCGCCGGGACCGCGTCCGGCACCTGTGCAAGCGCCGCCGCATTATCCAGCCCGACCGCATCGGCCTCTTCGCCCACGATGGCCTTGCGGTCGACGGTCGGCCGCGTCGGAATACCGATGGGGTCCACCGAACTCGCCGTCGGCGGACTGAGCCCGTTGCCCGATATCACCACCCAATCGCCGGTCGTGCCGACAGGGACCAGCACGGTCCCGTGTCCAGCGACCGCAATGTCATCCGCGACCGGAACATCAACGTCTTCGAGTGGCTGCTGAAGCACCACACATTCAGGGGGCACGCCCATGCGACTGAGACACTCGCTTGTTGCCATCGTGGCCATCGCCATCGTCGGCGGCGGCGCGTTCGCGGTGACCCGCAGAAGCGCGCCGGCCGCGCGGGAAGCCGTCGCGCCGGCGGTGCCAGTCGTGGCCGGAAAGGTAACCAGCCAGGATGTGCCGATCTACCTGCGCGGCATCGGCACCGTCATTGCCTATAATACCGACATCGTGCGCAGCCAGATCCAGGGGCAACTGACCAAGATCGCTTTCACCGAAGGTCAGGAGGTCCACGCCGGCGACCTGCTCGCGCAGATCGATCCCCGCCCCTATCAATCGCAACTCGACCAGGTGACCGCCGCGCGCGATCGCGACCAGGCCCAACTGACAAATTCCCTTGCCAACCTCGATCGCTACACGCAATTGGAGGGCAAGGGATACGCAACGCCGCAGCTGCTCGACACCCAAAAGGCGCAGGTGGCGCAGCTGCAGAATGCCGTCAAGTCGGACGACGCGCTGATCGAACAGGCGCAAGTCCAGCTTGAATATACCAGGCTGACGTCGCCGATCTCAGGCATTACCGGCGTGCGGCAGGTCGACGTCGGCAACATCATTCATCCCACCGATCCAAACGGTCTCGTGGTGGTAACCCAGATCGAGCCGATATCGCTGATCTTCACGCTTCCGGAAACCGACCTGCCGCAGATCCAGCAGCAGATGGCCAACCACAAGCCGCTCACGGTTCTCGCATACAGCCAGGACGACAAGATCGAGCTCGACCAGGGCAAAGTCGATCTCATCAACAATGAAATCCTGCAGACCACCGGCGCGGTTCAGATCAAGGCCGAATTTCCCAACACCGCGCACCGGCTGTGGCCGGGTGAACTGGTGAATGCGCGACTGTTGCTGGAAACGCGGCGCAACGGACTGACCGTCCCGGTCGGGGTCGTGCAGCAGGGCCAGCAGGGTGTTTACGCCTATGTCATCAAGCCGGATAATTCCGTCGAGAAACGCAACATCACCGTCGCGCAGATCAGCAACGGACAGGCGCTGATCGATAGCGGACTTGCCGCCAACGAACAGGTCGTTGTCGACGGCCAAAACAAGTTGCAGCCCGGCAGCCGCGTCACCGTGCTGCACGGCAAGGCGGCCGACGAGGCCGCGGCGCAGAGTGCCGAACAGATCAACATCCCATGAATATCTCGGCGCCGTTCATCGCACGGCCAATCGCGACCTCGCTCCTGATGGTGGGATTGCTGCTGGTGGGCCTCGCCGCTTACCCGCTGTTGCCGGTGGCGTCGCTGCCGAACGTCAACTATCCGACGATTTCGGTGACGGCACAACTTCCGGGCGCTGATCCCCAGACCATGGCGTCGTCGGTGGCCACGCCGCTCGAGGAGCAGTTCGGCCAGATTCCCGGCGTCACCCAGATGACGTCGTCGAGCGCGCTCGGCTTTACCTCGATCACGCTGCAATTCGAACTCAGCCGCGACATCGAGGGAGCTGCGACCGATACGCTGGCGGCCATCAACGCCGCCGGCGGGCAGTTGCCGCCGGGGATGATCTTTCCGCCGACGATCCGCAAGGTGAACCCCGCCGATACGCCGATCCTGGTGCTGGCGCTGACCTCCGATACGCTGCCGCTGACCACGGTCGACGCCTATGCCGAAAACATCCTGCTGCAGAAGATTTCGCAGATATCGGGCGTAGGCCTGGTCGGCATCGGCGGCCAGCAAAAGCCCGCGATCCGGGTCCAGGTCAATCCGCAGGCGCTGGCCGCGCGCGGCGTCGGTCTCGAAGACGTGCGCAACGTCATCAGCCAGGCCAACGTCGATCTGCCGAAGGGCACGCTCAACAGCCCGCGGCGAACCTACACCATCAACACCAATGACCAGCTTCTCGATCCGGACGCCTATAATCAGCTGATCGTCGCCTACCGCAACGGCTCGCCGGTGCGTGTCAAGGATGTCGGCAACGCCATCAATGGACCGGAGAACGACTTGCTGGCCGCCTGGTTCAACCGGCAACGTGCCATCCTGCTCGCGGTCCAGCGTCAGCCCAACGCCAACGTCATCGCCACGGTCGATCGCATCAAGGCCATGCTGCCGCAGCTGCAAGCTGCCATCCCAAAGGACATCAAGGTCTCAATCCTGTCGGACCGCACCCAAACCATCCGCGCCTCCGTCAGCGACGTGCGCTTCACCCTGATGCTGACGGTCGCGCTGGTGGTGATGGTGATCTTCCTGTTCCTGCGAAATTTCTGGGCGACGGTCATTCCCGCCGTCACGGTGCCGCTGTCCTTGATCGGTACTTTCGCCGTACTCTATGAGTTCGGCTACAGCCTCGACAATCTGTCATTGATGGCGCTCACCATCGCCGTCGGCTTTGTGGTCGACGACGCCGTCGTCGTGATCGAGAACATTGTCCGCCATCTCGAGGAAGGCCTCTCGCCGATGCAGGCCTCGATCAAGGGCGCCGGCGAAATCGGCTTTACCATCGTTTCAATCACGCTGTCGCTGATCGCCGTGTTCATCCCGCTGTTCCTGATGGGCGGCTATGTCGGGCTGTTGTTCCGCGAATTCGCGATCACCGTCACCGTGTCGCTGGTACTCTCGCTGCTGATCTCGCTGACGCTCACTCCGATGATGTGCTCGCGCCTGCTCAAACCGGAAACCGGGCAGCATGGCCGGCTTTACCGATTGTTCGAGCGCGGATTCGACGGCCTGGTCAGTCTCTACGGGCGCGGGCTCAAGATCGTGCTGCGTCACCGGTTCATCACGCTGATGGTGATGTTGGGCACCATCGTTCTCACCGGCTATCTCTACGTCATCATTCCCAAGGGCTTCTTCCCGCAGCAAGACACCGGCATGATCGTCGGCATTACCGAGGCATCGCAGGACATTTCCTTTCCCGCCATGGCCGAACGCCAGCAGGCGGTCATCAACACCGTGCTGCAGGATCCCGCGGTGGCGTCGGTCGGCTCGCAGATCGGGGCCGGCGGCCCGACGGCGACGCTGAACGACGGCCGCATGTTCATCGCCCTGAAACCGCAGAGCGAGCGCAAGGCGAGCGCCGATGAGGTGATCAACCGGCTGCGCCCGAAGCTCGCCCAGTTGCAGGGGATCACGCTCTACATGCAGGCGGCGCAGGACATCACGGTCGGCGGGCGGCTGTCCCGGACCCAATATCAGTATACGCTCTCCGATCCGGATCCCGGTGAACTGAACCACTGGTCCGCGCTGTTCCTCGACAAGCTCAAGACCATTCCGGGGATAGCGGACGTCGCAAGCGACCAGCAAAACGCCGGGCCGCTGCTCGATATCACCATCAACCGCGATGTCGCCTCGAGCTATGGAATCCTGCCGGCGACGATCGACAACACGCTGTCTGATGCATTCGGCCAGCGCATCGTCTCGACCATGCTGACCCAGCAGAACCAGTACCACGTCGTACTGGAGGTCGAGCCGCAATTCCAGTTCGGGCCTAACGCGTTGAACGATATCTACATCAACTCGTCGAGTGGACAGCAGGTGCCGTTGAGCACGCTCGTCATGTCGACCGAGAAGGTGGCGCCGCTCGTAGTCAACCATCAGGGCCAGTTCCCGTCGGTCACCATTTCGTTCAACCTGCTGCCCGGCACCGCGATCGGCAATGCGGTGACCGCCATTCAGCATGCCGAACAACAACTCGGCAAACCGGCTTCCCTGACCAGCAGCTTCCAGGGCAACGCGCAGGCGTTCCAGTCTTCGCTGTCAAGCACGCCGCTCTTGATCGCGGCAGCCCTTGTCGTCATCTACATTATTCTCGGTGTACTGTATGAGAGCACCATTCACCCCATCACCATTCTCTCGACGCTGCCATCCGCCGGCATCGGCGCGCTGCTGATACTGATGGCGTTCCATTTCGATCTGAGCGTGATTGCGCTGATCGGCATCATCCTGCTCATCGGCATCGTCAAAAAAAATGCGATCATGCTGATCGATTTCGCGCTCGATGCCGAGCGTCATCAGGACATGTCGGCAGAAGACGCGATTTACAAAGCATGCATGCTGCGCTTCCGTCCCATTCTCATGACGACGATGGCCGCCCTGCTCGGGGCGGTGCCGCTCATGATCGGCACCGGCACCGGCTCGGAAATCCGCCAGCCGCTCGGATACACCATCGTGGGCGGTCTTTTTCTCTCGCAATTGCTGACGCTGTACACGACACCGGTGGTCTATCTGTACCTGGATCGATTCCGCGTCTGGGCCTCCGCGCTCAGAACAGGTCACAGCGCTGACGAGACTCCGAGCGCCCTGCCCGCCGAGTGAGCACTGCCTGGCAGAACCGCTCTCTCAACGCTTCTCCGCGGTTGGATAGACCAGCGATTGATCCTCGATTTCCTGCACCGGGAGCTTGTGCACACCCGCCATGGTGTGGAGTTCCTGCAACGGCATGGCAGCGGCCGAGAGCTCAATCGAAGACGATCGCGACCACAGCATGGTCGTTGCAACCACCATCAGAACACCAACGGCGATCGCAGAAATCATCAGACGCTTCATGGGAAGTCTCCATGCCATCAAGTCGCCAGCCCAATCCGAAAGTTTCGCAAGGAATTCGGGCGAAAACGGGGACTCGCTCGTGGTTCCGCGCGCGCCAACGCGCGGCACTAAAGTCGCGCGCTGGACTCGGTAAATGCGACCGACGCCGGCTCCTGTACCAGCCTGTCGAGAACGACAGCGGCTGCGAGCGCAATAACGCCGGCGGCAAAGCATGCGACCATGAACGCGCGCATCGTATTTCTCCTGTTTCTCACAACCAGATACTCACGCCGGAAGCGCAAAGGCCTCCGTTTCAACGTCGATGAACGTTCGCCCCAGCGCGCCCACGCGCGCGTAAAAGTCAGCCGATTTGACGTTCTCCAGATCGACAAAGAAGCGCCTGATCCAGCGAGCCAGATGTTTTTCAAAGAACTCACGATCGGTGCCGGCCGGCGCCGCAAAATCGCCGCCGATCAGACCTGCCATGATTTCACAGAGAATGGCGACGTGATCCTCGGGCTCCGAATGCGCGCGATCTCTTTCAATGCCGAGACGCTGGAAGGTTTCGCGCAACCGCGCTAAGGGGCGTCCGTAGAGCGAGCCCGTCAAATAGTGCGATGCATACGGCAGCAGCGCGCCCTGCCCGAGCCCGGCAAACAGATCAAAATACTCCCGCGACGCGCTTGCCTCATCCGCCCGAGCCGCGGCCTCCGCGAGAGCAGCGTGTGCGGCCCCGAGCGGGCTTGCGTCGCCGCGCAGCAGGGCCAGCCGTTCCATCATTTCGCCATCGGGACTGCGCGAAAGCAGGATCGCCAGCAGCGCATACTCCTGCGCACGGGCGCGATCGATCTCATCGACCACGCCATGGGATGCAATCTGAGATTGGGACTCCTGCATCTGCTTCACTTTCGACCTGCGATTCAACATGCGACCGGAGCCGGCCGCTTCTATCCAATCCTATCGCGGCAAGGCGCTGCCGTGCGAACGGTGTCGTGGCAGCTCATCCATCTCATGTTCCTCGGCGACACGATCGTCGCTGGCTGCTGCACCCTCTTCGTCGCCAGGCGGCGAACCGTCAAACGGTTGCTGCGACTTGTCATCCGGAGCGACGGGCTCATCGCAGGTTTCGGCAGCTAGCGAATGTTCCACGGATGCCGGCATTTCCGCCATCATACCGACGAGTTTGTCGCGCCGGCCGAGCGCCTGGGCCAAAAGACCCGGCACATTGTCGCTCTCCAGCAGCGGACCGAAGCCGGGTATTGAATCCGGGTCGTTGAAATCCCATTGGTTCTCGGCGATGCCGATGAAATCGCGGATCGCCGGATCGCTCGCCCAGGCCTGGCGCAATGCGGCCCGTGTCAATTCGGCAGGCACGCGGCTTTGCAGAAAGCCGCGGATGTCGGTGTTGACGGTGATCGTTTCAATCGACGGCAGACTGGCCGGATCAAAGGGCTGGTCGACCGCATCGATCCGGGACTGTGCAATAGCGGCTTCCGCACCGCCCGGTGATGCGTCTCCCGCCGGGCGCAACAGCGGATCTCCCGCAGGCTCCGTCCTGCGCTGGACATCGGCGTTGCGCTTCAATCGCGCCCAGCGCGAGACGAAATTTTCGGACGCGGTCACTCCCGGTTCTCCCGTCCGTTGCCGCGGCGGACAAGCGCCGGTTCCGCCGGCCGGCGTTGGCGCTTGAGGAAGGGCCGCTCGACATGATGTTCGGCAATAAAGCGAGCGACAATTTCTGCGACGTCGGGCGGCATCGGCACGGCTTCGACGAGATTGCTGCCGGCATCGGTCAACGCCTCGCCTTCAGCCGGATCGGCCGTTACGGCAAGAATTTCATACGGCCGCTCCGAAGTAACGGGACGCAGGGCAACCCATAACGCGGGGGCGCCCGACGCGAGGTTGTCGCGATAATTTGCGGTCTCGGTCCGGTGCAATTCGATCACGGCCTCACCTGCAAAGAACAGGGTCGTTTCTGCTTCCACAGCGAGCGGTGTCCACGGCGCGGCCGACGGATTCCCGGCAAAAACCGACACCGATCGCCACAGGAAATCAACCCACGCGCTTTTCGCCTGCCGCCGTTCGACCACGACGCCTACTGCAATGTTGGCGAGAGCGGTAGATCGCATTCACTTGCTCCTCGCACCTGACTGGTGGGCCGGCCACGATGTCGTTCTATTCCGCTGCAGTCGCCGATGGGTGCGGGTGCGCCTGCCGGTCTTCGCCCGCGAGCTGTTGGGTAAGCCAGCGATCGTGATGTTCTTTCGCCCAGTTGAGATCGACCTCTCCGGTGCCCATGGCCTCGAATGCACCCTCCATGCCGAGCGTGCCGATATAGATGTGACCAAGGATCAGGGCGATGAACAGGACGGCAACGACGGCATGTATGACCTGCGCCAGCTGCATATCCGCGATATCGGTTCCGAAAAACGGAAACAGCAGCAGAAAGCCCGACACCGAGATCGCGACCCCGGCGGCAAGCGAAAGCCAATAGACGAGCTTCTCGCCCAGGTTAAAGCGCCCGGCGGGCGCATGTCTGGATTTGATGAATCCGCCGCCTTGCTTGAGCCAGTCGGCGTCCACCTTTTCGAAGAGATTGTCCCGGAAAAAAATCACCGCGATCAGGATCAACCCGGCCACGAATGCGAAGCTAGTGAAGTTGTGCACATACTTTGCCGCCTCCGAGACGCTCGAGAATGCATCCGGGCCGATCAGAGGCAAAAGTAGAATCTTGCCGAAGGTGATATTCAGGCCGGTCAGGCCGAGAACGACAAAGGATACCGCCGTCAGCCAATGCGAGAAACGCTCAAATGCCTTGAAGCGTAGGATCTTCTGTCCGGAGCGCCCTGCCGTAATCCGCAAGCGTCCCATGACGAGCAAGGCGGCGCCCAGGATCACGATCATGCCGAGGATCACGGCCGCGCCGCCCCAATGCAGCAATACCTCGTGGAAATAATCCCAGGTTCGTCCCGCCGGCTGGATCAGCACCGCGGCTTTGGTATCGGGAATATCGATCCGTCCTTCGACGCGGGGAACTTGCTTGAGCAGCGTCTGTTGATCGATGACGCTCGCCGTTGGATTGGGCGCGCCGTCCGGACCCAGCTTCTGCGCGATCGCAGGAGCGGACAGCACAATCCCAACCAGCATCAGGACGAAAGTCGCGAAGCGAATGGCTGCAGGAAACCTCATGACGCGCATCCTCCTCTCATGCTGCGACCCTCTCCAAGGTCCGCCCGCTCAGACCTTGACGTCGACGTCCTCGCGATAGGCCGTCATCCAGCCCCACGCGCCGGAACCATAGCCGCGCTTCATCACGCGCTCCTTGTAGATCTGAGCGATGATTTCGCCATCGCCCGCGAGCAACGACTTGGTGGAGCACATCTCGGCGCACAGCGGCAGCTTGCCATCGCCGAACCGGTTCGATCCGTATTTCTCGAATTCCTCGGCGCTGCCGGGCGCCTCCGCTCCGCCACCGCCGGCGCAGTAGGTGCATTTGTCCATCTTGCCGCGCGAGCCGAAATTGCCGACCTGCGGGTACTGCGGCGCGCCGAACGGACAGGCATAGAAGCAATAGCCGCAGCCGATGCACAGATCCTTGGAATGCAGCACGATGCCGTCTTCGGTCGGATAGATGCACGTCACCGGGCAAACCGCAGCACAGGGCGCGTCGGTGCAATGCATGCAGGCCATCGAGACCGAGCGCTCGCCAGGCTTGCCGTCATTGATGGTGACGACGCGGCGGCGGTTGATGCCCCAGGGCACCTCGTTCTCGTTCTTGCATGCGGTGACGCAGGCGTTGCAGTCGATGCACCGGTCCGCGTCGCAGAGGAATTTCATGCGTGCCATTGTTTCGCTTTCTCACGCTGCCTTGATCTGACAAAGGGTGGCCTTGGGCTCCTGCATGCCGGTCGCGGGATCGTAGCCGTAGGTCGTGAGCGTGTTGACGCTCTCGCCGAGCACGTAGGGGTCGGCGCCTTTCGGATATTTGGCGCGCAGATCGGCGCCCTCGTACCAGCCGGCGAAATGATACGGCATCCAGGCAACGCCCTTGCCGACCCTCTCGGTCACCAACGCCTTCATGCGGGTCCTTGAGGCGCTCTCCGCGCCGGTTACCCAGACCCATCCGCCGTCCTTGATGCCGCGCTCGCCCGCATCCGCCGGATTGATTTCGACAAACATGTGCTGCTTCAACTCGGCGAGCCACTTGTTGGAACGCGTTTCCTCGCCACCGCCCTCATACTCCACCAGCCTGCCCGAGCTCAGAATCAGCGGGAACAGTTTCGAGATGCCGCGGTCGACGGCGGCCTTTTGCACGGAAAAGCCGATGTTGGGGACGCGGAACTGCTTGGCGTCCGGCAAGGTCGGATAATCGGCGACCAAATCCGGACGCGGGGTGTAAATCGGTTCGCGGTGGACGGGAATCGGATCGGGAAGATTCCAGGCGATCATGCGCGCCTTGGCGTTGCCATAGGGCGAACAGCCGTGCTCGATCGCCACACGCTGGATTCCGCCGGAAAGATCGAGCGACCAGGACACGGCGTCGGGATTGGCGGAATTCACACGTTGGATGATTTCCATTTCCTGCGCCGTCAGGTCCTTGTCCCAACCGAGCTTCTTGAGCACCGCCAAGGTGAACTCGGGATATCCGTCCTTGATTTCGGAGCCGGCCGAATACGAGCCCTCGGCGAGCAGGTTATCGTGCTGCTCCCTTTCGACCTCCTGGCCGTTTTCCATCACCTTGCGCTTGACAACGCGCTCGACGCCGAAGCGGGCGCGGAAAGTACCGCCGCCTTCCTTCACCGGCAGATTGGTGTTGTAGAGGATCGGCGTGCCGGGATGCTTGAACTCCGGCGTTCCCCAGCATGGCCATGGCAGACCGTAATAGTCGCCGCCGACTTCCGGATCATCCT
>Ga0193726_1001610_pt1 | contig 17172 bp, 14 predicted proteins | sample H2c1metaG_FD_144928 | JGI IMG/M metagenome (GOLD analysis project Ga0193726, IMG submission 144928) | Soil microbial communities from a riparian zone of the East river system, Colorado, United States - H2c1 | ecosystem: Environmental > Terrestrial > Soil > Riparian zone | place: USA: East River... | reverse complement strand
GATCGATTCGATGACGGCCTGCACGCGCTCCATGATCGGCTTGACGAGTTGAGCCTGCCGCGCCTGCATCGTCGAATCGAGCCCGCGAGCGCGCTGCTGATACTCGGTCTCCTTCGCTCCAATCGACGTTCGACGCGTTTCACGCGTGGCGCTGTCGAGTTTGGGCGAGTCACGATCGAACGCTGCCATCAGCGTGCGGAGCGAGTCGTCCATCCGCTGGATCTGCTGGCGGTAGACACCAACCTCTCTCTCGAACTGCGCCTCGGCCTCGGCGCGACCGGGCGCCTGCTGAAGCAGTTGGGCCGAATTGATGTAGCCGATCTTGGCGGGCGACGCCGGAGCTTGTGATGCCTGTGCTCCAGCGGTGCTCACCAGAATCAGCGATGTGGTCAGTGCGATGGAGGTCGCACGGAAAAACACTCGCATTTAGGACTCCAATGTTAGAAGAATTGCCCGAGTTTGAAGTGAAGCTTCCAGCCAGGTGCCGGTCTCCCCTGAAGATCAATCTTGTCGAACCCATACCCGACGTCCACACCCAAAGGTCCTAGCGGGCTCAAAGTGGCGGCGCCGAAGCCGAAGCTCCTGAACAGACGCGTGGGATCGAACTCGCGCGGCTTTTCCCAAACATTGCCGCCTTCGAAGAAAGTGTTCAAGTAGAGCGACTGATTAATCCGGAGTCCCAGCTCGCCGGTTCCGACGAAGAACGCGTTTCCGAACGACGCTCTGCTGGCCGTGGTCTGGTCGCCTCGAGGGTCGAACCCGCTCGGCGTCACGGAAAACTCATCGTAACCGCGCAGCTGTTCGCCGTACTGAGTTCCTCCGAGGGCGAACGACTGCGTCGAGAAGAACGGGCCGGGATTGCCGAACAGCGCGCCCCCCCGCGCAGAGAGGCCGACGATGAACGTCATCGGCTCGCCGCCGAGAAGGCTGCCCCCAATGCGTCCGATCGGGGCGTAGGATCGAAGCTCGGTTGTCACACGTTGGAACGCGGCCGACCCGCCCAGCGGGCCGCCATTGAATTGCGTGTTGAACGACTGAAGACCGCCGTCGGCCGGGAACGGGAGTCCGGTACGCGTGTCGTGCGTAGCCGTGAACCCAAGGGTCGAGCGGAAGCAGTGGTCGCATTGCTGCGCCACCGTTCCGAGAAAACCATCACTGGTGTAATTGACCTTCTCGCCGCCGTACGACACGAACAGTCTGGTGTAGATCGACTGCGGAACCGGAAACCCCAGCTGGATCTGTCCGCCAGTCCTGATGATGCCGCCCAGGTCCGCGACCTGGTAGCGGGAACGGCTGTGATACGCCGTAAAGCTGCCTGAGATGCGCGACTGACGAATGTTCGGATCGCTGTAGGTGGCATTGAAATCATTCAGGTACCGGCCGAACTGCCACTGAACCTGCGCCCGCTTGCAACGGCCGAGCAGGTTCGGCTGATCGAGCCCGATGAAGCCGCCGAGCCCGGTGCCCTGGCCCATCGATGCGCCGAAGTTCACGTTGCCGGTCCGCTTCTCCTTCACGTTGAAGACGATGTCGACGTCGCCCTGATCTCCGCTCGGGCGCGTCTCGGGCGCCGCCATCGGGGTCTCGAAGAAGTTGAGGTTGCCGATGTTCTGATAACTGCGAATCAGATAGTTGCGGTTGAACACCTGACCCGGCGCGAGGACGATCTGCTCACGTATGCACGATTCGTGTGTATAGTCGTTGCCGATGATCTCGATGCGGTTGACGATGGCCGGCGACCGCTCGTCGATCTCCCACCGGAGATTCACCACGCGCACCGAGTCGGTGCTCGGCACCCTCTCGGTAACCGGACGGATGTTCGAGTAGATGTAGCCTTCATCGTTGTAGGCTTCCATCAGCTTCTGCTGCGCGTCGTCCCACCTCGCCTGGTCGAACGTGTTGGGCGGATTGGAATAGCTGCGCCTGATGAGACCCGTCGCCTTCTGAACGACCGAGGTCTGCTGATTCTTGCCGAACGGGTAGAACACGTTGATCTGAGAGCTCGAGAAACGGCGATTGCCGATGACCTCGAAGTTGCCGACGGTATAGCGCGGGCCTTCGCTGACGGTGATGTCCAGCAATCCCTTGCCCTTCGCGCGATCCACTATCAGCGTGTCCTTGAGAATTCTGAAGTCGATATAGCCGCGGCTCGAATACAGCTGCGGGATCTTCTCGCTGAGGTCCTCTGCATACTTGGCGTCGTCGAGCTCGCCGTTCCGCGTCCAGAGAAAACCCTCCGGCTTGGTGGACATCGCGCCCACTATGTCCGCGTCGGGGACGCTCTTGTTGCCATTGATTCGGATTCCCGAGATCGCGAGCCGCCTTCCTTCGTCGACCCTGAAGTTGATCGAGAGTTTACCGTCGGTGATTGTCGACTCTGCCTTGACGCTCGCCAGGTAGTATCCCTTGTTCTCGTAGATCGAGTCCGTGGCGGCGATGGCCTTGGCGATCTTCCCGGGATCGACCGGAGTGCCCGTTGGGAAGGCCAGCTTTTCCTTCACGTCCTTGGGAGAGACGCGGTCGACGCCGATCACCTTGTAGGCGGCGAGAATCGGTCGCTCCTTGACCTGGATGACGAGCGCAGCCTTGTTGGTGCCTGGCGACACGTGGCAGACGATCTGAACGTCGTCGAACTGGCCCGTCGCGTAGAGCGCCTTGATGCCCGTCTGAATGTCGTGGACGTTGAGCTGGGTCCCGGTCGACAGTCCCGCAGTCGAGCGTACGGCCGCGCTGTCTACGCGAGCGTTCCCGGTAACCACTATGGTTTCAGGCGTCGAGCACGCCCCCGGCGTGGTCTCCTGGGCATACAAAGGAGCAGCGCTGATGGCTACTAACGCCAGCATGAATGAAGCAAATTTCCGCATCACACAAATATACACTAATCAGTTTGGTGGAGGTCCTCGCCGGCGGCGAGCATTCTGATTAGACAAAAGGGCCGCTGGAGAGTTGCTTCTCTCCGGCGGCCCTTCTGGTTTGTGGCAGATTCCGGCTAGGCTTTCGGCGTGCCGCTCAGTACGCGGAAGTCGAGCTTCAGACCGTCCGCGGCGAGGTCGACTTCGATCTCGTCACCCTTCGAGAACTCGGCCAGCAGGATCTTCTCCGAGAGCGGATCCTCGATGAACTTCTGGATCGCCCGCTTCAGTGGCCGCGCTCCGAACTTCTCGTCATAGCCGTGCTTCACGAGGAACGCCGAAGCTGTGTCCGTGAGCTTGAGGGTCAGCTCCTCGTCGCCCAGGCGCTTCTGAACATCCTTCAGAAGAATCCCGACGATCTCGGCGATGTTCTCCTGCGAGAGCGGATGGAACACAATCACGTCGTCGAGCCTGTTCAGGAACTCGGGATTGAAGACGTGTTGCATCTCTTCCTTCACCTTCTCGGCGATGCGCTCGAAGTTCGACTTCGCGTCGGGCGCGTGGAAGCCAAGTCCGCGACCCTTCGTGATGTCGCGCGCTCCGACGTTCGACGTCATGATCACGACAGTGTTCTTGAAGTCGATCACGCGCCCGTAGTTGTCGGTGAGGTGCCCTTCGTCGAGAACCTGCAGCAAAATGTTGAAGACATCAGGATGCGCCTTCTCGATCTCGTCGAGCAGCACCACGCTGTATGGCTTGCGCCGCACGGCCTTGGTCAGTGTTCCGGAATCTTCGTAACCGACATAGCCCGGAGGCGCACCGATTAGGCGCGACACCGAGAACTTCTCCATGTACTCGCTCATGTCGACGCGAATGAGAGCCGCCGGATCAGCGAACAGGAACTTCGCGAGCGATCTTGCGACTTCGGTCTTTCCGACACCGGTGGGGCCGGAGAAAATGAACGAGCCGATCGGACGATTCGGATCCTTGAGGCCAGCCCTGCTGCGGCGGATCGAGCGTGCGAGAGCCTTGATCGCTTCTTCCTGCGCGACTACCGACACGTGCATCTCCTCTTCCATGCGCAGCAGTCTCGCCGTCTCCGCTTCCTGGAGCCGCATCACCGGAATGCCGGTCCAACGACTCACGATGAACGAGACTTCTTCCTCGCCCAGCACGGGCCGATGCGACTGCCGGTGCTTCTCCCACTCTTCCTGCTTGCGCCGAATATCCCCTTGAAGCTCGCGCTCACGATCGCGCAGTGAAGCCGCGCGCTCGAAGTTCTGATCGCGTACAGCCGCTTCCTTGTCGACGTTCACGGCATCGAGCTGCGTCTTGAGCTCGGCGACCGCGGGCGGCGGTGACTGCGTCGCGAGACGCGCTCTCGCCCCAGCCTCATCGATAACATCAATTGCCTTGTCGGGCAGGAATCTGTCGGTGATGTAGCGCTCCGACAGCTTTGCCGCGGCTTCGAGCGTCGCGTCAGGAATCGTGACCTTGTGATGCTCCTCGTACTTCTTGCGAAGTCCCTTGAGGATCTCCACGGTCTCGTCGACCGAGGGTGGCTCGACGATCACGGTCTGGAAGCGACGCTCGAGAGCGCCGTCCTTCTCGATGTACTTGCGGTACTCGTTGAGCGTCGACGCGCCGACGCACTGCAGCTCGCCGCGCGCGAGCGCCGGCTTGAGCATGTTGCTGGCGTCGATTGCGCCTTCGGCCGCGCCTGCGCCGACCAGCGTGTGCAGCTCGTCGATGAACAGGATGATGTTCTTGTTCTGCGCGATCTCGTTCATGACCGCCTTGAGGCGCTCTTCGAACTGACCGCGATACTTGGTGCCGGCGATCACCGCCGCCATGTCGAGCGACAGGACGCGATTGTCGCGCAGCGAATCCGGGCACTCGCCATTGGCGATGAGCTGGGCCAGTCCTTCGACAATTGCCGTCTTGCCCACCCCGGGTTCACCGATGAGAACCGGATTGTTCTTCTTGCGGCGCGTGAGGATCTCCATCACGCGCTCGATTTCCTTGGCGCGGCCGATCGTCGGATCGAGCTGATTGTCCGCGGCGAGTTGCGTAAGGTCTCGGCAGAAATGATCGAGCGCGGGAGTCTTCGACTTCTTTTCTCCCTTGCCCGGTTGTGGCTGCGCCGTGCCCGGTGCTCCGGGAGCCGCGGACGGCGTGCCGCCCTGCGGCATTTCGGTGCCGAGGAGACGCAGCGTTTCCGCTTTGGCGGCGTCGAGATTCACGCCGGCATCGGTGAGAACCTGCGCCGCGATTCCCTTCTCTTCGCGCAGCAATCCGAGCAGCAGGTGCTCGGTGCCGACATAACCATGACTCAGATCACGAGCTTCGCCCATGGCGAGCTCGAGCACTTTCTTGGCGCGCGACGTGTACGGGAGATCGGGTCCAGTCGCGGCTGCGGCTTTACCCTTCTTCACGGTCTCCTCGATCTTCTGCTGAATCTCGTCGAGGTCGACGCTGAGGTTCTGGAGGACGGCGGCGGCGACACCTTCGCCTTCGCGGATCAGTCCGAGCAGGATGTGCTCGGTGCCGACGTATTCGTGATGGAGTCTTGCTGCCTCCTCACGTGCCATGGCGAGAACTTTTCGTACTCGCTCGGTGAAGTTGTACCCGTTCATTTCTGCGATTCCTCAGTGCGGTAACTGGTTCCTTCGCGTGCTAGACAGTGTCGATCACTGCGGCGCGCGTGATTACCCGCTACCCCTTACTCCGCCTCTGCAGCCAGCGTCTCTCGCACGTATCGAGCGCGTGCGACATTCGCTTCGCTTTCCGTCAGCGCTCTTCCCTCGGTATGACCGAGGTGCGCCAACTGACTAAATATCAGGAGCTTGTTGAGAGTATATACACTGAGACCGCTTATCAGTTTCAAGCCGACAGCCAGTCGCACGCCGCTCAAATAGTTCATCGCTTCTTCGAAGCTCAAGCTGCGTGCATATCGCAGCGTGCCGAACGCACGCCATAGCTTGTCTTCTATAATATAACCCGCATCGCGCAACAGAACCCGCCGCGATTCTTCTTCTCTCTCTATTACATGTCTTACGACGCGCACGAGGTAATCAAGTAACTCGCCTTCCGATCTTCCGAGCGTCGTCTGATTCGAGATCTGGAAGAAATTCCCGACCACTTCGCTCCCCTCGCCGTACATCCCGCGGTACGTGAGACCCACCTGCTGCAGACCGGCCAGCACTTTCCCGATTTCCTTCGTGAGCACCAGGCCCGGAAGGTGGATCAGAACCGAGGCCCTGAGACCCGTTCCAACGTTGGTGGGGCACGCGGTCAGATAGCCGAACTCATTGTGGAAGGCGTATGGAACCTTGTTCCCCAGCTCGGCGTCCAGGCGCTCGATGACTCCGAACGCGTCGGGCACGTGGAACCCGGAATGCAAGGCCTGGAGGCGCAGATGATCCTCCTCGTTGACCATGATGCCGACGCCGCGGGACAGATACACCGCGGCACCCGTGCGCACCGGTTGGTCGTTGAGACCCGCCAGCTCCTTGCTGACGAGGTGACGCTCGTGCAGCAGCAGTCTGTCCTCGGGCGCGAGCTCGTCGACGCGGACGAGCACGCCGTCCTCGATCGACCGCAGACTGGCAAATGCTTCGCGCACCTGGGTTAGAATGCGCAGACGCTCGCCATCGCGGGCCCTCGGCGTGAACGCGTAGCCCTCGAGATTTCGGGCGAGGCGGATCCTCGTCGAAATGACGATGTCGGCATGCTCGCCTGATGCGTCGAGCCAGCTCGCGCCGCCATCCGGCAACAGAGTCAGATCGAGCATTACTCTATTCCCCGGAGCTTGTCGCGAATGTCGGCGGCGAGCTCGAACTGCTCCGCGTCGATCGCTCTCTTGAGGCGGTCGCGAAGCTCGGTCGCGTTGGAGACGTGAGGAAGCTCGGTTGGCAGCGGCGCGACGTAACGGCGGCCGATGTGTCGGGAATTACCGTGCACTCTCCGTAGTAGATCGCGCAGGCTCACCTCGAATGTCTCGTAGCAGTGAGCGCAGCCAAGACGCCCCGTCGCGCGGAAATCGGCCAGCGTTGCCTGGCAGAACGAGCAATGCGCCGCCTCGCCTTTCGCGGCGGGCATCTGCTCATGAAGTGTCTGGAGAAAGTTGTTGATCTGAGGCTTGGCCGCGGTGAGCGTCGTCTCGACTCCGCGTTCGGCTGCGCATTTCTCGCACAGATGCAGCTGTCTCACCCCGCTCCCCTCGATTTCAGTGAGCTGGATTACAGCTTCGCCATCCTTGCACAGATCGCAAACCATTATACGACGACCTCATTTGCTTCGCTTTGACTCAACCGGCCACCCTCGAGGAGCAGCACCCTGGTGGCGCGCGCGGCGAGAGACCTGCTATGAGTAACGACGACCATCCCGATCTCGAGGTCATTGACGACCTCGGTCAATAATTCGTGCAGCATCTCGGCGTTTGTGCGATCGAGGTTCCCCGATGGCTCATCGGCCAGGAGTATCTGCGGATCCATGGCCAGAGCCCGGGCTACAGCGGTCCGCTGCTGCTCTCCTCCCGACAGCTCCCCGGGCCGGTGGGTCATCCTGGCGCTCAACCCCACCCGCGCCAGAAGCTCTGCCGCTCTGCTTCGCGCCTCCTCCTCTGAACGACCGGCAATCCTCAATGGCATCATCACATTCTCGAGCGCCGAGAACTCGCGCAGCAGGTGGTGAAACTGGAATACGAAGCCGACAGTGCGGTTCCGGAGCTTGCCGAGCTCGGTCTCGTCGCGGCCGTGGACGGGTTCGCCCCCGATCACGACGTAGCCGCGCGTCGGCTTGTCGAGCGCTCCCAGTACGTGCATGAGCGTGCTCTTCCCCGCGCCACTGGCGCCGACGATCGCGATCATCTCACCGCGATGCACGGAAAGGTTGACACCGTTCAGCACGTGCAGCTCGTTCCCGTCGCCACCGATGTACGTCTTGTAGACGTCGTGAGCCTCGAGTACGGTCATCGTCATTCGTGTCTGATCGCCTCGATCGGAAAGAGGCGCGAAGCCTGTACCGAAGGATACACAGTCGCGATCGCCGCGATGGCGATGCTCGCGATGATGATCCACATCACATCGAGCGGCTGCGTCGACACCGGCAGGTGATCGATGAAATAGACCTGCGCGTCGAGCTTGATGAACTGATACTTGTCGAGCGCGAGCGCGCCGGCGAATCCGAGTATGAGCCCGAGCGCCGTTCCAACCACCCCGATCACCAGTCCCTGGAAGAAGAATATCCGGCGGATCGATTTCGACGGCATGCCCATCGCCTTGAGGATTCCGATTTCCTTCGTCTTGTCGGCGACGACCATTGTCAGCGTGCTCACGATGTTGAACGCGGCGACGAGCACTATCAGGAGCAGGATCACTCCCATTCCGAGCTTTTCAAGTTTGAGGGCCTGAAACAGCGAACGATTCTGTTCCTGCCAATCGACGGTTCTGTACGGCCACCCGAGTGCGGCGACCAGTTGCGACGCGACGCCGGCCGCTTCCCAGCGGTCGGTGGTCTTCACCTCGATCCCGGTAACACCGTCTCCCAGTCCCGCCAGACGCTGTGCCTTGTCGAGCGCGATGAACACGTACGAGTTGTCGTACTCGTACATTCCCGTCGAGACGATTCCCGTCACCTCGAATTTCTCGAGCGTCGGAACCATTCCTCCGGTAACGGGATTCATCTTGCCCCCGCCCGAGGTCAGGAGATTGATACTGTCGCCTGCCCACTTGTTGAAGCGCAGCGCCAGCAGCTTCCCGAGCACGACGCCACGGTGCTGCCCGTCAGTGCTGGCAAAGCGGAAATCTCCCTGCGTCACGTGGGACCTGATAGTCGTTACATCGGGGACGCCGCGAGCCTGGGGCTGCAGCCCGACGATATAGACACCACTCCTGTAGTCGAAGCCGGCCGACATCAAGCCTTCGGTGAGCACGAATGGCGCGGCCGCCACGACGCCGGGCTGAGTCTTTACCTTCGCGAGCACCTCCGGCCACTCGGTAATCTTGAGGTCCTCGCCATAGGTGAGCACCCGGATATCGGGACTGCCGACCAGGATTTTTTCGCGCAGATCGCGCTGCAACCCGTTCATGACGCCGATGATCACGATCAGAGCGCTCACGCCAACCATCACACCGCCGATGGCGATGATGCTGATCAGCGAGAGCAGCTTGGATCCTCGGCGGCTCCGCAGGTATCTCCACGCAACTTGCAGCTCGAGCTTCGTCACTCTGGTCTCATCGTCGGAAAAAGAATCACGTCGCGGATGTTAGTGGCACCGGACAGGTACATGAACAACCGGTCTATACCAATTCCTACACCACCCATGGGAGGCATGCCGTATTCCATGGCCCGCAGATAATCCTCATCTACCCCGGATGCCTCTTCATCGCCCGCGGCTTTCAGCGTTGCCTGCGCCTCGAACCGACGGCGCTGGTCCAGTGGATCGTTCAGCTCGCTGAAAGCGTTGGCCATCTCCTTGCCGTTCGCGAACAGCTCGAACCGCTCCGTGAGCTTGGGATTACCCCGCTTCGGCTTCGCCAGCGGCGACAGCTCCACAGGGTAATCCACGACGAACGTCGGCTGCACGAGCTTCGATTCGACGAGCGCCTGGAACATTTCGTCCATCAACTTTGGGCGACTCAATCCGTCCGTCTTTTCTACACCGATGCGGTTCGCAAGTGCGCGCAGCGCCTGATCGTCGAGCGCCGCGACGTCTACCCCCGCCGCGGCGTTCAGCGAAGGAACCCATTCGATGCGCGGATAGGGACGCCGAAACACGGGAACATTCGCGGCGAGCTCCGGCACCGACCGGACAGCCTCCGCGGTTCTTTCGAGCAATTGTTCGACCAGATCCATCATTCCCGTGTAGTCGGCGTACGCCTGGTAGAACTCGAGCATCGTGAACTCGGGATTGTGCGTGCGATCTATTCCCTCGTTCCTGAAGTCGTGCCCGATCTCGTACACGCGCTCGAGCCCGCCGACGACGAGGCGCTTTAGATAGAGCTCGTCAGCGATCCGGAGGTAGAGCGGCATGTTGAGCGCGTTGTGGAGCGTCGTGAACGGGCGCGCCGCGGCGCCACCGTATAGTGGCTGCAGAACCGGCGTCTCCACTTCGAGATAGTCCCGCTCATCGAGAAAGGAGCGGATGGCGCGCGTCATCCGCGACCGCGCGATGAACAGCGCGCGTACCTCGGGATGCACCGCCAGATCAGCGTACCGCTGGCGATAACGCTGCTCCGGGTCGGCGAATCCAGAGTGGCGAATGATCTGGCCGTTGACCTCTTCTTCCTTCCCGAACGGCAGCGGGCGGAGCGATTTCGCCAGCATCTCGACCCGGTCCACACGCACCGTGACCTCACCCGTGCGAGTGCGGAAGAGAGGGCCGTGCACGCCGATGATGTCGCCAAGATCGAAGTGCGCGAGCAGCTCATACATCTTCTCGCCCAGCCCGTCCTTCTTGAAGTAGAGCTGGATCTTTCCGGTGGAATCGCCAAGGTGCGCAAACGTCGTCTTGCCGTGCGAGCGCCAGGCGACGATCCTCCCGGCGAGACTGACCGGCGGCCCCTCATCGGCGTCGCCGAGGAGCGACAGCGCGTCGCTTGCTGAGTGTTGGCGATCGAATCCGTATGCGTACGGTGCTACGCCGGCCGCCTCCAGCGCCTCGAGCTTCTCGCGGCGCGCCTGCAGAACGAAGTTCAGCTCGTCGGTCATGCCGCCGCCGTGGTCGAGCCACCGCCCTGCTTCAGATATGCTTCGATGAACGGATCGATCCCGCCATCCATCACTTTCTGGACGTCGGGAATCTTGAGCTCCGTGCGATGGTCGTTGACCATGGTGTACGGCTGGAAAACGTAGCTCCTGATCTGACTGCCGAAGCTCACGTCGGATTTCGTTGCGTCGAGCTCCGCCTTGTGCGCGTCGCGCTTCTCGACTTCCGCCTGGTAGAGCTTGTTCTTCAGCATCTTCATCGCAGTCGCTTTGTTCTTGAACTGCGATCTCTCCGCCTGCGAGCCTGCGACTGTCCCCGTCGGGAGGTGTGTGATGCGGACAGCGGAGCTCGTCTTGTTCACGTGTTGCCCGCCGGCGCCCGAGGCACGATACACGTCGATGCGCAGATCCTCGTCGCGAAGCTCGATGTTGATCTCCTCGTTCACGACCGGGTAGACGAACACCGACGCGAAACTCGTGTGGCGTCGGGCATTCGCATCGAAGGGAGAGATTCGAACGAGGCGGTGAACCCCCGTCTCCGGGCGCAGGAAGCCGTACGCGTAAGCCCCGCGGATCTCGAGCACTGCACCCTTGATGCCCGCTTCCTCCCCCTCGCTCTCGTCGAGGACGCTCACCTCGAAGCCGCGGCGCTCGGCCCAGCGGATGTACATCCGCATGAGCATCTGCGCCCAGTCCTGGGCTTCCGTTCCGCCGGCGCCGGCGCTGATCTCGAGCTGCGCGAAGCGAAAATCATCGGGACCGCGCAGCAGCGATCTCACTTGGAACGACTCGACGTCGTCCTGGACGCGCGAGATCTCGGCATCCAGCTCGCGCTCCATCTCGGGCTCGGAGCTGTCCTGGAGGAGCTCGTCGAGCTCGAGGGCGCTGTCGACGCGACCAGCCAGCTTGTCGTAGGGGTCGAGCCAATTGCGCAGCGATTTCACTTCCTGAAGCGTCGCTTGCGCCTTCTCCTGGTTGGTCCAGAAGCCGGGGTCGGCCATCTCGGCGTCGAGTGCGCTCAGGCGAGCGCGCTTGCCGTCGATGTCAAAGATACCTCCGCAGCTCCGCCAGTCGCTCTCTGCTTTGCTTCAGACCGCGACTGCGTTCGCTTTCCGCCATTTACCCGGGCCCCCAAGGCCTAGAAGATTTTCTTGCCGGCCGCCAGCACTTCGTTCAGTGCTTCCTGAAAGTACGTGGTGCTCTCCGCCAGCTGCTGACCCACCTGCGCAATATACTCTTCGAAGCTCTTCTTGATCTCCTCTCTAAAGAGCTGCTTGAGCGTCCCGTCGCGGAGTCCTTCCGCGTGCTTGGCGGGATGGTAGGTGATGATGTCCGATACGAGAGCTCGCGCGAGCCTCTTCGCACGCTGGTTCGGATCCTTGGAGAGAAACGGGTTCAACGGGCGTCGCGGCCCCCCGTCGCCCGTTGTGGGGGGCTGAGATGGCGGCATCGCAGGCGCACGCGGCGGGGGAGCTGCTGGAGGCCTGGATGGGAGCGACGACGGGACGAAAGGCGGCGCTGAGGGTCCGGAAGCCCCCGGCATCGCCGGCGGGCGTACGGGCAGAGCTGGAGTAGGCGGCGTGAAATTCGGCAACGGGGACGAGGGCGACTCAGGCGTCGCCGTAGCGGTTACCGTAGCGCGTTCAACCGACTCTGGCCGCGGCCGTGGCGCCCCTGGAGAATCGACCGTGCGTTGCGGAGGCGGTGCCGGAGGTTGCTGGCGCTGCATCGGAGGCGGTGGCGGCGGGGCTTGCTGGCGCTGCATCGGAGGTGCAGCGGGTGCACGTTCCGATGCGGAGGCGGTGCCGAACGGCGGTGGATCCCAGCCGCCCTGTCCTGAAGGAGATGAGCGGGGGCGATCCTGCGATCCGGAGTCCGACGGCGAAGTCGAGGACTGTCCACCTCCGCCAGCTGGCGTCGACTGACCTGTGGGCGCCGGAATGGAGATGACACCGCTGCACACCGAGCACCGGGCGCGCACGCCAGACGGGGGAACCTTGGCAGGATCCACTCGAAAGATTGAGCGGCAATCCGGGCAGCTGACGTTCATTCATTCTCTCCGATCTGGCGTACATCCCGAATCGCCGGCAGTGGCTCTTGCGGCGTTACGCGCTCATCGCTGCGTCTATCAACAGTATAAACCGAGCCAGGAAGGCTCTTGGCGTACGTCTTCATCTCGGTCGCAAGTAGGCTCGCTTGGCGGGCCGATGTCAACGTGCGCCGAAGATTCGTTACCACTCCGATTGACAGCGTCATCAACGGCACGCGATCGAGTTGCCCCCGCCGGTCTTTGCCGAAAAAGTAGCCGGCCCGCCGGTCCTGCTCCGAATACTGATAGGGCGCCAGCAGATCGAAAGTAGCGACGATCTCACCGCATACCGACGGAATCGCGTTGTACGGTATGATGAAGATAAAGTCGTCGCCGCCAATATGCCCGATGAATCCGTCTTCGCCGCATGTTCCCTTCACTACGTCGTGAAGAAGCTTGGCGAGAATCCGGATCACACGGTCGCCCTCGTTGTAGCTGTAGCGATCGTTGAATTCCTTGAAGTGATCGAGGTCGGCGTAGCAGACGGCGAAAGCGTCGCCAAGAGCGAGACGCCGGCCGATTTCCGTCTCGATCGCGGACGTTCCCGCGAGGCGGGTCGATGGATGCACGATCAGGTCGCGCTCCGACCGAATCAGCATCGCCGTCAGGCGGCGGATTGCTTCGGCCACCTGCATGCCGTCGCGAATGACCTCGTCGGCGCCCGCATCAAACGCTTCCGAGAGCGCTTCGGTCTTCTTGCCCGAGAGCACAGCACAGGGGACCACTGCGGTGTACGAGTCCTTCTTCAACCTGTGAACGGCTGCGAGCGCCTCCGCCGGCTGCTCGCGAGCATCGAACACGACGAAGCGCGGACGCGCGCGCAGGCCGATCGACATCAGCTCGTCAGCCGAGCTGAGAGTGACGACCGCGGCCTGCTGCGCTTCGATCCAGTCGCTTATGTGAGCCGGGAGAGAAGCACCGTCAGGTGAGAAGCAAATCGCGTTTGGCTGCTGCAAATCGTTGGTTTTCCGGGTCGGTGATTCTGGTCTGTCAGAAAAAGAAGAACGCCACGCCGAGCACAGCATACGCGAGAAGAAGCAATGCTCCCTCCAGCCAGTTCGTTTCCGCGTCCCTGATGACGGATGACGTTACTAAAACCGCCAGCCCGATGCTCGCAACCTCCATGGTGGTGAAGGCTAGATCCATCGGCTGGTGGAACACCATTCCGAGAAGAACCAATAATGGCGCGATCAAGAGCGCCACCTGAATACTGGAGCCAATGGCGATGTTGAGCGCGAGATCCATGCGGTTCCGCATCGCCATGATGATTGCCGAGCTGTTTTCCGCCGCATTGCCGATGATCGGAATCAGGATCAGTCCGACGAAAAACTCGGACAGGCCCAAAACCTTCACCGCCTCCTCGGTAGCCGAAACGAGGACCTCCGCGACCACTCCGATTGCGACGGCAGCGGCGAGCAGGATCCCCATTGCCTTCTTTGACGACCATTTTGGTGCTACAGTCACGCCCGGAGCCTGCTCGCTGCCGAAGGAGGAGGAGTGGGTCCAGAGCGAAAACACCAGCCAGGCCACGTAGCCCGCGATCAGCAGGCCTGCCACGTAGTGCGACATGCGGACGGTGGCCACCCTCGCCGGATCCGGGTGCAGCTGATGAAAGAGCGCCGGAACCACCAGACCGAACACGGCGATGAGGAGCACCGTCGAGCTGGACCCCGCCAGGTGCGGGTTGAACTTCTGCACCTTGAACTTGAGCCCGCCCGCAAACAGGGCGATCCCCAGAACGAGGAGCAGATTGCCAAGAATGGAGCCCGTGATCGACGCCTTGACCAGATCGATCAGCCCAGCCCGAAGCGCTATCGTGGCGATGATCAGCTCGGCGAGATTGCCCATCGTCGCGCTGATGACGCCGCCGATCGCCGGACTGGTGTGTTCGGCCACAGCCTCGGTGGCGGCACCGAGCACGCCTGAAAGCGGGATGATCGCCAGCGCGCTCAGAATGAAAACCGCGATGGGAGGCGCGCCCACGAATCTCGCGATGACTGCGATTGGCGCGAACACGAGCAACGCGTAGAGAATTCTCATCTAGGTCCGGGTGCTCGGTGGGTCTGCCTCACGGCAGTGGCCCCTCCCGCAAGATCAAAACAGGTAGCGAAGCGATACGTATACCGGCGACTGTCCCGATTCAGCCGGCAGGCCCCCGAACGTCCGGGCAATATCGAACGCGAAGGCGCCATTCTGGAGACCAAATCCGAGAGCAGCACTGGTGCCTCCCCTCCGGTCGTGCCCGACGTAGCCAGCGCGGAGATGAACCTTGCCCTGATATGCCACGTCCGTTCCGAAACGCACCGACTTCCCTCCGAAAGTGCGCGTGTTGACGAAGCTGCCCAATGCGCGAAGCTCGGTGTCTTTCACGTAACGATCGATGAATCTGAGTCGGTACATCGCGCCGACTTCGACCTGTGTCGGCAGCGGGTCCCGCTGGTTCGTGTCTCTGGAGTTGACCTTGCCTCCCAGATTGCGAATCGCGACACCGAGCGTAAGCGGGGCTCCTGCGTGCAGGTCGTATTGCGCGCCGACGTCCACCGCCCGCGAGCTCGTCACCGCGGCACCGACGCTGCTGCATTCTCCCGAGCAATCGACTCGGATCTGCACGACCTTGTAGTTGAATCCCGTTGCCAGACGCTTCGTCAGGTTTACCGCGTACGTGGTCGCGAGCACGACGTCCCGGGGGAAAATGACCCCCACGGGGTCGCCGTTCACGTCGGTCACCTGTTGATTGCCGATGTCGAGAATGTTGAGCGAGAGCGCGGCGGTCCCGTACGACTTCGTTGGCAGGACGAACGTCAAAGCGTCACCTATCCCGGCGACTGTCTGCGAGTGGTGGATCGCCAGCTCGCGCTTGTCCAGCTCGGCGATCGATGCCGGATTCCACCAGATCCCTTCGCTGCCGGGCTTCGCGGCGACCATCGCCTGGCCGAGGCCGACCGCCTGCGCGCCGGTTGGGAGAAGCAGAAAGAGCGAGCCTTCGCTCCCGGTCGGTTCCTGAGCGCCTGCGCCTGCGGCGAGAAGGGCCGAGATCCCGGCGCTAAAAAGGAGTCGCCTCATCGATCAGCATGATTGGGATGTCGTCGCGCACGGCGTAGCGCAGACGGCACTTGTGACACAACAACGCCTGCTCGGACTCGCGGTACTCGAGCTCGCTCTTGCACTTGGGACAGACGAGGATTTCGAGGAGGCGCGGTGACAAGCTCATTTGCCTTTTCCTGTAGCGAGTTGATAGCCGAATCGTGAGAGACTGCCGGGATTCTTGCGCCAGTTGGCGAGGACCTTCACCCAGAGATCGAGATACACCTTGGTGCCCAGAAAAGCTTCGACTTTCTTGCGCGCCGACTCGCCAATGCTCTTGATCTGCGCACCGCCGCTGCCGATGATGATCGCCTTCTGGCTATCCCGCTCCACGTAAATTACTGCGCGGATGTAGAGAGGCGAGCGCTCTTCCCGAAATTCTTCGACCTGGACGGCAACGGCGTAGGGCACCTCGTCGTGCAGCTGCTCGAGCACCGACTCCCTCACCAGCTCCGCTACGAAGAACCGAACCGGCTGGGTGCTGATGTCATCTTCCGGGTAGAGGAACGGACTCTCGGGAAGAAGCCGCGCGATGCGCGTCATCAATTCCGGAATGCCGTCGCCGGTGAGGGCCGAGACGTGCACGACATCCTCGCCCGCGCCGGCCTCGTCGCGACGGCTCGCTGGCACCGCATCCGACTTGTTGAGGACAGTTATCACAGGGGCTTTGGGCGGCGTCGCCAGCTCGGCCGCCTCGACGAGCGATGGCGGCTTCCCTTCTGTCGCGTCGGCGAGGTACACGATCACGTCGGCCTCATCGAGCGCGCGGAGCGCAGTCGAGCGCATCGCGTGCTGCAGGAGGTACCCGGGATTCAGAAGTCCCGGCGTGTCGAGTATCACCATCTGGGAATCGTCGGCGGTGTAGATCCCGACGACGCGATCGCGAGTCGACTGAGGCTTGGGGCTGGTGATGCTCAGCTTCTGCCCGACGATGCGATTCAGGAGCGTCGATTTTCCGACGTTGGGTTTTCCGACGACAGTTACGATACCCGCTCTTGGCATCTTGGAAATTAGTTCTGTTTGTGCTGCGAAGGCAGCGGTGGTTGGTAGCCCCAACTGAATGGGCGCAAAGCTGCAAACTGCAACTGAACAGGCGGGAGGCACGAGAAGCATAGGCGCGAGTCTGGTAGTTCACTACGCCTCGACCGGACTAGGTGGCGTAATGGCCACGAGCAGTCCCCCCTGTACGCGACAGAGGCACGTCCCGGCGTCGTGAACTGGATAACTGGCATCTGCGCTACCGACGCCTCCCGCCTGTTCAGTTGCAGTACGGAAAAACAAAGGGCCGCTCAAATGAATGAGCGGCCCAATGAGGTGCCGGCGACGGCCTACTCTCCCGCGTCCTCTCGAACGGAGTACCATCGGCGCTGTAGGGCTTAACGACCGTGTTCGGAATGGGAACGGGTGTGGCCCCTACGCTCCAGTCGCCAGCGAAAA
>Ga0193726_1001609_pt1 | contig 17183 bp, 15 predicted proteins | sample H2c1metaG_FD_144928 | JGI IMG/M metagenome (GOLD analysis project Ga0193726, IMG submission 144928) | Soil microbial communities from a riparian zone of the East river system, Colorado, United States - H2c1 | ecosystem: Environmental > Terrestrial > Soil > Riparian zone | place: USA: East River... | reverse complement strand
GATCGGCTTCTGGAATGGAATGATTTTTATCAGCGGCGAAATTATTCCAGAAATGCTCGAAGTAGATGCGTTCGCGTCCGCGCACCAACAATTCCGGCGTTTCTCCGTTGAAACGGAAATGCCAAATGACGGGATTGTTGTAAACATTTTCCCATCCAGCGACGCCAGGGAGAAACGCGTCCATCTCAACGAGTTTTTCTGTTTCAGTTGGAAATTGTGCGGCATAAGCATAGGCGACCATCAGTCCGATATCGTGGCCAACGACGCGGGCGCTTGTAACACCAAGCGATTTCACGAGAGCATGAATTGTTGCGGCCGCGGATTTCATGTCCAGACCGCTGGAGGGAATATCGGAATCACCTATGCCAGGAAGGTCGGGCGCGATGACCGTGAATTTTTCAGCAAGGCGCGGAATGATTGGTCGCCACATGCGTGACGTTTCCGCGTATCCATGAAGAAGAAGTAGCGCGGGGCCGTGGCCTGCCGATAGATAATGGAGCTTCGTGCCGTTTGCTTCGGCGAAGCGTGATGAGATTGCGTTTGTGCCGGCGGGAGTTTGCGCGAAGCTTGGTGATGGGCCTAGGAGAATCGCGAGAGACAAGACGACGCCAAGACACATGCGCCCGATGTTATTCATGCACAGCTCCTGAAGAACGAGATTTTGTTTATTTGCGAGAGTTGGATTCAAGAACCCCACCTGTACGTTCGGCACGCGGGGCACCCGAATGAGAATCTGAATTCAGCTTACGCCGAAATTGCGCGCTCTGTTCTTATGAACGCTAGGAGCTCTTCATTGATTTGATCTTTTAGCGTGGAGCACATGCCGTGCGGCGCGCCGGGAACTACTTTAAGCGTGGCGCCCTTGATTATTTTCGACGAGAGCAATCCTGCTGCGACGATGGGGACGATTTGATCGTCATCGCCGTGAAGCACGAGCGTCGGCACGTCAAACTTTTTCAGGTCCTCGGTGAAATCAGTTTCAGAAAACGCTTTAATGCAGTCGTAGCAAGCTTTGATTCCGGCCATCATTCCTTGCAGCCAGAAAGAATCGCGCAAACCTTCGGACACTTTCGCGCCGGCGCGGTTGGCTCCGTAAAATGGTTTGTAGAGTTCCAGCCAGAATTGCGAACGATCCGCCTGAACCGCCGCGCGAATTTCGTCGAACGCAGACATTGGTAGGCCCGCAGGATTTGCGGGAGTTTTCAGCATGAGCGGAGGAACTGCGCTGATGAGAATTGCTTTTGCAACGCGCGCGGTTCCGTGCCGGCCGATGTAACGCGCAACTTCGCCGCCTCCGGTGGAATGGCCGACGTGAATCGCGTCCTTTAAATCGAGCGCTTCGACGAGCTTGGCGAGATCGTCGGCGTACGTGTCCATATCATTTCCATTCCACGGTTGACTGGATCGGCCGTGGCCGCGGCGATCGTGCGCAATGCAGCGGTATCCGCGGCCAGCGAGAAAAAGCATTTGGTCTTCAAACGCGTCTGAAGAAAGCGGCCAGCCGTGACTGAAGACGATCGGTTGTCCGGTGCCCCAATCTTTGTAGTAGAGGTCGATATTCGCGGAATTTTCTTTGCCTACGGTGATGAATGACATGGGAGGGCCCTCCTTTTGTGCGGGAAATCTGTGCGCTGGGAGCGCGGGGGCAGTATAGCACTTTGGGAAAATGAGGAGGTAGGGTCGGCGAACAGATCGGTCGTCTAAAGAAATCCTAGAGATAATCAATCGGGCTTGAGGAGGTCGTTTTCAATTTTCCTTCAAGAAGCTCGACAAAAAGTTCACCTGTACGGTGCCCCACGGACTTGCTTGATATCAGGGACTTCTTTGCCAGAGATAATAAGAAATCTTTTCGCGAAGGCTCTGACAGAAACTCGTCCAATTTGACAGTCATACAGCCGCCGTCGACGGTTGCCTGAATTTCCCAATGCTCGATCAGCGATTTTTGCCACGGATCGAGTACCGACGCTTTCTTCATTTCATCTAGCAGAGTCCTTAGCCAATTTTCAAGATAGCTGTCACGAGTCCAAAAGCCAAACTTCTTGTATTCCACGAAACTTGTTCCCATCGAAAGCTCTCCCACACGTGTTTTAACACAACTGAGCAACCACGTTGACGCGCGCGTGGAACGGAACTAAGCTGCGCGCGAGAGTTCAGAAATGGAGTCGAAAAACTTATGACCCAAACGCCTGCTGTGTATACTGAAATTGGCTGCCGGATTCCGCGCGAATATTTTTGGGTGATTGGTTGCGGAGAAAGCGACGTGGGAATTGAGACAGGATCGTATGACGCGGCGCTCCACATGGCGGGGATTGAGAATTTCAACGTGATGCTTTACACATCGGTGCTGCCGCCGGAAGCGGTGGAGCTGCAAGAGTTGCCGCAGATTCATCACGGCTCTGTGCTGGAAGGAATTATGGCGATTCAGCACACTGAAAAACCGGGCACGCGGATTACGGCTGGCGTGTTGCTGGCGAAAGTGCATCGTCAATCGGATGGATCTTATTTGGGCGGATTTGCTTGCGAGTATGCGGGGAATGGGTCCGCAGATGAAGCGCAAGCGAATTTGCGTGAAGCGATGAAGCAACTTTTTGAGCGTCGATACAAAGAGAAGCTTTACAAACTTTCATTTGGGAAAACTGGTCTGCTGACTTTCACGCCGGAGAAAAAATTTGGGACGGTGCTGGTGGGAATTGGATTCGCGAGTTACATTGTGCCGGTTTTGAAACGGGAGGTTGACGTGGTGCCGGCGCATAAGGACAAATCGCACGTTAAGTATGTGACGAAGTGAGGTTGCGAACAAATTCAAGAGCGAATTCAAGAACCCCACGTGTAAGGACGACACGTGGGTCACCCGATCAAGTTCAGATTCAAATTCAACGGCGATCGATTACCGCAGAATTTCTACCAACAAAACCCAGGCGTTGAACATGCTTACCAGCAGCGGAAGAATTAGCGCGGGGATTAGCCAGTAGAGACCACCGCCGGTGTGCATCAGAAATAAAGCGGCGCCGACGATCAGCGGTAACGTGGCGAGCTGGCTGAAAAGCACGCGCTGGAATCCGTGATAGGCAGTGTCGTAGTAACGATGGCGAATTGCTTGCGCATCAAGTCTTGTCGCTACGATCCACACGATTCCGCCGACGCAGAGTAACTCAATTCCAAAAGCTGAAGACGACTGTGGCACCAAACCGAGGACCGACGAAATCAAAACGTTGCCGAGAAGAATTAAAGTCCCTCCGGCCCGGCCCGAAATTCCCGGTAAGGCGAGGATTCGCGCGAGATTAATGGAGAGCCCGACAAACAAAAGTCCAGCGAACGCGGCGGAGGCTCCGCTTGTGGCGATGAAGAAATCTTTCCAGCTTGCGAGGGTGTATGCGTCCATGGCGTTTGATTTGTTCCTGTCACGAAATATTTTGGTGACGGCGGGAGTTTAGCGCGGGAAGTGGCGTGATTCAATTTGTTTGAATGTGGGTGGCGAAGGCGAGAAGATGTGAGGTGTAAACTATTTTTATGCGACGAATATTAATTTTGCTGATCATTTTCCTCGGAGCGGCTGCTGCGTCTTCAGCGCAGGTTACCCATTACACCGTAAAACTAATTCCGGATTTCGATGGGAAAACTTTACGTGGTGAGGAAACGATTGAATTTCGTCATGATGCGGGCACCGTGGAATGGCAGAGACAGTTGAAAATGGAAATTTTCCACGCGATCTCCAGCGATGGGGATGTGTCGGTAGTGAATGAAAGTGTCACGCTGCATTTGCGGACAGGCGGCAATCACACCGCGCACATTGAATATACGGCTCCCGTGGCGCGTGGAATTGAATGGTTCGCGGATAAGGCTGGATTCGATACCGCATTTTATTGCGAAGCGTGGATGGTGTGTGACAACAATCCCGGTCAGCGAGCGACGTTGACTCTCGAAATTGTGCTGCCTGTGGCCAGCGGATTGAGCACCGCAGGGCCGGGCGAATTGAAGAAGCAGTGGCGCGATAAAGAAGACGAGCATTTTTTATTTGAGCAGACGGCACCGGTGCAGACGTATCTTTTTAGTTTTGGCGCGGCGAAGCTGAATCGCGTCGCGGATGGAAAATTTGTTTTGTATGCGAAGGATGCTGGAACTGATTCGGCTGCACAAAAAGATGCGGACAAAACATTTTTTGCGAAGTCGGCGGATGCTTATGCATTCTTGCGTGCGAAAGCGGGAGTCGATTTGGCAAACGCGCACTATGCGCAGGCATTTGTGCCGGGTGGAATTGAGCAGGAGTCCGCTGGAATTGCGTTGATGCCGGAGAAATATTTGCCGAAGCTGGAAACACAGGACAGTGTGATTTTGATGGCGCACGAGATGGCGCATCAATGGTGGGGTGCGCTGGTTGGAATTCGATCATGGTCGGATTTCTGGTTGAACGAAGGCATGGCGGATTTTATGGCGGATGCATATGTGGAACAGCATATTGGCCGAGCCGCTTACGACGCGCAAATGGCCGATGTGAAGCGCGAGATGGAAAAATTGCGCGCGCAGGGAAAAGATCGTCCGCTGCATTGGGAAAACTGGAAGGACGCGCACGACGCGCTTGGGGAGTTGCCGTACATCAAAGGCGCGCTATTCTTGGATCGTCTGCGCACGGAATTAGGCGACGAGAAATTCTGGCGCGGAATTGCTTTGTATACTTCGCGTAATGCGGGGAAGCTGGTGGACTCTAGCGATTTTGAACGCGCGATGGAAGAGGCGAGTGGGCGCGATTTGAAGGCCTTGTTTGCTGAGGTGGTTTATCACTAACGAGAGGAAATTCAAGAACCCCACGTTCGCCCACTTCGTGGGACGAACATGGGGCACCCGGCACCCAATTACTGCAAGAGAGTCGGAACGATGTCCTCTGGTTTCACGCTGAAATTCAGGGCGGTAATCATCGCGCCCTGCTCTGAACGAAACACAATGAATCTTGAAAATACCGGCCCCCGCTCGAAATTCAGGGTGAGATAAATGACCCGCACGGACGCAGAAATATCCTGTATGCGGATCACTTCATATCCGCGATAAGTGCCGTAAGTGCCCTGAGCTTGGCGCAATATGCTCGCTTGGCCGGTGGACACATCCCGGTTTCCATCATAAGGCCCGCCCTTGATCCACGCTTTCACGGCCGCTTCCGGACCTTCGGACTTGTAAGTCTCCAGCCCGAACTGAATGATCTTTGGAATTTCTTCGGGAGCGGGTAGCGGCGCATGTGCGCGAATGTACTGGCTAAATCCGAGAACCAGAACGACAGATGCAAAAATGTAAGCAATTCTTGATAGACGCATTGAAGTCACCTCGCCGAATTTTCGGCCTACACGTGATTCTTGCCGATCATTGAGATCGTGACAAGACGCAGTTACGCCGCCTGCGTCGCGCAAAAAGTATGCGAAACCGGAATCGCGCGCGTTGACTCATATAGACTGCGGAAGTAGGATTTGGTTCACGCGTTTGCCGAAATAATTTTCATTTGCGAGGGAGAACTATGCGCTGGAACGTTTCAAATTTTGTGGTGGCTGGAATTTGCGGGTTAATTTTGGTTGGCGGGACTGTTGCGTTTGCGCGTCAGCAGCAAGGTAGTGCGCCGCCTGTGCAACAGCAAACTGGAGCTCAGCAGACAGGGATGGTTCCGCAAGGTAGCACCGCGGCGCAAACGCCCGTGACTCCTGCGCCGGAAGATCCAATCAAAGCGATGGTGGCGCGACTGGACCTGGAAAAATATAAGGCCACGATTAAAGGGTTGACGCAATTTGGCGATCGTCGACAGGGCACGGATCGCAATCGCGCGGCAGTGGATTGGATCGAAGCGCAGTTGAAAAGCTATGGCTGCACGAATACCGAGCGGATTAAATATGATTATCAACCGCCAGCTCCTCGCACGCCAGGGGCGGGAGGCGCGGGTGGCAGGCGCGGTCCTGGGCCGGGAGAGAATCCAGTTTCATCGGGCGGTGGACGTCCACGCGGAGTGAAAGCGAAAACCGGCGTGAATAATGATCCGATGTTGCAGCCCGACGAAACGCTTCGCGCGCTGGATACGCCGCCATCAGTTCCCGGCGAACGCCAAGAAGTTTATTGCACGAAAATTGGAACCACACATCCAGAGGAAATGTATATCGTCGGCGGCCACATGGACGGAATTGGATTCGGCGAAGCGGCGAATGACGATGGCTCTGGCACCGCGCTAGTTATGGAGTTGGCGCGCATATTCAGTATGCCGGATGTGCAAACAGAACGGTCCATCCGATTTATTTTGTGGAACAACGAAGAGACGGGATTGAATGGCGCGCGCGCGTATGTGGCGCAACGTCAGGCGTTGCAGGGCGTGGAAAATCCTCCGGGTTCTGGAAAATATCCGGAGCCGAAATGGCTGGGCATGATTCAGCATGACATGATGATGTTCGATCACGGCATGCCGCTGGCGGATTTAACTTTGCCGAAGGAACAGCGTCCGGAAGCGGATGTGAATATTGAATTTCAGGTGGCCGCAAAAATGGGCGCGCCGTCGCAAGCGCTGGCGTGGTCGATTCAAGTTGCGAACGAAAAATATGCGACGGATTATCCAGCGTCAGTGGGAAGCCACATGACGAATACGGATTCCGATCCGTTCAAGGATATTTGCCCGGCGGTAAGTTTGCGAGAAAATGAACGCGGCACGCAAATTGGAAACGGATGGGATCCGAACTGGCATCAGCCGACGGATATGTACAAAACATATAGCGACAAGGATTTTCGATTGGGATTGAATGCGGCGCAGAGCACATTCGGCGCGGTGGCGATGATGACGGGGGCCACGCTGAAGAAATACTAAGGGCACCAGCAAATGCAAGATGCCAGCCTGAAGGCTGGCGCTACATAAACCAAAGCGCGCAAAAACGAAACGGCCGATCTCGATGTTCCGGGACCGGCCGTTTGAATTTCCTGATGATGCGTGGGACTTAGCGATGTCCGCCGTGTCCGCCGCCACCACCGTGCGAAGCGCCTCCGCCATGGAAGCTGCCACCGCTTGAGCCGCCGCGGAAACTACCTCCGCTGGGGCCGCGTTGCATTGAACCACCTCGGTTGAAGTTACTTCCGCCACGCGGTGCTACGCCGGGGCGACCGCCGTTAAATCCTGGCCGTCCGCCATTGAAGCCGGGGCGTCCAACGAATCCACCGCGGAATCCCGGGCGTCCTACAAATCCGCCGCGAAAGCCGGGTCGGAATCCGCCACGGAATCCGTGGAACCATGGGCCGGCGCCGATGAAGAATCCGCCGTTAAACCATTCCGGGCCGTAGTAGCCGTACGGCGCACAGGCGTAAGGATAATAATTGTAGTAGCCGTAATCGCAAACCGGCGCTACGCCGTAATAACCTGGGCCGCCGATTCCGACTCCGATGGCGACTCGCTGCGCGTTTGCGTGTGAAGCCGTCAGCATCAAGGCGCCGACGAAAACGAGAATCTTTAGATAACGCATATGGCCCCCTTCTGAAATCCGTTAACTCTGTTTCAACTTACACCCAATATGATGCAGGACTGATGCCAAACTCTTCGGTAAGTTTTTACGGATGCTAAGTGTATTATTTTCAATAAGATATAACTGCTGGTTCGTTTAGTGGCGGCTCGAAAATCGGCTAGAAACGGTGCATTTTCAGCGGAAGTGGTGGTTTTCAGCCAGTCTACTTTGTGCTCGGCTCCTCGCCTCGTAGCAGCTTGGCCAGTTCTTCCAATTCGACGGGATTCAGGTCAGAGACGAGCCAGTAGTTCATAGCGTTGCGCGTCCAGGAAATGACGTTGTAGCCGCGCTGGGTGGTTTGTGATTCGGCGCGATCGCGTTCACTGGTTGCGGGCAGCAAAAATACGCTGATGAAATGTTTGCGTCGCTGATAGACGAGCGCGGCGGTGGGATGATGATCGAGATAATCGAGGCGTCCTCCGATAAGCGGGAATCCCTGTGCTGCGAAATTTTCCACCGGCGGCGCGAAATCCAGTTTGCCATCGAACCACGGTTTCACGGTGTGCTGGTCGGTGGATTCGACGTCGGAAAGATGGCCGGGCATCAGCGCGCGAATGTGATCGGCGATGGCTTCATCGGAAATTGACGCGGAAGTATTTGGCGTGCCGGCTGGCAACAGTTTCCACGTTAGAACAGCGCAGAAAATTAATGCCGCAGCGGTTGCTGCGAATGCCCAATTCCATGACCAGTTTTTTGACGCTGATTTTTCTTGCGGAAATGAATCTGCGATTGTCGCGCGCACATTGCGAGCAACATTTGGCGGCGCGGAAAAACGCAGCCTACTGCGCGCGATAGTTGTGCGCAGTGCGCGGTCGGCTTCGAGCGTGCTAGTGCATGCCGCGCATGTGCGGAGGTGATCTTCGATTTCGAGCGTGTGCACGAGATCGAGTTCGGAATCGAAATAGCCGGGCAGTAGGCGCACGGATTCCTGGCACGTCATGGGATTGCCTCCTCCTGCCGCGCCGGATTCGTGTGGATGGATTCAACCAAAATTGCGCGGAGACGATCGCGTCCACGAGCGAGGCGCGACATTACTGTGCCGATGGAAACGCTGGTGACATCCGCGATTTCCTTGTAGGACATTCCTTCGAGTTCGCGCATCACGATTGTCTCGCGAAAAATTACCGGCAATTCTTCCAAAGCACGGCGGACGCGCGCGCTTTCGGCTTCGGCGATGGCCATTGTTTCGGGATTCGGTGGCGGCATCTGAATGCTTGACTGATCTGCGCTGGAGGAAATTCCCGGCGAGTGCGCTTCTTCGTTAAATTCGGCGAGATCTTTTGCGCGGTTGCGGCCGAGCCAGGTGAAGCACGAGTTGCGCACGATTGTTAAAAGCCAAGCACGCGGATCGCCACCGCGGAATCCGCTGAAGAATTTTATGGCGCGCGTCATCGCTTCCTGCGCCAGATCTTCGGCGTCATGCGGATTGCGCACCAACCAGCGTGCGAGATTGTACGCGGCGTCCATATGCGGAAGCACGAGCTGCTCGAATTGTTCGCGCTGGTAGGAGTTGGTCAAGCTTTTTTCCGAAAGACGAAATATTTCCCGAACTAAACCTTCTTAAGCATTTATTCCTGCCATCAAGTACAAGACTCTCGCCACTGCAATTTTATTCCCGGAGCGATTTTCTCGCTCGTCTTAGGAATATTCGCGGCGATGCGCGTGTCTGGACGGGTGGAGGCAATTGCGATGTCGAAACCCGTCATATCCCAAGAGATTCTAACGAAATACATTAAAAATGATAACTCCGCCGATGGCGTGGACCGCCGCGGATTTTTGCAATGCATGGCCTGGACCGGCACCGGTGTTTTGTGGGCATTGAAGGGCGGAGTGCTGCGCTCAATCGTGATGGATCCGTTCGCTAAGGGTAGCGCTGACGCCGCAGCCGGAGCGGAACTGAGCTTCGTGCAAATTTCTGACAGCCACATAGGATTTGATAAGCCTGCGAATCCGGATGTTGCGGCGACGCTAGGCGAAGCCGTGAACCGAATTAATGCGCTGTCGGTTGCGCCAGCATTTTTGCTGCACACGGGAGATATCAGTCACCTCTCGAAGCCATCGGAATTTGATACGTGTGACCAAATTTTGCGCGGTGCGAAAACTGGCCGCACATATTTCGTTCCGGGCGAACATGATTTTATCGGCGACAACGGAAAAATGTATTTGGATCGCTACGGCAAAGGCACGCAAGGAAACGGTTGGTACTCGTTCGATTACAACGGCGCGCACTTTGTGGGATTGGTGAACGTGGCAAATCTGAAGGCGGGCGGAATGGGCTCGCTGGGTGCGGAACAATTGGAATGGCTGGAAAAAGATTTGCGCGGCAAGTCCGCAAGCACACCATTGATTATTTTCGCGCATATTCCGCTGTGGTCCGTCTATCCGGAATGGGGATGGGGCACGGACGATTCCGCGCAGGCGCTTGCGTACATGAAGCGCTTCGGATCGGTGAGCGTGTTGAATGGGCACATCCATCAAACCATGCAGAAGGTAGAAGGCAACGTCACGTTCCACACCGCGATGTCCACTGCATTTCCGCAGCCAGCACCGGGCAGCGCGCCTTCACCGGGCCCAATGAAAGTTCCCGCGGAACAATTGCGAAGCGTGCTTGGAATTACCGAAGTGAATTTTGTTCGCGGGCAACATTCGCTGGCGATTGTGGATCAGCCACTTGTTAGCGGTGCTGCGATGATGAGCGGCATGGACATGTCCGCGCAAAAAGGAAAACCAGCGAACACGGACAAACCTGGCGCGAATGAAATTTTCATCGATAATTTTAGTTTTTCACCGGCGAACATTACTGTGCCTGTGGGAACGAAACTTACGTGGACGAATAAGGACGATGTGCCGCACAACGTTGTCAGTAACGATGGATCTTTTTCGTCGAAGGCCTTGGACACGGACGATAAGTTTTCATTCACTTTCGATAAAGCCGGCAGCTACGACTATTACTGCTCGATTCATCCGCGCATGACGGCGAAGGTAATTGTACAGGCGAAATAATTTCGCGAAGAAATTGATCTTCCTCCAGCCGCCGCCCGTCTCCCCCACCGGGAACCGACCTACGGGCGGCGGCGCCCCCGTTTTTGCTCATTGCATTCGGCAGGAAGCTTCGTTCGCCGCATACGTTTTTTCATCCAAATGAAATTGCGGCGTCGCGATCGTTTTGCCTCGCGGATAATATTCAATCGCTTTCGTGCCGTCGTCCGTCTGAATCGTGAAGATTGCGGGCTTGTCCGTGTGACCGTTATATACGGAGACTCTTCCATTCAGCAATTGGCCATCGCGAAGACCGGCTTTGTACGCCGGGCCGTCGGGAACTACGCCTGTGATTTTGTGAGCCGTATTCGTCGCGACGTAATCTAAGCCGAGATCGAATCTCGGCAAATCGTCGATCGTCAACTGAACGCACGGGCCGAACGTTGCGCCGCTCATTTGCGGAAGCGCATGTTGCTGGACGGCTTGCTGCAATTCAACGCGCGCGGCGGGCGCAATGTAGCGGCCGGCCGTCTGCAAAATTCTGTCATTCGTTAGCGGCTTATCGGCTTCGTGGACCATGTCAAACATCATGTTATCGAGGGAACTTTTATTATTTGAATTTTTGCGGATTTGCCAATCGAGCCATGTGGCGATCACGCGGCCGCGAACATACGGACTTTCCGACTTAGGATAATCGCGCAGATCCCGATTTATATTTTCGATCACAGCGGTCAGCGGCATCAAGCTGGCACGGTAAACCAGAACGTCCGCGTAATATGTTGTGAATCCTTCGTGAAACCAACTGATAACTTTATCGTCGTCAGCATCAGAACGAGGGCCCATGCGCCGCGGATTCCAAGCATGAAACGATTCGTGCGAAAGCTGTGTGAGCTGAGTGGTGAATGGATCCAAACGCGACATGTACAGCCAGAAAGCATTCGTGAATCCTGAGCCGTCTCCACTTCCGTGATCCTGATCGTAGGCTTTCAGCGTGACAAGGAAATACGGAAAATTATCGTCGTGCCAAAAATCGCGAACGATTCCCACAACTTTTTGTATGTCCGCGATTACCTGCTCATCGGTGAAAGTCCACTGACCGCGGATTGCCAGCACTGCCGGGCGCTTTCCAATTTGAAAATGGTGGATTCGGAAATCGCCCGCGGTGAAAAGCGCGTCTTCAACTTCGGTCCACTTTCCGGAATAGGATTGGCAGCGATCATCAGGGCCGGAACTGGTGCCGAAACTTGTGGCTAGCGCCCACGCAGCGGGAATTTTTTGCCAATCGAAATTCGCGGTCACGGGGTCTTGGCCTTCCATTTTCGGATGGACGAGAGCATTATCTCCGTTGATTTCGATATATTCGGGCATGATCACACCGTGAAATTGCAGAGGAGCCTTGAAGGGACCGGTCCAATCTTTCACCACGTCATACGCTAGAACCACCGGCTGATTCGGCGGATAGTGTAGCATCTTATGATTTTCTCCGGGCGCGTCGGTGAGAACCGTATCGCTCGAAATTGCACGAAGATTAATCACGCCGCGAATCGTTTCGCCGGCCCAGTGCGCGGGAAATTCGATTTCTTCAGCGCCCTCGGCGTTTCCTTGAAATTTCAAAGTGATATGGAGCACAGTGCTTTCGGGTGTGACGGTAGCGGCAACAATATAGGTGAGAACACGGCCGGTAGCTTTCGCCGGGAATGTGCATTGGGCGGCACAGACGGATGCCAACGTGAGGCAAAGCGTCGAGAGAACCGCAAATCGAAACGATAGATGATGAGGTATGCGCAAGAGCATTCTCCTGTGAGTGAGCAAATTATGACTGCTTAGACGCCGCGAATCCTGAATCGTTCCTGACTATTTGGTGTAGAGTTCGGTGATTTCCCTGGAGAGAAAATGAAAATTTGTAGAGTAGTTGCAGCGGTGACGATGTTATTTGCGGGGCCAGTGATTGCTCAGGATTTGCCGACTTATGTGAACGGGCAAATTCCGGGATTGGTGGACATTTATAAAGGACTGCACGCGCACCCTGAACTTTCGCATCACGAAGAACAAAGTTCCGCGCTGCTGGCGGCGGAATTGCGCAAAGTTGGATTTACCGTTACCGAGCACGTCGGAAAATATCCTGATGGCACGCAGGCGTTCGGAGTTGTAGCCGTTCTAAAAAACGGTGCGGGGCCGACGCTTCTGATCCGCTCGGATATGGACGCACTGCCAATTGTTGAAGAGACCGGACTGAGTTATGCCAGCACTGTGAAAACGAAAAACGCCAGCGGCCAGGAAGTCGGCGTGATGCACGCATGCGGGCACGACATTCACATGACGTCGCTGATTGGCACGGCGCGCGCGATGGCCGCGATGAAAAATCAGTGGCATGGCACGCTGATGCTGATCGGCCAGCCGTCGGAGGAAACAATCGACGGCGCGAAGGCGATGCTCGCGGATCATCTATATGAGCGCTTTGGAACTCCCGATATGGCGATCGCTTTGCACGATACGAATCGCGGTGCTGCGGGCACACTTACGATCGTGCCCGGCGCGTCGCAGGCCAGTTCAACTTCAGTCGACGTGATCATGCGCGGAATTGGCGGGCACGGTTCGGCTCCGCAAGCTGGCAAAGATCCGATTGTGATGGCCGCGGAATTTATTGTGCAATTGCAGACGATCGTGAGTCGCCAGGAAGATCCGCACGATCTGACCGTCGTGACCGTGGGAGACATTCAGGGCGGCACGAAACGAAATATTATTCCCGACGAAGTGAAAATGGAATTGACGGTTCGCACGTTCTCCGACAAGTCCTTGAACATTGTGCTGGACGGCATTCGCAGAACGGCGCAGGGCGTGGCACTTTCCGCGGGAGTGCCGGAAGATCGCGCGCCGATTGTTACCATCGTGAAAGACGAAACTACGCCGGTGAATTACAACAATCCAGCTTTGACGGCGCGAGTGAAGTCCACGCTGGTGAAAACGCTCGGCGCGCAAAATGTGATTGATGGAGAGTCGCACATGGGTAGCGAGGATTTTGGCGTGCTGGGATTGGAAGGACACAAGATTCCGACATTCATGTTCTGGCTAGGCGCGATGGATCCCGCGAAATATGCCGCAGCGGAATCTGCCGGTAAATTTTTGCCCGGACCGCACACTAGCCGGTTCGAGCCGGTGCCAGAGCCGACGTTGCGCACGGGAATTGTTTCGATGACGGCGGCTGCGATTTCTTTGTTGCAGAATTAGGACTCAGAAAGAAAAAGCCCCGTTCCGATTTTTCGGAACGGGGCTTTTTTGTAGAGCAATCGGTCGTGATTTTTTTACTGCGCTGGCGCAGGTGCGGCCGGCTTCACAAACTTCGCGTCGTCCACGGGAACATTCTGCTGCACGCTATCCACTTGAATACTGAAGCGGCCTTGCGGACGTGAAAGCGTCCACTTGTACGGAATCTTAATTCCGTCGGCGTCGCGATAGTCGGTGTAGTCCACTTGAACGGGCATGTTGCCGAGGCCTGCATCGTTCAAACGAACCACGCGCACGAGCAATCCGGTTTGCTCATCGAAGTAGAGGCGAACTTGCGCGGGAGTTCCGGGGCCACGTCCGCTGACGACGTAATATTCTTTGTCGTCGATCTTGTCCGTACGCACGCGAGGTTGCTGGAAAAGTGTCTTCAGATTCGTGGGAAAAGGGAGTGCGGCGTCGATCATCGCGCTCATGGAATCAATCGGAGCCATTGAGCGTGCGCCTCCGCGGCCTCCGCCCTGCCATCCGGCAATGCCGTCGAATGCGGTGATGCTGTCGCCGTTCTGTCCGTGCGTGACGGAAACGCGTTTGTTCGGCGCCTTCAAATAAAGTTCAATTGGAGTTTTAGTTTCGCCGACGATTGTATTTCCTTTTTCCACGCGAGTCGTAATTTTAGCAACCGCAGCCTCGCCGCCAATCGCGTCAATATACTTTGAGAATACTTGGTCAGCCGTCGGCAACGTTGGCGGTGTTGCAGGAGCAGCCGCTGGGGGCGCAGGTCGAGGACGTTCGCCTTCTGTTGCGAGAATTTCCGGCGTGCCTACGGGATGTTCCGATCCACGATGGCAGGTGTTGCAGGTGACCTGGCGATTGCCGCCGAAATTAGTTTTGTTGATGTCCGCCTGCATTTGCATCATGTGGCGCGCGGCGAGTTTGGTCTGCTTGTCATCTTTTTCATCCGCGCCGCGAACGTGGCAGTGTTCGCAATTCACGCCGAGCGCGACAGTGATGAACTGCATCGCGGGCAGCAACTGATCGGCGGGCAAATCCTTCAACACCTGAATATTCTTAAATTGCTCGCCGGCTGTTTTCACAGCAGGAGCGGTTTGCGCTCCGGCTGGACCCGCCGCGGATTGCGCGTGAGCGACTGCAAGAGTTAGGGCGAGTGTGAGCATCAGCCCTGCGACTGCCAGCAAAATTTTTCTGGACCTGTTGTTCATGACTGCTCCTCTGAAAAGCTGCTCAGATTGTATTGCGACACTCTTGCGACCACGCTTCGCCTAGTACGTGGTGGGAATTGTACCAGACGCTTAGCCAATTCGCTCTGGTGCGCGATAAGTTGACGCTCGGCGCCACGCGAATGTTACAAATACACTACTTCCACTACGCCCGTACTATGCCCCCGGTACCGCGAAAATTGATGCTTTCGGTTCATTGAGAGGAATTCGCGCTTCCGCCAGTATGGTCTTGGCGGGTTGAGAGGGCTTTTAGCCGCGGGGACGACGTTGCCGAGGAATCGGTAATGGAAGGCAAGCTTCCCAATCCGCCAATTCTTTCACACCCCTCCTCGTATCATTCATTCCCGTTTGGTCGCCAAAATGCCATTTATCGTTGTGAATTTAGCCGCGCGATGCGGCCACTTTCGCCTAAGTGATTGAATCGAATGTGATAGCGCTCACGACGTCTGTCTGCGCGGGCCGCATTTGCCGACGGTTTTCGATGGCACCGATAGAGGAACCGGACATTTGTGAGAGTTAGCTTCGGCAGAAAACTCGTCCATATATTGATGGCAGCAGCCATCGCGGGCGTTATGTCTGCGAGCGCCGTGGATTCTCCGCACGCAGCGGCGTATCAAGCCTTCGACCGGTACATTCAACTTACCGAGGAACGCGTTTCGCGCGACCTTTCGCCGGGCGGAGCATTCTTGAACGTGGACTCGCTTAGTAAGAATGATCGCGACACCGCCTACGCGAAGTTGCGCGGCGGCGACGTACGGATTGAGGCGCTGAGCACGCTCGATCGCGGCGAAAAAACTGCGTGTCCCGGATGCATGATTCAACATTGGGTGGGGGCTATTTTTATTCCGGGCGCCACGCTGAATCAAACGTTGCAATTGATGCAGGACTACGATCATCAGTCGGAAATTTTTGCACCGGATGTGATGCGCGCAAAAATTCTTTCACACAGCGGAGATGATTTCACCGTCTTCATGCGATTTCACCGCACGATGGTTGTAACCGTCGTGCTGGATACCGAACATCTTATTCACTACCAGCATATTGACGTGACACATGCGGCGAGCCGCGCCGTTTCCACGCGTGTGCAGGAAGTGGAGCATGCAGGCGCTGCAAGCGAACGTGATTTGGCCGAGGGCAAGGACAACGGATATTTGTGGCGCATCAACAATTACTGGCGATTTGCGCAGCGCGATGGCGGAACTTACGTGCAGTGTGAATCGGTGTCGCTAAGCCGCGATATTCCCGCGGGATTTGCATGGCTGGTTGCGCCGTTTGCGGAAAGTGTGCCGAGGGAGTCGTTGCGATTTACGCTGGAAGCGGCACGGAAACATCTTTCATCTGGGGTTTCAATTGGGGGAAACTCAGCCGCCAATCACTGAAATTACATCGCGCGTGATCTGCGTCCATGTTGACGGGTGAACGCCGAAGTTGGCGCGAAAAGATCCGGAAGCGAACGTGTGTTTACCTGGCGGGCCGGATCATGGCTCCTGCGCCACGAACGCACCGCCATGCGGCTGAGATCGAACGCGTTATATGCGGCATTTTCGCGCCAGAGATCGCGGAACGAAAGCACTTGCGCGCGCGCATACCGCGCCAGTTTTGATTGCGGCCGCGCGAGCAACGGAGTTCGCGGTGAATCATCCGCGAAAACCGGCGCGTTACAATCTTTCAGCTCCACGACGGCGACACCGCCGTCAGTGTGCAGGTGATCACCGGTTGCGTTTGCAAGATGCCCAGACATGCCTGACCGCGGCGCAACGTGAACGGATTCGATGCAGCCGGCCAATCCCAGATCGCGCACGATTCTTTCGCGCTCCACATCAATATCCGGTTCCACGCGATGAGTTATTTCTTTGTTCCACAGCGAAATGCGAACGCCCACGTCACGAGTGGAAGCCCCCAGCCAAACATTACGTTCCTGCCAGGTCAGCGCGTCACTCCAGACTCGCAGGTGATCGCGCCGCACCACGCAGTTCAGCCCCTTTTGCCAGCCAAAATCCGAAGCGTGTCCTTCCAACAATTGTTCTGACATGGGGCCGTGTGGATAACTGCTCGACGAAATCAGTGCGCGGAAAAGATGCGCTCCGTTTCGAGTGGAAGGCGCATCGCTGCTTAACCATCCGGCGGCCGCAAAAGCGCTTTCCAGTTGATCCTGTCTGCCGACGAATGCGAGATTCACAACGTCGGCATTTTCGCCTTTGACGGTGGATGTGCGTTCCGGCAGTGACAAAAC
>Ga0193726_1001608_pt1 | contig 17184 bp, 15 predicted proteins | sample H2c1metaG_FD_144928 | JGI IMG/M metagenome (GOLD analysis project Ga0193726, IMG submission 144928) | Soil microbial communities from a riparian zone of the East river system, Colorado, United States - H2c1 | ecosystem: Environmental > Terrestrial > Soil > Riparian zone | place: USA: East River... | reverse complement strand
GCGTTCGGCTTCGAGTGGGGGCGTCTGAAGACCGGTACTCCGCCGCGGCTGGATCGCGACAGTATTGATTTCGCCACGCACGTGGCGCGTGGGACGTTCGCGATCGAACGCGGCGACGATCCGCCCGTGGCGTTTTCGTTTCTCACGGGGCGCATCGATCGTCCGCGCGTCGAGTGCCATCTGCTGCACACCAACGATCGCGTGCGCGATCTCGTGCGCGCGAACATCGATCGCTCGCCGCTGTTCAACGGGCAGATCAGCGGCATCGGTCCGCGATACTGCCCGTCGCTCGAGGACAAGATCGTCCGCTTCCCCGACAAGGAACGGCACCAGGTCTATCTCGAGCCGGAAGGGATCGACGCGCGCGAGATCTACGTCAACGGATTCTCGATGAGCCTGCCGCGCGACGTGCAGGCGGATCTCGTGCACGCACTGCCCGGGCTCGAAGACGCGGTGATGCTGCGGCCTGGATACGCCGTCGAGTACGACTTCATTCAGCCGACGGAGCTGACGCGCTCGCTCGAGACCAAGCGGGTGGACGGGTTGTTTCTCGCCGGGCAAATCAACGGTACGTCGGGCTACGAGGAAGCCGCCGCGCAGGGGCTCGTCGCCGGCGTGAACGCGGCGCTCGTGTCGCGCGAAGCGCCCGGCGAGCATGACGCGCGCGACGCCCGATCGGTGTTCGAGCTGCGCCGCGACGAGGCGTACATCGGGATCCTCGTCGACGATCTGATCACCAAGGGCTGCCTCGAGCCGTACCGGATGTTCACGTCCCGCGCCGAGCACCGGCTGTTCCTCCGCATCGACAACGCGGACCTCCGGCTCACGCCCCGCGGCCGGGAGATTGGGCTCGTCGATGATCTGCGATGGCAGAAATTCCAATCGCGCCAGGCGCGCTACTCGCGGAATCTGCGTACGCTGGACGAGACCTTCGTTCGCACCGCCGTGGGTGATAGCGTTTCTGCCACCCGACTGCTCCGCCAGCCGGAGATTCGTCTCGAGCAGATGCTGGCCAGTGGCCAGGTACCGATGGACGTGGACGAGTCGAATCCCGCGGTGGACATCGCCAGCGTCGAGACGACGGTGAAGTACGCCGGCTACCTGCGGCGGCAGGACAGCGAGATCGAGCGGGCGCGCCGGGACGAGCGCCGGCGGATTCCGCGCGGCTTCCCCTTCGACCGCGTGCCTGGGCTGTCGCGTGAGGTTGTCCAGCGCCTGTCCCAGATTCAGCCCGACACGCTGGGGCACGCGCTCCGCGTGCCTGGCGTGACGCCGGCGGCGGTGGCCGTCCTCGCGGCGCACGTTGGCCGGCTCAGCGCCCACTCGCTGTGACGCCGCACGAGTTCGGCGAGCGTCTGAACAAACGCCTTCGGAGCGGCGATGCGCCGGCGGATCCTCTCGCTCCCGAACTCCTGGAGCGACTGCACCGCTACTATCAGCTGCTGGCCAAGTGGAACGAGACGATCAACCTCACGGCGCTGCAGCTTGGCGACTGGAATGACCAGACGATGGATCGGCTGCTCGTCGAGCCGATTCTGGCCGCCAGATACGTTCCCGAGGCGGCGATCCCGTGGTTCGACGTCGGATCCGGCGGCGGCTCCCCCGCCATTCCGCTGAAGATTCTGCGACCTGCCGCGCAGCTCACGATGGTGGAAGCCAAGAGCCGGAAGGCCGCGTTTCTGCGTGAGGCCATCCGCGAGCTGGCGCTGGCAAGTGCCGTGGTCGAGACTGGAAGGTTCGAAGATCTCGCCGCCAGGCCTGAAATGAAGGGCGTTGCGCAACTGATAACGGTCCGCGCCGTCAGGATCGACGCGGGGGTGTTCGGAGCGGCGGCTGCACTACTGGCCAAATCCGGGGCCCTGTTTCTCTTCACATCCGGCGTCGCCCCGGCGAGGACGGGCGAGTTCGATCTGGCCGACACCGCCCGCCTCACCCAGCAACCAGGGTCCGAACTGGTGATTCTTCGAAGACGCTGAAGCATGGCCTGTGTTCCACGTGGAACAAACCCATTGACGCCCCCAGACCGGTCCCGTATCCTCTTTGCACGGCCCACACCACGAAACGCAGTTAATTAGGTCAAACAACCAATTTGAGCCGCATCGTTGCCGTCGCCAACCAGAAAGGCGGCGTCGGTAAGACCACCACCACGATCAACCTCGCCGCGTCCCTGGCCATCGCCGGACGCCGCGTCCTCCTCGTCGACGTCGATCCCCAGGGCAACCTCACCAGCGGCGTCGGCCAGAAAGGTAAAACCGCGCCCGGCGGCACGATCTACAACGCGCTCACGGCTACCGATCCGCTGACCGACGCGTCCGCCTTCATCATCCCGACCTGCGTCGACTCGCTCAGCCTCATCCCCGCCGACCGCAACCTCACCGGCGCGGAAATCGAACTCGTCGCACTCCCCCGCCGCGAAGAACGCCTGCGCGCGCTCATCGATCCGCTCCGCGGCCAGTACGATCACATCTTCATCGACTGCCCGCCGTCGCTCGGCCTGCTGACGCTCAACGCGCTCGTCGCCGCCGACGCCGTGCTGATTCCGCTCCACTGCGAATACTTCGCGCTCGAAGGCCTCGCCGATCTCGTCGGCACCATGCGCCGCGTCCGGGCTTCTTTCAATTCGTCGCTCGATATCGACGGCGTGCTCCTCACGATGTTCGACGAGCGCACCAATCTCGGCCAGCAGGTCGCGGCCGACGTCCGCGAGTTCTTCAAGGAAAAAGTCTTCCGCACCGTGATCCCGCGCAACGTCCGCCTCGGCGAAGCGCCGAGCCACGGCATGCCCGTGATCCTCTACGACGTGAAATCGCGCGGGTCCGAAGCGTACCTCGCGCTCGCGAAGGAAGTCATGGCGCGCCATGCGGCGACCGCGGCGTAGCGATCACGAAGAAGAAAAAATGCAACCACGAAAACACGAAAACACGAAGCGGGGTACTTCGGTTTTCTTCGAGTCCTCGAGTCTTCGTGGCCGTCTTTGTTCTTGTGGTTGTCTCTGTCTCCTTCGTGTCCTGTAGGGAAAACGCATGCAGAAACGCCCGGCACTCGGCAAAGGCCTCAGCGCGCTGATCCCCGACGCGCCCGAGCCGCGCAGCTCCCCCGTCGACGTCGACATCGATCGGCTCGCGCCCAACGAATTCCAGCCGCGCCAGCACGTCGACGATGCGCGCCTCGAGGATCTCGCGCGCTCGATCAAATCGAACGGCGTCATCCAGCCGATCGTCGTCCGCCGCATGGGCGATCGCTTCCAGATCATCGCCGGCGAACGCCGCTGGCGCGCCGCGCAGCGCGCCGGCCTGCTTCGCGTCCCCATCGTCGTCCGCGACGTCAAGCCGGGCCAGGAACAGTCGCTCCTCGAGATGGCGCTGATCGAGAACATCCAGCGCGAAGATCTGAATCCGATCGAGGAAGCGCTGGCGTACCGCCGCCTCACCGACGAATTTCATCTGAAGCAGGAACAGATCGCGGACGCCGTGGGAAAAGATCGCGCCACCGTCGCGAACTGCCTGCGCCTGCTCAAGCTGCCGGACGAAGTTCGCAACGAGGTCGCCGCCGGCACGCTCTCGATGGGCCACGCGCGCGCCATCCTCGGGCTGACGGGCGAAGCAGAGCAGCGCCGCGCCGCCCGCGACGTCATCGCGCGCAACCTGTCGGTGCGCGAAACCGAGTCGCTCGTAAAAAAAATCGCCGACGGGGGAGCGCCCGCCGCGGCGGCGGAGCCGAAGCCGGTGGACGTCCACACGCGCGCCGCCGAGGAACGCCTCCGCCTCGCCCTCGGCACCCGCGTCCGCATCGTCCGCCACGGCACGCACGGAAAGATCGAGATCGATTTTGTGTCGGAGCCGGAGCTCATGCGGCTCTTCGAGCAACTTGTCGAAAAGCGCTAACACGGAGGTCACGGAGTGAACGGAGGACACGGGCCTGCACGTCGGAGCCGTTGACTAAGCGGAAAGTAGCCGAAGCCCATGCCGAGCCGCGTAAGCGGCGAAGGCACAGGCGCCGGGGGTGGGGCCCCGGCGCAAAATAAGAAAAAAGAAAGGAGAGTATGACGAAGCGTTTGACGCAGATGGTCACCTGCGCTGGTTGAGCGAGCAAACTCGCCGCTGGCGAGCTCGCTCAGGTGCTGAGCGCAATCCCGATTCCCGCTGACGACCGGGTCCTGATCGACTTTCGGACCTCGGACGATGCGGGTGTGTACAAATGGGAGAGCGGCCCCGCGCTCGTGCAGACGGTGGATTTTTTTACGCCGATCGTGGACGACCCGTACACCTACGGACAGATTGCCGCGGCCAACTCACTGAGTGACGTATATGCGATGGGCGGCCGCCCGCTGACGGCGCTCGCGATCGCCGCGTTTCCCAAAGAAGGCCTCGAGCCCGGCACCATCAGCGCGGTCTTCAAGGGCGGATTCGACAAGCTGCGCGAGGCGGGCGTCGCGCTCCTCGGCGGACACACGGTGCAGGATCCCGAGATCAAATTCGGATACGCCGTCACCGGCGCGATCGATCCCGCGCGCATCCTGTCGAACGCCGGCGCGAAAATGGATGACGTGCTATTCCTCACCAAGCCGCTCGGCACCGGCATCGCAGGGACGGCGATCAAATTCGATCGCATCCCGCCCGCGCTCGCGGACGAAGCGATCGCGTCGATGCGCATGCTGAACCGCGCCGCCGCCGAGGCGATCCAGGCGCTGCCGGCCGGCGCCGTCCACGCGTGCACCGACATCACCGGCTTCGGCCTGATCGGCCACGCGAGCGAGATGGCCGAGGCGAGCGGCGTCACGTTCGAGATCGAGGCGGGGAAGGTGCCGCTGTTCACCGGGATCCTCGATCTGGCGAAGGGCAACCGCTCCGGCGGGATGGCCTCGAACCAGGAACACTTCGCCGGCGGGGTGGCGGTCTCAGCCCCCGCGGCAGCTGCTCCTGGCGCGGACGCCCTTCAGGCCGTTCTCTACGATCCGCAGACGTCGGGGGGCCTGCTCATCTCGGCCAACGCCGGCCACGCCGCCCAGGTAGGGGAGGCCCTCCAGCGCGCGGGCGTCCTGGCTGCCCGGATCGGGCGGGCCCGGCCGAAAAGCGGGGGCATTCGCATCGAAATCATGGTATAAATCGGTGTTTTGAGCTTGTGAAACTCGGCGCAAGCGCCGTAACATGAAGCAACTCAGAGGCTAATCCCATTACCAACCGCACCGCGGCCACTCGCTACGCGCGCGCCCTGTTCGACGTCGCGTTCTCGGAGAAGCGCGACCTCCGCGCCATCGAAACCGAGCTTGCCGGCTTCGTCGACCTGTTCACACAGCACCCGACGCTCCAGAAGGTGCTCGTGAACCCGGCCGTCCCGGTCCAGCGCAAGCGCGCGACGATGGTGGAGCTGGTGGAGCGGACGAAGCTGTCGCCGATGGTGGGCAAGCTCCTGCTGCTGCTCGCCGAGCGCGATCGCCTGGTCCTGCTGCCCGACCTGCTGGCGGCGTACCGCGATCGGCTGCTCGATCATCTGAAGATCGTCCGCGCGGAAGTGACGACGGCCGTGCCGCTCGCCGCGGATCGCGTGAGCGCCGTCGAACGGGCGCTGGCCCACGTGACCGGCCGCGAGGTGGTTCTCGAAACCCGCGTCAACCCCGCGATCGTCGGCGGCGTCGTCGCGCGCGTGGGGAGCACGGTCTACGATGCCAGCATTACTACTCAGCTTGAGAAGATAAAAAAGACACTGACAGAGGGCGCTTCGTAGGGGCTAGGGACTAGGGACTGGGGCTAGCCACGAGCCACTACAAGGATCACGAATGGATATTAAAGCCGAAGAGATTTCCAAGATCATCCGCGAGCAGATCGGCAGCTATGCCGTCGACGTGGACGTCGCCGAGGTGGGCAGCATCATCTCGATCGGCGACGGCATCGCGCGTGTGCACGGCGTCGACAACGCGATGGCGGGCGAGATGCTGGAGTTCCCGCACGGCGTGTTCGGCATCGCGCTGAACCTCGAGGACGAGAGCGTCGGCGCGGTGCTGCTCGGCGAGTTCGAGAACATCAAGGAAGGCGACCTGGTGAAGCGCACCGGGCGCATCATCTCCGTCCCCGTCGGCGAGGAGCTGCTCGGCCGCGTCGTCAACGCGCTCGGCCAGCCGATCGACGGCAAGGGGCCGATCGCGTCGAAGCAGTTCGCGCCGATCGAGCGGCTGGCGCCGGGCGTTGTCGATCGCCAGGGCGTGAAAGAGCCGATGCAGACCGGGCTGAAGGCCATCGACGCGATGGTGCCGATCGGCCGCGGGCAGCGCGAGCTGATCATCGGCGACCGGCAGACGGGGAAGACCGCGGTCGCGATCGACGCGATCCTCAACCAGAAGGACACCGGCGTCATCTGTATTTACAACGCCATCGGCCAGAAGCAGTCCACGGTCGCGCAGGTCGTCCGAACGCTCGAAGAAGCCGACGCGATGAAGTACACGATCGTCGTCGCGGCCACGGCGTCCGACCCCGCGCCGCTGCTCTACATCAGTCCGTATTCGGCGTGCACCTTCGGCGAATTCTTCCGCGACAGCGGGCGCCACGCGCTCGTGGTGTACGACGATTTGTCGAAGCACGCGCAGTCGTACCGCGAGATTTCGCTGCTGCTCCGGCGTCCACCCGGGCGCGAGGCGTACCCCGGCGACGTCTTCTATCTCCACTCGCGCCTGCTGGAGCGGGCCGCGAAGCTGCGCAAGGAGCTCGGCGGCGGATCGCTGACCGCGCTGCCGATCATCGAAACGCAGGCCGGCGATCTCTCGGCGTACATCCCGACGAACGTCATTTCGATTACCGATGGCCAGATCTTCCTCGAGTCGGATCTGTTCCACCAGGGCGTCCGGCCCGCCATCAACGTCGGCAACTCCGTGTCGCGCGTCGGCGGCTCGGCGCAGATCAAGGCGATGCGTCAGGTCGCGGGCACGCTGCGCCTGGACCTCGCGCAGTACCGCGAGCTCGCGGCGTTCGCGCAGTTCGGCAGCGACCTCGACAAGTCGACGCAGGCGCAGCTCAATCGCGGTGCGCGGCTCGTCGAGATTCTGAAGCAGCCGCAATACGAACCGCTCGCGGTCGAGCGCCAGGTGGCCATCATCTTCGCCGGCACGAACGGATTCCTCGACAACGTCGCGATTCCGGATCTGCGCGCCTTCGAGACCGAGCTTTACCAGTTCCTGGAAGCGCGCTACCCGGCGGTCTTCCGCGGCATCGCCGAGAAGAAGCAGCTGGACGACGAGGTCAAGGCCGCGCTGACGACGGCGGTGAAGGAATTCGCGGGCGACTTTGCCGCAAGGAAAGCGGCCGCGGCATGAGAGACCACCGATGCCGTCCCTGATCGACCTCCGCCGCCGAATCCGCTCGGTCAAGAACACCCAGCAGATCACCAAGGCCATGAAGATGGTGTCGGCGGCGAAGCTGCGCCGCGCGCAGGATCGCATCGTCAACGCGCGTCCCTACGCGATTCAGATGCAGCGCGTGCTCGCGAGCGTCGCGTCGCGCGTGGATCCAGCGCTGCATCCGCTGCTGGCCGTTCGCGAGCCGAAGCCGGAGAGCAAGACGCTCGTGATCATCGTGACGGGCGACAAGGGGCTCTGCGGCAGCTTCAACACCAACATCATCAAGGCCGGCGCGTCCTTTATTTCGACGAGCCAGCAGACGTGCGCGCTGGAGCTGGTCGGCCGGAAGGGACGCGACTTCTTCGGGCGCCGCGGCCTCGAGGTGCTGTACGACGCGGTCGGCGTCTTCCAGAAGCTGCGGTATCAGGACGCGCAGGCGATCGCGCAGGTCGCCATCGACGCCTTCGTCGAAGAAAAGGTGGATCGCGTCGTCCTCATCTATAACGAATTCAAGTCGGTGATGACGCAGCGCGTCGTGGTCGAGCAGCTGCTGCCGATCCGCCGCGCGGACGTGGACGAAGGGTCCGCGCCGGCGAACGACACCGACTATCTCTACGAACCGTCGGCGCAGGAGATCTTCAACCAGCTGCTGCCGCGCTACATCGAAGTCCAGATCTACCGCGCGCTGCTCGAGTCGAATGCCGCGTTCTTCGCGGCGCAGATGACGGCGATGGACACGGCGACCAAGAATTCCGCCGACATGATCGCGGCCCTGACGCTCTACATGAACAAGGTCCGTCAGGCGGCAATCACGCGGGAAATCATCGAAGTCGTGTCAGGGGCACAGGCGCTGTAGCGATCGCGAAACTAGGAATTAGGGATTAGGAATTCATCGCTCATGGCTCAAAACATCGGAAAAATCGTTCAGGTGATCGGCCCGGTCGTGGACGTCGAGTTCGAGGCGGGCCAGCTGCCGGAAATCTACAACGCGATCCGCATCGTGTCGGAGAACCCCGAGAAGACGGGCGCGATCGACGTCATCTGCGAAGTCGAGCAGCACCTCGGCGAAAACCGCGTGCGCGCGGTCGCGATGAAGCCGACCGACGGCATGCAGCGCGGCATGAAGGTGACCGACCTCGGCCACCCGATCGAAGTGCCGGTCGGCCCCGGAACGCTCGGGCGCGTGATGAACGTGCTCGGCGAGCCGGTGGACTTCCCGGACCGGCCGGTCGTCGCGAAGGAGCACTGGTCGATTCACCGACCGCCGCCGACGCTCGAAGCGCAGTCGACCGAGCTGAAGATGTTCGAGACGGGCATCAAGGTCATCGACCTGCTCGAGCCGTACCTGCAGGGCGGCAAGATTGGCCTCTTCGGCGGCGCCGGCGTCGGCAAGACCGTCGTCATCATGGAGCTGATCCACAACATCGCGCTGAAGCACGGCGGCGTGTCGGTGTTCGGCGGCGTCGGCGAACGCACGCGCGAGGGCAACGACCTCTGGCTCGAGTTCCAGGAAAGCGGCGTCATCGACGTCAACGACCCGAGCAAGTCGCGCGCGGCGCTCGTCTACGGCCAGATGACGGAGCCGCCGGGCGCGCGCCTGCGCGTCGGCCTCTCGGCGCTGACCGTCGCCGAGTACTTCCGCGACGCCGAAAACAAGGACGTGCTCCTCTTCATCGACAACATCTTCCGCTTCACGCAGGCGGGCTCTGAAGTCTCCGCGCTCCTCGGCCGCATGCCGTCCGCGGTCGGCTACCAGCCGACGCTGTTGAGCGAGATGGGCCAGCTCCAGGAGCGCATCACGTCGACGAAGAGCGGATCGATCACGTCGGTCCAGGCGATTTACGTGCCGGCCGACGACTACACCGACCCCGCGCCGGCGACGACGTTCGCGCATCTGGACGCGACGACGAACCTGTCGCGGGCGATTTCGGAGCTGGGGATTTACCCGGCCGTGGATCCGCTGGCGTCGAGTTCGCGCATTCTGGATCCGCGCATCATCGGCGAGGAGCACTACAACGTCGCGCGCCAGGTGAAGCAGATCCTGCAGCGCTACAAGGACCTGCAGGACATCATCGCGATTCTCGGCATCGACGAGCTCTCGGAAGAGGACAAGCTCACCGTGTCGCGCGCGCGCAAGATCCAGAAGTTCCTGTCGCAGCCGTTCTTCGTCGCCCAGCAGTTCACCGGCCTCGAAGGCAAGTACGTCGTCGTCGCCGACGATTTCCGCGGCTTCAAGGAAATCGTCGCAGGCAAGCACGACGAGATCCCGGAGCAGGATTTCTACATGGCCGGTACGATCGAAGAAGTGATCGAGAAGTTCAAGAAGCGGCAGGCGGCCTAGCAGTTCTCAGTGCTCAGTGCTCAGTTATGGCGTTACCGACCAAGCTTCGACTCCAGATCGTCTCGGCCGACCGGTCCCTCGTCAACGAGGTGGTCGACGAGGTCGAGATCCCGGGCGCCGATGGGTACTTCGGCGTGCTGCCCGGGCATACGCCGCTGCTCGCGGTGCTGGGGCTGGGCGATCTCTGGTACCGCCAGGGATCGGAGACGCATCACCTCGCGATTGCGTTCGGGTTCGCCGAAGTGCAGCCGGAAGCCGTTACAATCCTCGCCCAGGTTGCCGAGACCGCGGAAGAGATCGACGTCGCCCGCGCGGAGGCCGCCAAGCGGCGCGCGGAAGAGCGGATGCACTCCGCCGCGGCCGAGATGGACTTCGAGCGCGCGCGCGTGGCGTTGATGAAGGCGCTGATTCGGCTGCAGGTGGCGACTCGCGCTAGAATCCGCTCGTAAACTTGTTTGCCAACCTGGCGAATCTCCTTCGCTACCGCGGCCTGATTCAGAGTCTGGTCGCGCGCGACCTCAAGGCCCGGTACCGCGGCTCGGTCCTCGGCTTCTTCTGGTCGTTCGTCAACCCGCTGCTCCTGCTGCTGGTCTATTCTTTCGTGTTCAGCACCGTCATGCCGAACAAGACCGAAGGCATTCAGCCGTACGCGCTGTTCATGTTCTGCGGCATCCTACCGTGGACCTGGTTCTCGGCATCGCTGTCAGAGGCCACGAACTCGCTGATCTCCGGCGGCAATCTGATCAAGAAGGTCCTGTTCCCGGCTGAAATCCTGCCGATCGTCAGCGTGCTGGCGAACATGGTGAACTTCTTCCTCGGGCTGGTGATTCTCGTTCCGAGCCTGATCTACTTTCACAAGCTGCATCTGTCGTTCGATCTGCTGTGGTTTCCGGCGACCGTGCTCGTGCAGCTCGTGTTCACGCTCGCGCTCGGGCTGATCCTCTCTGCGCTGGCCGTCCATTTCCGCGACATCCGCGATCTCCTCTTCAACATCCTGACGCTCTGGTTCTTCGCGACGCCGATCATCTATTACTGGCGGCAGGACAACGTTCAGAAATACAAGCATGTCTTCGACCTGAATCCGTTCACGCACATCGCGATCACGTACCAGGAAGTGCTGTTCTTCGGCCAGGTCGGCCATGGGCCGTGGCTGCTCGCGCTCGGTGCTGCGTCGATCCTCCTCTTTCTCGCGGGCTACTGGTTCTTCGACAGGCTCCGCGATTCATTCGCAGAGGCGGTATGACGCCGGCGATTGAGCTGACGAACGTCTCGAAAATCTACCGCCGCTACGGCGGGCGGCAGTTCGCGACGCTCAAGAGCGCGCTGCTGCAGCGGAGCATCCTGCGGACGCTCCAGCCGAGCGAAACGTTCTCGGCGCTCACCAACGTCTCCTTCACCGTCCCGAAAGGCTCGACGTACGGCGTCGTCGGACCGAACGGATCCGGGAAGAGCACGGCCCTCAAGCTCGTTGCTGGGATCACCAAACCGACGTCCGGCACCGTCCGCGTCCAGGGGCGCATCTCCGCCCTCATCGAGCTCGGCGCCGGCTTCCATCCGGAAATCTCGGGACGCGAGAACGTCTTCATCAACGGCATCATGCTCGGCCTCACCAAGCGCGAGATTACCGAGCGCTTCGACGAGATCGTCGATTTCGCCGAGCTCACCGAGTTCATCGACGCGCCGGTGAAGACGTATTCGTCCGGGATGTACATGCGCCTCGGCTTCGCCGTCGCGATCCACGTCAACCCGGACGTCCTGCTCGTGGACGAGGTGCTCGCGGTCGGCGACGAGGCGTTCACGCACAAGTGCCTGGACAAGTTCGCCGAGTTCCGGCGGCGCGGCAAGACGATCCTGCTCGTCACCCATTCGCTGTCGCTCGTCGAGCGCTTTTGCGACGAGGCCATCTGGCTCGACTCCGGCGTCGCCCGCGCGCACGGCGATCCCACGCGCGTCGTCAGCGAATACCTGATGGCCGTCGAGGCGTCGGAAGAACATCTGATGGAAACGACGACCGCGAAGGCCGTCGCGGCGGCGGAAGAGGAGACGGCTCCTCAACCGCAGGTTGATCCGAACCAGCCGCCCGAAAACATGTTCCAGGCGTCGGAAGGGCGCTGGGGCGCGCGCGAAGTCGAGATCACCGACGTGACGCTTCTGGATCTCGAGGGCAAACCGTCGTTCGTCTTCCATTCCGGCGATCCGATGTCGATTCATCTCAAGGTCCGCGCCGCGAAGCCGAACGACGACGTCGTGTTCGGGATTGGAATTTTCAGCGCGGAAGGCGTGTGCTGCTACGGCACGAACACGTTCGTCGAGGAGATCAACCCCGCGCGCCTGGCCGGCGACGGGGAAGCGACCTTCGCGATCGAAGGCCTGGACCTGGTCGAGGGGACGTACAAACTGGACGTCGCGGTCCACCGGCGCGACGGCGCGCCCTACGACTACCACCGCCTGCTGTACACGTTCCGCGTGAAGTCGCGCACGCACGACGCCGGCATCTACCGTCCGCGCCACACGTGGAGGTTCTCACCAAGCCTGACGTTTCCCGCCGGCGAAAAATGACGAGATCTGATGCCGTCAATCTCATCGCGCGGCTTCGTGCTGGCGGCAAGATCATCGTGTTCACGAACGGCGTCTTCGATCTCCTACACCCAGGCCACCTCCGCTACCTGCAGTACGCGCGGTCGCTCGGCGACGCCCTGATCGTGGGCATCAACTCCGACCGCTCGGTGCGAGCGAACAAAGGCAGCGGGCGGCCGATCACGCCAGAGACCGAGCGCACCGAGATCCTCGAGGCCCTCGAGTGTGTGGACGCGGTCGTCGTGTTCGAACAGGACACGCCGCTCGCGGTCATTACCGCCCTGCAGCCAGACGTGCTCGTCAAAGGCGCCGACTGGGCCGAGGACGCCATCGTCGGGCGCGACGTCGTCGAGGCGAGAGGTGGCCGTGTCGTGCGCGCGCCGCTGGCCGAAGGGCACTCGACGACTGCCTTGGTGGACAGAATCAGACAGTCCCGCGTCAGCTGATCAAACACCGCTCGCCCAGACTGCGAAGTATTCAATACGACAAAGACGGACAAATAATGCGTTTATGGTGTTCATATACCATCATGTTGTTCCATTTCGAGCCAATAGTATCGATAGCTGCCGTATTACTGAATGAAATCGATCGAGTGAGCCTCTAGGCCATTTGCAGTTGTTCTATTACGGCACACCAACACCACTCTGTATCATTCCTCGTGTGACCTCAGATGTAGCCGCAAGATGTTAGTTCTAATGGCTTTGTTGGCATCATATGACAGTATGGACAATGTGGCTTTTAGATTGCTCTACAGTCTGTCCATGGAGTTATCGATCGTCCCACGCCCTCGTCGAAAGACCGTCTGGGGAGGCAAACCCGGCCTCATCCTCTTTTTACTTTCTTCCGGTTTCGTTTCAACCGCGGGGGCGGCCAACCGGCTCAACGGACAGCAACTGCTCTCCGGCCTGAGCCGTCACGCGCAGCAGCCGCCGAAGGCCAAGCCCGGTCGTCCGAGCAATCGCGTCAAGTACTACAAACTTGATGATGAGTTGTTAGACCGAGCCGGCAAGAGCGGCATCCAGATGACGCGAGTCATCGTGGAACTCGTGCCCGGCGCGAAGCTTCCCGCTGACTTCGCGAAGTACAGCCGCGGCAGGCTCGACATCCTCAACGGAAACGTTCTGGATCTGCCCAACGGCCTGCTGAAGAAGCTGGCCGCGAATCCGAACACGTTCCGCGTTCATTACGACCGCCCGGCGGGCGCGCACAACTACCGCACGGCGGTCACCGTCGGCGCCACGGCGGTGCACGATTCGCTCGGCTACACCGGTGCGGGCGTCGGCGTGGCGGTGATCGATTCGGGCATCACGCAGTGGCACGACGACCTGAAGCCGAGCTCGACGTCGACCGTGTATCCATACGCCAACCAGCGTGTGACCAAGTTCGTCGATTTCGTGGGCGGCCACACGACGCCGTACGACGACAACGGACACGGCACCCACGTTTCCGGCATCATCGCCGGCGGCGGTGACGATTCCAAAGGTGCGAGCCCGAAGGCGGGAATCGCGCCGGGAGCGTCGCTGATTTCCCTGAAGGTGCTCGACGCGAACGGTCAGGGCACGATCAGCAACATCATCGCGGCGCTCGATTGGGTCTCGAAGAACGCGACGACCTACAACATCCGCGTCGTGAACATGTCGATCGGCTCGAGCGTCCGCGAATCGTACTGGACCGACCCGCTGACGCTCGCCGCCAAGCGCATCGTCGATCAGGGGATCGTCATCGTCGCGGCGGCCGGCAACCTCGGGAAAAACGCGCTCGGACAGCCCCAGTGGGGGTCCATTACGGCCCCCGGCAACGCGCCCTGGGTGCTGACCGTCGGCGCGTCGAGCACGATGGGCACGCTCACCCGTAACGACGACACGATGGCGGGCTTCAGCTCGCGCGGGCCGACGTTCTACGACTTCGGCGCGAAGCCGGACCTCGTCGCGCCGGGCACCGGCACCGTCTCGCTCGCGGCTCCCGGCAGCACGTTCTATGTGACCAAGTCCCTGTTCCTGGTGAGTGGTACCGGCAATCCGGGCTTCAAGCCGTATCTAGCGCTGTCGGGAACGAGCATGGCGGCGCCGGTCGTCAGCGGCACCGTCGCGCTGATGCTGCAGGCGAATCCGAAACTCACGCCGAACCTCGTGAAGGCGATTCTGCAGTACACGGCGCAGACGTATCCCGGCTACAAATCGCTCGAGCAGGGCGCCGGTTTCCTGAACTCGCTCGGCGCCGTCCGCCTGGCGCAGTTCTTCAAGACGGCCCGGCCCGGCGACAAAGTCCCCGTGCAGAAGGTGTGGAGCCGCAAGGTCATCTGGGGCAACCACAACCTCGCGGGCGGCTACATCACGCCGAGCGGCAACGCCTGGGCGACCAACGTCGTGTGGGGCTCTTCGAACACGAGCTCCGGCGACAACATCGTCTGGGGCAGCATGTGTCCTGACGTCAGCTGCGACAACATCGTGTGGGGCAGCAGCGACAGCATGGACAACATCGTCTGGGGCAGCAGCTTCGACGACAACATCGTCTGGGGCAGCAGCTGCGCCGATGCGGGCTGCGACAACGTCGTCTGGGGCAGCGGCGCGGACGACAACATCGTCTGGGGCAGCGACTGCGGCGGCGCCGACTGCGACAACGTGGTCTGGGGCAGCGCGGACCCGGTGGACAACATCGTCTGGGGAAGCGCGGACCCGAGCGACAACATCGTCTGGGGCAGCTCCGGCACCGACACGTCCATCTGGGCGACCTCTTCTTCCGCCGACGTGACGTGGGGGGAAAGCGCCGACGACGAAGCCGCGTTTTCCGACGACACGACTGAGCCGCTGCCGGACCTGAATCTCGAGTTCGGAGACCGTGTCGTGGCCACGGTCCCGACGACCACGACGCCTCTCACGCCGCCGCCGACGCCTGTGATTGATCCGGTAACTGGTCTTCCCGTGGGAGGCATCTAATCATGGAAAAGATGCCTTACACCGCTGAACTGGATACGCTCATGATCACGACCACGACGACGGAAGTGATGACGGCGAGTGCGCCTCAGACGCCCGAGATTGTCAGCTCCGACTGGCGCAATCGCCTGCCGGTCATGGCGGGCGAGCAGGTCGTCCTCCGCGAACTTCGCGCCACGGATGCGGCCTCGCTCTGCGCGCTGCTGACGACCGCTGAAGTCTCGCGATTCATCTCGCCGCCGCCGACGACGGTCGAGGGTTTCGAACGCTTCATCGCGTGGACGCTGCGTCAGCGGACAGCCGGCACGTATGCCTGCTTCGCGGTGACGCTCCAGGGCTTCGACACGGCCATCGGCATCTTCCAGATTCGCGAGACCGAGCCGGGCTTCGGCACGGGCGAGTGGGGCTTCGCGATCGGCTCGCAGTTCTGGGGCACCGGCGTGTTCCAGCAGAGCGCCGAGCTCGTCCTCCAGTTCGCGTTCGAGACGATTGGCGTGCACCGCCTCGAAGCGCGCGCGGCGCTCAAGAACGGTCGCGGCAACGGCGCGCTGTTGAAGGTGGGCGCCGTGCAGGAAGGGATTCTGCGCAAGTCGTTTCAGAAAGACGGCGCCTATCTCGACCAGGCGCTCTACGCGATCATCGACATCGACTGGCGCGAGTGGCGGGCTTCCGCGGCGAAGCCTCCGATTGTGCACTGACGCATAAGGCGTTCATAAAACCGACGGCACACCAGCTCATCATGACGTGCTGAGGTAGGATCGCTGTATGACCATCTCGGCGAGATGGAGACAGCGGGCCTCTTCAGCCGTCGTTTGCGTGGCGCTCGTCGCGCTCGGGCGCGCGCGTCCGGCAGCCGAGTCTCTCGGCGGCGACGCCAGCACCGTGCAGGCCGACCGCGTGCACATGCAGGGCGCGCTCATCCAGGTCACCGCCACCGGCCCGTACACCATCCACGAAATGCGCGCCGCGTCAGGTACGAACGTCCGGGAATTCGTGTCGCCGGAGGGCAAGGTGTTCGGCGTCGCGTGGCAGGGACCGTTCATGCCCGATCTGCGGCAGGTGCTCGGCACGTACTTCGATCCGTATCTGCGCGCCGCGCAGGCGGCCCAGGCGAAGCGCTCCGGCCACGGGCCCCTGCTGATCCACGATCCAGATTTCATCGTCGAACAGAGCGGACATCCGCGGGCGTTTTTCGGGCGCGCCTATGTGCCGCAGTTGATGCCGGCCGGCGTGGTCGCGGACGTCATCCGGTAGCTCACTGGATGACGCCAAAATCCCTGTTCGCGCTCGCCGTCGCCGCGCAGCTGGCCAGCGCCGGCTGCGGCAGCAGCGCACCGGCGCCCGTCAACAACAACACCGTGGTGACGACGGGGCAGAACGTGCAGCCGATCGTCGTGAATCCCGGTCCAGCCGGCGACTACGCGAACGGCGTATTCACCAGCGTGACGATCTGCGTGCCCGGCAGCACGACCAATTGCCAGACGATCGACGGTGTGCTGGTCGACACCGGATCCACCGGCCTGCGGATTCTGTCGTCCGCGTTGAAACTGTCGCTCCCGCAGCAGAACGCCGGCGGGAATCCCGTCGCCGAATGTTTTCCCTTCGAAGACGGCTTCACGTGGGGACCCGTGCAGACGGCGGATGTCGCGATGGCGAGCGAGCGCGCCGCGTCCGTTCCGATCCAAATCGTCGGCGCGCCGGCGTTTTCCACGATTCCCGACAGCTGCACGAGCTCCGGCGGCCCGTCCGAAAACACGCTCAACACGCTCGACGCCAACGGCGTGCTCGGCATCGGATTGTTCCGGCAGGACTGCGGACCGGCGTGCACGATCAGCGGCGCGTCGAATCCGGGCCTCTATTATTCGTGTGCGGGATCGAACTGCCAGATCATCGCCGAGAGCCTGACGCAGCAGCTGCAGAATCCGGTGTGGCTGTTTCCGGCCGATAACAACGGCGTCATCGTCGAGCTGCCGGCGATTTCCGCGACGGGCGCGAGCACGGTGAAC
>Ga0193726_1001607_pt1 | contig 17200 bp, 12 predicted proteins | sample H2c1metaG_FD_144928 | JGI IMG/M metagenome (GOLD analysis project Ga0193726, IMG submission 144928) | Soil microbial communities from a riparian zone of the East river system, Colorado, United States - H2c1 | ecosystem: Environmental > Terrestrial > Soil > Riparian zone | place: USA: East River... | reverse complement strand
ACGGCGGAACGACACCGGTCGCGTCGCTGCAGGAGGCCTTCGCGCGCCAGCTGGCGGCGGACGCCCACATGGAGGGCTTCGAGCAGTTCTACGCGAACAAGCAGGCGCCCCTCGTGCTGATGCAGAGCTACGGGAGCCCGGCGGGGGCCGCGCAGGCATGGCAGGGTGCGGCCGGCACAGTTGCGGATCTCGGGGGCAACCGGCTCGCGTTCCTGAACCTGGACGCTGACCATGGCGACTTCAGCCTGGTCGGCCAGGTCGGGGGCCAGGCCTATGCGGTGACTGCGGCCACGATCCTGGGGCAGGCGGGGCCGCTGTCCGGGGTGCTGACCCGGACCCGGACGATGGCATTCGAGCCGGCCGCCGCGGGTCCGGCGGACGGGGTTAACGGCCAGATGCTCGCGCTGGCGTATCAGGCGCCCAGGCCGTTCCCGCCCTTCACCGGCGGTGAGGCGGCCGCCGAGGGCTATATCGGAGCGCAGCTGCACCTATGCAAAAGCGAAGCCGGCTGCAACGTCCGCCAGGCCTACTGGGCTCTGTACCGTGCGGTGACCTGGAGCACCGAAGCGCAGCGCCTGGGAGACATCCCGTTCCCCAGTGGCCAGAGCAGATTCAGCACCACGGATTTCGACGCTGTGCGCAACAAGCTGCATGCCGAATTCCTCGATGTCCAGGACGTACGGGACTACTTCACCGAGCTCGCGTCGGTGTTCTACTCGGCTCAGTCCCACGCGGTCATCGACGTCAAGGACGTCGGGGACGCGGTGCTCGCCGCGGTCCAGCCGCCGTCCGTCGAACAGACCGTCTCCCTGCTCACGTTCATTGCCCGGGTCGTGTCCCTGGGCGCGTTCGCGGGACCGCCGGTTTCCGCGCTGGCCGCGGGCTTGTCAGCCGCATTCTCGCTGGGGGCGTTCATGGTGAGCGCGTCCGGCAGGTCGACGCTGCCCGACCGGATTCAGGCCCGGACCGACCAGCTCAGCACTGAGCTGGCCGCCGATCTCGGCCATACGGCGGCGAACTTCAGCATGATCGGGCGGCTCATCGCGAGCGACGACGGCAAGCTCAGGGAATTCCAGAAGGTGCGCCTGACCGACGCCTGGAAGCTGGAGCCCAGCAGCGAGCCCGCTAAGGCCGCGATAACCAAGGCTGCCCGCCAGTGGTTCGCCGCAGCGCTGGCGCCGGCTGCCGCCCCGTTCCTCGCGATCGCGTGGAACGCCACGCCCAACGACCTGGCCTGTGACTTCTACCTGGACGGCACGCGATACACCGGTCATCCGTGGCGGAATGAGCCGGCGCTGGCGCAGTTCCGCGCGGTCATCGGCTATGGGAATGGCCAGCCGGTTACTCAGTCCGTCTTCTTCTCGAAGGAGCCCGACGTCTACCAGACAGACAACGGGCCGCCCGAGAGCCTGGTCAGGTTCCTGTTTGAGTCACGCACCGGCGTGCTGCTCAACCACTACGCCTTCATGAGCGATGCCACCTTCGGCCGCACTCGCAACGTGGTGAACGGGAACTTCTGTTTCGAGTCGGCCGGGCGGCGGCCGTGAGCGGCGGAGCGGCGTTCGCGCACAGGCGGCCGTTCTGGCTCCGCTGCCTTTATGTCACCGTGGCGGCCTGCGGCCTCGGGCCCGCATTGCTCGCGGGCACGGCGGGAACTGCCGCCGCGAGCCCACGGCTCAGCACGGCGACGCCGTCATGGGTTCAGGTAGCCGCGGCCAGCACGCCGCCGGCCGCGTTCGGCGCCGTCAGCTTCGCAGACCCGGTGACGGGCCAGACCGTTCTGTTCGGCGGCAGCAACGGCCGGACCGAGCTCAGTGCCACCTGGATCTGGAACGGCGCAACCTGGGCCCAGGCCCACCCCGCGACCAGCCCTCCGGCCCGGCAGGGAGCGGTGGCAGCCTGGGATCCGGCCACCTCGACGGCCATCATGTTCGGCGGCCTCGGCCGCAGCGGTGATCTTGCCGATACCTGGTCGTGGACCGGGGACAACTGGGTTCAGCTCCACCCGGCCGCCAGCCCCCCGGCGCGGACCGCGGCGTCGCTCGCCTCCTACGGGCCCGAGCATCGCCTGCTGCTCTTCGGGGGATTCCAGGCTGATCACGGCGACCTGGGCGACACGTGGGAATGGAATGGCACGACGTGGGCCGAGCGGCGTCCCTCCAGCAGCCCGTCACCGCGCCAGGGCGCGGCGATGACGTCCGGAGCGGCGGGCAACCTCGTGCTTTTCGGCGGGCTGCGGGGAGCCGCGACCTATGACGACACGTGGAGCTGGAGCGGCGAGGCCTGGGCCAGGCTGCAGCCGGCGGCCAGTCCGCCGGGCCGGTCGTACGCTGCCGCCGGGTACTCCCAGGGCAGCGGGGCCATTGTGGTGGCGGGCGGACGCTCGGCCGCCGGCGCGCCGTTGTCCGACACGTGGAAGTGGGTGAACTCCAGCTGGCAGGCGCTCGCTGCCGGGACGCCCTTCCCGGCGCGCTACTACGCGGCGGCGTCGCCGGACCCGGCCACCGGCCAGCTGCTGGTTATCGGCGGACACGGGACCGGGCCCGCTCCCCTGGGCGATCAGTGGCGGCTCGCCGACCCCACCGTGCCCTTCTGGCGCCGGGTGCGCACCGCCGTCAATCCGGGCGATCGCTTCGGGCCGGCAACGGCCGCTGACCCGCAGACCGGCCAGGTTGTCCTGTTCGGTGGCGCAGTGCCGGGCGTGGGGCCGACGAACGACACATGGGTCTACCACAGCGGTACCTGGCAGCATCTGAATCCGCCGACATCCCCGCCCGCGCTCGCGTTCGCGACCATGGCCTATGACCCCGCCACCAGGCAGCTGATCTTGTTTGGCGGGCTGGCGATCCCGCTCGCCACCTCGGGCGAGACGTGGACGTGGACCGGGACGACGTGGCGCAAGCTCAGCCCGGCGCAGAGCCCGCCTGGCAGCGCCGGGGCGGTGATGGCGGACGACCCGGCTCGCGGGCTCATTCTCTACGGCGGCCTCGGGACCACGCCCGTCGGCGTCTCCACGACGACGTGGCGCTGGACCGGCAGCACCTGGGCCGTCGTGCCCTCGCTGCTGAATCCCGGCCCCGTCGTCGCGGCCGGCATGGCTTATGAGCCGGTCGGCCAGCAGCTCGTTCTGTTCGGCGGGGCGGCTGAGAGCATCGGTCCCGTCGACGGGACCTGGACCTTCGGATCGCCCGGCTGGCTGCCTGCTTTCCCGCGGGACAAGCCGGTGGCTCACGCCCAGGTGTCGATGGCGACGGACGAGGCCGATCACGCGGTGATGCTCTTCGGCGGATCCACCACCTCTGACCTTGGATCGCAGGTGGTCTATTCGGACGCCACCTGGCTGTGGAGCGGGCAGAACTGGCGGCAGCTGTCGCTGCTGGAGAGCCCCTCGGCCCGATCGGGAGCAGTGCTTCAGCCACTGGGTGACGGAAGCATCCTGCTGTTCGGCGGATCCGGGCCTGGCGGCTTCCGTACCGACACCTGGACCTACGGCCGGATCGCTGCACCCTGACCTGGTAAGACCGGGCGATGGTCTGGTGCTCCAGTTAAGGTTCAGGACCCGGCAGGGACTCACCGCCATGGACCTCTCGCCTGGCGTCCTGGGGAGCAGCCAGGCCGAGGAGCGAGAAATCCGCCCTGGTCGTGGAAGGAACTTCGCGGGGTGCGAACTCGCACCGGTTCTCCGGGGGTGCCCGCCGGGCGCCCAGTGACCGGCTTCCGCCCCGCAGGCGGCGCAGGACCATTTGCTTGAGTTCGCCTGCGCTGGGCCGATGTGCCCTGGCATGCTGCTCCGTTGGAGAAGGGTGTTGACGGAGGGTAAGGCCGGGCGAGAGGCGCAGGTGGCCGCGTAGCCGGGCGTGGGTCCGGCAATAGGCGGGTTAGTGAGCTCAGCCACTGTGGGTGGCAGGAAACCAGTCAGTACCGGGGGCCGGCACCGCGCCGGGCGGCATCAGGCGCCGCGCCGGCCGCAGAAGGTCAGGGTCGCCAGGAGCGCGGCCATCGCGCTGCCTGCCATCGCAGTGCTGGGCACCCTGGTCGCCATCCCGCAGGTGCGCGACATGGTCGCCGGCTCGCCCGCGGCGGCCAGGCACGCCACCGCGTCGGACGTCGTGAGCCGCGCTCAGGCGGCGAGCGCCTACGACGCGGCGACCGCGTTGCGCGGTGAAGCGCAGAGCGCGCAGCAGGCCAAGACGGCCCATGCGATCGCCGGCGTGCACCGGGCGGTGGCCAGCGCGCAGAAGGCGGACGCCGCCGCGAAGGCCCGGCAGGAGGCCCTGCACCCGGCCCCGCCGGTCTGCAGCGGGACCGCCGGGCTGCTGCCGCAGAACGTGCAGGCGATCGTCGTCTTCCTGGTCGCGCACGGCTACAGCGCGAACGGGGCGGCTGGCCTGGCCGGCAACATCTACCAGGAGTCCGGCGGCGACCCCGAGTCCGGCAGCGGCGGCGCGGGCGGCCTGATCGGCTGGACTCCGCTCCCGGCCGGCTATGTCACTGGCAGCACCGCCAGGGACCTGCAGACCCAGCTGAACGGAATCCTGCGCTTCAACGACCAGTTCGCCGGCGACCTGCCGGCCCTGAACGGCGCGTCCAGCCCGGCTGCGGCGGCTGATGTCTACGTGACCGACTTCGAGCACGCCAGCAACCCGGTGGCCGGTACCCGCGAGTCCTCCGCCGAGGCCGTCGCCGTCGCCTGCCACTTGTAGGACGCCAGGTCACCCGGCAGACCTGGAAAGGGGCTTCCTTCCCGAACCGCCTACTCGCGTATGAGTACGAGAGCTAGGCCCGGGACGACAAAGGACGCGAGAAAGAGCGGCAGAAACCTCTTTCCGGTGCACCGGAAAGAGACAGTTTCGTCATCGGCAGCGTCGAACGCCGTAGTTCGGCTCGAGTTCCGGCCACTGCGGACCTGCAGGTGATGACGTCCGGGCTCGACCGGTATCTCGAACGTATCGTTCATCTCGACCGATCCGACACGCGCCCCGTCAACCACGACGTCGTACGTCCCGCGGCGGACCTCCGCTCCGATTGCCTTATGCGACAGCGTCAGCGTTGCGGACATTGCCGATCTCCTCTGGTCAGCGCGGCAGCCAGGCCGGCTCGTGGGCGCCGATGCGGGCCGGCGGGAGGTCCCAGCGGGGCGGGGTCTCGGACATGCGGACCGCTGGCGTCAGGTACCGGATGATTCCGAAGTCGCTGGTGTCCATGACCGCGGTGAAGGGCTCGGTGTCGCCGAGGTCCGCCGCGCCCGCGTCGTTATCGTCGCCGAGGCGCTGGTACCACATGCACGTCTGGCACAGCGATACCTGCACGTGCCACGACCCGCCCTCGGTGGCGCGGCGGGCGAGCGCCGTCATCACTCCGTAGGCCGCGAGGAAGCCGGTGCTGTAGTCGTTGACCGCCGCGGGCGCCAGGCGGGGAACGCGGTCGGCGGCAGCCTGTCCCTCGCGGAAGGACATGCCGGTCGCCGCCTGGCCCAGCTGCTCCCAGCCCGGCCGCTCCGCCCACGGGCCGGCCTGGCCGTAGCAGTTCTCGGAGACGTACACGATGCCCGGCCGCGTCTGGGCGACTTGCTCGGGCGAGAAGCCGCGGCGGGCCAGCGTGCCGAGCCGGTAGCCCTGCGAGAACACGTCGGCCCCGGCGATGAGATCACGCAGGGTGGCGGCCTGGTCAGGGTCGTTGAGGTCCAGGGCGGCCTGCCGCTTGCCGATGCCCGTCTCCATCTCGAACGGGCCGCCGCCCTCCAGGTGGGGAGCGCTGACGTGCAGGACGTCGGCCCCGTGCTCGGCCAGCGTCTTAGCGCAGGTGGGGCCGGCCAGGACCCGGGTGAGATCGAGGACCCGCACTCCGCTCAGCGGCCGGTCCCCGTCCGGGAGCGCGGCCGGGGGCGCCTCGCCGATCTTGGTGACGGTCACCGCGGGCAGCCCGCTGAGGGCCTGGCCCTGGGGGTGGACGGCCCACTCCTCCTTGGAGCGGACCACTCCGCCGCAGACCCGGCGGGCGATGAAAGCGGCCTCGAGCTCGAAGGCGTCGCGGGCGGCCACCGCCGCGTCAATCTGCTCGGGGCTGGCCGACTCGTCCAGGCCCAGTTCGGCCAGGATGGCGGGCGCGTCGTGAAAGGAGCCGTGGAGCTGCACGTAGCGGCCGTCACGGGCGGGGACGATGCGGGTGATGCGCAGCCGCGGCGACGCCCCGCTCCGGGCGGCCAGGGACTCAAGCGACTGCTCAGGCTGCCCGGCCGGGCGGGCGTACTGGTAGGAGCGCAGGCTAGCCGCGGCATGACGGGCGTCCACGACCACCTGCTGGCGCCGGCCCGTGCGCTGCCACCACAGCTCGGCGGCGGCCAGGCCGGTGAGCAGACGGGCCGCCGCGGCCCCGGTTGCCAGAAAGTGGGGCGACGCCAGGACGGGCTCTGACCCTGTCACCTCGAAGTCTGTCTCTGCAGGCAGAGAGAGCCCGGCGAGCTTGACAGCGCGTTCCACGTCTGTCCGATCCATCGCGAACCTCCCGGATCGATGCCGGTTGAATCTAACATCGCTCAGGCCGGCCGTCACGGGCGGTCCTGGCGCCTGAGCGTTGCCGATGTCAGCCAAAGATGCTAGATCAGTTGATCAAGCAGCCTTTCGGTAGACAGGAGCCCCCAATGGCGAGACGTCGCCTGCTAAGTACTGTCCTCACTGCGGCTGTGTCCCTGGCGCTCGTGGGCGTGGGCGTGACGTCGGCCGGGGCTGCCACGGGGGCTGCCGCGGCCCGCGCGTGCTCGCCCGGCGCGCATACCCTGGCTCCGGCCGGCTCGCACGTGTACCCGGAGACTGGCAACGGCGGCTACACCAGCAGGCACACCGAAGTGAACATGGTCTACGACGCCACCACGAACATGTTCCTGCCCGGCAACAACGTTGCGCTGACCGACCGGGCGACCCAGTGCCTGACGAGCTTCAGCCTCGACTTCGAGCGCCAGTCGGCGAACGCGAGCGACGGGCCGATGATGGCTGTCGGCTCCGTCACTGTGAATGGCCGCCCGGCTGCCTTCGCGTTCGTGCAGCCGACCTACCCCGGTGACCCGAACGGCCAGAACGACCCTGATCCGCTGGCGCACGAGGCATCGCAGAACAACCCGGTCGGCGGCCCCGGCAGCAACCCGCTGCCGCCCGCGTGCTCGCCGGAGCTGCCGGACACGAGCGTCGCCGCAGACTCGCTGGACGGCTCTCAGTGCCCGGCGAACAAGCTGGTCGTCACCCCGTCGGCCCCGGTCAAGGACGGCTCGATGTTCACCGTCGTGGTGAACTACACGGGTAGGCCGGGCGTCCACAACGACGGCGACGGCACGACCGAGGGCTGGTTCCGCGCCGCCGGCGGAAGCTTCGTCACGACCGAGCCGGTCGGGACCGAAGACTGGATGCCGCTGAACGACTACCCGGCGGCCAAGCCGACGTACGACTTCTACGACACTGTCAACAAGGGCAAGACCACGATCGCGAACGGCGATCTCGTGCGGGTGACGCACAAGGCGCCGGACGCGAACTTCCCGGCCGGGTCGGATACCTACCACTGGCACTCGGCCGCCACGATAGCCAGTTACCTGGTCGAGGACGGTGTCGGAAACTACTCGTTCTCGACCCGCCGGGCCAGCGACGGCATCACCTACAAGGAGGCGCAGGACACCTCCATCAGCGCGACCCAGCAGGCGAGCAACAAGGCCGTGATGGATCAGCAGCAGGACATCACCGACTTCGAGAGTCAGTTCAACGGGCCGTTCCCGTTTGATACCGATGGCGTTGCCGTCGGCACTCCCTCGGCCAGCTTCGAGGAGGAGATGCAGACGATGATCACCTTCGCGGGCGGCCGAGCCAGCCTCGGCACTCTCTACCACGAGAACATGCACCAGTGGTGGGGGGATAACGTGAGCGAGGGCGGCTACGCACTGACCTTCTTCAAGGAAGGCATGGCCCAGCTGGCCCAGTACCTGCAGGCGGCGCGCAATGCTGAGACGGCAGCCGGCGGACCGGGCACGGCGGCCGGCCGGGCGGCGTTCCAGGCCAGCCTCGTCGCGCAGTTCAACACGAACTACGCGCGGACTGGAAGCTTCTGGTCGGCGGCTCCGTCGAACCCGACGCCATTCGGGCTGTTCTCCAATAGCGCGACGTATCAGCGCCCCGCCACCGCCTACATAGCGCTCTGGCAGATCCTCGGCACCGGCAGGTTCACCCAGGTCCTGCGGTCGGTCCAGCGGGCCTACGGTGGCGGCTCCATCACCGAACCACAGCTCGAGGCCGCATTCCAGCGCGGGCTGCCGAACAAGAGCGCGGCTTGCAAGAGCCAGCTCAGCCAGTTCTTCGCCGAGTGGTTCGACACCGCTTACCCGAGTGGCACCGCCGGCGAGCCGGACATCACCGGACCGGGCCTGGCCGGCCCGGGCTTCTACGGCACGCATGGCGGTGAATGCAAGAAGGCCTAGCGTTCTCCCGGCGCGGAGTGAGCCTGCTGCCGGCTGACCGTCGGCGGCAGGCCCGCACCGGTTCACGAAGTGCGGTCTGCCGGCCGGCCCTCATGAGCCGCCGCCCGGGCCTTTCGCGGGCGGTGCCTGGATGCCGTCCAGGAGCCTCGTTGCGGCGGCGCTGGCGGCCGCGGATGCTTCCGCGGCGGTCATGATCCCGTCCCATCCGAGCGAGGCCTCAAGGGTGGCGTCGAGGCGCCGCCGGGCAGTGACGTAGTCGTGCCAGGCGCAGGCCCGGGCCGAACTGCCGAGACTGTCATCGGCCAGCGCCGCGATGAGCACGCTCACCGCGAACGGGCCGGGCGCCCCGCCCTCCAGGACGTCGCTGGCGAGCTGCTCGAGCTGCGCCTGGCGCCTGGCCCGGTCCAGGGCAGGGACCGCGATCAGCCTGGTCGCCGGCGCCGGGCGGGGCAGCGGGATCCGGGCGGGGGCGGTGGCAACGCCTGAGTTCAGGTGCCGGGTGAGGCTGCTCATGATGCGTTAATCGAGGTGACAGCCTCATTGGTTACAGCCGCGCGGCGGCGGCGCCCCGGGCTAGCTTCGCTCGCATCTCGCGGCCGCCGGCTTGGGTGGCGTCATGGCCAGCGGCCGGTGACGGCGTCGAGGATGGCCGAGGCGTATTTCGCCGGCTCTTCCTCCCAGACGAAGTGCCCGGCATCGATGATCACGAGGCGGCTGGTCGGCAGTCGCTGGTCGAGGAACTCGGCGTTGGCGACCGGGACGACCCGGTCGCGGCTGCCGTTGATGATCGTGACTGGCACCGTGATGTGCGGCAGCAGCCCGGCCAGCACGGGGAGCTCCTCGGGATACTTGCGGACGTAGGCCATCGACTCGGCGAAGCGGTCGCCGTCGTAGCAGGCCAGGTAGTCCGCGCGGATGTCGTCGGGGATCCCGCCGGCGATGGTGTCCGCCGCCGCGCCGACAATCACCCGCGGGTCCATCTTCCGGTACTTGTCGAGGTCGGGGTCGAGCACCCACGACGCCAGCGGCTCGCCGAGCTGGATCGGGACCGCGGCTCCGCCGGTGCCCACGATGGCACTGGCGATCCGCTCCGGGTGCATGGCTGCCGTGAACAGGGCGGCCGCGGTTCCGACGTCCGGCGCGACGATGTGCGGAGTGCCCAGGTCCGCCTCGGCAATGAGCTGGGCCAGGAAGTCGCCCATCGCCCGCGGCGACAGGAGGTCCACCCGGCGGTCGGAGGCGCCGAAGCCCGGCAGGTCCACGGCGAACAGGCGGGCGTGCTCGGACAGCGAGGCCCACATCGGCGCGAACGCGTAGACGCTCTCCGGCCACGGACTGGTCAGGACAACCGCCGGCTTGTGCGAGCCGCCGCTGTCGGCATACCGGATCCGGACTCCGTCGACAGTCCGGAACCGGACCTGCGGGATCGTCGTCGTCAGCATGAGGCAATCCTCCAAGTTCGATGCGTCCTTCGAGCCCCCGGTCAGAGAGCTCCGACTCGGTCGCTGGCCGGCCGGGCGGGGGTGAGGAAGTCGGCGAGCAGCTGGCTGACGCGCTCGTGCTCGTCGTGATGGACCCAGTGCGAGGCGTCAGGCAGGCGCTCGACGCGATCGAGGTTGGGCACATCGTCGTGGTCGGGCTCGGCGAGTTCCTCGCCCAGGAAGCGGTCCTGCTGGCCCCAGATGACCAGGGTCGGCGCCTGGACCGGGCGGATCGCCGCTTCGGCCTGCTTGGGCGGGGTGCGCACCGAGGACCGGTAATAGTTGATCATCGCGAAGTCCGGTGGGCTCGGCCATGATCATCACCCCCGTGGAACGAGCCGGCTCCAGGTAGGTGAGGATGCCCGCGGAAAGGCGGCCTGAACCCGCGCGCGGGCGCTAGCGTCGTGGGTCCGAGCCCCGCCCGCGCCGAGTCGTGGGCGGTCACCACGGGATCGTCACGTTCTCCCATCTCGTGAACGTGCCGGTCGGGCCGTCCGGGCCGAGCAGCGCGACGCGCACTACCTCGCGGGAGCCAGCCTCGACCGACTCCGTGCCCGCGTACCCGTTGAGGTTCGTCTTGGTGAAGGCCGGGGAGACCAGGTTCACCTTGATGCCGGTGGACTCCAGCTCGATCATCATGGCCAGCGTCATGGCGTTGAGAGCCGCCTTGGACGCAGGGTAAACGGGGCCGAAGAGCGCGTGGTACGGGTAGGCGGGGTCCGCGTTCGCCGTCAGCGAGCCGACCCCGCTCGACACGTTGACGATGCGGGCGTCCGTCGACTCGCGCAGGAGCGGCAGCATGGCCTGGTAGACGGCGAGGACGCCGAACACGTTGGTCTCCCAGACCGCGCGCACTTCATCGAGGGACACGGTGCTCGGGTATTTCGTCTGCGCGTACTCGTCGGGGGACAGGCTGCCCCTGGTCGTATTGGAGATGGCCGCGTTGTTGACCAGCAGGTCGAGGCGCCCGGGCTCCTGGCGGACGCGCTCCGCCGCCGCGGCGATCGACACTCCGTCCGTCACGTCCAGCTGGAGCGCGATGGCGCCCGGCCCGATGTCCCTCGCCGCGGCCTCGCCGCGCTCAAGGCTGCGCGACCCGACCAGCACGGTCAGGCCGTTCGCCACGAGTTCCCTGGCGACCTGAAGACCGACTCCCTGATTGGCTCCGGTGACCAGGGCGACGCGCTTGGCGGGCATGGCAAGCTCCCCTTCGTTGCTATCGGGCTGATGCTGCAGCAGCTGCGCCACCGGCGGTGAAGATCACCGCCCGGACGGCCGACGACTGGTTCCGTCCGGCTCGCTGTAGCGGACCGGCGTGGAGTACCGCGGGTCCTCGTGGCGGGCCCAGTAGCGGTCGCGCAGCTGTGCTGTCAGGGGACCCGGAGTGCCCGTTCCGACGGGCTCGCCGTCGATGACGGTCACCGGCATGATCCCGCCGGCCGTCGAGGTGACCAGCACCTCAGCCGCGCGCCGCAGGTCATCGGCGGACAGCACGCCCTGCTGGAGGGGCTGGCCGGCCTCGGCAGCGAGTTCGATCACCGAGCGGCGGGTGATGCCCTCGAGCGTGCCGGCCGCGGGAGTCAGCCAGCGGCCGTCCACGTAGGCGAATATGTTGAAGCCCGGTCCCTCGGTGATCGCGCCGGTCAGGTCACGCAGGGCCACCAGCTGGGCATCGTGGTCATAGGCGTCCAGCAGGGCCATGTCCAGGTCGAGCCAGTGATAGTTCTTGACCGAAGGATCAACGCTCTGCGGCGGGATGCGGGTCAGCTGGCTGATCCACAGGCTGGCGCCGCCCGCCTGCTGATCCGGCGTGCTGATCCAGACGAACGGGATGGCGTAACAGTAGAAGGTGTTCCGGGCGGTCCGCAGGTCGCGGCGGCCGGGCGCAGTGCGGCCACGGGTACATGTCATCGACACGTACGCCTCGCGCAGGCCGGCCCGGCGGACGCAGCCGTGCGCGATGGCCTCGATCTCGGCGCGGCTGTACCCGGCGTCGAGCCTGAGCCGGGCCATGCTGGTGGCGAACCGGTCCAGGTGCGCGTCGAGCCGGTAGAAGCGTCCGCGCCAGACGTGCACCACGTCGTAGGTGCAATCGGAGCGGGTGACACCCAGATCGAGCACCGAGATCTTCGCGTCCTGGACCGGGCAGTACGTCCCGTCGATCCAGGCCGCCCCGGCCGGCCAGCGGCCTGCGCCCGAAGCAGGGTCCTCGGTCACGTCTTCCTTGCCCGTTCCTCATGAGTGCCGCCCGCGCACTGGATTGCTGACGGCTGACGATCACTGTCGCATGATGCCGTTCCCCGGTGCGGCGCAGCCTACGCCTGGTCGGGTCCGCTCTCGAGGCCGAAGACCGAGACCCCGAACGGGGCCAGGGTGACACTCGCGCCCGGCTCCCCGCCATCCAGGGCACGCAGCCGCGATCCGGCGCTGAGCTGCGGCTTGACCGTGACTGGCTCGCCGGCGTGGCTCACCAGCCAGGCGAACTGGCGGCCGTCCGACCGGACCAGCACGTCGGCGGCCACCCGCGGATCGTCGACCGTCACCAGCCGGCGCACCCCGGCGTAGATGGCGAGCGCGTTGTACAGCGTGCTCGTCCCGTCCGGGTTGACCTCCGGGCTGACGGCGGCCAGGTACTCGACGGGGTAGGTGCACAGGATCAGCGAGCCCGCTCCGACGCGGCGCAGGAGGAGCGCGGGCCGGTCATGCCCGTCCACGGCGATGACCTCGGCGCCGTCCGGCCGGACCGGCAGGTACGTGCGGCTCTGCTCGGTGCCGGCCCCCCGGAATGCGAGCTTCGCGCCCCGCGACAGCGTGCCGAAGTCCTGCGCGAGCGTGAAGGTCACCTCCTCGTCCTCGACCCGGGCGGGCGCGCCGTAGCCGAGCTGGTGCTCGACCCCGAACATCGGGTTCAGCCGCGCGTACCAGGGGCCGCTGTGCACCCGGTGGGCGCCGGGGGAGTACGAGACGTAGACAACCGCCCCGCCGGCCGCGAGCTCCTCCAGCTCCAGCCAGGTGGGGCTGAGCAGCTGCTTGGTGGACGGCACCAGGTACAGCCGCGCGTCGTGCCCGATGCCGTCGCTCTCCCTCGTCAGCGCGACCGGCAGGTCAGCGAGCCGGGCGGAGACGTAGGACTGCCGGAGCACGTCGGCCAGGTAGCTGCGGTCCTCGTCGAACGTGAACGGGTAGCGGGTGTCCAGGTAGGAGGGAACCACCAGGGCGGCATCGGACTCGGCGCGCCCGCAGCGAGTAATGTCCACCTCGCGCAGGACCTGCGCGAACGCCGCCATCTCGGCCAGCTGGGGCTTGGCCCGGCCCTGCACGTCCGTCAGGCCGAAATGCATCTCGAAGGCGTGATGACGGTAAGGGTCCTGGTCCGCCAGGTTGTCGTAATCGGTGTTATTCCAGGCCAGCCACCCGGTGGCGCCGGCCAGCAGGCTGTTGTGCAGCACCTGCCGGTAATAGTGCGCGGCGCTGGCATCGCTGACGAAATCGGAGCTGACCCCGAATTCCTCCAGGATGACCGGCGAGCCGAAGGTCCCGGCCAGCTCGCAGGCCCACGCGGCGGCATAATGCTGGCGGACGGTATCAGTCCCGACGGGATAGACGTGCGGGCCGAGGAAATCGCACTGCCGGGCGCTGTCGGCCACCGAGAAGCCGCTGTCGTGGCCGCTGACCTCGATTCCCCACGCGCCGTCACCGAGCGAGACGGGCTGGGTGCCGCCGGCGGCGCGGACGGCGTCGACGATGATCTGGGCCCAGGCCGCGACCGTCTCGCGCGGCGCCTCGCCGCCGTAGATCGGCATCTCGTTGGACACGAGCCAGCCGCAGACGGCCTCGTGCGCGGCGAACTGCTGCACCATCTGCCCGGCGAACCAGGCCTGGCGGGCCACCATCCAGACGTCCGAGTAGAGGTCACGGCCGGCCCGCCAGGCCGGGTCCCAGTTCTCTCCCGACATGTGACCGACCAGGAAGGTCGGCACCGTGGTCATGCCCGCCTCGGCATGCAGGTCGAGGAAGCTGGCGAACCGGGCTGTCATCTCCGCATCGATGCGATCGGGCGCCGGCATGAAATCAGGCCAGTAGAAGAACGATCGCGTCACGGACAGCCCATGCTCGCGCAGGACCCGCAGCTCGCCGCGGACCACGTCAGGATCGTAGTTTCGCCACATCAGCGGCCCGCCCGTCCGGGACCAGAAGTTGGCGCCGAGCCAGCTCACGGGCCGGCCGCCGGCGCTCAGCCGGACAGCGTTCCTGCGCATGCAGAAATCTCCCCTCTGCGGCGGGACGGGTGAACTGGTATCGGGAACCCGCACGGAAACAGTGCGATAGAATCACTATACCGGTTAAGTGTCAATGTCGGCCGACTCGCGGATGACGCGGCGCCCGCCCGCAGTGCGGCGGCTGAGTCTCACGACGTGCGGGGGAGCGGTCGTTACACTGGCAGCGGCGCAGCCGGGCGGTTACCTTACGCTGATGGCGCGCCCAACCGGGATGCCGGCGCCCCGGGCCTGCGGTCCCACGCGGGCACCGGGGTGATAGCGGCCGCCAGGAGGCATGGGTTGAAGCGTCCGACCATCGCGGACATTGCGCGCCGCGCGGGCGTGACCAAGGCCGCGGTGTCATTCGCGCTCAACGGGCAGCCCGGCGTATCGGCGGCCACCAGGCAGCGCATTCTCGCGATTGCCGAGGAAATCGGCTTCCAGCCCAATAGCGCCGCCCGCGCGCTGTCGGACGGCCGGGCGGGCGCCTTCGGGCTCATCATTGACCGGCCCGCCCGCACGCTGGGGGTGGAGCCCTTCTTCATGCAGCTCATCTCGGGGATCCAGGCTGAGCTCTCGGCCGGTCACACGTCGCTGCTGTTCACCGTGGCGGAGGACCAGGACGCCGAGATCGCGATGTACCGGTCGTGGTGGGCGCAGCGCCGGGTGGACGGGGTGTTCCTGGTCGACCTCCAGGTCGACGACCGCCGGGTCGCGATCCTCGAGGAACTGCGGATGCCGGCGGTGGTGATCGGGCCGCCGGCCCACGCCGGGTCGTTTCCGGCGGTCTGGCAGGACGACGCGGCGGCGACCAGGGCCGTGGTCGAGTTCCTCGCCGAGGCCGGCCACCGGCGGATCGCCCGGGTCACCGGCATCACCCGGCTCTGGCACACCAAGATCCGCAGCGATGCGTTCACCGCCGTCGCGCGGGCGGCCGGAGTCGAGGCGCTGCTGACCGAGGCCGACTACACCGCGGAGAACGGGGCGGCCGCCACCCGGCGGCTGCTGCTGTCCGGCCAGCCGCCCACCGCGATCTTGTACGACAACGACCTGATGGCCGTCTCGGGCCTGGGTGAAGCCCAGCGGATCGGGGTCAGCGTGCCGGCGGACCTGTCCATCGTGGCCTGGGATGACTCCCCGACCTGTGAATTCGTGCATCCGCCGCTCACCGCGCTGACCAGGGACATCGCCGCCTCGGGGGCGCACGCCGCCCGGCTCCTGGCTCAGCTCGCCGACGGCACGCCGGTCGGCCACGTCGAGGAGGCCCCGCCGGTGCTGACGCTCCGGGGCAGCACCGGGCCGGCCCCCCGGGTGCCGGCCCGCCCCCGGCCGCGCAGCCGCGACTGAGCTGGTCAGAGCCCCAACGTCACCGCCGCGACATGGGATCGAGACCTTAACGATACCTTGTCCCGCCTTCACCGGGGTGGTTCGAAGGGTTGACACTTAACCGGTATAGTGCTTCGCTCAGTCCACGCCAGAGACCTGGTTCCGTGACACCGGAGCCACTGTCGCCCGGTAAAACAGCACACACCGACGCCGCCTTCACTAGCGGCTATCTCCGCGTAGCTCGCGCGCTCTGCGCGGAGATGCCGCACAGGCATTCCACCAAGCCTGGGAATCACGGCCCATAGGAAAAGAGGGAATCGTCATGTCCCCGAAGCCCTGGCGCGTGCGGGCCATTGCCGCCAGCGCCACCGTCGCGGCCGTCAGCATGCTGGCTGCCTGCGGCGGAAGCAGCAGCGGCAGCAGTTCCGGCTCGACCTCATCCGCGTCCGGCTCGACGGGCGTGCTCACGGTCGCCACCGGCGCGACCGCCTATCCCAATGACTTCAATCTCTACTCGCCCAATGCCGAGGACGCGACCAACGGCATGATCTACGAGCCGTTGTTCTTCTACGACACCGCGAAAGCCGGCAGCACCGAGCCGTGGCTGGGGACCAGCTATGCGTGGTCAGCCGGCGGCAAGACCCTGACGGTGCAGCTCCGGCACAACGTGAAGTGGACCGACGGCAAGCCGTTCACCAGCGCGGACGTCGCCTTCACGTTCGACCAGGCGCTGCACAGCACCGCCCTCAACAAGTTCGGCCTGCCGCTGGCCAGCGTGTCGGCCGCCGGCCCGTACAGCGTGACGATCAACTTCACCAAGCCGGCTTACACCGATGCCTACTACGCGCTCGGCCGGGTCGAGATGCTGCCCCGGCACATCTGGCAGTCGATCAAGAACCCCACGACGTTCCTGAACCAGCACCCGGTCGGGACCGGCGCCTACACCGTCACCAAGTTCACGCCGCAGGCATTCGAGCTCGCGGCGAACCCGCACTATTACATGGCGGGGCTGCCGCACTTCAAGATGATCCGGTTCCTGGCCTTCAGCGGGAACACGACGCTGAACGCGGCCATCGAGGCCGGCCAGCTCGACTGGTCCGGCGCCTTCATCCCGAACATCAAGAAGACCTACATGGCGAAGGATCCCAAGAACATCGTCAGCGACATCCCGCTGGCCACGACGTTCCTGGTATCGAACATGGCCACCGGCCCGACGACCAAGCTGGCCGTCCGCCAGGCCATCAGCGCCGCAGTGAACCGCAGCTACATCAGCAAGACCGTGTACGACGGCTTCGCCCCGGCCTCCAACCCGGAGGCGCTGATCACGCCGAACTACAACTCGGTCCTCAGCCCGGACCTCGCCAGCGCGAGCTTCAGCAGCGCGAGCGCCGCCGCGGCCAAGCAGATCCTGGCCAAGGCGGGGATCGCCACGCCGCTCAGCCTCACCGTCAAGATGGTGGCCGGCTACACCGACTACCTCAGCGACCTGCAGATCATCCAGCAGGAACTCAAGCCGGCCGGCATCAACCTGAGCATCGACCAGGAGGCCTACACCGCATTCACCTCCGACCAGGACAACGGCAACTTCGAGCTCCTGATGGACAGCTTCGGCTACACGCCGGATCCCTGGTCGTACTACTACTCCCTGCTCGACAGCGCGATCTCACCGCCGATCGGCA
>Ga0193726_1001606_pt1 | contig 17203 bp, 14 predicted proteins | sample H2c1metaG_FD_144928 | JGI IMG/M metagenome (GOLD analysis project Ga0193726, IMG submission 144928) | Soil microbial communities from a riparian zone of the East river system, Colorado, United States - H2c1 | ecosystem: Environmental > Terrestrial > Soil > Riparian zone | place: USA: East River... | reverse complement strand
CAGATCGGCAACGAAGACAACCGCGCCGGTTTTCGCGCCCAGCACACGCACGACGTTTGTTGCTCCGAGATTCCCGGAGCCGTGCTTTCGCAGATCTACGCCGCGCAACCTGCCGGCGATGTACGCCGATGGTATGGAGCCGGCCACGTACGAAATGATCAGGCCGACAATCGGACTCATCTAAGCAGACTTCCGGCGCATGATGATCCGCAGCGGATTTCCGCGAAATCCCCACACCTCGCGGAATTCGTTGTGCAGGTATCGGACGTAGTGCTCCTGTACGAGATCGGGGTTGTTGCCGAACACGGCGATCACGGGCGGCGCCGTCTCGACTTGCGTGGCGTAGTTCAACTTGATCTCGCGCCCGGCGGCCTGTGGCGGCTGCCGCCTTCCTACTATCGCGGTGAGTGCCGTATTCACCTGCGATGTGCTGATCCGCTTGTGACGCTCAGCGTCCACTTCCAGCAGCAGCTCCAGAATCTTGGTCACGCGCTGTCCGCTGATGGCGGACGTGAACACGAACGGAACGAACTTGAGAAATGGCGCCTTCTCCTGTGATTCCTTCTCGAACTTGGCGGCGGTGTTGTTCTCCTTCTCCTTCAGGTCCCACTTGTTGACGACGATGATCAGGCCTCGACCGCTCTCCCATGCGAGGTGTGCAATCTTGAGATCTTGATTGTGCAGCCCCTCGGCAGCGTCGAGAACCAGAACGCAGATGTCCGATCGCTCAATGGCGCGCCGCGTGCGCAGCGACGAATAGAATTCGATTCCATCCTCTACCTTCGACTGGCGGCGCAGCCCTGCGGTGTCGACGAAGATTACGTCGCGCCCATGAAACGTCATCGGCGTGTCGATAGCATCTCGCGTCGTCCCCGCTTTGTCGGCCACGACCAGCCGCTCTTCACCGAGGAGCCGGTTGATGATCGATGACTTGCCGACATTCGGCCGGCCAACGACGGCGACGCGCAATGCTTCGGGCACTTCCTCCGCCGCTGGTGGAAAGCGCTCCACCAACACGTCGAGCATGTCGCCCGAGTTCTTGCCGTTGATGGCGGAAACGGGCACAGGATCCCCTGCCCCGAGCTCGTAGAACTCGTAGAAATCCGTCGTTGAGGGATCGTCGACCTTGTTGGCGACCAATATCCACGGCTTCCGTGCCTCGCGAAGGAGATCGACCACGCGCGAGTCGCTCGGGTGCAATCCGACCTTTGCGTCCACCACCAGCATCAGAAGATCGGACTCGTCAATTGCCTGCAGTACTTGCCGCTTGATCTCCAGGTCCATGGGCATGTGCGGATCGTCGGCCAGGCCGCCCGTGTCGACCAGCCAGAACTGGCGGCCGTTCCATTCGGCGCGCGCGAAGTGGCGGTCGCGCGTAGTGCCTGGCTCGTCGCTTACGATAGCGTCGTTCTCACCGACGATGCGGTTGAAGAGCGCGGACTTGCCGACATTGGGACGGCCGACGAGCGCGATGACTGGAAGATTCACGCGGCCACTCCGATCGACTCGGACTCGAGCACATCGACGAAGTCGTAGGATGGAAAAATCGGCATTGGCAGCGATTGGCGCACGGCGTCCAGCGTATAGTCGTCCAGAAAAACTCCGTCTTCGTTTATAGTTTCAGCGGGGATCAGTGCGATGTCGAGATCGTGGCGATCCCCAAGCGCTGTCAGAATGTCCTTTCCGACCAGAAGGCCGGCCGTCGTAATTGTCGGCCCGAACAGCGAATTCTCGGCGACAATGAGAGTGAAGTCGGCGCCACTCGCTTCGCTGAGCTGCTCGAGGAGCGGCTTCATCAAAGGCGCCATCGCCAACCCCGTTACAACACCGATTCGTTGGCCATCGCGACGCACGACTCGATCGAGCCCGCCTGCGACCCGCATCCGGAGCGAGGTGACTGACCCCACGCCATTTTCGATCTGGGCGAACTCTCCATAGTGCTCGGGGCCCGGCAGCTCGCGCTGGGCCAGCATGTACAGCTCGTCGGATCCGAATACCCAGGTCTCACCACGCTCTCGCTTCGCACGCTCTCCCCACTTCTCGACCTGCACGAGAATGGTGCGCGCCATGTCCTGGTCCATCCCCTTCCCTGTGTAGAGATGCGAGAACTGTGTTAGTCCCACGGGGACGACTGCGGCCGATAACACAGCCTGTCCCATGTTCCAGAGATCCGTGAGCGACTCCTCGAGCACGGCTTCGTCGTTCAGTCCTGGAACTACAACCATCTGGGCGTGAAACTGGATTCCGCCAGCGGTCAGGCGCGAGAGCTGGGCTTTGATGTCCGGGACGCGCTGGTTATTCAGCAGGACTTTGCGGGCTTCATGATTTGTCGCGTGAACCGACACGTAAAGCGGGGACAACCGGTACTCGAGGATGCGCTGGATGTCGCGCTCCTTGACGTTGGAGAGCGTCGCAAAATTTCCGTACGCGAACGACAGGCGGTAGTCGTCGTCGCGGATGTAGAGCGGCTTTCTCAGTCCGGGCGGCAGCCCTTCGATGAAGCAGAACTCGCACTTGTTGGCGCAGCGCCGAACCGACGGCGGCTGGAGCGAGACCCCAAGAGGCTCGCCGTCCAGGCGCTCGAGCTCGTAGATGACGTCTTCGCCATCCGGCTGACGTGCCTCGATCACCAGCTCTTCGTCGGCGGTGAGAAATTCCCAGTCGAGGAAGTCTGCGAGAGGTCGCCCATTTACTGTGAGCAGCTCCGTGCCCGGCTGGATTCCGAGCTCCTCGGCGATGCTGTTTCGTTCAATTCGGGAGACCTTGACCATAGCTCAAGTAATTTAGAGCCATGGAGAGCGAAGTCAAGGAATTACCGAACTTTTAGCTCGCTCGCTTTCGCCCCTGAGCGTGGTCTTTCCGTTACACCGGCGAGGTGGCGGCCAACGACTCCAGAAGCTTCCTGGCGCGCTCGGGATTGAAGCCGGGCAGCTTGGCAATCGCCTCCTCGCTGGCCGCCCGTACTCCCTGGACGCTCCCGAATTCCTTGAGCAGCTGACGCCGCTTTACCGGCCCGATACCCGGGACCTTGAGGAGCTCAGAGGTCACAGTCCGCATCGTCCGCCGCTTTCGGTTGTAGGTCACCGCGAAGCGGTGGGCCTCGTCCCGTGCCTGCTGTAGCAGCCTCAGGCCTGGAGACCGCCTGGAGAGCCTGAGCGGCTCTTCTCGACCCCAGATGAAGACCTCCTCGTCCCGCTTGGCCAAGCTGATCAGTGGGCGATCGGCGAGGCCGACCCCGGCGAGCGCCGCATGGGCAGCCGAGAGCTGACCTTTGCCTCCGTCTATCACGATCAGGTCGGGGAGCGGCTTCTCATCGTTCAGGCGTCGCTCGAAGTACCGGCGAACCACCTCCTCGATAGACGCGAAGTCGTCCGTGCCCTCGACCGTCTTCACCTTGAACTTCCGGTACTCGCTCCGCTTGGCGCGACCGTTCTCGAACCAGACGCAGGAGCCAACGGTGTCGGTCCCCTGCGTGGTCGAGATGTCGAAGCACACGAGCGATCGCGGAAGCCGCTGGAGTCCCAGCTCCCTGCCCAGCTCATAGACCGGATCGCCGGCACGCTCGTCTGCTTCCATCGATGAGAGCTTGAGCTCCTCGAGCAGATGACGCGCGTTCTGCTCCGCCAGGGCGATGAGATCGCGCCGAGGCCCGCGCTGGGGAATCTGGATCCTGCTGTCGGGCAGCGCCTGCTCGATCAGCTCGCGATCAGGAAAGTCGAACGGGAGAAGGAGCTGCCGCGCCTTTTCCTGCATGCCGACGTAGCTCCCCGCGAGGAATATCGTCATCACGTTCGTATCGTCTTCGCCGTCGATATTCGTGAGAAAGCGCTGCTCCCGCGACAGCAGCTTTCCGCCTCTGATGCGAAGCACGGTCACACAGGCGTCGTCGCCATCGCGGGCGTAGCCGATCACGTCGCGGTCGCCACCCTCCACCTCGAGAACGACGGTCGGCTCCTCCATCTGCTCGAGGTGGTGGAGAACGTCGCGCAGCTCGGCGGCGCGCTCGAAATCGAGCTGCTCCGACGCGAGATCCATCCGCTCCTTCACGCGCCGGACGACCTCGTCCGGACGACCGGAGAGGAACAGCACCACCTCGTCGATCATCGCCCGATACTCGTGCTGCGACTGCGCCAGGATGCATGGAGCCTTGCAGCGCTTGATGTAGTAGTCGAGGCAGGGGCGCTCCGGCATCTGGGCCGGCATATCGTAGTTGCAGCTCCGTACGGTGAAGATTCTCTTCACCACGTTGAGCGCGCGCCGCATTGCGCCCACGTCGGTATAGGGCCCGAAGTAGCTTGCGCCGTCGTCCTCGACTCGCCGCGTGACGAAAACCCTCGGAAACGGCTCCTGCACCGTCACCTTGATGTATGGGTAAGACTTGTCGTCGCGCAGCGCGATGTTGAAGCGCGGCCTGTACTCCTTGATCAGGTTCGCTTCGAGGATCAGCGCGTGCGCTTCGCTCGGGACGACGATGGTCTCGACGTCGGCGATGAGGCCGACGAGGTGACGGGTCTTTGGGTTGTCGAGCTGGTCGTTGGCAAAATAGCTGCGGACGCGCGAGCGCAGCCGCTTTGCCTTGCCTACGTAGAGGGTCGTCCCGTCCCTGCCCTTCCAGAGATAGACCCCAGGTCCGTCAGGGAGGTGTTGAAGTTTTGTCGCAACGGCGTCGGGAACGGGCAGCATGTGTAATTATACCACTCGCGTAAAGCCCGGTTCACTTCGGACGCAGCACCAGATTGAACAGCCGCCGGCCGCGATCGAAGACGTTTCTGGCCTCTGGAATTCCGAACGCGGCAGTGATTCCGAGGTAGGTCAGCCCGTAAATGGCGAGCAGAGCAAGCGCCATGAGCTTTGACTTGACGACGGTATCGTGCGCGGAGAGAAGCAACGAGCCTCGGTCGACTACCAGCTTGTACGCCCACGGAATTGCGGCTCCCGCGAGCGCCGCGGCCCACAGACGCGCCATGCGCGCCGGCACGAGGCGTGTGCGGCCGATTCGCTTGTCCAGCTCCCGGCGCAGCAGAAAGAACTCGACCCACCCCGCCAGTCCGGCCGAGGCCGTGAGCCCTGCCGCGCCAAGCTTGCGGTCGAGGCCGAGCAAGCCGGGCAGTACGAGCGCGAAGAAATAGCCAAGCATGGTCGTGAGAATCACGCGCACGACCGCGTAACGCAGCGGTGTCTTTGTGTCGCGCATCGCGTAGAACGTCGACGAGTACAGCCGCCCCATCGTCGACGCGAGAAGCCCGACCGTCGAGCCGATGAGGATCTGCCACACCCAAATCGTATTTCCTCTCTGAAATTTCCCGCTTTGGAACAGCACCAGAACGATCAGGTCGCCAAGGGCGAGAAATGCGACAACACTCGGAACGATGAAATACGCGATGCGGTCGAGGCCATCGCTCAGCCGACTGCGCAAATACGCGCCTATCTCCGCGGTTGTACCTGTAGCCCGTGACATCGTCGGCAGCTCCGCCGCCGATATCGCCATTCCGAAAAGACTGATCGGGAGAACGTAGATCGCCTGCGCGTACGTGAACGACGAGACGGCCCCGTTGCCGAGATAGCTGGCAAGCCACGCGTCGACGTAGGCACTGATCTGAACGACCCCCCTGCCGATGAAGGCCGGGATGAAATTCCGGAATACGTTTCGAACGCTGTCCGCGGCAGCCGTCAGCCGCGGCCTTACTCCTTTGGCTAGCGCCAGGACTTGCGGAAGCTGAATCAGAAACTGAAGCGCACTCCCGACGACTGATCCGTAAGCGAGATAGGTCGCGAGCTGACTTTCGGTGTGCCCTTTGTGGAAGAACACGAGCGTTGACACCATCGCCAGATTCCAGATCACGGGCGCCGTGTACGACATGAAAAATCGCCGGTGACTGTTCAGGATTCCGAGGCACCACGCCGAGAACACGAGCAGGCCCGCACCAGGGAAAAGGATTCTGGTGAGGTGCACAGTCAGCTCGCGCTTCTCGCCGGTAAAGCCGTTGGCGATGATCGCGACGAGCCACGGCGCGGTAACCACGCCCAGCAGCACGATGACTGCTGATACGAGAGCCAGCATTCCCGCCACTGCCCCGGCGAGCTTGGTTGCTTCTTCTTCCTTTTCCCTCCCCAGGAGTCCGGCGTATTCCGGAATGAACGACGCGGAGAGGACTCCTTCCCCGAACAGATTCTGCAGCAGGTTTGGAATGCGGAACGCCGCATTGAACGCATCGGCGGCGAGACCGGCGCCGAGGTAGCGCGCCATCATCGTCTGCCGTATGAGTCCTGCCAGCCGGCTCAGGAGAATTCCCGAGCCGACGAGAAACGCGGCACCTTTCGACCGATCGAACGCCTTGGCTGGCGCGCGCGGCGTCGCCCTCCGTTCGATCGGCGTTGTGGCCGCTGCTACTTCATCGGCCTCGGGTGGGAGAAGTGGTGGGAGCGATCGATCCTCTTCCTCCATCTCGTCTTCCTGGTCTTCCCCTCTGGTCACGATCGCCCTCGCGCTGGAACGGCGTCCTCGAGCGAGCGCGATCGCGCTTGTGCACCGACGATCCGCTTCGCGTGCTCGCGCGCCTCTGCGAGCATGTCGTCCCGGAGCGCAGGCCCATACCGCGCGAGCAGCGGCACGAAGTTGAGGGCTCGCTCCTGCGGCTTTCCGAGCGGATAGAGCGATCCGCGCGCCGTAGCGATCTCCTGCATTATTTCGGCGTGCTGTTTTTTCGCCGCGGCGATGAGGCGCCGCTCGAACCGCTCGAGGCGCCGCACGAGATTCGCGCGCAGTCCTCCAGTAACTGCCGCACTCACCGGTGCGCCCTCTTCCGCGATCGTCTCACTCAGCTTGTCCAGTTGCTTGTCGAACATCGCGCGCGTGGCGTTGAGCTCGTCCATGACGCGCTTGGGCAGATGCGCGCGCGCAACCCGAGCCTCGACTTCGTGGGGATCACGGAAATCTTCGGGGACGAGATGAAGTTTCCCCAGAATCTTTTCCACGTGCGGCTCGATGACAGTACATGACCACCGTGGGACGATCGCCGGCCTCGGTGCTCCGAGCGCATCCGCAATCGGCGAGACCTGGGCGAAGTAGGCGATCTCCGCCGGTCCTCCGATGTACGTCGCAGTAGGGAGGATTGCACGCTCCACGACGGGGCGCAGCAACACGTTCGGGCCCATGTCTTCGGATGCCACCTGCTTGCCCGCGGCTTTTATCGGAATGCGTTTGCGCCCGCCCGCCGCCGCGCCGAAGACGAGCGAGAGGCCGGGGACATCCTGCACCTGAGGAGTGAATCCCGCTTCTTCGATTTCGCGATTGCGCTCCGTGACCTTCGCGGCGATGTCGCCCGCCTTCTCGAGAGCGGCGCTGAGCAGCGGTTTTGCGGCAGCGCGTGTCGCGGGGTGATACGCATCGATCACAGCTATGCCAAGCGGCGCCAGGAGCCCGCGGAGAAACGACACATACGCGGATCCGATCGTTTGACCCGACGTGTAGAACCGCTCCAGTAACTCGATTGGCGCACGATCGATCGTCGATCCAGCCGCTCGCTCCAACACTTCCAGCAGCGCAGAGACATTGCCGAGCGGCATCGCGGCCATCGGGAGACCGAGTGGCGCGGCGTGGTCTATACGGAGCAGCTGTGCGCCCCCCGGAGCTGAGACGACTGTGCTGCTCGCCTCCTTGAAGTCGGTATCGTCCGTCGCGGCCCAGAATACGGGTGCCACGGGGATACCCGTTGCCTCCTGAAGCGAGTCGGCGATTGCGAGCGCGCTCAACGCCTTGGAGAGCGTGTACATCGGACCGCCGAAGAGACCAGGCTGTTGGCCGGTGGTCACAACCACGCCGCGCCCGGCGCTCGATGCCTCGAGTCTCTCTTTCGCCCTTCCCGTCGCCTCGAACGCCGGGGACAGTCTCGTCAGCCAGTCTTTCGGGAAATCCGATCGCACCGATTCGATCCGCTCCCCCCACGCGGAAGCGCTCGTCGGCAGCCGCTCGTACCAGCCCGGCGGCGGATTCCCTGAGATGACAGCGGCAGCAAGCGGGTTGCCTGCGAGCGGCTGAGTTACGATTCGTGGATTCATCTGCGGCTGGCGAATAGTATCGTGCGGGGCGACTGCTCGGACCACCCGGCCCCGTTGTAGTCGCCAAAACGCTTCGACACCTCGAATCCAGCCGCGGTGAGCATCTGCTCGAGATCGGCGGCCGACAGCAGACGCACGCGCTCGATGTACTCCTTCCCGCCCTGCCTGAGTCTGATGCGCTTTTCGACGAACCTGTCGTCCTTGCTGATCGTTCGGGTCTGCTCGATAGTGATCCCGTTCTCCACGCGCTCATCATACGGCACGAGCTCGCGGCGAACCTGACCGGCGTTCAGAAAGTCGATCACGAAAGTTCCCCCGTGCCGCGTGACAGCGCAGACGCGGGCCAGAACGCGGGCATGCTCGCGGTCGTCCTCGAAATAGCCGAAGCTCGTGAAGAGATTCACGACGAGGTCGAAGCTCTCGTCGGCAAATGGAAGCTCGCGCATGTCGGCGCGCACGTAGGGATCGTCGGGTGATTCCTTTCTCGCGACCTTGAGGAGCGCCATCGAGAGGTCGAGCCCAACCGTCCACCACCGCTCGACCAACACCTTGGTGTGACGGCCAGCGCCGCAGCCGAGGTCGAGCACGGAATCGATCTGGCGACCGGCGAGATTCGAGGCGATCAACTCGATGGCGTGCTCGGCCTCCGTCTCGTCCCGATGCTGGTAGATGTGGAGATAGTCCTCGCCAAACCACTGCTCGAACCAGTCGGCCTCCTCGGAACCGGAGCCGCGCAATTTCGAGGCTTCATCGCGAACCGTCGTCATTTGTGGTACGGCTCGCCGCGCACGATGGTCCCAGCCCGATAGATCTGCTCGACGAGGACGAGACGCGCGATCTCATGCGGGAGTGTCCATGGCGCGAGCGAGAGCTTCATGGTCGAACCCTTCGTTACGCTCGACGCGAGTCCGAACGCTCCGCCGATCAGAAAAGCCAAATCGCGGTCCTGCTCGCGCGCCGTCTGCAAAAGCTCGGCAAACTGCTCCGAGCTGAGGGCCTTGCCTCCGACTTCACAGGCGACGGTCTGCGCTCTCGCGGGAACCTTCTCCGACAATCGCAGTCCTTCACGCTCTTTCACTTTGTCGACCGGAATCCCCGTGGCGCGCTCCTCGCGAACCTCATGCACGTCGAGCGGCCAGTACCGCGCCGCTCGCTTCTCGTAGTCCCGGATCGCTTCGCCTAGCGCCGCGTTGCGCGCCTTGCCCACGACGGCGACGACAAGACGCATCTACGCGTAGATGCCGCGTAGTTTGTGGACGCTTGCCACTCTGCTGATCGAGACCATGTAGGCCGCGGTGCGCATGTTCACGCGACGCTGGCGCGAGAGATCGAGCACGTCGCTGAAGCTGCGCCGCATGATCGTGTCCAGGCGCTCGTTGACGAGTTCCTCGGGCCAGAAATATCCGCCGCGGTCCTGCACCCACTCGAAGTACGAGACGGTGACTCCGCCGGCATTGGCAAGAATATCAGGAATGACGAAGATGCCGTTCTCGTCGAGGATGGAGTCCGCCGCCGCAGTCGTGGGTCCGTTCGCGCCTTCGCAGATGATCTTCGCCTTGATGTCTTTCGCGTTCTTCGTCGTGATCACGTTCTCGAGTGCGGCCGGAAGCAGCACATCGACCTCGAGCGTCAGCAGGTCAGCTCCCGAGATCACTTCCGCCTTGGCGTATCCCTCGAGAGAACGGTTCTTCTTCACGTGGGCGACTGCGTCGGCGATGTCTATTCCGCCCGCGTTATAGAGCGAAACCGAGCGGTCACCGATCGCGACGATCTTGCAGCCTTCACGCGCAAGCAACTCCGCCGCCACCGAGCCGACGTTTCCGAAACCGTGAACCGCGACGGTCGTTCCCTTCACGGGCATTCCGAGGTGCTGGAGCGCCTGCTTGGTCACGATCATGCAGCCGCGGCCAGTCGCTTCGCGTCGCCCGAGCGATCCGCCGAGCTCGACCGGCTTTCCAGTGACGACGGCGGTGACGGTGTGCCCGACGTGCATGGAGTAGGTGTCCATAACCCACGCCATCACGCGTTCGTTCGTGTTGACGTCCGGCGCCGGCACGTCGGTGTCGGGACCCAGCATGTTGATGATTCCCGACGTGTAGCGACGCGTCATCTTCTCGAGTTCCGCCGCGCTCATCGCCTGCGGGTCGCACCTGACGCCGCCCTTGGCGCCCCCGAACGGGATGTTGACCACGGCGCATTTCCAGGTCATCCACGCCGCCAAGGCTTTCACTTCTTCCAGCGTCACGTTCAGATCGAACCTGATTCCACCCTTTGCCGGCCCGCGCGACGTGTTGTACTGAACGCGATATCCCTCGTACACCTCCACCTGTCCGTTATCCAGCATCACGGGGATCGAGACGATCACCTGCTTCTCGGCCTGACGAAGCACCTTGTACAACCCCGGCTCGAGATCGAGAAGCTCCGCGGCCTTGTCGAAGCGAGACATCATCGCCTCGAATGGATTCTCCTCGTTGAGAAAACGGTCCTTGTCGGGGCGAACGAGTTTATGGGCAGGAATTCGAATGTCTGTGGCCATTGGGTGGAGTGTCGATCCTGTGTCGTGAGGTCGGTTTCAGGTTGCGGAGGACAGCAATTTGTCGAGCAGACGGTCGATGTGTTCCTGCCCGTCCTCGATACGCAAACGCTGTGAAACATACCATAATGACCCCGCTTCGGCAGGCCATAGCGACTCCAGTTTCACTGCGTCCTTGAGAGTGCAAACGACGAAATCAGAGTTGCCCGCTTCCGCCGCGAGATCGCGCGCTTCGGCACTCGTAAATGCGTGATGATCCGGAAAGCTGAACGGACGCACCACCGCCCCGCACTCGGTCAGTTGTTTGAAGAAGGACTCGGGATGCGCGATCGCGGCGATTGCAGTGAGGTCCGCTCCATCCAGCGCTTGAAGTGGAAGGGTCTGACCGGTTGCCGTGCTCCGCAAATCTCCCGGTGCGAGGTGCGCCACGGCGACCGGGACGTGAGAAGCAGCGTTGGCGAGGGCGCGCTTTACGTCGTCCACCGCGGATCTGTCGGCCGCCTTTCGCGTGATGATCACGAGCGTCGCTCGGCGCGCGGCGCGAAGAGGTTCTCGCCATGGACCGGCCGGCAGAAGGCGAGGCCTTCCCGTCCACGCATCCGCATTCACGAGGAGAATGTCAGCATCTCTCCGAGCCCTGCGGTGCTGGAACGCGTCGTCCAGGACGACGACACCGACGCCTTGCGCAATTGCTTCACGGATCCCGCGCACGCGATCGGCAGCAGCGATAATAGGGATCCCTTCGTTCAACCGCTGGTGGACGATGACCTCGTCGCCACCGTATCCCCGGAGCACGATCGCGGGCGAAGCGCCTCTCTCCACGAACCTGCGGGCAAGCCACGCTGCGACTGGTGTCTTGCCGGTGCCGCCCACCGACAGATTCCCGACGCTCAGCACCGGCACCGAGAATTCCGTCGCGGGAAAAACTCTCCAGTCGTACAGCTTCCCTCTGATCGCCATCGCCGCACGGTACAACGCCTCGGCCGGCGCGAGCATCGCGCGTGCGGCACGCGGGCCCTTCCCGCGACCGGTCCACACGGCCTCGATCATCCTGCGACGATCAGCCACCAGCCTTCCCTATCGTGTCGCTCATCATCGCCTCGAATCGCGGACCCTCTTCCGACGCCGCGCGAGGAGTCTTGGCGAGCACCCTCGCTGAGTCTCCGTAGGCGACGGTTATTCGCGCAAAGGGCTTCGGGATCATGAAACGATCCCAGCTCCTCAAATGCCATGCTCGGTCCGCCACCGCGACAACCGGAAGGATTGCTGCGCCCGAACGTTGCGCCGCGATCAATGCTCCCGGCGCGTATTTTCTAGCCGGGCCCTTCGGACCGTCGGGCGTGATCGCAACCTCGCGCCCAGCCTCGAGCACTCGGATGATCGAGATCAATGCGCGATCCCCACCTCGCGTCGTCGAGCCGCGGACGAGTGCATAACCCAACGACTCGGCTGCACGCGCGACGAGCTCCCCGTCCTTGTGCTCGCTGATCAGCAGCACGACGCCCTCTTCGCGATGATGCCAGAGAAGCGGCAGTAATTGCCCGTGCCAAAGCGAAAATATGAAGCTTCGCCCGGCGGTGCGGAGTTCGTCGAGCGCTGCTCCGTTCACGACACGAAAACGCCACGTGCGAGCAAGTAGTTGGAGCGCGCCCCTGCCTAATAGCAGCTCGGCGCGGGCTCGCAGCGAGAACGAATCGCCATCGCTCATCCTCGTGGGCCCGCGAGCTCGCTCGCCATCCGCGCCACACGGTCCGCCGCGCCCGGTTGGCCGAGTTTACCCCTGACCTCTGCCAACCCACGCAGAACTTCCTCGCGCGGCGCATCGTCATTGAGCAACGCCGCCAGCGCATCCGCCATTTTCGGCGGGACGATCTCGTCCTGTATGAATTCGCTCACGATTTGCCTGCCGGCGACCACGTTGACCAAGCCGATATTCGGCACCTTCACGAATCGCTTCGCGAGTGCGTAGTTGATTCGCCCCGTGCGGTATGCCACGATAAGCGGGCAGTCGGCGATCGCCGCTTCGAGCGTTGTCGTTCCGCTCTTGCAGAGCGCGATGTCAGCCGCGCGCAAAACGCTCAGGGAGGCCGAGTGCACCAGCCGGAAAGGGCAACGGGTCGAATCGAGGGCAACGGTTGGCGCGACGCTCACAAGCACCTGCAGCCCAGGAATCCTGCGCTGAAGCTCTCTGCCTGTCGCCACGAAATCATCGATGTGGCGATCGATCTCCTGTTGGCGACTCCCGGGAAAAAGAGCGAGCACCGGCGTGTTCAGCGGCAATCTCAGTGCTTCGCGCGCTTCCACTTTTGTCGGCATGTTGATCGCGCGATCCAGGAGTGGGTGACCGACGAACGTCGCATCGATCCCGAATCCGCGTAGCAACGGCTCCTCGAATGGAAGGATGACCGCGGCCTTCGTTACGAGCTCCGCGAGCTTCGGAATCCGGCCCGCTCCCCAGGCCCACACCTGGGGCGTCACATAATAGAGCACCGGCACACCGGCTCCCTTCGCCGCCGCAGCCACCTTCATGTTGAAGCCGGGATAGTCGATCAGTATGACGACGGCCACCTCGCCCCGGTCGAACATCCTCCTCATGGTTCTCAGGAGCATGTAGTGCCGCGGCACATGCTTCACGATGTCGAGGAAGCCCATCACGCCGAGTTGTTCGTCCCGGTGAATGAGCTGCACACCCTGCTCCGCCAACCGTCGTCCTCCGACGGCCGCAAGAATCAGCTCTGGGCGGATGCGCCTCAACGCAGACGCGACGCCCGCCGCATGGAGGTCGCCGGAAGCTTCACCGGCGACGAACAGCGCTTTACGCATGGCGGTGCGTGTGCCCCACCAGCGAAGGCAGAGTTCGTTCGATCTCCTTCACGATCCGAAGCGCGACACCGAGTGCCATTCTGCCCTCCTCGCCCGTCACAACCACCTCACCCTTTCCTCTGAGCGCGGCGACGAAGCTCTCGAGCTCCAGCTTCAACGGCTCGCCGTCCGGCGCATCGAGCTTGATGCGATCCACGAACGCCAGGATGTCAGCCGGGGCTGAGCGCAGCGAGAGAGGATCGATATCGGAACGCAGCCTGAAGAATTCCCCCGTGCCCGCGCCGAGGTCGAGCGAAAGATACCCGCTCTGCTGAAAGATCCTGATCTTTCGCTTCTTCTCGCGCGAGATGCGGCTGGATGTGATGTTGGCGACGGCCCCCGAGTTGAACGTCACACGGGCGTTCGCGATGTCGAGCATTGGTGTAATCACGGGAACTCCGACCGCGGATATGTCGCGCGCGTCCGAGCCCACGAGGGTGAGGAGCAAGTCTATGTCATGGATCATGAGATCCAGGACCACGGCTACGTCGGAGCCCCTCGGGCTGAAAGGCGCCAATCGCTCGCTGTCGATAAACCTTGGACTCTTCACGTGCGGGAGCGCGGCCCTGACAGCGCGATTGAAGCGCTCGATGTGACCGATCTGAACCATCACTCCCTTTTTGCGCGCCAGCTCGAGGAGAGAATCGGCCTCCTCCAGAGTCTTCGTGATGGGCTTCTCGATGAAGACGTGCCTTCCCCGCTCGATGGCCGCGGTGGCGACTGAGAAGTGGGACGACGTCGGCACGACGATGACGATGGCATCGGACGCTTCGAGGAGTCCTTCTAGCGCGGCGTGGCTCTTGACCTTGAGCTCCTTCTCGACCTCGGCTCTGCGGTCCGCCCTCGACTCGACGAAGCCGCTGAACTCGATGCCGGGAAGATCGCGCAGAATTCTTATGTGGTGAAACCCGAGGCTGCCCGCGCCGACGACACCAACGCGTGGACTGTTCGTCAAATCACGACCCCGCGCTCGCTCGCTTCGACGAACCGTATCAGCTCCTTCACCTCGTCCAGGGGCTCGAGGTCGTTTTGAGCCCGCTCGATCGCCTGGGTAAGGTTGAGATCGGATCGAAACAGCAGCCTGTACGCGCGCTTCAGCTCGAGGATCGTGCTGTCTTCCATTCCGCTGCGCTGGAGCCCGATGGTGTTGAGTCCGTAAAGCTTCACCGGGTTTCCAACCGCCTTGAGAAAGGGAGGAATATCCTTCGACACGCGCGACATGCCTCCGATGAAGCTGTGGCGGCCTATGCGCGCAAACTGGTGAACGGCGGAGAGTCCCGAGAGGATTGCCTTGTCCTCGATCGTCACGTGGCCGGCCAGCTGCACGACATTCGACAGTATGACGCTGTTGGCGATCCGGCAATCGTGTCCGATGTGAACGTAGGACATGAGGAGGCAGTTCTTTCCGACCGTCGTCCTGAACGAATGGGCGGTGCCGCGATTGATCGTCACGTATTCGCGAATGACCGTCCCGTCGTCGATTTCGACTGTGGTCTCCTCACCTCCATACTTGAGATCCTGCGGCGCTCCGCCGAGCACCGTGCCGATGCCGACTTTCACCGAGCGGCCGAGCGTGACATTGCGCTCGAGCGTCGCGCGAGCCGCGATCACGCTTCCGGGGCCAACGGTGCAGCCCTCGCCTACGATCGCGAACGCACCGATCTCGACGTCCGGAGCTATGTCCGCGTCGGGCGAGATGATCGCCGTCGGGTGAATCCGCTTGCCGGTCATCGATCGCGGATCGTGGCGGCCATGTCGGCCTCGACGACAACGTCACCGTCGACTTTGCCGACTCCACGCATTTTGCAGACGGTGCCCCTCAATTGTACGACTTCGAGCTCGAAACGAAGCTGGTCGCCCGGCTTCACCGGTCGCCTGAATTTCACGTTGTCGAGCGACATGAAGTAAACCACCTTCGAGTCGGGATCGGCTAGCGAGCCGAGCATCAACATTCCGCCCACCTGCGCCATCGCCTCGATGATCAACACGCCGGGCATTATCGGATGCCCCGGGAAATGCCCCTGAAAGAACGGCTCGTTGATGGTAACGTTCTTCAGTCCCACGATCCGCTTCTCCTCGATCTCGATGATCCGGTCAACCAGGAGGAATGGATAGCGGTGGGGCAGAACCTTCATGATGTCTTCGATCGTATACATCGCCATCTCCTTTCGGCCGGCCTTCACCAGCTCACGTACCAACGTAATCGTTCCGCGGTGACTCGGCTTCACGGCGACGATCCGCGCGCGGACGCGCGCGCCTGCGAGCGCCAGGTCACCTACGCAGTCCATCGCCTTGTGCCGCACGAACTCGTCCGACCACCGCAGGTCGCCGCTCAGGATGTGGGTATCGTCGAGCACGACTGCGTTCTCGAGCGATGCCCCCTTGATCAGTCCCTTGGCGCGCAGCGCGTCCACCTCATGAACAAACCCAAACGTCCGCGCTCTCGACAGCTCGTTCGCGAACGACTCTTCCGTGATGGTGAAGCGCCGCGACTGCTTTCCAATCAGCGGGTGCGGGAACTCGATGGTTACATCAAGCTCCAACCGGTCGCACGGATACGCTTCATAGACTGACGCGCCATCGATGATCCGCACGGGCTCGTGCAGATCCAAAAACTCCGGCTCCCCATCCAGCGACGCAAGCCCCGCCTCGGAGAGCGCTGCCAGAAATGGTGCGGCACTCCCATCGAGTATCGGCGGCTCGGGACCATCCATATCGATGGTTACATCGTCGATTCCGAGGCCCGCTACGGCAGCGAGGACGTGTTCGACGGTGTGGACCGATTGATCGCCCTTCCCGAGCTGGGTGTTGCGATCGCTTCCGCTCACCTCGCTCACGTGCGCGCGTATTCGCGGCATTCCCGGACGATCCGTCCGTCGAAAGAAAATCCCCTGCTTCGTTGTCGCCGGCTGAAAGGTGATCCGGCACTGGACACCCAGGTGCAAGCCTATGCCCTCCAGTACCACCGGACGGGCCAAAGTCTTTCGACTCACGTGGAGTCGGGCTCTCCCAACAGCTTCTCGAGGCGTCGCATCATCCCAGCCAATCTAAACAACGCGGCCGAGGCGCGAAGCGATTCCCGATGCGGACGCGCCGGATACCCGGACCACGTCTCACCCGCGGGGACGTCGCCAAAGACACCCGCCTGCGCCGCAACGCGAGCGCCGGCACCGATCGAGATGTGACCGGCGATGCCAGCCTGGCCGGCGATGACTGCGCCATCGCCGATCGTCGCCGAGCCGGCAATGCCGACCTGTGCGATGACGAGACACTTTTCTCCGATCCGGACATTGTGGGCGATCTGTACGAGGTTGTCGATCTTTGTGCCGCTCCCGACCACTGTATCGTCGATGCTGCCGCGGTCGATCGTCGTGTTCGCGCCAATCTCCACGTCGTCCCCGATGATGCAGCGTCCCACGTGCGGAATCTTCTGGTGTGCACCATCGCGGAAGACGTACCCGAATCCGTCGCAGCCGATGCGCGCGCCTGAATGGATAGTCGTTCTCGCGCCGAGTGTCGCGCCCGGATAGATCGTCACACCGGGCCACAGTCGCGCGCCTTCACCGATCGAGACCCCATCTCCGACGACGCAGTGGGCGCCGACAACGGCGCCGTCGCCCAGCTTCGCACCCGAGCCGATGATTGCGTACTCGCCGACGGTGACTCGCTCGCCAAGACTCGCACCTTTCCCGATACGGGCCGTCGATGCGACGCCTGCCGGTGGTGATTCCTGGGGATAGGGTCTGGGTA